>OODE01000196.1_pt1 | contig 54405 bp, 44 predicted proteins | sample 1671771 | NCBI WGS metagenome assembly OODE01 (sample SAMN06348191, study PRJEB24527) | human gut metagenome | biome: human gut; feature: ankylosing spondylitis patient; material: feces | host: Homo sapiens | place: China | collected 2015-10 | reverse complement strand
GGATCTTTGTTTCCATCTTCATCATAGCCACCGACTATGACTTTTTCAATAATACTTTCAAAAATACCTCTGTCAAACTCTTGAAGCACTTCATTTTGTGATAATGCTTTCTTAAAATCCTCCACTCGTCGTTTCAGAGATACCTCATCTTCCATTTGTTGTTCCAGCATTTCTATATTCGCTCTTATGTCGGATAACTTTCTCTCATATCCAACATCTGTTTCTTCGTATATATCCTGTGAAACAATTCCTTCTAAGTATTTCTCCAAAAGTGCCTTCCGCTTCGTTTGAAGATTATCTGCACTTTTCTGATATTTCATAAGTTTATCTCTTGCAGTATCCTCACTCAAAGTTTTTTCAACTCTTGTAATAAATTCTTCTAATACATCTTTATTATCAGAACAAAGCATTTTATAGGATTCAATAAAAGCTTCTTCTATTACCTGTTCTGGTATTCCTTTACTATCCGGACAATATCTTTTGCCACTTTTCGTTGACTTTACACATTGCCATATTGTTTTCTTGTATTTTGAACTGCTATGCCATCTTCGTCTGGAAAGACTTGCTCCGCAGAAACCACATTCCAACATACAGCTAAATGCATACTGTCTGCTATATTTTTCTCGTTTCCCCGGTGTAGGGGATTTTCTTCCACCATTTCTGCGTTCTCTGATTTCCTGTGCTCTAGCAAAGGTTTCTTCTGAAACAATCGGCTCATGGTGATCTTTGATATAAAATCTATCTTCTTCTCCAAGATTTTCTAATCTTCTCTTTGAAATAGGATCGACCGTAAATGTCTTTCCCAGCAAAATATCGCCTTTGTATTTCTCATTGTTGATAATTCCCATTACGCTCGATGATGTCCAATCATTTCCCTTTATGGTCGTTATCCCCTGCTCGTTCAATTCTCTCGCAATCATGGTACTGCCTGCACCAGCAACATACCTATCAAAGATATATCTTACTACCTCAGCACCCTCTTCATTGATTGAAAGAGATTTTGTTTCAACATCATAATCATAACCTAGACAACCTTGAAATCCGACTAACTCCCCACGTTTCATTTTCATCTTCAAACCCTTTTTCACATAAGCCGAAGTATTCTCAACTTCCTGCTGTGCAACAGAGCTTAATATAGTCATAAGGAATTCGCCATCTTTCATGGTGTTTATCTTTTCTACTTCAAAATAAACTGCAATGCCTCTTTCCTTTAACATTCTGACATATTTTAATGTGTCCAATGTATTTCTGGCGAAACGTGGAAGACTTTTTGCAATAACCATATCAATCTTACCATCCATACAGTCTTGTATCAACCGTTGAAAATCTTCTCTTTTATCCACCTTTGTTCCTGTAATAGCTTTATCTGCATACACACCTGCAAATACCCATTGCTTATTATTCTGAATAAAATCAGTATAGTATTTAACCATTGAATTATAACTCTTTATCTGATCCTCATCATCTGTGCTTACACGACAATATGCAGCTACTCTCAGGCGGTCAACCTTCCTTACTTTGGAAGATTCGTCAAATGGATTATTGGCTTTAATAACTTCTACTTCCATATTTCCTCCTTTTGTGTTCCCACCGTAGTGTGCATAATTATTATATTGCAATACAGGCAGTAAGTCAAGTCGTAATATTGGATACCACACCATAATCTCTCATCAAGCGTTTCTTTATTTTTTCATATTCAAAATCATTGATTAGCTTCATACTCAACAGTTGCCTTAACATAGACAATTGCATACTGTATCTCAGCAACTTTTTCTTTTCTATAATATCCACCTCCAAATTCTATAGGCAGCACTTTATCTGCCCATGACAAACAGGAACCCATGCTCCTATCTCTCATCAGCAGATAACAAAAAATCCATACAGGTGACAGGTCATTACTCTGCCCACATCGGTATCGCACCGTCATCCAAATTGACCAGATTTCTCCGGAAGTATCATTATCAAAAATATGTATCTTTGCCCCGTGCAACTGCTGCACATTTTGCCAGACATCCCTCGCTACTTACCTTAACTTCAATACCAGATTTCAGTATTCCTTCGTATGAACCTTCTCTTATAAAAGAAAGCAGGTATCTCTTGGCGTGTCCGCATAGTGGCTCCACATATTCCACACGTCCTGTACGCATTTGTATATGAAATTGTCAAGGTACATTCACAGGCTTCTGCCTGCATTTTGGATAAAATCAACTCTGGACTTATCAGCCCAAAAGGCACATAAGCACACTCCCGTCTGCTATGAACGGTGTTGTAAAAATTATGTGCTTTAGCGGAATGACAAGATTAGAGTTCCAGCTTATCCGGTCCATACTTGCAGATAATCTGAAATAAAACCTTCTTATGTATCCCCTCTGCCAGTTCATACATTTCCTGTAAAACTTTCAGCTCAAGAGTAGTCAGCGTATTCATGAATGGCTTATAATTCTCTCCCACAAAAATCCCACCATCGCCTCCCTGTTTTGTATAAATTGGAAAACCAAGAGATAAAGCCTGAATATCATTTTGTATTGTGCGAACCGTAACATGAAATTCGTCTGCCAGTTCTTTCGCCGTAATGCGGCGTCTGACAAGCAGAATATTTATGATTTCAGCTCTTCGATCTGCTGTATTCATGCTTTACCTCCTTTCTGTAAATTCTCCAATCTCATTGTAAAAAACGAACCGGAAAAAACCTTTCATATTAAAACAGGCTTTTTCCAGCAACCGCTTTTGACACAATCAATTCAACTTATCCCAAAATAAATACTCTTTTCTCTCCTGCTTTCTCTTATTGACTTTGCAGCTTCTGGTTGCTAAAATCTTTTATGGATAAAATCACAAATTCATAAAAAGACACACAAACTGCTATGGAGCTTCACGGGCATCTGATGCCTGCTGTGAGCCGTGGCAGTTTTTTTATTACCTATGCCGTTCTCCGAAGCCGGACAGCCGGACGCTGTCCATAAATGGGCGGTAACGCCCGTATGAGTTTTGGACAGGCTGCCTATGCAGCCTAAAACTCGCAAATTCCCTCTGGGCAATTTGCCAAAGATAGCAAGCACTGCCTGTGTTCCCTCACAGGCACCATTTTCCCAAGTTTCTTCCAAGTAAAAACTTGAGAAAATTGGCTTGCATGGGGCATATCCCCCTGACCCCTTTTGCACTCCAAAACCCAGCAATTACTCCACGGAAATTTCTGAATTTTTACGTTCAAAACCACACCGCCGGATACGGCATATCACAAAATCTTCTTTTCAAATAAGGAAGGGAAAGGACAAAGCAATGGCAAAAAGAGAAAGACAAAATGAATTGAAAATATATCTGAGCGATGATGAGCAGTACATCCTAGAACAGAAGTGGAAAGCCTCCAATATGAAAAGCAAATCCGCCTTTATCCGGCATCTGATTTTGTACGGATATGTCTATGATGTAAACTATGAACACCTACGGGAATACAATACAATCCTCTCTCGCATCGGTAACAATTTGAACCAGATTGCCAAGCGTATGAACGCCACGGGCAACGTCTATGAAGCCGATGTAAAAGAAGTAAAGGAGTTGATGAAACAGGTATGGCAATCACAAAAATCCATGCTATCCAAGCAACCGTCAATAAAGCAGTAGATTACATCTGCAACCCTGCAAAGACAGATGAAAACATCCTCATTTCTTCCTTTGGATGCAGTCCGGAAACTGCTGCTTTTGATTTCAAGTTCGCCCTGTCAAAAACCAATCAGGCAGACCCAAACAAAGCCTTCCATCTGATTCAGGCATTCATGCCCGGAGAAGTATCTTATAAGGAAGCTCATCAAATCGGCATAGAGCTTGCCGATAAACTTCTGGAAGGAAAATACTCTTACATTGTAGCCACCCACATTGACAAAGGACACGTTCATAACCACATCATTTTCTGTGCTGCAGATAACATCAATCATGAGAAATACCATGACTGTAAAAAGACCTACTATCACATCCGACATCTGAATGATGAGCTGTGTTCCGAGCATCAATTATCCGTCCTGCCACCAACTGACCAGCGTGGAAAAACATACAAGGAATGGCTCTCCAGTAAAAACAATTCCTCATGGAAAACCAGGCTCAAAAATGACATTGACGAAGCTATCCAAACTGTTGATACTTATGAGGACTTTCTTAACCTTATCCGTGCCAAAGGATATGAGATAAAAGGTGAAACCTTTGATGAAAAATCGTTAAAATATATCTCTTTCCGACCACTTGACCGTGAACAATTTATCCGTGGCAGAGCCAACTCTTTAGGTGCTGAATACACCAAAGAACGAATTAAGGAACGGATCGAAGCAAAGGAATTGATACAGCCTAAAAAGCGTATTCCATTTCCTACAAGAAAGAAGCAGCTTGTCAAAGATTTTTCTTCCCAAAAGCTTATTGACACCTCAGAAGAAAAGTTTGAACAAAATCTCGGTCTTAAAGCTTGGGCGGACATCCAAAACCTAAAGATTGCTGCCAGCAGTTACAGTGAAATAGGATCAATTGCTGAGTTGGAAAAGCAGCTTGCAGCCAAGTCGGTTCTTGCCAAAAATGCACGAAACAGTCTTGTTGAAACCGAGCATCAGTTAAAGGATTTAGGACAGATTTTGAAATATGCCGAACAATATCAGTCCAATCATATCTATCATGTCCGGTATCAGAAATCCAAAAATCCGGATGCTTACCTGCGAAGTCACGAAACAGAACTTCTACTCCATGACGGTGCAGAAAATATGTTGAAACGTCTTGGAATGAACCCTAAAACTCTTGATATTGACAAGCTTCGTAACGAATACAATTCATTGTATTCCAAGAAAGAAACCTTACAGAAAACCTATAAATCTGCGGAGAAAGAAATCAATGCTCTCAATAGAAAATTAGATAATCTGAATCAATATCTTAACCGTAGTTCGTCAGTTCAGCAGACTAATGACAGAAAAATGGAAAAGGACAAAACTACTCGCTGATTTTGCCCATCAAAAAAGGTGTATCGCATTGAAGTTTTTCACTTCGTTACGATACACCTTGATATGTGTAGTAAGCTCTTGCTGCTTTTTATACTGATATTCATTTTTTCTCGTATTTTCCACCTTCGTTTTATCATGTACTGTACTCCATATTCGCTCTGTATTCTAACGCAATTCACTCCTGTCGATGTGTAATGTAAACTACTATCGAGGTGAATTACAATGCAGGATATAAAACAAAATCTTGCCAACGCAGTACGTGAAGCCCGTACAGAACTCGGTCTTTCACAGGAAAAGCTGGCAGAAATTCTTAATCTAGATCAACGCACTATATTGAACATCGAAGCCGGACGTGGTAATCCGAAATTTGAGAAACTGTATCCATTGATTACATATCTTAAGATACCAGCAGATAAGATTTTCTATCCGGATAGCAACGACCAGAAGCCAAATCTTCAGAAGCTCTTTACCTTAATAAATGATTGCACGGAACAGGAAGCAAATGATTTGTTACCTATGGTTCGTTATTTGCTTGAATTACTGCGAAAACAAGATAACCCTACTCTTTGATAAACCAATAGAATCTATTTGACACTATTGGTTTTCTTATTTTCAATTATTTTTACTTATATTTTTTCTCCTCTCTAAAATCTTACTTGTGTAATATTTTAATTATTACACAAGTAAGATTTTAAATCAACCTGTTTGTTTTAATTGACAGCAGAAAAATTAGAACTTATAATATTTTTATTACAACCGTAAGATTTTAGGAGGGATTTTAAATGAGTGACTTGCCGCAGATTTCCGAAGCTGAATATGAAGTTATGAAAATCGTATGGAAACATGCTCCAATTAACACCAATGAAATAACAGAAAAATTACTGCAGTCCACAAGCTGGAGTCCTAAAACGATACAAACACTTATTAAACGTCTTGTTACTAAAGGTGTACTCACTTATGAAAAACAAAGTCGTGTTTTCGTTTATACTCCATTAGTAAAAGAAAGTGAATATATTTGCCAAGAAAGTAATTCCTTTCTTAATCGTTATTATGACGGGGATATTACAGCTATGTTATCTGCATACATAGAAAATGACAAACTGACAGAACCAGAAATAGAAACGCTTCGCTCTCTTCTATCCAAGAGAGGAAAAAAAGGAGGCGATTAACATGGCTAATTTCATGATACGCTTTTTCTTATGCAATGTATTGATCAGCGGTATCATCGGAATTCTTTTGATAGCCAAATGGGTATTCAGAAACAACTTGTCCAGCCGGATGCAGTATAATCTGTGGTTGCTGTTACTCGGACTTTTAGCAGTACCTTTTATGCCCTTCCGTCTAGTTAGTTTCCCGCAAATTTTCTCATGGCTCAGTAGCGTACAAAACTCCACCACTTCTCATGCCGATGTTGGTACAAATAATGTTATGAATACCGATTTATCTGGTACTACAAATTGGATGAATGACTTTGCCCTTTCTGTAAACCATGACACATCATCCGTTACCGGGTACATTTTATTGAGTATATGGATTGTGGGAATGCTTGTGATGATGATATTGGTAATCAAATCTTCTCTTCGTTTACGCACTATAAAGAGATCTGCACTTCCCCTTCAGAATCCGAAAGTTCGCAGACTGTATAACAGATGTTTGAATGAGATGAAAATAATAAGGAATATTCCTGTGTACAGTACCGCTTTTTTGAAATCACCTATTATCGTAGGATTTTTGAAGCCATGTATTTATCTTCCAATTCATTTAATCTCAGATTATCACGAATCTGATATGAGATATATGCTATTACATGAACTGCAACACTACAGACATAAGGATGCCATTGCCAATTATCTTATGAACTTTGCCGGAGTGCTTTATTGGTTTAACCCCTTTGTCTGGTTTGCGCTAAGAGAAATGCGTAATGACAGAGAAATTGCCTGTGACACTTCTGTTCTGAAAATGTTGCAAGAAGACGATTATGAGAATTATGGAAATACGCTGATTAACTTTATAGAAAAGGTCTCCATTACTCCTTTTCCGTTTGCTGCCAGCCTTAGCGGAAACATGAAACAAATGAAGCGTCGCATTATCAACATTGCCTCTTATGAGAAACCAACGTTTTGCAAGAAATTAAAAGGCATGACTGCTTTTATACTGACCACAGTTCTAATAATGGGACTTACACCTTTTATTTCTACATATGCAGCGGACGAAAGTCGCTACCAATGGGAATCTTCCTCAGAAAATATTTCATATGTAGATTTTTCTAAATACTTTGGAAAATACGAAGGAAGCTTTGTTTTATACGATCTTAGAAATGATGTCTGGAGCATACATGATATAGAACATGCTACGCTACGAGTTGCACCGGATTCCACTTACAAGATATATGATGCTTTATTTGGATTGGAAGAAGGTGTCATTACACCACAGGATTCTTTTATTGCATGGAATGGAGAAAACTATCCGTTTGAAGCATGGAACGCTGATCAGACCTTGCAGTCTGCTATGGCTTCATCTGTGAACTGGTACTTCCAATCAGTGGACGAACAACTTGGTACTACTTCCATTTACGATTATATCAAGGAAATCGGATATGGTAATAAGAACATGAGCGGTGATTTCTCCACTTATTGGATGGAATCTTCCTTGAAGATTTCCCCAATAGAGCAGGTCGAACTTCTAACCAGGCTGCAGAATAACAGCCTTGGCTTCGCCCCTGAAAATATCAATGCAGTAAAAGATGCCATCTGCCTTTCCTCTTCCGATGCCGGAACATTCTACGGAAAGACCGGAACCGGACGAGTAAACGGACAAGATGTGAACGGTTGGTTTATAGGCTATATCGAAACTGCAGATAATACATACTTTTTTGCTACCAACATTGGTGCAGACAGCGATGCTACCGGAGGCAACGCAACTGAAATAACCATGTCTATCTTGTCCGACATGAATATCTGGAAATAAAGAAATCGGGTAAAGGTCATAGTCGTATAATCCTTTGCCCGATTTTTTTATTTTCACTTTATGCATAAAAGCGTTTCAACTATCCAGTTCTATACGTCAAGAATTAGATTTATTATTGATGTATTCTACAATTTCTCCAATAAAAAAAGATATCAATGTCCCAATTGAAACAAACAAACTATCTCTATCACCTAATGATTCAATGAAGATTGAAAATGTAAACGTAAAGTTACTATACATATAATCATAAAAAACGTATTTCAGAGAACCTATCAAGAGCATCAACCCGAAAGAAATTAATGCATATATTAGGCACAGCAAAAAGCTAATGTCAATGCTGCGTTTGACAATGATTTTTCCCATAAAAAAACCTAAAATAAAAACCCCAATATCAATATATGTATATATAATTAAAAAACCCAAATAGGCTAAGGCCGCATTATATTTGGGAAATAAATAAAAACAAAGAAAATAAGCCAAAGCCACACATACAAAATATACTAAAAATGGAGAATACGTTCTAACAAACTTTCTCATAAAAACACCTCACTCCACATGTAGATAATCGAATTAAAATCAAAAGCTTATCTTAATTTATTTCATGCTCTTCACTTCCAGTCGCTGACCATGATGTTTTACCACTACTGACCACATCTTTTGTAGACATACTATATGCAAATATATCAAGGATCTCCGCCTCTGAGATATACCATGAACCATCTGTGTTTTTCTTACTTCTGTATAAAACATATAATTCGCATTTTTCATTCTCCGAAAGTCTGTCATATACAAGATATTCTATTATTTCCTCATTCTCATTTAAGATAACTCTAGAATTTCCATTCGCACCGTATGATATCATAAAATCACATCCTTCGTCTGCGAAGTATTGTTGATATATAGTACGATATCCATCATATATTTCATTTGTTTCCATTAATGTCACATAATCACAGATCGCAGGAATAGAAATATCATCCTCTTTCATATTTTCCATTAATTCATCCATTAAATCGTGTTGAATGACAAAACCATTATCCTGTGAACTGAATATTCTAATGGTCTTTCGTGGCATCATTCCCTGCGGTCCTGCTCCTGTAACATAGTTTATGATGACAATCACATCCTTTGCACCATCTCCATCTATATCCTGAAATCCAACCGCTTCAACACTATCAAACATTCCTACACTATCATTCTCTGTACTATTATTTTCATAACACTCCGGAAAATAATATATAATTTGATTGTCTTTTGCCAGCACAAATGAAACATCTTCCCAGAGCGTTTCATAAGTCGGCAGATAAGATACAAACTGTACTTCACCCCAATCATTCAATTCTACATCAAAGGATTGTTCAGTTATAACCCGGCTTTCATCTAATCTCTCTCCTGATGGATATTCTACTTCAATATCTGCTACATCTGTCAATTGCTGTATTTCTTTCGTACCATCGAAATATAAAATGACTTGTTCATCAAATTGTTCTTCACCTGATAGAATTATTTCTACATAATCCTCATGCCAGGTAACCTTCCAACAGCTGCTACTGATGCTTGCACCGTCATTGTGCAATTCAAAATCTGTTTGCGATATCTTATCTTCGCCTTCTTTAAGGACTAACCGTCCACTTGCTGAACCAAAAGGCCATTCCGGTTCTCCAACAGCTTGAAGTATCACTTCATATTTTTTATCTGGTGAAACGGATGTATCGCAAGTTATCTTCTTGTAATTTACCGTATACGAAATGCTAAACCAAAATGCTACAATTACTGCAAGAAGCGAACCCATAATACATAGCATAATTTTCAAAAATTTCTTCATTGTTATAACACTCCTTTTAATGTCCACGTATATCCAGTTCTTCCAATAGAGAATTTCCGCTTCCCCATGAATATAGAATGTAATAACCGCTATCCTTTATTTCTTCCGAAAATTGTAGTGTCTCGTGATCAATCACCTCAATGGACTGCCCTTCCTGAGTTTCCACCAAACATTCCCATTCATTACTTCTGTAACCTGAATAGTAAGCATCCAATTCTTCCAAAGACAAATCACTTCGAATTAAAATTGCTCCGAAATACTGCATTCCATTTCCGTTACCCGTCAGCTTCCCAGCCTGTGACAACGACTCTATCAATTCTGTTTCCTCTGGCAACGGGATTTCACATAATGCCTTTTCCACCTTATAGGCTGTATGGTTATTTATAAGTGGAATTGAAATCACACTGCCTATCAATACAACTGCTGCCAATATTCCAACTAATTTTAATTTTTTCATGTGTCCTCCTTTTTTACATCCCGTTCCTTTCTAACACATCTTCTATTGCATCAAATCCTTTTTTCGCAAAATTTATCTTTTTATCAAAAATCAATTCATCATTATCATATATTTTTATCTCAGCGATAATACGGTCATTATCTTCTGCCTGCTCCGTATTGCCACCTATGGTCATCCAAGTAATTTCTATATCTTCCGGCGTTATTTTCCCATCAGTTTCTACTGTAAATTGTGCCCCATCGAAAAACGCCGTTTCCGATTGTGCATTTATAACTAGCATATTTGTCTGCTTATATACTTTAATAGAATTATATTTCTCCTCCGAACTAACAAATAATTCATCATTGTTTACAGGAATAACAAATATTTCTTCTGATTTATCTGCATTCTTTTCATGCAAATAAGCTGTAACTGCTACAAATATCAGCATAACAGCTGCTGCCAATATTCCAACCAATTTTATTTTTTTCATTTATTCTCACTCTCTTACATCTGTAATATTACCATCATCACCAATATTATCAATCATTCTTTAATTCGGTACTGATAGGCTGGTATCTCCTTAATTCCATCATCAAGGATTTCATTCCCCAAATATTGAAAGCTACCATCATCAGCAAACTTTACTGTAAGTTCATGGGTTATGACCGCATCATCACAAATGACCATATCACACACCGCATCCACCGTTAATGTCACTGTTCCATCCTCATTTTCTTTGATATCAATAACCTCCGGCAACGAAGTTCCAAAAAAAGTTGGTGCATAGTTAAGGCAGCCTAGTCGTACCCATACATAAGTCTGATTTTTTTCATCAAATACCGCATATTCCTGAATTTGCTCTGCTGTTACCGGAAGATATTCCATGATCAAACTCTCAAATTCTTCTTTTGGTATTCCATTTGGATAATCCTCAGCATCAAACGCTTTCTGATGTTTCATGGCATACAGATATTCATATATTCCATTATAGTCCAGTTTTTCCATATGGTCGGTATCCCAATTCGAGCATAAAAGATTATTTCCCTGATACCCCAGACCTTGTACGCATCGTTCTGACATTTCCCGTTGTTCCTTAGATAATGGCTTTATTCTTACCAGACAGCTTCCGTCAACAATCTCTGTAACCTCCGGCGGTTCCGGAACACATAATTCATAACAAAACCATCCTTTATCCGTATATTTCCACTCCTTTATTCTGGTGTAGGATATATAGGACATTCCCGACTTACCATTCTTATTCCATACGCTTCCTGCACTTACAACATACATATCCGTTCCATCATAAATGTATTTTATTCTACCAATTCCACCATCACTATGTATCTCATAAACTACTACAGAACCACGTTCCCCAGCCGTGCAATTCTCAAGATAAGAATCCACACTTTCATAATTTCCCATATTGGAGTATGTTACCAAAGTGGAAACCGGACATCCCGTTTCCATTAACCTTTTCTGCATTTCCAGAACCGTTTCATCATTCAGAACCACATTTGATGCTGTCCCTTTATCTGCATCCTTATAAATGTCAAAAATAAGTTCCATCATTTTTTTGCAGTCATTCGCAGCTTCTTTTTCCTCCTGTTCATCCACTGGAAGTCCATAGCCCTTTTCCCACTGCTCTGCAGCTTCTTCCTCAGCGCTTTTTGTTTCCTCCGTGGGAGATACTTCTTCCGTATCTTCCGCAAGAGTTTCACCCACAACACTCTTTTCTTTTCCGCAGGCACATACGAAACACCCAATCAGAAATACCATAATCAGTAGAATACTTTTTTTCCTTAATACCATAAAATCATCCTTTCGTTCTTGCTATCGGTGGCAGTTCCAATTCTATTTGCTCTATGGAATTAGAAAGATATCTGAACGTTCCATCTTCAAATGGTTGGACCACAACCGTGTTTCTAAAAGCGAGATCGGAATTATAATCCGGCCATACTCCATCAACGATAAGCGTAATTGTTCCATCCGCATTTTCTGTATAATCAACCACCTCTCCAAAGGGCGGATATGGGCTGGCATAAATCATTTCATATTCATAACTGTTGCTGCCCTCATCATATCCACAATGCTCTCTCAACTGTTCCACCGATACAGGAAAATAGGTGGTCATAATCTTTTCAAATTCCTCTGCCGAAATTTTCCAATCTTCCGTTTTCAAATTTTCACCTGTATAAATCCGATAAATATCTTCATACATACAAGGCATCAGTATGTCCTCCACATTATTACTGTCCCAGTTTGTGACAAGCACGTTGTAATTCACATAGCTTAGTCCCGATATGTATTTTTCCGTCAATTTCCGGCAGTCTTCCGGAAGCGGTTCTATTCTCCAATACTGTCTCAAACTTGCATGTGCAATCACATATTCATATGCATAGATAAAATACCCTTTTTCAGTAAGTTTGATTTCAGCCACATTACTAACGGAAGTACCCTGTATCTCCGGCACCCCACCTTCTTTCCATCGCACTCCTATGTAATAAGTCTGCAATTTATTTTTACGATAGATAAAAGTTACTGCACCCAACAACCCATCTCTATGTACATCAAATACTGTTACCATTGAATCATGACCATCCAAATATTCAGCATAGAATGTCTCTATTTTTTCATAATTCTGCATATTGGTATCTTCTTCTACACTCACCAATCCTTTACTGCCCAAGTGTTCTACAACAACTTTTCGCTGTTCGCTAGTGAAGTCACTAATACCAGAAGAATAGTTTGGTGCATCTGAAATTACTATATCCACATATATTTCACTGACTGATTCGGCTGCTGATAATACCATACTTTGTAATTCTTTCTTTTCCTCATCTGTAATTAAACACTCCTCAGATTGAGGCACGAACCAATATACAGACTCCATAGAAGATTCCGTATCTGTTTCCTCTACCGATACCTCTTCGCTGTTCTCGATTTCTACAGGAGGTTCCCATACTTCCTCTGCTACACTTTGAGGTTTCTCCGTTTTCAATTTTTCCCAACAGACCGTACCAACTATAACAACAAACAAGAATATCAAAATTGGAAATCCGCACTTTCTAAACATCCATTTCACATCTTCCATCATTTACCTCCATATATTTCATCCCATTCCTTCGCTGTCAGGCGAGGTGTATGCCATGTTTCCTCACAATTATCCTCGGATGGTATAATTCGGTTAGACACATACTGTACTCCTCCATTCTCTAAAGGACGAACTACAACCTCATGTGCATATACTTTAGAATCCCCCACATACGGAAACACCACATTGGCTGTCAGAGTAAGTGTTCCATCGCCGTTTTCTGTGAATCCGATTACCTCTGAATATGGGTATTCCGGATACTCCACTTCCTCAAATCCTCTCGGTTTATATTCATATGTTTTATCCTCTGCATTATAGATGGTTTTGGATTGCAATGTTTCACTATCAATATCGAAATAGGGCAGGATAACACGCTCAAAATCATCCTTGGGTATTTGATAAACAGCACCAACTCCAAAATTGTCATCTGCAACATAAGGAATATTTGTCCCATAAACTTTTGGATAGAGCAGGTCAAACATATCGTAGAAATTCAATTCTCCAAAATCATCCTCGCTCCAATCTACAATGAACATATTATTCTGTTCAAAGCCGATTGGAAGAAGATACTTCCGACTCAACTCTCTGTATGTTTCATCCAAAGGCTGTACTCGTAATGCAGTATGCTCCTCCGCTCCGCTCAATGTCAGTACATATAATTCTTCCGAAAACCAAACTCCTGAAAACATAAGATAACCGTCTTCTGTATAATTCCAATACTCCGCCTGATAACTTCCTGTCACCTCTCGTTTCATGTTTCCGTTTTCGTACTTATAATAGCTTCTGACCACATCCACATTTCCGTCTTTTGTTTCCAAATCATATTTTACAAATCCGCCCAAGTAACTGACCTCAATAATTGTTATTTCAGCCTCTTCCTGCGTATCCACCATTTCACAGAACCACTCTACCTGCTCTGCCTCAGTCATATCAATCTGATTTCTGCTGTCAACAGCCGGATACCCATTTTCTCCAAACTGATTTACAATAATACGAATCATTTCTAAATCTGCTATCTTATTCTCCTCTGAAGCTTTTTTATACAGCTGCGAACAAATTTCTATAATCTCATCTTCATTGTCCTTCACATTTTGTTGTTGATCTTGAACTGCAATTTCACTTTCTACTACTTGTTCATCTTCCAAATGTGTATCACCACACCCAGGAACGCTAAGCAATATCATAATACTAATTGCTATGAAACCAATCCTCCAATACTGCACTGTCCTTTTTAACGACATAGCCGCTTCCTCCTCTTCCTTTTACATCTTCAACCATGCTGATAATCAATATAGGATGTTCCACTGTTTCCTCTGTCGAATAGATAGCAAACCATCCCAGTTCCGTACCTGAAGTATCATCCTTTGATGCCTTAATCTCTGCGGTACCAGTTTTTCCTGCCAAAACAATATCATCACGATGAGCTGCATGTCCGGTTCCATGAGAATCATTCACAACTTTTTTTGTGCCTTCTAATACTTGGTTTGCTGTTTCCTTAGAAAATGCTCCCGGCTTCCAAAACGTAACAGTCGCTTCAGCCTGATATACCAGATAATGTTTTACAATATTTCCCTCATTACAGAAAGCAGAATAGATACATGCCATATGCAAAGGATTTACCAAAACCTGTCCTTGTCCATAACCACTGTCTGCTAATTGTATTTCCGTTTCAATGTTTTCTGTATTAGAGTATTGTGATTTTGCCATCTTAATATCAAATGGAATCTCTTCATTAAATCCCAGTTCCGTTAATGATCTTTCCATCTCCTCTGCACCAATTTTTAATGCAGCTTTTGCAAAATAAATATTATCTGAATAAATCAGTGCATTCTCTAAAATGACAGGTTCATATGTATGAAGTGTGGTCACATAATAAGAGCCCCATGAAGAATCTTTTTGCCAACTTAACCCTTCATTTCCATATTCCTCCATCGGATCAATTGCTCCTGATTCCAACCCAATTGCTGCAATAATCGGTTTGAAAGTTGAACCAGGACACCATACCTGTCGAAAGCGATTATACATCGGCTTATTCTCGTCCTCGTTCAGTGCAGTCCACTGTTCATTAGATAACCCCATAATAAAATCATTATTATCATAGGACGGTGTACTAACCAAAGCCAAAACTTCTCCGGTATACGGGTTCATTGCTACAGAACAACTTTTGTCTTCTTTAAACTGTGCATATAATGACCTCTGAAGGTCAGCATCTATAGTTAGTTGTATGTCCTTTCCATCCTGTACAAATATGCTCGCAAGTTCCGCTTTCTTGTTCCCAGCAGAATCTACAATATAAATGCTACTGCCGTTTTGTCCTTTCAATTCTTTTTCAAATAAGCCTTCCATTCCGCTTTTACCCATTACGCTATTGGCTGTATATCCCTCTCCCGCATGGTTCTCTAAATCTTCTGCGGTAACACTCTGTACATAACCTACTAAATGCGCAGCTGCCTCACCTAATGGATACTCTCGCACCTCAGTGTCAGATATCATCACTCCCGGAATTTCAAGCAATTTTTCTTGTCTTTCATTCTCTTTCAACACCTCTTCATCCTGCTCGATTTTCATTAACTCAATTTCTGCCACTTTAGGAATCGTTTTAATTGATACAAAGGAATCTTCTTTTACCCACTTTGCAGACAGTTTCTTTTCAATCACTTCTGATTCAATTTCCAACAACTCAGCTATCTGCTGAATAGCTTCATCTCTGTCTTCCAATTTTCCTGGTACAATTCCAACCGAAGATGCAACACCTTTTCCAGCAAGAACTCGCCCATTTCTATCCAAAATTCCCCCTCGATTTGCCTGCGTAGTAGAAATCTTTACCTTGTCTGTTGAACCTAATTCCGGAAAGATCAGTGAATCATCCCATGCCAACTTATATCCATCTTCCCCCTTCAGAAAAATTGCCTCATTCTCAAAGCTGATATTACCTGCTACCGTATCAAAAGAAGTTTGATAAGTTACTGCTTTTCGTTCCTCATCATATGCTGTAACTTCAATCTCCATATTGTCCACTTCAATACCTTCATAGATAGCCGAATTTCGCTTTACAAAATCATCCTGACTAATATTTCTTGATGCTTCAATATTTAACATCGCATACATTTCTTCATACTCCTGCTCTGGAATATGACTCATATATTCAACTAAAAGTTCTTCTGGAGAAACCAATGTATTTTGCTTTCTATGCAAAATGCCAATACTTACAATAGCTCCGATAGACATTGTTCCCAGCACAAATACCGTCAAGCAAATTGTCGTTCTTTGTTTCTTTTTCCTTCTTGCTCTACGCTTCATCTTTGTCTAACCTCCGTTCTTTAAAAATTATATTTCCTACTTTTCTTAATATTACGCTTGTAAGATTTTAAGATAAAAAAATTTCTTTCGCCTTAAATATTACACCTGTAAGATTTTTATGTCAAGTTAATATGCTTTATGCTGGCAAAACACATTCATATCCATGCTCTGCCAGCAAAACCATTTCTATTCCGTTACTATAAACTCCATCTCTGCGAATTCTTTGTCTGTCATATCATCTAACTTGGCAACTACCCGATTTGACAATTCTACCATTTCATCGTCATCCAAATACTTAATCGCTTTTTTAATATCACTTATAACCTTTGTCCTGCTCTTACACTCAAAAATGCAGATTAAATTGACTTCTTCTACTGTAAATTTATTATTCATCGCTTATATCTCCCTCTGATTTTTCTTTGTATTTTCCTGTACTTCATGTTCCTGTCCAGAACCTTCCACCTGTGCTTTTTTCTCAGCCAATCGAGCTTTTAAGGAAACTTTTACCGCAGATTGTTCCTGATTCTTCTTATTTGCTTCCCTCTGTGCTTTCTCTGCACCATTATTCAGCACGTTGTCAATCATGTTATAATTTTGTTCTTCCATTTCTTCAATCTTGGCAAGAGGCTTGTATTCAGCCAATTTTTCCAGCAATACTTTTGTCCTTTGCATTTCATCCGGCAAAGCTCCCTCAGAAATAACCTCGTTCAACCAGTCTGTAATAGGCTCCGTATTCCCTTGAACTATCATCTCGGAAATCTCTGACACACTCTCCGTCATATTTGGGTTGTTGTTGCGGTAGGAATAAACATCATAATCATAGCTAAAACGGTCAATTTCAACAGCAAGCTGTTCTGCAGGTCCTAAATCCGGCATACGCTTCTCCCACACCATTGCTTCCATATCTTCAGACATAACTCCATCTATCTCCATTTCAGGCAGCTTTGCTACAAGTTCAGCAATGACTTCCATAGCCTTCGGTTCACAGGTTATGCTTGGAATATGCTCTAATATCTCCAAATCAATCCGGTTACCTGATAACAGGTCAACTTCATCATCCATATAGATTTCTTCGCCCGGTCTGTGAACATTGATACCGATTGCAGGGATACCATGCATCCGCTCTGGTGGTATCTGTTTCCAGATAGCGATTGCCTCCTCCACAGTGGGAATATTCTCATAAAATTCTCCCAAATTATGAAACTCTCCACACTCGGATACCATCAATGTTACTTCAACCTCTTCTTTCTCCATTTCGCCCTGTGTCTGCATCTGTTGTGTCAGCTCCTGCTCCCTTTCCTGCCGGATGCTCTCCAGATACTTCTCAGCCTGTGGCAGATACGTTTCCAGTGTCCCGGTACGCTGGGCAGTAATCGGATTGATATCAACCTTTACCTCACCGATATGTAACCCGTCCTCATTAAACGCATTGAATAAATCATCCTCTCTCTCATTCGTAGAAAGTTCCACTACCACATCAAGATCAGAGCTGTCCTTCTCCAGACCTCTGCACCTGCTTCCTACAACAACTGCATCAATGATTGTGGCATCAATATCATACTCATCAATCTTTGCCTGCACATGGCATTTTATCGTTTCTTCAATTTCTGCCGGATTCATTTCACTAATGTCATGGAACACTTCATTGGTCTTTGCCCTGAAATCCGTTATGATGCTGCTCTCTTGATTTTTTGGTACAACTTCATTGGCTTCCTCAACCTTTTCCATCAATCCTTCATAATCAATCGGTATCAGCTCATCCTTTTCCTTAATACTCCCTTTCGCTCCGTTATGGTCTGGAGCAGCTTTCAAATCATCTACGATATCAGTCAGTGCCTCCCTAATTGTCACATCAGGATTGTCATAAACTCCACCGTCAAGCTCCTTATAATCAGCTCCCATAATGGAATAATCATAGCCTCCATCCACCTCTTGGATACTGATATAGCGGTCTGCAATCTGAAAGGCAAGTTCGGTTTCTTCCCCAAGCTCCAAGGATTTTTTCATATCTGCAAGCACCTGTTCCTTTTCATCACCAAGGTCAATGATTTCATCCCCATCTTCCAACGTGTTGTCCGAAGTTTGCTGCTCCTGTTTCTCTGGCTCTGACTTCTGGACATCGTGTCCAGAGGTGTCAATCTCCGCTTCCTGCTCTTTTACTCCCTCCAAAGTCTGCATAAAATCAGGAAGTCGGGTAAATCCAAAGGAATCCACAAAATGGGCACTGTTTTTCCCATTCTGATGCAGGACCACAATATCACTGACAGACAGGGAATGCCCTCTGTAATCTTCCGGGTGGGCTATATTGAATTGCTCATAGATTGCTTCCAGTGTTTCGCCCTGTGTCTGCTCTTGCAATTCAGACAGCTCTCCTACATAAATCAGTTCATAATTTTCCGGCTTGATAACATCAAAATTGTCCTTTGTAATACCCATACGCTTTAAAGACTCTGTGCCTTCAAACCGCAGATGATCCAACTCCGGATTATGCTTCAACTGATAAATACCGTACTTGTCAGAGCTGCCATACAAAAGCTGCGCTTCCTTATTTATTTGATTGTCCGAAAGTTCAGCCTGCATGGAACGAAGTTTTCTTTCATTTTCCCAATCGCCTTTTTCAATGCCAAAAATTCCTTCATGCTCCATAATTTGTTTTCTATCATCTACCGTGGTTTCCGAACCGTCATTGTGTAACAGATACACAGGCAAGTCATGGTCAAACAATTCCAATGCTTTCTCCTGCGTCAATGGCAGCATTTCATTCCATGTATAACCGTACTCCCGCATTTCAGACAGACCAATCATCGGGTCTGGAAGTGCATCAATCTCTGCCTGTTCCATCACAGAGAGGTTATTGTCAATCTGCTCTGCTATTTTTGCTTTCACATCAATAATCTCATCTGTATCAAGATTGTAACGAACATCAAGATGATATTCCTCAAATTCTCTCGTTTTATCATTACCAAGCTCTGTAGTCCATGCACCCTTGCTTTCCAAGTATGCCTGTATGCTGAGTTTATCATCCTCATTCATGTTAGTAAGAGCAGCCACAAGCTCCTGCGTATCCATTCCACGGACATTTACAAGGCTGAACTCCGTCAGATCTTCATTCTGTATCAGCAGGATACACTCTTTACTCTGTTCCTGTTCCATCTCACGATTTAGTTGCAATTCCCTTAATGCTCCCTCAATTCCTGTAATAAGTTCCGATGCCGTCTTTCGTATAGTATCTAGGGAAGATTTCAGTTCCTTCATATCCTTACCACTACTCCACCCTGCAATATAACCAAAGGAATAATCCGAGGTATCTATGCCAAAATGCTGGCATACCGTATAGGCAACGCTTTCTGCTTCTACTTCTTTTGTATTTCTGTCCTTTGCAGGTTCTTCTATCAAATCATCCCGATTGATTTCCTTATTATGCAGCATGGAATGAGCTACTTCATGCACCATTGTCTTTAATGTCTGGCTCTCACTCATATTCTCCTGCACTGCAATCCGCTTTTCCTCGGTATGGAAATATCCTTTGGAATCGCCGGGAATATCCTCAAAACCAATAGGAACCGGGGCAACATTCATAAGTGCCTGCACAAAGTCCTCATATCCCTCCACTGTTGATAAAAGTTCCTGTGCTTCCAGTTCCGGAATTGGCTTTCCGTCTGTCTGCGATACATCAAATACAGACACGGCACGAAATGCTGGAATCGTGACCTCTACCTGCTCCTTTTGAGGCATACCGTTTTCATCAAACATCATTTCTCCTGTGACAGGGTCTAATTTATCCCGTTCCTCTTTAATTTTGTAAGGTGCAGGGGCAAGAATACGGATTGCCTTTTCTCCTTTGTTAACGTGTCTTTCAAAATTCTTCTGCCATGCCTTATATCCGGCTACAAGTGTTGCTTCTGGCTTTTGCATGGCGATAAGTAACGTATTGTTAAAGCTGTAATTATGAAATTTTGACATGGTGGAAAGATAAGTCTTGTACTTTTCACTCTCAAAAAGTTCCTTTAATCCTTCCTCCAACTTGTCTGTAATTTCCTGTACTTTTTGTTTTTCTGTTATATGAATTGTATTCATATTTTCGTCTGCCATAATAAACCTCCATATTTTCATTTTTTTGCACGACAAAAGGCAGCCCACTATGGACTGCCTTCTGCATAATCACACTATTAAATTAAACTGCTATAATACTTTCCAGTATCCTGCCTTTTTTGAGCCAACCCGCTCTATATAACCATTTTCTCTTAAAAATGATATATTGTTTTCTACTGCTGTTTCACTCACGCCTAATATGTTATGAAGTTCCGCAGTTGTAATATTTGGATTGTCTCTCATTTCTGCAATAATCTTTTGTCTTCTGGAATTTAAGGGTTTCTTATCCCCAACCTTTTTCCCAACTTTATTCCCAACCTTATTTATTCTCTCAAATGGGATAGTAACAACAATGGAATTCTCCCTAAATGAAAATGCATCTTTTCCATACATTTCCGTAATTTTAGGAACCCCTCGTCCGGATTTCTCACTTATATGCAGTTGAAGAAATATCTCGGACAACTTTTCATTTACAGGGATTGATTCTCCTAAGAAAAATCCCTCCATGGTCTGTGCCGGAGCAAGTGTTCCTCTCGATAGTATCTCTATCCGGTCAGAGAAAACCGAAATCATAGGCTCATTTCCTTCCACCCATTTATTGTGCAGAACGGCATTTATGATAGCCTCACGAAATGCCTTATTATCAAATAAAGGAACCTCTTTCCTCTCAACAACCCTGTCTGTTTCGTCCGTCTGGATTAGGTTCAACACATCCCCATAACGCAATAACTCGTCCAAGCTGTATAATAAACAGTCATTTCCAAATTCACGCACTGAGAAAAGATTAGAGCCTTTTGTTTCTCCATCAAAAATAGATACACGAAGCGGAAAATGAGAATTATCTGATAATAACTGTGCTAGAATGTTAAATTCTCCTTCTTCTGTTTTTAATCCCAAGTTCTTAATAAACGTCTTTTGATTTAAAACAATCCCTTTTGAACCATAATATCCAAAGAGTTTTTGAAATGTAAGGTCCTGATACTTCGCCGGTACCGTTTCTATCGTTTCCGTTCTTCCATCAAGTATTTTGAAAAGTTCAATTTCTCTCTTAGGGTAATCTTTCATATTACATTTTGATGATCCTATCCTTAAAAACCTCTTTTCTTTAAATGCCGTAGGAATTTCGGTTGCCGCAGGAATTACCAGACCAACGACTCTCTTTCCATAAATTTCTGTTTCTTCAAAACTAAAATTTATGCTTGGTGACAGATTTCTCGCAAGATAATTCTGATACGGTTCCTTGTTATATTCACAATACTGGTTAAATGTTGTTCCTACAATTTCATGAGTTTTATCATTTACTCCCCAAATGAAATACGCATATTTTTTATAATGAAAAGCCGCCGCATTTGACAGGGCAGATACATATTCGCCTAATGCCTCAGGCTGAAACCAGTTTTCCTTAAATTCAAACCATTCCTGTTCATCACTTAAGGCACATAAATCTAAAACAATTTGTTTAATATCCATTAGTATGCTCCTTTACCCAACTTTTATTCCCAACCAAAATAATTATAACATGTTGGGAATAAAGTTGGGAATAAAAATAAAAAACTTCAAATTTTTTATAAGGTTTCTTCTTTTCCCCTTGCCTTTTGTGGCATAGGCTTTTCTGTATCTCCTCCGGCAACCTTTGCTTTCATCACCTCCAACTTCGCCTTCAGGGACACTCTTTCTGCAGGTACATCCGCATACTGTCTGATGCCCTTATCCTGCTCTGTACCCACTGCTTTCTCTGCAATCGGAATATTCTTCGCCGGACGGTCTGCAACCTCTTTTTCGCTCTTTGGAGCTTCCGGCTCATCATCCATATCAATCCCATCATTGCCCTTTTCATCCATGTTAAGCAGGGCATTTAATGCAGACAGACGCTCTAACTTCTCTGCAAGCTCCGCTTCCTGCGCAAAAGGCTTGGTTACCTCCACCTTTGCGGTTTCAAGCTGATGCTCCACAGTTTCAAGTTTTGTCTGTGCTTCCATGAGTTGCTTTGGCATGGATTCCAGTGCATGGTTGATACGGGCAATATTTCCAATCGGGTCTGAACCGACTTCCAGATTGTGGGAAAGCTGACCTTTCAGGTTCATCACAAATTTGTGGTTGAACGCATCAAAAGATACTGCCATCTTAAAACCTGCATATTCGCCAATGACCGCAGGGGCATTGACTGTTTTTATTTCTTTGCACATCTCCACAAGGGCTGTTCCGGCTTCTTTTTTATCCGTATAGAGCTTGTCCCCCACTTTCATGGAAAACTGCTCTTTATCCACCGGAAGGTTGGCTTTCGCAGCCTGAATGTCTGCCTGCATCCCGCTGATACGCTCCTTTAAAATTGTAATCTGCTGGGGATAATGCTTTGCGATGTTGTCCTCCAGTCGGTATTTCTGACTGGTATGGTTTGCTTTCATAAGTTTCAGTTTTGAAACCTGAATATCGAGGTCCATCTTCTCCTTGATGTAAGGATTTCCTGTTGCCAGAGCCTTGACCTCCGCATAAGTAAGTGCTGCTTCATCCACATCCTCACAGGAACGTACCGGAGATTTGCTTGTCATGATCTGACCGATGAATTTCTGCTTGTTCTCAATGAGCTGCCACGAATAACTATCAAAGGTTCCTTCCGTCACATAGCGGAAAATCTTGACCTTTGGATTAAGATTGCCCTGTCGCAAAATACGCCCTTCCTGCTGTTCAATATCAGAAGGACGCCAAGGCACATCAAGGTGGTGCAGTGCGATAAGTCTGTCCTGCACATTGGTTCCGGCTCCCATCTTCTGTGTGGAACCAAGCAAAAAACGGACCTGTCCGCTTCTTACTTTTCCGAACAGCTCCGCTTTCCTAAGCTCCGTATTTGCTTCATGTATAAATGCGATTTCTTCCGGTGGGACACCCTTTTCTATCAGCTTGTTTCGGATGTCCTCATAAACATTAAATGTACCATCTCCTTTCGGTGTTGACAGGTCACAGAAAATAAGCTGCGTTGATTTCTGCTCCTTTGTCTGCTCCCATATTTCAAATGCCTTTTCCACACAGTTGCTTGCCTTTGAATTTTCATCATCCGGCAACATATCATTGATAAGTCTCTGGTCTAATGCCAGCTTTCTTCCGTCATTGGTAATCTTTAGCATATTGTCCTCATAAGGCTGTACCTGTCTGTCACGCACGGCTTCTGCCCTTTCTGCCAAAGATGCCACCATGTCCTTTTGATATTCACTTGGCTTTAGCACCACATTTTCATACTCTGCTTCCGGCACAGGAAGATTTAGCATATCCGGTGTCTGAATATCCGCACTCTCCTTAAAAAGTGCAATCAGCTCCGGGAGATTAAAGAACTTTGCAAACCTTGTCTTTGCCCGGTATCCGGTTCCCTCCGGTGCAAGCTCTATGGCTGTCTGCGTTTCTCCAAAAGAGGATGCCCAACTGTCAAAATGTCCCAGTCCCAGCTTCTGAAGCGTACCATACTGAAGGTAACGCATATTGGTATAAAGCTCTGTCATACTGTTTGAAATCGGCGTACCTGTCGCAAAAGTTACACCCTTACCGCCTGTCAATTCATCAAGATACTGACACTTTGCAAACATATCCGAGGATTTCTGTGCCTCTGACTGTGCGATTCCCGCCACATTTCGCATCTTGGTATAAAGAAACAGATTTTTGTAATTATGGCTCTCATCCACGAAAAGCCTGTCCACGCCAAGCTGCTCAAAGGTCACTACATTATCTTTCCTTGATGCATCATTCAGCTTTTCAAGCCTTGTAAGAAGTGATTTTCTTGATTTCTCCATCTGCTTAATGGTGTAGCGTTCTCCGTTGTCGGCTTTTGCCTGTGCAATGGCAAGCTCTATCTCATCAATCTGCCTTTCAATAATGGCTACCTGTCTTTCCTGTGAAAGCGGAATTTTCTCAAACTGACTATGCCCGATAATAACCGCATCATAATCTCCCGTGGCTATTCTGGAACAGAATTTCTTACGGTTAGCAGGCTCAAAGTCTTTCTTTGTTGCAGCAAGGATATTGGCTCCGGGATATAACCGTAAAAAATCACTTGCCCACTGCTCCGTCAAATGGTTCGGAACCACAAACAGGCTCTTTTGACATAATCCCAGACGCTTGCTCTCCATGGCTGCCGCTGTCATTTCAAAAGTCTTTCCAGCTCCCACACAATGGGCAAGCAGGGTATTATCTCCATAAAGTACATGAGCCACTGCATTTTTCTGGTGGGGCTTTAACTCAATATCCGGTGTCATGCCGGGGAATTTCAGATGTGAACCGTCATATTCCCTTGGTCTTGTGGAATTGAAAAGCTGGTTGTATTTTGCCACAAGTACCTGTCTGCGTTCCGGATCACAGAACACCCAGTCCTTAAATGCTTCCCTTATGGCTTCCTGCTTCTGTGATGCAATGGTGGTTTCCTTTTTATTTAAGACTCTCTTTTCCTTGCCGTCCTCCTCTATGGTATCGTAAACACGGCTGTCCTTTAAATTAAGGGAATCCTCCAGAATGGTATAGGCATTTCTCCGGCTTGTACCGTAGGTCATATTTACAAGGGAATTGCCATAGTCCGCATTTTTTCCCTTTATGTTCCACTGTCCTGTCACATCGGAGTACTGTACGCCCACGACATTTCTGCCTAACAAATGCTGCGGCGTTTCAAAGGTCTCCCTCATAAAATCCTCAATATACTTCGGGTCAATCCATGTGGCACCGATACGCACCTCAATTTCGCTGGCATCCAGCTCCTTCGGCTGTACCTGTGTGAGTGCCTGCACATTCACGGCATATTCCGGGTGGCTCTCTGCATAGACCTTTGCTGTTTCCAGCTTGTCACGGACATTTCCACTTAAATACTCATCTGCTGTTTCCCACTGATCCGTCAAGGGATTCTGGAATATAATTCCTGTCAGCTCTTCCTTGACCGTATCCACATCTTTTCCAGTCAGCTCTGCCATATAATCGAGGTCAACTCTTGCTTTTTCCGATAAGGACACTGCCAGTGCTTCACTTGCCGTATCCACACTTGTGACAACCTCTGCCTTTTTAATGGTACGCTTCGTGAACATATCCGCTTTGCCTTTGAAATTGCCTTCATCGTCCAATTTTTCAAGAGAACATAACAGACAATAGCTGCTGTCCTGATTAAATGCTCTTTTGTTGGTCTGCGAGTTAATTAGACCGTGTTTCTTGGAAAAAGCATCATATAAACTTTTTAACTCCGCCTGCTTTTCCTTGATTACTGTATCCGGATATTCCTCTAATTGCAGATTGATAAGCTCCTGCGTACAGTTTCGGATACCCACCATGCCCTTGATACGTTCCTGCATGGAAGCTGACATATCCACAGGCTTCATAATGGAATTTTCACGGTAATACACCCTATCGTCCACAAGAGTGTAGCTGTAATTCTTGACATCCGGGTCCGCTGGAATGGTGGCATCCGCAAGCTCATCTGCCAGCTCATCCAGTTCCACCGCTTCTATCTCTCCATCAATATAGCTGACCGCTTCCTGTAGCTGCTGTGCAAATGGTCTTGTGGTATCGAGCATACAGGTACTTTCCATACCATACGGTCCGCTGACCATTTCCATTTTTCCCACGATCATCTCTGGGTGTTCGGCAAAATAGCTGTTCATGGCAATGCCGTTCTCATCCTCTGACAGATGCACCCAGTCCGGCTCCAAATCCATCACACGGTCACGCTTCTTTAAGAACAAAATATCAGAAGTGACCTCTGTTCCAGCATTCTCCTTAAATGCCGTGTTGGGCAGTCTGACCGCACCAAGAAGCTCTGCTCTCTGGGCAAGGTATTTTCTGACCTCCGGACTTTTCTTGTCCATTGTTCCGTTACTGGTAACAAAGGCAACCACACCGCCGGGGCGAACCTTATCCAAGGTCTTTGCAAAGAAATAATCATGAATTAAAAAATTCTGTTTGTCATACTGCTTGTCTGCCACCTTGTACTGTCCAAATGGCACATTTCCGATTGCCACATCAAAGAAATCGTTCGGATAATCTGTCTTTTCAAAGCCTGTGATTTTAATGTCAGCATTTGGATATAGCTGCTTTGCAATCCTTCCCGTGATACCGTCAAGCTCCACACCGTATAGTCTGCTCTCCTGCATCTTCTCCGGAAGCATACCGAAGAAGTTTCCGATACCCATTGCCGGCTCCAGAACATTTCCTTTTTCAAATCCCATTTTATCTAATGCTTCATATATACTGCGAATAATGGCAGGGCTTGTGTAATGGGCATTTAAGGTACTCTCCCTTGCTGAAGTATACTCCTGTTCCGATAACAGTCCCTTTAATTCCTGATATCCATTTGCCCAGGCACTCTTGCTTTCATCAAAGGCATCCGCAAGTCCACCCCAGCCAACATACTGAGATAAAATCTCCTGTTCCTCCGGTGTTGCGATACGGTTCTCGCTTTCTATTTTCTCTAGCGTGCGTATGGCTTCCACATTTCTGCGGAATTTTTCCTTTGCAGTACCAATTCCTAAAGCATCATCCGTGATACGGAAATTGACAGCTCCGGTCTTATCAATCTGTGGTTCTGCCTGCTTCACAGGTACTTCGATATCCAGCTCTAATGGTGTATCTGACACTTCCTCCGGCTTTTGGACATCCTGTCCGGAAGTTTCCCTATTTTCTCCAGACAGCTCATTTTCTTTCTGGCTAAATTCTTTCCATACCCTATCTGAAACTGCCGAAAAATAAGGAGACTCATCTTCCATAATAATACTGAACTGAATCTCCTCCATATCCTCTATGCTCTTTGCCCCTGCTATTTTATCATGGTATTTAAAATACAAGGCTTCACGGCTGATAATACCCTCAAGACGCTCAAGTTCCGGCTCAGACATCCGTTCCCAAATATCATCCTTTTGCGTATGAATGGTAAAACCTTCCCCGTCATCGTGATGCTCTAAAGTATACTGCAATGTGTCATGTTCCCCACGAATATCACATTCAAAATCATAAACCGTGGTTCTGGTTCCTGCAGAATACTCCCTGTTAATCAGAACCAGATTTTGCACATCCTCTGCCGTTAATGGTGGTTCCTCAACACCTTCAGGATAATCTTCACTTCCTTCAATCTGTGTAAACACCTCTGTTTCGTGACGGTCTATAGCCCTTTCCGTCATCTCGTTGAGATAATCTTCCTCGACTTCTCCCCGCTGTGGCTGATAATCGTACTCAAAGGCAACACCATTTACCTCTGCATAAAAAAATTGCTTATCTGTTACGGAATTTCCAAGCACATAGGTTTCTTCCTCAGTCCCCCATTCATCGACTTTGATGCACTCCTGTCCATCAATCGTGATTTTCTCAGCCGCCTGTGCCGCAAGCTCTTTCTCCTGCTCGATATACCGTCGTGTCTGGTTGATAAAGCCATTTAATACGGCAGGGTGGGAATCCACAACCATATCCTCATTTTTCACCATGGCATAAGGCTCAATGGCTTTTGCCCACTCCTTATTCTCCGGAGAAAACCGTCCGTCCTGCCTTTTGTGCATGACAGAATTGGCAAGCACATAGCTTACCCGTTCAGAGCCATATTCCTGAATGACTGCTTCCGCTGTATCCTTTGGCAGACGATACCCGTCAAACTTTTCAGCGATTGCTTTTTCAATGGCATTCTTGCAGGCTACTTTGGTTTCATGCTCCATCTTTGCCTGTGTCTGCTCCAAAGCCTTCTGCTCCTGCTCCACTCTGTACTGTGCATAGGCTTCTTTTCCTTCCGGAGATAAATACTTATCTTCTTCAATGAGCTTTCGGATACGTTTCTCCACAACATTCCAAGACAAAAGTACCTCTGCGTATGGTTTTCCGATATTTCCCTTTTGCAGTTTTATTCCTTTTGCATCGTGATCCTCATAGCTGTGGTCAGCTCCGGCAAGTGCATGGCTACTGCCGCCTGTTCCATATTCATTCTTTAAGAAATTAGCTGCTTCTTTGCGGTCATGCCCTTCCTTGAAATAATCATAAATACGGAAAGACCCATTTAAAAAACCACTTCCCCTGCCGAGCCTGTGGTCAATCTCATCCTGCGTGATAAAATCCTCGTGTTTAATTTCCACATGCTCAGCAGCTGGAAATGTCAGCCTGTCTACCAGAAAGTTGTCGAGTTCGGCACGAAGCTCCTCTTTTGGCATAACAGAACGGAAACGCAGGCTTTTTTCTCCGGTTTCCAACTGATGCAGAGCATGATCCATGTGGGCAGCTATCCTCTCCACCTCTTCCGGTGTAGAAAGAAGTTCCACCCGTCTTGCATGTGCATCCGGGTAATTGCCCGCCTTTAATTCCAATTCTTCCGGCATTTCTCCCATACCATCACGGAAAAAGAAAAATAAATGGTTTGCAATCCTGCTACGCTCCACCTCTTCCACAAGATAAGCTTCATTTGCACCCATATATGTGCCATTCTCTACCTGCCTGCGGATATTCTGCTCAATATCTTTCCATTCCATCGTAAGTATGGGTTGCTCCGATGCTGATGTACCGTATCCAACACGCATGCCACCTTCATCAAACCATACGGCTATCTGCTTTCCGTCAAACTCAAAGCCTTTTCCGGTGGTTCCATACTCTTTTTTCAGAAAGGCAGTCATTTCTTCCGGTGTCTTTCTCTGCTGGTACTTGGCATAAATACGTTTGCGGCTGTCATCCCTGCCCCCGCCGCTTCTTAAAATATCATCAATCTGTTGCTCCGGCAGTACAAAGCCTGTCGGCATAACACTTTTTTCTTCTGCCTGCTTCATGGCAATGTTGCCGACCTGCTCCGAAAACATGGTAAAAAGGTCAAGCTGTTTGAACATTCCGTCTGTATCAATCTGCTCTGCCACTTCCCCCGGAAGTAAATAGACACCATCCTCGATATAAGAATTGACCCGGTATCTTGCATCTTCCCATGAAATCCTGCTCTCTGCTTCACGGGTCAGATAATTGCCTTTCCACATGGTAATCCCGTCCTCATCAGCACGATACCCGGCTCTTACATCCCCGATATACATCTCTGTAAATTTCTCCATACGGAAAGAATTTTTCAGATACTCCGTCTGTAAAACCGCATCCTGCTCTGACTGGAAATATCCCGCAATCTCCGGTCTTTTATGGATAAGGTGATTATCAAAACATAAGATTCCCTTTTGAAGCTCTGTGAAATCTTCGGTTTTATCCGAAAAGGAACCGGATAATGAATTGTTGTCACTATCCGGCTCCTGCATGGTGCTATGAAATTGTTCCTCACTGCTTAAATGTAAATCAGTTCTGTCAGCACGATTTCCTCCGCTGAGTGTCTGATGTTGTTCATCTTCGCTACCCAGCCCATCTGATCGGCTGCTTTCAGTTCCTCGTTCACTCCTTCCGACTTCGCCATCTGTCCGGTCAGAAGTTCCATTCTCTGCTCTGCCTGCTCCTGTACCTGCAGACAATGTGCTTTCAGCTCCCCTGTCAGAATCATTCCCTGATAAATCCCTCTCCTGTGCTCCTTCAGAAAGTTCTTCCTCATCAGTCCGTACTTGGTCAGTGCCTGTTCCGGCTCCTCGTTCGCTGTCAGGTTCGGAATCAGATAATCCCCGTTCTTTTCGTATGTCAGTTTCATTGGCAATGCCCTCCATTTCTGTATGATTTTCAGTTTCCTTTGGTTTTTCTATTGTCGTTTCACTTTCACGCTTTAAAGCATTATAGTCTGCTTCTGGTGCATTTGCAAGTCCTTTTTCAACATTTTCTTCATGGCTTCCAATATGCTCCCCAGCCGCTTTTTCTCTTGCCTTATTTCGGGCAATCTGACGCTCGTATGCCCCTATTGTCCTTCCAATTTCCATAAGCAGGGGCTTACACATTTCCGTAGTTGCATTTCCAATGACAGCTAATGACTTTGTATTATTAAATTCGTGGATATATTCAAAATTCATGTCATCTTTCCACAAATCCATATCGGCACCGCATCGGGATAGCAGGGTAAAGGAAATACTGGAAGCCAGCGTTTCCCTCAACCTGATTCCGAGATTCAGTTCATCCAGATCATCAAGGAAACTGCCCTCTTTCACATAGTTTAGCTCCGGTAAAAGTTCCTCATAATAATCCTGGGCAATCCTGTCAGCTATCTCCATAATCCTCTCTTCAAAAGGCATATTTACATCGGTTCCACCATAAGTCTTTTCAAGCTGTGCAAGCACAGGAGCCTTATGTTCCTCCTTAAGTTCCCACAGATTTGGGGCACGCCCGATTCTTCTTGCCTTATGCACATCTGATACATCAAAGACATATTTTAATCTCGGACGTTCGCTGTCCGTATCAATCAGGGCAATTCCTTTCGCTCCACGGTTGACCCAGCAATTCATCTTTTCATTCCACGTTTCAAGCGAAGCACAGGCTGTAGCATCCGGTCTTTGGGCGTATATTAACATCTGCTCGTTAAAGGGATATTTATACAGCCTTGCAGCCGTGGTCAAATACCGTGTCCACACCTGTTTATTTTGGACTATATCTCTTGCGGTATCCTCTGCAAGAGAGGAAATCATATCATATTTTCTCATGCTAAAACCTCCGCTAATTTCTTTCAACAAAAAAAGTGGCAATGGTTCATTTAAAATCCATTGCCACCAGTGACGGTAATCTTTATTCTTTATCTCGTTTGAGTTCTTTATTTTACAAACAGGATAAAATTACTCGTTCTCGAATTTACTAATTTCCTCTTCGCTATCGTATATACTACAATTATCTTGTTTGCAAAAACTCTCAACTAATTTACTCCAATATTTCTTTTTCTCCACATTCTTAATTAATGAATTTAATTTATCATAATCAACCAGCTCAAAATAATCCAACTGTCTATTTTCTATAAGTTTTTCAGCCACATCTACAGAACCTTTTGAAAATTTTTTTGCGGTTGATATATAAATTCCCTTTCTCTTATTTTCAATAAAAAGCGTTCCTACGAATTCTCTAACCCCCTTTACCAATTCCACATGATTAGGATTTTCTCGCCGCTTTACTTGTACAAGAATTGGATCATCGGATTCTAAAACGATTAAGTCTATTCCCCCATCTCCTGTTTTTCCCACATGACATACCTTGCAATCATATACACCTTGCAATATCTCTTGTGATAATTCCTCTAACTTATATGGATTAATATCATATAGTATTTCTGGTTTCTTTTTTAATTCGTCTGTTAAAACTTCAATAGGGAGCATCTTATCTGCAATATTATAACTTTTTGTAATGCCATAGTACCTTGAGTCCATACAAATAGAGTTAACCTCATCTATCAAGTCTGCATCCTCTGAAAAGCGATATTTATATGTCCACCAATTACAATTAGGGCATTCAAGAACTACCCCTCGTTCATACAAATCACCACCCATTGGTATCGAACGAAATGCTAAAAAGACTTTTTTAAGTGCCGTTCCACAAAATGGGCATACTTTATCATTATAAAAGAATCTTTGCACATCACATGGCTGTTTATCTACCGATAACACTCCTCTTCCTTTACCAATACGAGAATATTCATATTTATCATAATAGTAATCATAATATCCAATAATTTTATCTTTGTTCATCTTAACCTTACCATAATAAATTATATCTTATTGAATAGTAACCATATCTATTATACTTTTCAAGCAACACTTTCTCAATCATTTTTGGTTGAGATTATAAAGTTTTGAATACTTCCTAACGCATCTGCTACTAGTTTTTCATCTTCCACATAAAAATACTGTTCTAAGCTACTCCAATTTCGCAAACTATCATCATGTTTATTACCTGTTGTACGCATATCTTTTCTTATTCTTCTATCTATATCACCGCTTCCTTCTTCTTATCTGTCGCAAGATGATTCCTGTCAGAATCCATCTTCATCACATCATTTTTCTTTTCTGCAAGTCTCTCTTTTAGTGAAGGACGTTCTTTCTTCTCATCACGCTTTTCCTCTTTCTGTTTTGCACGTTCCTCTGCACGGTCACTGCGGAACAGCTCATGTTCTTTTGCATCATACTCATAAACATGATCCGAAAGACGTTCCTGCGGTGCCACCTGCGTCTGGTTCACTTCCTGCACCATCTGTTCAAGGTCTCTTAACTCCATTCCGGCATCTTTCGGGATAATCAGCGTTTCATGTATAGATGAAGGCAGTACATAGAAGTCTCCAACCTTGTCTGCAATTTCCTGTCTGGTATCATCATTTAATATAGCTGCAGATCCATTTACCTTCGTGTCATTTGTCAGTACAAACATTGTATCAGGAACATCCGGTATCATCTGGGATGCCATTTCTCTTGCCTCTGATATATCCATATCATTATCCCTTGCAATGTCCCCAGCCATCATTTCTATAATGGTCTCGCTCATTCCCTTGAAGCTGTATGGCTGCAAAACATCCATGTTCAAAAGAGCCTGTTCGTGCAAATCCTCAAGGGTAATCCCATACCTGTCCATCAGATTATCTGTAATCGTTATGGTTGCAGTGCCTTCCGCATTTTTGCCCATTAAAATCTGATACACAACCGCCAGATCTTCCACCTTGGTGTATGGTTTGTCTTCAAGGAACTGCCTGTTGGATTCTTCATTGATGAGCTTGCACACAATCTTGTCTTTGACATTATCAAAATCAGTAACCGCAGATACATCCATATCATGGTCAATATAATGTGCCTGATATGTGGCTACAATCTGCCCAAGCACATCATCCATCTCAGCTCCATCCTGTATCCGTTCAAAATACGGATTCAGATATACGGTTGGAGAAATATTGCTTTCTTCCGTCCGGATTGTCAGACCGTCCAAAACACAGTCATTATTCTTTACTACCTGATGAACAGAAACCGTTGCATCTGCAAATTTCTCCGGTAAAAAATCCTGTATCTGCTCTCTTACCTGTTCTATAAAATCCTTATATTCCATTACTTTCTCTCTCCCTTCCCGGTATTCTTCTGTGATTTGTCTGCCAGCTTTAATGCTTTCGTCCCATACAACTGATAACGCTTCATCATGCTCTGCTTGTTTGTTTCCGCAATTTCCTTTTCTAACTGTTTCATTCCTGATTTCCTCCTTACTCTGCATGTGTTCCAAAAGAAAAAGATGTATTATCCTGTTTCTTTGTACTGAATTTTGCTTTTACATCTGCTACCTTATTTTCTAAAGCACCAAACATAGCCTCTACCTGCTCCGCTGTATATTCATAGGCGGACCTGTTGGCAAGGTGTTCCAATCTTCCAATCGCATCAATCGCTTTGTTCATGCGGTATTCTCCAAGACGGATGAACTTCTCCGCTTTGGTTTCATTATTCTTTGCCGCAGGCTCCTCATCCTGTGTTCCGGCTCCGTTTACAGTTACATTTTCATTTACTTTATTCATGTTCGTATCCTCCATTTTCTGTGCTGTTACTTACTTCTTTTTGCAAACTCCAGCTTGACCTTATACTGTGAGCCTTTGATTTCCTTGCCATCTTTGGTATAGGAATAATCCTCAATTCCTTCTGGAATCAGGTAAGCATCGTAAGTGCCTTTCTTTCCCTTTAAACCCTTGATGAAAGTCTTTTTCCCCTCCAGCATACTCTTAATCTGCGTATCGGAAAGTACAGTCCCCATAGCCTTGCCGACATTCATACCACACTTACTTTTGCAGTAAGCTCCATATTTTCCCTTTACCACATCCCCGCCACATTTCGGGCATTTTCCAAGGGCTTCCTGTACGCTCTGATTTCCTCCAAACATGGATTTCTGTTCGTCACTAATGCTGTGATAAGTCTGCACAAGGTTCTTTACCATATCCGCAATTCCATCCATAAATTCCTGCATGGAATACTCGCCCTTTGCTACAAGGGTAAGGGCATTTTCCCAATCAGCAGTAAGTTTCGGGGACTTCACCACATCCGGAAGCACCGTAATCAGCTTCATTCCATCCTCTGTTGGGATCATCTGCTTTTTCTCACGCTTCACAAAACCGTCCTTTACCAGCTTTTCAATGATGTCCGCTCTGGTGGCAGGTGTGCCAAGTCCTTTACGCTCCACATCATCTCCCATATCCTCACTTCCGGCTCGCTCCATTGCTGACAAAAGGGAATCTTCCGTAAAGTGCTTCGGCGGTGTGGTATAATGCTCGCTAATCTTCGTCTGTACCCCGTCAAAGGTCTGCCCCTTTGAAAGCTCCGGCAGTTTCTTATCCTCCTGCTCTTTATCTTCCGTTGTCTTAAAAGAACGCTTAAAAGCATCTTCAAAATATTTCCACCCGTTTTTTAGGACCGACTTGCCTGAAGTGGCAAAAGTGTAACCACCGCAGGAAAGCTCTGCCTTTACCGTTTCATAAAGATGTTTATCCCCTGTAGCACACAGCAGCCTGTTGGCCACAAGGGATAAAATCTTTCGCTCCGTTTCCGGCAGGGCTGCAAGGTCAGCTTTTGCAATCTCCATTGTTGGGATAATCGCATGGTGGTCTGTGACCTTTTTGCTGTTTAACACACGCTTAATATCCGGATTGAACATCCTATTTTCCTCAAACAGAATGGAACTGAAAATTGCTTCAATCACATTTCCGGCTGTCTGCTCCATATCGTCAGACAAATACTGGCTGTCCGTTCTCGGATAAGTACACAGCTTCTTTTCATAAAGGCTCTGGGTGTACTCCAAGGTCTGTTTTGCAGTAAAACCGAATAAGCGGTTGGCATCTCTCTGGAGCGTGGTAAGGTCATAGAGCTTCGGTGGTGCTACCGTCTTTTCTTCCTTTATCACAGACGTAACAAGAGCCTGTCCGTTCAGACAAGCTCCTGCAACATTTTCTACTTCTGTTTTACTGTCAATCCTCTCTGTGACCGCATCCACGCCGCCACAGAGGATATGAGCCATAAAATACTGCTCTTTCTTGAAATTCATAATCTTTGCTTCACGCTCCACAAGCATGGCAAGGGTAGGTGTCTGTACCCTGCCCACCTTTAACACCTTGCCGCCATATAGAACGGTAAAAAGTCTCGTACCGTTGATACCCACAAGCCAATCCGCTTCCTGTCTGCAAAGTGCGGAATGGTATAAATGATCATAGTCACTTCCTTGCTTTAAATTCTCAAAACCTTCCCTTATGGCACTCTCCTCCATGGAAGAAATCCATAAGCGTTTCATCGGTTTGCTGCATCCCGTCTGTTCATACACCAGACGGAAGATAAGCTCTCCTTCCCGTCCTGCATCCGTGGCACATACCACGCTGTCTACTTTTGTATCATGCATCAGCTCCTTTAATACCCTGAACTGTGCAACCGTGTCTTTCTTGACCTCATGCTGCCAATGCTCCGGTATCATAGGCAGGCTGTCGTAAGTCCACTTTTTCCATGCATCAGAATAGGCATCCGGCTGTGCCAACTCAACCAGATGCCCCACGCACCATGAAACGATAGAACCGTTTCCCTCCATGTATCCGTCTTTTTTTTCATCTGCACCAAGCACCTTGGCGATTGACTGTGCCACACTTGGCTTTTCTGCTATCACTAACTGCATTATTCTTCCTCCTGTTCCTCAAAGAAATCATCATCCGAACTGCCCTCTGATTCCTCATCTTCGTTCTCATATTCTTCGTTATCTTCCTCGTCCTCATCTTCGTCCTCGATGAAGTCCTCTTTCTTTTTGCGTACCACCTTGAAATAATACGCACCTCCGATTACTGCCGCTGCAAGACCTCCCATCAGGATATAGGAAATCATAGGATTTGCCTGCTCTTTAACCTCCGTTTCTTCCGGTTCCTCGGTGCTTTCTGTATCTTCTTCTGTTCCCTCTATATCTTCCGCAGCTTCCTCCTGCTTATTTCCCTGTTCTGCATTATTATTCGGCAATGCACTTTCAGAAGTCGGGATTGCAGACTCTAATGCAGCAGAGTTTTTCGGTAAGGTCTCGCTGTTATCGGATGTGGTATTCAGCAAGTCATTTTCCGTAATCTCTGTCAGGAAATAGACCATTTCTTCCTCACCATCTCTGTCGATAATCAGATAAAACACCTTGTCCGATGCCGTCTGAATGGTATAAAATTCCTTGCCCTGCTCGGACTGATTACTGTCCTTATCCTCATTCTCTGCTTTCTCAGAAGCATCCGCTTCCGCCATTGCCTGCTTTTTCTGTTCCGCAGGATTTGTCTGAGAAGTAGTATTCCCATTACTGTCTGTCTTTGTATGCTCCGTTACAGTTCCCGTGGCACTTCCCGGCTTGGTAGCTTCTGCATTGACCGGAAGTTGTTCTGCCGGATTGTCATCACTCTCATCTGTCGGGTCTTTATAGTATGGATTTTTCGTTTTATAAACCTCCGACATATTTCCAGCATTGTCCATTGCAGAAATGGTAAAATACTCATACCCCGCATCAAATTGCTGCAGGCGGATATTCAAAGTTCCGTTTGTAAGCTCTGTAAACTCATATCCGTTGACATAGACTGCTTTCGCTCCGGAATCCGTATCGTGTACCTGAACGCTCAAAAGTCCGTCACTGACCGCAGCATTAAGCGTAGGCTTTGTGGTATCAAAACATTTGATTGCACGGCTTCTCTCATAGGTATTTCCCTTTTGGTCAGTGACCTGCACATATACCGTACAGTTTTCAGAAACCTCCAGCTTTCTGTCCTCTGTCACATCCGTCCAGCTTCCATTCTGTCCTACCTTTGCCTGTATCTTTGCAATTTCAAAATTTCCTGTGTGTGCCACATCCGCAACTGTAAATGTTACGGATGCTTTGTCATTATGCCATCCATCCGGCTGATTGATCTGGATTGTGACATTCGGCTTTTTATATGCACAGAGCTTATAATCTTTCACGCATACTTCGCAATTATGGTCGTATTCATACGCACCACATTTATCCTCACAGGTACACTCTGGTTCTTTTACATCACCACCGGATACCGTATCCTCTTCCGTGCTGTTTTCTTCAGAACCGCTTTCTGTTTCCTGCTCTGTATCATTCTCGGTTCTGTTTTCCTCAGAACTGCTTTCCGGATCTGTATCCTCCGCATGAACACTCACTGCATAATTCCCGTTCATGGCAAATCCCAAAGCGGGCATACAGAATAAAACTGCTGATAAAACAAGCGATAACACCGCCTTAGATGATAGTTTCATTTTTTTCATGGCTTACTGCCTCCTTTTCTGATTGTTGTGTCTGTTCTTCCTGTTCTTTTTTCTTTAACAGATGCAGGATTTCTTCCTCACTGACTTTATTCAGTAAAATCAGCCGTTCCAGAGAGATTTTATTTTTCTCAATGAATTTCATTTTCTCCGCATCCTCTGCCATCTGTAACTGCTCCTCCAAGTCCTTCTGCCTTGCCTGCAATCCTGCAAGCTGCTCCCGGACTTTCAGAAGCTCTTTTTCAATTCTTTCCTTTGTCATTTATCCTCACTTCCTGCTTTTAATTTAATCTTCCAAAACTATAGAAATGGCTCTGCCAGTATGGTGTATTGATAGAAGCATATTTGATTGGGTCACCGCAGTGTATCATTACACCATTTCCGCAATAGATACCCACATGGCTGACAGGTCCTGGTGAATTGTAAGTACCTGTAAAAAAGAGGATGTCCCCAGCCTTTGCATCTGCCGCTGACACCGGAGTACACTGGTCATATATGCCCTGTGCTGTGGTTCTTGGCAGATTATGTACGCCGCTGTTGGTAAATACCCAGCATACAAAGCCGGAACAGTCAAAGCTTGTAGACGGAGAAGAACCGCCCCAAACATACGGATAGCCAAGATATCTTGCCGCTTCTTCCATAAGTGCCTGTACTGTCGCATCATCATAGGAATCCGGTGGTATGACATTTCCCGGCGAACCGCCACCGCCCGGAGTTTCTCCATAAAGAGTTCCCTCACCCACATCAAAGTAAAATAACGGGTTATAATACTCCCCGTTATACAAACACTCGATATGAAGGTGGCTTCCGGTACTGCTTCCCGTATTTCCCGTTGTTCCTATGGTTGTTCCGTGTGTAACAGTCTGTCCGGCACTGACACTTAATGTATCCATGTGTGCATACTTGGTGCAGTAACCATTGCTGTCCTCTATCACAACATAATTACCATAAGAAGCATCATAGGTTGCTGTTGTAACCGTTCCATCCATCGCTGCCAGCACGGTTGTCCCTGTGGGCACCGCTATATCCACACCACGTTGAAACTGTTCCTGCCCTGTGACCGGATTGATACGATAGCCGTAATAACTCGACACATAGCTATACCAATACAGATTGAGCGGTGTATAAAACTGCTGTGTCAGTCCATGGGTTTCATTGTAAAGAGCATAGATTTCTTTCTGCTCCTCATTCATGTGTCCGGCTACCACCACACCTAGGTCGGTGGCTGTCAGTGTTACTTCAAGTATTGTTACAGTGTATTCTTCCTCCGTCTCCTCACCCGTTTCCGGATCTGTTACAGTCCTTGTCCTTGTTTCCGTCGTAGGATTTAAGGTCAGCTCATACATTTCTTCAAAAAGGCTTTCTATCTCACTTTGCACTTCACTTGCCGTAAATTCCGTATGTACTGCCGACAGATAACCGATTAAAATAAACGGATCATGCCCTATGGCATCCAGATTGTAGCGGTATTCGTCATAATCCGGATAGTCCGTTTCTATGTTATTGATTTCTTTCTGCAATTCCATTTCCAGCTCGGAAAACGCCAGGTCCGCAGCATCAATCTCCGCCGGAACACTCATATAGCTTCCTGCCAGTGTGGTACTCATACCATCTGAGAACATCGCCCCACAGGACGATATGGCTGTCATGATCATAATCAGAATCAGTGCAAAGATACCGATTGTTACCAGAAGCGAAACATTCCTGCTGGCTATCTCCTGCATTTTCTTGGCAACCTTGGTAACAAAACTGGCTGATTTTGCAGCCGCTTCCTTTGTATTCTTTGCTGCCTGTCCTGCCCGCCTTGCCTTTGCATACTCCCGCTTGATCCGCTGTTTCTGCAATCGTTTCTGCATCTGCTTTTTCAGGGTCTTTTCCTGCATATCCGGATTTTCTTCCAAAAACTTCTGATACCGGAAATTGACCTCTTTCTTAAACTGCTTTTTCTCCAGCCTTGCGACTTTCTCTTTCTTCCTTTGCAATCCGCTTTTATGGTTGCGTTTCACAAAATGATAGACATCCTCTGCTGTCTGCTCCGTCTTATGTGCTCCTTCCACGGCAGAATTTTCTTTCTCCACTTCGGCAACCTTGCCATGGGTAAAATTGGAATATTCTGCACCTACCCTGCCTGCAACCACTTTTACCGGACTATCCGGTTTGAATTGCTTTTCTTTTTCCACAGCAGTCAGCACATACTTTGCTTTTCCTGTCTTTTCATCAAAGACACGCTCAAAGGAATACTCCTTTTTCTTAGGTATCTTCTTTCTTGCAGCTTCGGTCTTTTTCCCGGCTTTCTCTGCCTTATTTTGCAGTCTGTCTAATTTTTTGCTTCCATGAAACTCCGGTTCCATCCCTTCCGTAAAGGTTTTGTCCTTCGTCTGGAAATCACGTTCAAAATCAGATTGTTTTGTACGTTCCCTGTTCTGATACTCCCGTCTGTGGTATTTTCCTTTTTTCTCGGATTGGTGGTAGGTATCCCTGCGGTGGTAATCATCCTTTTGCTGATGTTCCTCCTGCTCCCTGTCACCATCCTCCGTAAAAGTATTGTTTTCCTGCGAAAAATCGCTTTTCCTCTTACTGTCCGCATCCGTATTCTCAGACTTCAAATTCTTCTGCTCTGCGGAAGGATTTTCACTGTGTCCAAAAGTGTCCTGCTTCTGATACTGCTTTTTATTTCTGCGTTTTGTTGACAGCCCTGACTTCTGGACATTCTTTCCAAAGGTGTTATCCGCATCTCTTGGCTGATGTTTTTTTGATTTATCTTTTTTCTTTTCTGCCACTAATCAACATCCTCCTGTTTTACACTTTCTTCCGGTTTGGTATTCATAATCGCATAGGTCTTTGTGTCTGTCGGGTATTTATCCACAAAAGGAATCACCACGTTATCAAACAGAATCAGACCGGAACCCGGCTCTGAATTGGTCACATGGGAAAGCTGTTTTTCCGAAAGCCCCAGCTTATCTGCAAGTATCGCCTGATCCTTTGCATTCTGATTCAGCAGATAAACAAAATCGGAGTTACCAAGAATACCCTCGATTTCCTCCGACTTTAAGAAGTCGCCCACATTCTGTGTCAGACCTGTCGGAATACCGCCCCATTTTCTGAAACGCTTCCAGATTTCCACCGAATAAATGGCAGTCTGCCTCTCCTTTAGAAGAAGGTGGAACTCATCACAGTAATAACGGGTAGCAATTCTTCTCTCCCTGTTCTGTGACACCCTGTTCCATACGGCATCCTGCACGATGAGCATACCCAGCTCTTTCAACTGGTTTCCCAAATCCCTGATATCAAAGCACATGATACGATTCTTACTGTCCACGTTAGTGCGGTGATTAAAATAATTCTGCGAACCATGAACATACAGTACAAGGGAATTGGCAATACGCTCTGCTTTCGCATTCTTATGGTCTAAAAGGGCATTATATAAATCCTCAAGGATAGGCATATTTTCCGGCACCGGATTTTCAAAATAGGCATCATAGATATGACGGATACATTCATCAATGATACCCTTCTCATCATTCTCCAGACCGTCCTTCCCTCCGGCAATCAGATCACACAGGGTAATGATAAAATCACTCTTTAGTTTCAGAGCTTCCTTATCTCCCTTATGGCTTAACTGAATATCCATCGGGTTCAGATAATCTTTGGAATTGGTTGCCAGCTTTACCACCTGCCCATGCAAAGCTCCCACAAGAGCAAAATACTCGCCCTCCGGGTCACAGATAATCACATCATCCCTTGTCATAAGAAAGCAGGATAAAATCTCCCTCTTTGCACTAAAGGACTTACCACTGCCCGGTGTTCCTAAAATTACTCCGTTTGGTGTACGAAGCCGCTTTCTGTCTGCCATGATCATGTTGTTTGACAGGGCATTTAAACCATAGTAGATTGCCGGTGCAGGCATGAATAATTCCTGCGTACAGAACGGCACAAGAATAGCGGTACTCTTTGTGGTAAGCACACGCTCAATTCCCGTATCATTGCATCCAATCGGTGCGGAAGCCATAAGCCCCTGTTCCTGTAAATACTGCAAACATCTTAAGTTACAGTTTGCCTGCTGGATAATGCCGGACACCCTCTGCGTAATATTTTCAAGCTCCCTTTTGCTCCTGCCGTAACAGGTAATCAGGAAAGACATTTTGATAATCTTCTGGTTACTGGTGTTCAGATCGTCAAGCAGCTCCAGCGTATCCTTTTCATAAGTGATAATATCTGTAGGAAGAATATCCATGTCGTACCCACTGCGGACTGCCTTTTTCTGCTCCTCAATCTTCATCTTCTGAATATTTGTCAAAGCACCCTTTAACATCTTGATTGCCTTCACCGGGTCCATCGTCTGCATGTGCATGGTAATGGTCAGGTTATCATCAATATCAAGGAGCTTCTTTAACAGTTCATCATTAAAGCGTGGTGCAATAATATCCAGATAATGGACACTGCCATACATCTTTCCTGCCTTAAATCGGCTCGGATAACGGAAGTCAAAGCCCGGCGGTGCAATGTAGTCCTTTACACTCTTACCAGACTCTGCCAGCTCCTTAAATGAAAAACGGAAAGGCTCCATGGTATCCTGATTGAAATACTCATGCAGGATACGCAGTCGCTCCTTTCCGTCAAGGCTTTTGGCGTGGGTTCCAAGGTTTAAAAAGTTCTTGATAACATCCTTTTCAATGTTATTCAGTTTTGATTTCGCTTCCTTATATCCCTTACACTCCGTACCAAAAATAAGATATTTTGATTTAATGATACCGTTGTTGCCCTTTGCAGCCTGCTTCTTCAACATTTCCGTGTATTCCTCACGGATATCGTCAAAATCATCTCCCTGCAAAGGAATGTCAAACTGGTCTATCAGCGTCTGCTCATTGACCTGTCTGTTAAATAAAAACAGCTCAAATCTGATAGACGGGTCAAAATAATTGATGAGCTTGCTGTACTCCTCCAAAATCTCCCCCTGGTCCTCTATTTCCAGAAGGTCATAATTTATATCATAAAATTCCACCATTTTTGTGTAGAAATCAGATGTCACCTGACAGATACCATCACGGAACATCTTTTTGAAAGTAATGGTATTCTGTGTCGTGGTAGGTTTCTCCTGTTCCTTATGGTTTCCTGCAAGAGTACACTGAAGCTCTTTTAACCTTTTCTTTTCAGAAAAACTCAAGCCCGCTTTAGGCTTGGCAGTTTTCTTCTGACTGCCCTGTAATCTTGCCTTTGGCTTTTGCTTCAAGGTAACGCACCTCCTTCTTCATTTTTTCCTGTTCCTCTAACCGATTGTAGAGATTTTCTGATTTATAGGGGCGTATTCCCGGTGTCAGGAACTTCTGCCTTATCATAAAGTACAGAATCTTTTCTGCCGGAAAACCGTCCTTTTCATACATTGCCAGAAAGAAAAACGGCAGCATGACAGCCACCATGATCAGTGCGGATGCCTGTGTCCCGATGATATCTTTGGTAAAGATATAAAAAGGAATTCCAACCGCACCTGCCGCACCAAAACAGATAAGCTGACGTTTTGTCAGATTCATTGCCACCTTTGTCTTGATACCGCTTAAATTCTTCGGCACTGCGACTGATATTGCCATAAACAGCCTCCTTCCTGATATAATGCTGCTTTAATGTGCATTAAAAATAGATTTGCTAAGGGAACCTGTCTTAAATAAGCTGAAGCACAGGATAACGGTATATGCTGCCACTGACCACAAAGCCGTGTGTAAATTGCTCGCAACTGCAACACTGGATACCAGCACCGCATAGATTGCCACACATACCATGATGAAAAATCCCTGAAATGCCAAAGCACAAAGTCCCTTGATATAGTTACTTCCGATGCCGCCCCATTCCCGGTTGCTGAGTGTCGCAAACGGAACCGGAGCCACTGAAACATAAAGGTATATTTCAATCATTCGCCCATATAGCATGACGGTGATTAGCAGGGAAATGATTTTCATACATAAGCTGACAATCATGGTCTCTATTCCAAGTCCGATCAGTTCGCCTATCCCCATGGTGGAGAGCTGGCTGTTGAACATGGACTGTAATGTACTCGTCACATCAAGTGTCGTGGAGCCTGTAATGACTCCTGCTGCACTTGTTACGATATGGTTTCCCACATCAAAAATTGCCATGGTAATGTCAGAGGTATAGCTGACAAGCAATACTGCAATACATGCTTTCACAAGATAACGGAAGAAAAACTCACTCCCCATCTCATGCATATTATTCTTATCCATTACCATGGTAATCAGCTCATAGCAGAGAATCGCACTAATGATCATCCCTGCTATGGGCACCATGACTGTATCTGACAGGTTGTCTATCATGGAAAAAATACCTGCGTTCCAAGAGCTGGGTGTCTGCCCAACCTCTCCGGCAATTGTTCCTACTTTCGTATTCACGTCAGTAAACATCGTTTCAAGATTGTCCAGCACCCATCCTTGCAGCATTTCCTTTATAAATTCAGTGATTTTCTCAATGATTGACCCCATGAATTATGAGAACAGCGTTGAAAGCTGTGGGATCACCGTCTGTGCTACGATAATAATACCGCCTCCGGACATAAGCTGCTTGATACCCTGTGACTTTGCACCGGGATTATCATTACCATAGCCCTCCAGGAGATTGATAACTCCCCACACGCCTACACCTGCTCCGATTGCTGTTACTACGGTCTTTAATCCTGTTACTGCTGTTGTAAAAAATGACATTTTAATAATCCTCCTTGTTTTCCGAAGGAAAATGCATGTCCTCTGACGAGCAGAGGATTTTCCCTCGTTCTTTCTCTTAATTTTTTCAAAAAGAAAGAGTTTTGAGATGTATCAGCATACACAACAAAACTCTTTTTACTTCTGGACACAATGTCCAGAGGCTAATGGTTCCATATTCAGTTGTCAGTTCTACACCTTTAGACATTCTGTCCAAAAGTCGCTATTTCGTTGTATCGCCCTCAACTTCTCCACAATCAAAGGCATCATCTACCTCTGTGTCCGGTGTGACCTTCATGCGATGCAGATGCTTCACATAGTCCTCAATGTCAAAGGCATTTTTCGGGTCAAAATCGGACAGCTCTTTGTACCGCTTGTGCTTTGTTATATCAAACTTATCTGAGAAAAAAGGTCTCACGCCCCTAAGCTGCATGATACATTTTCCGCCATCCATGACCGCTATCTCATCCTGGCTCATAAGCTCTTTTCCGGTCTTTTGATAATTCAGACCGTAGGACTGGCTCGTACCTCTCGTATCCGAGGTATTATAGAGATCAATCGTTTCTTTACCCAATACTTCCGCCAACTCTTTCAAAGTTGTCTTTTCCTTTCCTCCAAGGAATAAGGTGGTATCACAATTGCCCTCTATGGTATCTGCATTGTCCTTGTAAATCGCCTTGAGCTGGGATTTTGACTGCAAAATAATAGAAGCTGATATTTCACGGCTACGGATTGTAGCAATCAGCTTCTCAAACTGTGGAATCTGCCCGATGTTCGCAAACTCATCAAGGAGCATACGCACATGAACCGGGAGCCTTCCGTTATAAACATCATCTGCTTTATCACAAAGCAGGTTAAAGAGCTGTGAATACATGATTGATACCACAAAATTAAATGTGGCATCGGTATCGGAAATAATAACGAATAATGCTGTCTTTTCCTCTCCCAGAGTATCAAGCTCCAGCTCGTCATATTCCATAAGGTCACGCAGCTCCTTAATATCAAATGGTGCTAACCTCGCACCGCAGCTAATCAGGATTGATTTCGCTGTCTTTCCGGCAGCAAGTTTGTACTTTTTGTACTGTCTTACTGCAAAATGATTGGGTTTATCCGCTTCCAGCTCCTCAAACAATAAGTCCACGGCATTTTTGAAGTTCTCATCGTCCTCTCTGGCTTCGCTGGCATCAATCATATCAATCAGCATTGCGAAATTCTGCTCCTCTTCCGGAGCTTCATACCAGATATAAGCGATAAGTGCCGTGTAATAGAGCTTTTCAGCCTTGACCCAGAAGTCCTCACCGGATTGCTGTCCCTCTCCTTTGGTGTTGACTATAATCGTGTTTACAAGTTTCAAAATATCCTTTTCGCTCCGAATGTAGGCGAAAGGATTGTAATGCATGGATTTAGCAAAGTTTATGGTATTTAAAACTTTTATCTTGTACTTGCCCTTCTTTAACATCTTTCCGCACTCAACCAGTACCGTACCTTTCGGATCAGTGACAACATAAGACGAGTGCATCTGCATCAGGTTCGGCTTCACAAAAAAGCGAGTCTTACCGGAACCAGAGCCACCGATAACAAGAATGTTCTTGTTCCTTGCATACTTCGGCTCTTTCGGTCTGCCGGACATCATCAGCCGTTCCGTCTGTGTCAAAAGGACATTATTTTCAAACACAGAGTCCATATATGGCTCTATGTCCTTGGCATTGCCCCACCTTGCGGAACCGTATTCTACACCCTGCCGGAACTTCTTGGCATTCTTGGCTTTGTAATACACCACAAGTCGGAGTGCTATGCCGCCTGCCACACCAATCAGTAAATCCCTTGGATGGAAGCTGGGCAAGGGATTGGCAAACAGCTTATCAAAGCGGTTCATGACTGCCATCATCTTATCGGAAGCATTTGTCCCCTCCGATACTCTCCACAACCATGCAACCTTGTCACAGAAATACCCAGCAAAGATATAGGGCAGATTCAAAAGCACTAGCTTCTTGGTATCCATACCTCCTGCTTTTGCTTTCAGATTTTTCGGGATTGCCTTCAGGTCTTTGGTTATGCCTTCAATGATGTTACTCAAAGGCTCTGCCCCCTGTCCTTATTCTTTTCCCGGCTCCGTTCTCTGTTCTTATTCTGTGATACTGCATCCCTAAAGCGTTTCAGTTTCTCCCTTACGGAAGTCCTGCCCTTTCGTTTCTCATTACCATAAACAAATTCCTTGAATGCCTGTGCTACTGCATCGGCATCCCTGCCCTTGAAAAATACCACATATTTCGGCGGGTCCGTTGTCTTGTCTTTCTTGACGGCGAAATCAACATTATATTTACGAGCTACCCGCTCAAAGGATTTGATATTGCCGTCCGTCACTTCGATAGACGAAACTCCCACGCCTTCGCCAACCAGCTTTTTCACAGAAGTTTTACCATGCGTTTTCTGTGCTTTCTGCCTGCGGTGGTTCAGATACATCCGCATTGCAGCCTTCAAGACGTTGGCATCCAATTTAGCGGTCTTAATTACAAGAGCGATTGTTTTCTGCGTTACTTCCTCTTGCATAAGTACCTCCGATCTGCATTTCCATGTGCGTATGCTCCGCTAAGGTGGAACATACAGCCGATGTAATAAATACCTCATAATTCTCCTTTCCGCTTCTGGACATCGTGTCCAAAAGCAATAAAAAAAGGGCAGCTACAAATCTCTCGACTTATAACTGCCCTGACGCTGTTTTCTATTTACCACTCTTTTTTAATACCCATTTTCCATTCTTTCCGTCACCAACTCGTTCTATAACTCCTTCTTTCGATAAATTTGAAATATATCTCATTGTTGCTGCTCTGGTTCGATTCATTTTCTCTGACAATTCATTTATCGTCATATTTCCGTTCACAGCAAGAAACTCCTTTACTAAATCCTCTCCTTTTACCACACACTCCCTCATCTCATGCTCTTGCTCTTGGCTTCTTTGTGATTTCTTAATTACCTCATTCACAATCGCAATTTGACTAGGATTTTTTCTTCTAGAAAGACCTTCAAAAAATTTTTCCATATTCTCACAAATCAGGTCAATATATTCTTTTTCCTCTTCCCACAATGCTTTTCCAAAATCTGCGTCCTTCAAAGAAGCATGATTATTTTTCTGGCGCAATATCCAATAATTCATCACTTCAAATTTTCTTTCAATAGAATACAAAGAATCATCAATAACTAAAACCATTGCTTTCATTCCCCATTCATCTTGCGATACTAGATAGGACATTTCAAGCATACAATTTAACGACTTAACATATTCTGCTGTCAGAACAATAATCACATTCTCGCAATTTGCAATTTCTGCCATAAAGTCATATAGATTATCATTCGCAATAAGCTGTGATTTATCACGCTTTACATCAAAAGTATCTTTCAACTGTGTTTCTAATTCGTCTGCATATGTATTTCCATCTTTCCAACAATATGATATAAACAACCTCTGCTTACCCATTACTATCGACCTCCATTTTATGTAAAATTTAAACATTTTCCTGTCGTACATCTAATACCGGAAACCCTATACTCACATTTATTTTAATAAAAAAATGGAAATAAGATTAACCTCTAATTTTTCATTAACTCTATCAATATTGTCAAATAACAATACCTGAAACAAAACATTCTTTACATTTTCCATTGTCACCATTCCATACTCTTTTTCCGTAAAGCCTTCTATATAAAAATACTTACAAGCATCCTCTTTTCTTGCAACTAAACAATGCGTAAATAATGCCAAGATGTATTTATCCGACATAAGAAAAGCGTATGTTTCTGCTCCCTGATATGTATATCGGCACTTCTCCAAATTTTCTTGCGGTATAGAAAAATAACACCTAACGGTTTCCAAATACACATCTCCATTATACTCCGGCTTCAACTTCCTTGTATATCTTTTAATGCTATTAAATATATTGTTTCTTTCTATGGCAGATTTTGTCCTCTTAAATACCAGCTTCTTACCTTTCATATCCATATAAACATTATTAATAATAGTCTTTCCTGCATATTGGCTAAAAGCTCCTATACGCAGCAAATATGATAATACCTCATTCATCTTGTCAGATGATGCTATCTCCTGATAAGAATAATCCCCAAACTCTATATGCTCCAATTTTAATGGACAACTGCCCTTTGCAATTTCTCTTTCCATTATTCTGTTAATATCTCTCATAGACTCCATATTTCACATCCTCCTTCCACCTTTGGACACAATGTCCAAAAGTAATAAAAAGACAGTTACAAATCTTTCGACTTATAACTGCCCTAACGCTGCCTACATATTTTTCTTTGCTCTCTCTAAATAAGGAACAAAGTAACTCAAACTACTAAATTCTTTATCAATTCCCTTTATTGCCATTTGTAATGCATTTATAATAACCTTTTCCTCATACACATCTAACAGTCTTTTAATTGACAACTTGTTAATTTTTCCACCACTCGAAACAATTGTTTTTGATTTTACTATATACTCATTTTTTTCACATGCTTTTATGGTTTCTTGCAAATCTCTTTCTAGTTCTATCTCGATTTTTTTTTCATTCACAATATTTATATCATCTACATTCAAACCATATACTTGTTTTATGCCTGTATTCACAAAGTATACATTCTTAAATATTGCTCCCTTAAAATGGGTTTTACTTAAAGAGCAGTTATAAAATACCACATTTTCAAACGTTGCACCCATAAATCTGCATCCACGAAAATTTACGCTTTTAAATTCAACAAACTTGAAAATACAACCATTAAAGCCACAATATTTTATATGTGCTCTATGAAAATCGTTCCCCATAAATCGTGAACGTGTAAACCTTGTATTGTAGGATTCACTATATGAAAAATCCTTATAACTGAAATTTCTATCACTTCTATCTTGACCAATATAGCTAAAAAACTTATTGTATTTCTTTTTCTTCTTATTTCTCATAACACACCCCGCACAGCAGAGGGGCTACCACTTTGGAACCAAGAATTTCAGACAATATCATTACCACAAAGCTAATAACAGTTGCACCATTCCCAATTTTACTCATGACAGCAATCACCTCGCTATACTGATAGAATTTTAGCCCTCACTCCGTCCGTAGACCTCTTATCAACCCAGCCTCTCAGCTGAGCAGGGTAGGGCATGCTTATTATATCATAAACCACAGTTTTTATATATATTTTTTATAGCATAGTCTTGAACTTATTAAAAAAAGACAGTTACAAATTTTTCAATCCATAACTGCCCTGACGCTGTTTCTCAATTATTCTATTCCTGCCGTTTTTGCAAATCCGGCTTTTCTATTCATAAGTTCCTCTTGTTTCTCCTTTGGCAGACACCGGAATATCTCATTATATCCCATTCCTGCCATCGGTGTTCCTTTTGCCAGAAGAAAAAGCTGCGTGTCAAACCATTCCTCCCACAAGTTTTCAAACATGCTCCGACTATCCGTAAAGGTAATTGCATCTTCAAAACCCTGTGGCGGTCTATAATACTGTAACTTGACAAAACCGTATCTTCCAGCATCCACGACAAGTATATTCTCAATCTCATACAGCTCTGCAAAAGCATCTGCAACCTTTCTGCATTTTTCCCTTTCACTGTCTGTAATGTATATTTCTTTCACAATTAACCATCCTCCTGTTTCAAAACCACACTACCTGCATCTATATCCTCAATCTCCAGAAATAAACCATTTTTGTCTTTACCATTTACATACTTTATGGTGCTTACACGCACCATATTATTATAAGTTCCCTGCCATTAAAATACAAGGTAGGAAAGGAGTTGCCTGTATGATTAAATATGATCCACTTTGGCAAACGCTTAAGGCTAAGAACATCAGTCAGTACCAGCTCATTAAAGATTACGGCATTGACAAAGCACAGCTTCAGCGACTCCGGCAAAATATGGTGGTAAAGACCATTATTCTGAACAGGCTATGTCAGATACTTGACTGCCGGATTGAAGATATTATGGAATATGTTCCAGATGACAAGTAGAGGTATTGTTTATGATTGATTGACAATGCCTTTTTTGTTGCCCTTTTTTCTTTTACACCTTTGGACATTGTGTCCAGAAGTGTCCTGCTATTACTTTTATTATCTCCGTAAATATAACGATAATCCTCACAAAAACAATAATACCACCAATCAGACCTCCAACGATACAATTCAGTGCCAGTATTCCCATACTTCCTGCAATTCCAAAATTCTTCGGCACAAGAAACATACACATTTTTCTGATACCGTAGGGACATCCTACCAAAATCCAATAAAGGAAATAATCAAACCCATCTTCTTTATTGCAAACCGGATAACAGGTAATCATCCACAGAACAAGAACGCATACCGGAATAATTATTTTAAACAATGCCTTTTTCATGCCAGCCACCTCCGTACATATCATGCTGCACCTCCTGCTGATAATAATGGTTCATCGTTGAGGGTGCATTATAAAGAGTAGTAACCATATATGCCTTGATATTGGTTATTTTTGTATTTGTATCATGCATACAGCCAATCACATACTCCAAATGTCCACTATTCAGCTTCAGGAATTTTGATTTTACAAGCTCATAAGGATAATCCTCCCCTGCAATCCGGATCGTTGTACGTTTTACGCATACAACCTCACAGATAACCTCAAAAAGTTCCTCATACAAAGCCTTGTTCTGCCAGTCATCATACTTCATGTGATGCTCATATTCGATGTTATCCTTAATCAGTTCTATGTATGCATTAACATCATCCATCACATCAATCTTTTTTTCTGACCTACTCTCATTACCAGATTGATTGATAGGATTGGTATAACTTATATCAGTATAACTCTGATTAGTTTGATTATAGTTAGTATAAATAGGGTCTGCTTTATGAACTTCTGCAAGTTCACTTTCTGAACCTCTTGAAGTCTGCATTGTGAACTTCTGGTGTTCTAAATCCTGAACCTCTTGAAGTTCAATTTCTGAACTTCTGGAAGTATGCATATTAGACTTCTTGAGGTTCAGTTTTTGAACTTCTGTGGTTTTATCAGCATTATCGGACTTTTCTTCTGTCTGTGCATCAGTAATTGTAGAAAAATTCTTCACATAAATTATGTCCGGCTTTCCAAGTCCACGGCGTTTCTTTTCAATCAGACCGATTCCGTTTTCGGTATCAAGCTCTTTCATAATCTTAACGCAGGTTGCCTTTGCACATCCCAAATCTTCCATAATGGCATCCACCGTATAAATGATGTAAGCCCTGTTTTCATCATCCAACCAGCCGTTTTTCATGGATAATGACATTCTGTCAAGCATCAGCCCATAGAGGAGCTTAGCATCACTGCTAAGCCCCTTAAATCTCTCGTCTTTAATCAAAAGTCGGGGAACACGATAAAAAGAGAACTGCTCTGCTTCAATTCCGTAGTAATAATCAAAGTTTATTGTATCGCCCACTTTACCGTGCCTCCTTTACTGCTTATTCGACGCCTTTCCGGTGTTCCATTCTTCCAATAGCTGATAGATAATATTTTCTATATCTTCACTGGAATAATCCTCCGTAAAATATCTGCTGATTTTATCAGCCTTAATTGTAACTTTTCTTTCCTTTGGCTTTTCCTCCGTCAATATCAGTCTTACCATTGGCAGAGTCAACTCGCCGTTTTTCCCATATTCCTTTAACTTTGATGATTGGGTAGTCGAGATAGCTGCACCCGTTTCTTCAAGAATGAACTGCACCCATTCCTGTGCCTGCTCTGTCAGAAAAGATATGTCAACCCCCTGTACCAGACCGATTTTTTTCTTATCAACCATATCCAGCAATTCATCTGACAGCCGTGCAAGCCATATATAACGCTGAACCGTCTTGCCACTCTCTCCGGCTGCTTCTCCCACTTCATCAAGACTGCTTCCATTTCCCTTTTTGCCCTGATGCTTCATGGCTTCATACTTCATGGAATAGGCTCTAGCCTTTTCACTTGGGAGAATATCTTCCCTCTGGATATTAGTATCTACCATAATCACCGTAGCTTCATCATCATTGTAATCTCTGATAAACATAGGCATGGAGGAAAGACCTGCAAGCTCACAGCCATGTTTTCTGCGGTGTCCGGCGATTATCTCATAACCGCCCTCTTCTCTTGGTCTTGCAATACCGGGCATAAGCACACCATAGTTTCGGATGCTCTCCACTGTTTCCTGCATCTTTTCATCATCCAACACCTTAAAAGGGTGTCCTTTGAACTCATAAAGCTCTGAAAGAGGTATCTCCTGCACCTGATCGGTGCCCGCTGACATATCAGAAGCACCGAATAAATCATCAAAACTGTTTAGCTTTACCTTTGCTGCACTTCCTGCCTTATTCATTGCCAAGCACCTCCTCCGTCAAAGATTGATAGGCACTTGCTACTTTTCCCTTTGGGTCATGCTGATAGATGCTGACGCCCTCTGCCGAAATCTCGGCAGCTCTTACGGAAATCGGAATGCTATTCTCAAATATCCTTACTTTGCTGCCATAATTCTCAATCAGTAATGCACTGATGTCCTTTGCATAATTTGTCCTGCAGTCAACCATGGTCAGCAAAATACCCTCAATGGACAGCTTCGGATTTATCTGACGCTTCACCTTACCAATCGTCTTAATAAGCTGTTCCAGACCTTTCACTGGCAGATATGCCGCCTGTACCGGAATTAAGATACTGTCTGCACAGGCAAATGCATTTATGGTTATCATGCCAAGTGACGGCATACAGTCAATCAGGATATAATCATATCTTTCTTTCACCTGCTCTATGTAGGAACGCATCACAAGCTCTCTGCTCATGACATTTACCAAGGATACCTCCAGACCGGATAATTCGATATTGCCCGGCATAAGGTCAATTCCTTCCTCATGCCTTAAAATACCGTAATCATCTTCCATTTCCACATCATTGATGATATTTGCCATCACAGTCGCAAGTGTTTCCTCCAGCTTGTCCGGCTCTGTAAATCCCAAACTTGCAGTCAAACTGCCCTGTGCATCGGCATCTATCAGCAGAACTCTCTTTCCCTGCTTTGCTAATCCTATTCCCAAATTACTTGTTGTGGTGGTCTTTCCAACTCCACCTTTCTGATTTGCGATTGCTATTATTTTACACATGATACATTCTCCTTTACTCTCTGCTAACTTTCTGCTACATTAGTCTTTTTCACTTCTACATACGCTCTGTAAAACTTCTTTGTCCCTTTATTCGGGTATAAATCTGAAAACTCTGTCACTTCGATTTTGGAATTTCTTTGCAAAATCTTCCCAAACCATTTAATATCATTCTTTGTTCCCATCAATCGAACCTTTAACATCAATCTGCTCCTCCAAACAGGGCATACAGTTTCCGGTTATAGGTTGCATATTCCGGATACCGGATTTGTATTGCCTGCCAAAAATATGGTGCATAGGCACAGCAGAATAATTCCTCCACTGTGTACTGTCTGCACTCGTTAATTTGCTCCTCTGCGTCCGTGTAATCATCCACGCTTGGTGCGGCATTGCAATATAGATTAAATGCCATTCTGACTACTTTCACGCTTCCGCTGGTCTGCCAGCCTTCATGCAAACATTCTGTTTTTACACAGCCTGTCTTAAAATCATAAATGCGATTGGCATTTCTTCTGGTATCATCGTTAATGCCAAGACAGTAGCAAAGTGCCTTGTGGTACACATCCTGATACCTTACTTCTTTTAATTTCTTGTAGTAGAATTTCTCATGTGCTTCGCTGATAAAAATAATTTCTTGGGCTTTTTCAGCTCCTGCTCCTAACGCTGTGTTTGTCATTGTATGACCTCCTTCTAAAGTGAATTGAAAAAGGCACTCCTAATGGAATGCCCTAATATAAAAAATAGGCTTCGCCTATTCAACTCCCCTGCCCCTCAATCTTGAGGGGTTAG
>OODE01000162.1_pt1 | contig 59181 bp, 50 predicted proteins | sample 1671771 | NCBI WGS metagenome assembly OODE01 (sample SAMN06348191, study PRJEB24527) | human gut metagenome | biome: human gut; feature: ankylosing spondylitis patient; material: feces | host: Homo sapiens | place: China | collected 2015-10 | reverse complement strand
TGGGAGTTTCATTGTTTTTAATTTTATATGTGATATATAAAAAGTTTCTTCAACATATTTCAGGAATTGATCACATACTAAAATTATCAGATAAATACTCATATGATATATACTTGGCTCATCATATATACATATTGGGACCTTTATCTATTTTAAGCTTGCAAATTTCTGCCTTTTCAAAAATCATTATATTAATTGGCTTGATTAGTGCTCAAAGTATTATAGTGCATAAGGCAAGTGCTTTGTTAAATCAATTGAAGATAAGTGATTAAACATATGATTATATCAGGAATGAAAAAATGTGGTTTGCTATTTCTGATATTTGAAAATTTCTCCTTTTAAGATAGAACAATAAGAGGTAATAAAAAATGGGTAAGTATTTTGGAACGGACGGCTTCCGTGGTGAAGCCGGAATTACATTAACAGCAGACCATGCCTATAAAGTGGGTCGCTTTTTGGGCTGGTATTATAACGCTCTCCGTGAGCGCAATGGTGATACCGACCCTGCTCGCATAGTGATTGGCAAGGACACTCGTCGTAGCTCTTACATGTTTGAGTACAGCCTAGTCGCTGGTCTGACTGCTTCTGGCGCAGATGCTTATTTGCTCCACGTCACTACCACCCCCTCCGTGGCTTACATTGCTCGTGTGGATGACTTTGACTGTGGCATCATGATCTCTGCCAGCCACAATCCCTACTATGATAACGGCATCAAGCTGATCGACTGCTACGGCGAGAAGATGCCGGAGGAAACCCTGCTGCTGGTGGAGGATTATATCGACGGAAAGCTCCATGTGTTCGATAAGGACTGGCCGGAACTGCCCTTTGCTCGTCGTGAGCACATCGGCTGCACGGTGGACTACGTGGCAGGCCGTAATCGTTATATGGGCTATCTGATCAGTCTCGGCATCTATTCCTTCAAGGGTGTCAAGGTCGGCCTAGACTGCGCCAACGGCAGCTCTTGGAATATCGCTAAAAGCGTTTTCGATGCCCTGGGTGCTGATACCTATGTCATAAACAACAAGCCGAATGGCACGAACATCAACAACAACGCCGGCTCTACGCATATTGAGGGTCTGCAGAAGTTTGTTGTGGAGAAGGGTTTGGATGTTGGTTTTGCCTTCGATGGTGACGCTGACCGCTGCTTGTGCGTGGACGAGAAGGGAAATGTCATCACTGGCGACCATATCCTGTATATCTATGGCTGCTATATGAAAGAGCGTGGCAAGCTGCTGACCAATACTGTGGTTACGACCGTTATGTCCAACTTTGGCCTGTACAAAGCATTTGATGAGCAGGGCATTGGTTATGCTAAGACTGCCGTGGGCGACAAGTACGTCTATGAATATATGGCAAAGAATGGTTGTCGTATCGGTGGTGAACAGAGTGGACACATCATCTTCAGCAAGTATGCCAGTACCGGCGATGGTATTCTGACGAGCCTGAAGATGATGGAAGTTATGCTGGCCAAGAAGAAGCCGATGAGTGAGCTGGCAGCACCGCTGAAAATTTATCCGCAGGTGCTGGAGAATGTCCGTGTAACGGATAAGAAAGCCGCACAGAATGACCCTGCTGTACAGGAAGCGGTAAATAAAGTGGCAGAAACACTGGGCGATACTGGTCGTATTCTAGTTCGTGAATCCGGTACAGAGCCTGTGGTGCGTGTCATGGTGGAGGCACCTGACCATGATACCTGCCAGAAGTATGTTGATGAAGTGGTCAATGTGATCTGCGAAAAGGGATATAAGGCATAAAGTCAATGACGACTCTGGCAGTTCCCGGAGTCGTTTTGCATAGAAGGGAAAGTATAATAGATTAAATAACGGGAGGGATAAACCTATGTGTGGAATCGTTGGTTTTACAGGAAACCGACAGGCAGCACCGATTTTGTTGGACGGTCTGTCAAAGCTGGAATATAGAGGATATGACTCGGCTGGACTGGCTGTACGCGATGGAGAAGCTCTGGCACAGGTCGTCAAGGCAAAAGGCCGTCTGTCCAACCTGATCGAGAAAACAGATGCTGGTAATGCGCTGAAAGGAACCTGTGGTATTGGTCATACACGTTGGGCAACACATGGTGAGCCGAGTCAGACCAATGCACATCCTCATGTGTCTGGCAACTGCAACCGTTCTGGTTCTGGGGCAGTAGAATCAGAAGTAGTCGGCGTTCATAATGGTATCATTGAAAACTATGTCGAACTGAAGGAAAAGTTGCTGAAGCACGGTTATACTTTTTACAGCCAGACGGATACCGAAGTAGTCATCAAGTTGGTGGACTACTATTATAAGAAGTACAACCTCGGCCCTATCGATGCCATTGCCAAGACGATGGTTCGTGTACGAGGTTCCTATGCGCTTGAACTGATGTTCCGTGATTATCCGGGCGAAATCTGGGTGGCGCGTAAGGATAGCCCGATGATTATCGGTATTGCGGATGGTGAAACTTATGTGGCTTCGGATGTCCCGGCAATTCTGAAATACACTCGCAACGTGTATTACATTGGCAACCTTGAGTTCGCAAAACTGACTCCGGGTGAAGCTCATTTCTATGACTTGAACGGTGATGAAATTGAGAAGCAGACCACCGAGATCAAGTGGGATGCAGAAGCAGCCGAAAAAGGCGGCTTTGAGCATTTCATGATGAAAGAAATCCATGAGCAGCCGAAAGCTGTTCAGGATACCCTTAACTCTGTGATCAAGAACGGCGCTATCGACCTGTCCAGTGTGGAGATCACCGAGGACGAAATTAAAAATTTTGAGCAAATCTATATTGTTGCCTGTGGCTCTGCATGGCATGTGGGCATGGCTGCTCAGTATGTGCTGGAAGATATAGCAGATATCCCGGTGCGTGTGGAACTCGCATCTGAGTTCCGCTATCGTAAAATGCCACTTAATCAGAAGGCACTGGTGATCGTTGTTAGCCAGTCTGGTGAGACAGCGGATACACTGGCAGCATTGCGTCTTGCAAAAGAAAAGGGCATTACCACAATGGCAATCGTCAATGTGGTGGGCAGTAGCATTGCTCGTGAAGCCGATAAGGTGTTTTACACACTCGCTGGCCCAGAAATTTCTGTCGCAACGACCAAGGCATACAGTGCACAATTGGCGGCTATGTATTGTCTGGCGGTTCAGTTTGCGAAGGTTAGAGAAAAAATCACTGAAGAACAGTACAGCTACTATATCTCCGAGCTGCTGGCCATCCCGGAGAAGATGCAGAAGGTGCTGGAAGACAAGGAACGTATTCAGTGGTTTGCGGCAAAGTATGCAAATGCCCATGATGTGTTCTTTGTAGGCCGTGGCATTGATTATGCAGTTTGCCTGGAAGGAAGTCTGAAGCTGAAAGAGATTAGCTACATCCATTCCGAGGCATACGCTGCGGGCGAACTGAAGCACGGTACGATCAGCCTCATCGAGCAGGGAACGCTGGTCATCGGTGTGCTGACACAGAGCGAGCTGTATGAAAAGACCATCAGCAATATGCTGGAGTGTAAGAGCCGTGGTGCATACCTGATGGGGCTGACTACATATGGCAAGTACGAAATCGAAGATCAGGTAAACTTCACGGTCTATGTTCCGAAGGTGGACGAGCACTTTGTGGAAAGTTTGGCAGTGATTCCGCTGCAGCTGCTGGGCTACTATGTGTCTGTGGCAAAAGGTCTGGATGTGGATAAGCCAAGAAACCTGGCGAAAAGTGTTACTGTAGAATGAAAAATAACAATAGGGAGGGTATGATGAATACAACATTACTTATCATGGCAGCCGGTATCGGTAGCCGCTTCGGAAAGGGAATCAAGCAGTTGGAACCGGTGGATGATGCTGGACATATCATCATGGACTATTCCATCCATGATGCCATTGAAGCAGGTTTCAACCATGTGGTATTTATTGTCCGCAAGGATATTGAGCAGGAGTTTAAAGAGGTTATCGGTGATCGTATTAAAGCTATCTGCTCTGCGCATGATGTAACAGTGGATTATGCATTCCAGGATATTAATGATATTCCAGGAACTTTACCAGAAGGCCGAACAAAACCTTGGGGAACCGGTCAGGCGGTACTGGTAGCTAAAGAATTACTGAAGACTCCGTTTATCGTTATCAATGCAGACGATTACTACGGCAAAGAAGGCTTTAAGGCTGTTCATGAGTATCTGGTGAACGGCGGTAAATTTTGCATGGCTGGCTTTGTGCTGAAGAACACGCTGTCTGATAACGGCGGTGTGACCCGTGGTATCTGCAAGATGGACGAGCAGAACAACCTGACCGAAGTAGTGGAGACTAAGAACATCGTAAAGACAGCGGATGGGGCAGAAGCAGACGGAAAAGTGATTGATGTTGATTCTCTGGTTTCTATGAATATGTGGGGTCTGACTCCTGATTTCCTAGGTGTGCTGGAAGAAGGCTTCAAAGAGTTCTTCGAGAAAGAAGTGCCTGGCAATCCTATGAAGGCAGAATATCTAATCCCTATCTTCATCGGTGAGCTATTAGAGCAGGGCAAGATGTCCGTAAAGGTTCTGAAAACCAATGATACATGGTATGGCATGACCTATCATGAGGATGTCGCATCTGTAAAGGACAGCTTCAAGAAGATGCTGGAGAATGGTGTGTACAAGGCTGACTTGTTCAGTGATCTGTAAATGACGATAAAAGAAACGATTGATTTACTAGGGAAAATCCTCACAAATATCCTGACTGCCCTGTATGAGCCGTTTGGTTTCGCACTTCTCCTTTCATTCCTATCAAAGTAAGAAAGCTCCTCATCACGGCAGGTGTGTATGAATCAGAAGTGGCGGAGAAGGTGCAAGCTACCTTTGAAGAATACCGTGAAACACAAGACTACAAAACCTCCATACTCTCAACTGCAAACACCCTGAAACTTTCAAAAGCCTCTGTTACTTCGTATCTGCCATATCAGAAAGGCGTGTACTTCCCAAGTACAGAAAAGGAGAAGATCAGTGTTGGGGCAGAGCGGCAGCGGAGATACAGAGCAATGAAGCGATGGAGGGCTAATCCGACAGAAGAAAACTTCTGGGGTGTGGTTCTGACCTATGCTGGAGTGAAATTTAAGATCTACTCCGGGTTGCCATTCTCTTACGAAATTAAAAAGGGCAGGAATGGCGAGTATACAAAAGAACTGTGGATCGACCGCCGAGAGAAGAGTAAAAGTCTGGCGTGGAGTTCTATAGTTTTGGCGCTGAAGAATATTAAAGGGGAGGTAGTAGACCGCCCGAAAGCTCTGGGTGATATCCGGGGAATGACCTACATATACGGAATGTTCTATCGGTTCGGACTGATTGATGTGCCGGACAAGGTAAAGGAGAAGATGGGCCGTCTAAAAGACCGCAACTCAAAGTAATAAAACGTATTATGTATGGCAGAAATAGTTTTGAATTATTGAAGGCAAAAGTACTGCTTCATGAACAATTTCGCTGTGAAATCAACTAAGTGTGAAAAGAGCCCTTACTGCCTTTTTATCGTTATGTTCTAAAGCAAAAACCAGACAACCGTGCTTATATTACGAACGAAATAAGCACAATCGTCTGGTGGTAAGGCATAGAAATCCCCCAGTCGTACACAACTGGGGGAGAAAGAAGGTGGCCCGGAGGTCATCTTCCCGGCCTCGGACCTCGCAAGGTTACCGAAACCTGATCACTGTTGAAAGTATAACCGATGTAGTAGTGCTAGTCAAGCAGAAAGAAAACTTAGGCAGTCTTTTTAGAATTGCAATAGTCATAGAGATTCAGAAGATAGTCGGGGCTTTCTCTCCAAATTCCGGTATCATAGTCGAAAAGTGTTTCATATACCTTTGAATTTATGAAGCGTAACAGTGCATCTTCATAGGACATAGTATCACGCAAAGCGAGTTCTTTGACCGTATCGCGCATGAGACTGACAGCACAGCTTTCTTTCTGCGTATCTGTGAAGTTATAGTTTGACATCTCCATAGCGGTCACTCCTTATATATTCAAGATGATTAACGGCGTCCTGCGTGCGAAAACAGAAGTGGTCTTTTAGGCGATTGGGAAGAAGTTTTTCAATAGCTATTTTGTCTGCTTTCGGTGTGCCGGGGATACCAAAGTCAACGCCACCGATATACTGCTGTAAGGTGTGGGCTGTTTGGTCATCTGCAATTTTTCCACCGATGATGTCGATGGTGCCGTATTTTTTCAAAAGTTGTGGGAACAAATCCTTTTTTCGGTTTTCTGCTACAAAATGAAGCCATTCAACAGAGGCTCCTTGGAAACAGTAAGCTAATATGTTGGGATCGTAGTGGAATTTGTAAACAGATATCTGTCCGTCTTCCGGGTTGAAATCTTTTGGAACTGTACCAATTGGACTGAGCCATGCGGAAAACCCAGCACTGCATATCGGCAATGTCAATATTATATTCACTCATAGAGCGTACCTCATTTGAGTACAATTTCTCAATTTATGTATAGCTCTTTTTCTGCCGCTTAGCAACGACAGAATTGTAAATTTCAGATTATTTTATGCCTGTCTGCCCCGTGCAGATGGGCTTTTTTCATGCCTGCGAGGAGGTGGTTACGCAAATGGCATCCAGAATCCAGGGCATCACCGTTGAGATCGGCGGCGATACAACAAAGCTCTCCAAAGCGCTGGAAAGTGTAAACAAATCAATCAAGGGGACGCAGTCCGGACTGAAGGATGTCAACAAACTCCTGAAACTGGACCCTTCCAATACAGAACTGGTTGTCCAGAAGCAGAAGATGCTTAAGGATGCCATTGAAGCTACCAAGGAAAAGCTGGCAACTCTGAAGACTGCCTCACAGCAGGCCAATGAGCAGCTTGCCAATGGTGAGATCACCCAGCAGCAGTATGCTGCTCTTCAGCGTGAGATCGTGGAGACCGAACAGAATCTGCGATCCTTACAGGATCAGGCGGCTACTACCAATGCGACTCTTGCCAAAATCGATGAAGCCGGAGAAAAGCTCCAGAACATCGGATCTTCTGTGGAGAATGTCGGTAAGAAGTTCCTGCCGGTGACTGCCGCTGTAACGGGTCTTGGTACGGCAGCAGTAAAAACCGCAGCCGATTTCGATTCCGAGATGAGTAAGGTATCTGCCATTTCCGGTGCGACCGGGGATGACTTTGACCAGCTCCGTGCGAAAGCCCGTGAGATGGGTGCAAAGACCAAGTTCTCTGCATCCGAGGTGGCTTCGGCGATGGAATACATGGCCATGGCCGGATGGAAGACTTCTGACATGCTGAACGGCATCGAGGGTATCATGAACCTCGCGGCGGCATCCGGTGAAGACCTCGCCACGACTTCGGATATCGTCACGGATGCCCTTACCGCTTTCGGTTTGTCTGCGGCGGATTCCGGGCATTTTGCAGATATTCTTGCAGCTGCTTCTTCCAATGCGAACACCAATGTCAGCATGATGGGCGAGACGTTCAAGTACTGCGCACCTATCGCCGATGCACTGGGGTTCTCGGCAGAGGATACCGCAGAAGCCATCGGTCTCATGGCAAACAGTGGTATCAAGGCTTCTCAGGCCGGTACTTCGTTGCGAGCCATCATGAACAACCTTGCCGGTGAAGTGACCTTTGTCGGTGAGAATATTGGCGAGGTCACAATTGCTACCAGTAATGCGGATGGCAGTATGAGAAGCCTGAACGATATCCTCGCAGACTGTCGTGTGGCTTTCTCCGGTTTGACCGAATCGGAAAAAGCATTCAATGCAGAGGCACTGGTCGGCAAGAATGCCATGTCCGGCTTCCTTGCCCTGATGAATTCTAGCGAAACAAAACTATTGATAACACGATATATCGTATGAAGCTAGTACAACGTAAAACGCAAACAGTATGAGGGGAAAGTGAATGATGAAAGGAAGACTTTAAGGCGGTTCACGAGTATCTGGTGAATGGCGGAAAGTCCTGCATGGCAGGTTTTGTTTTGAAGAATACCTTGTCTGATAATGGCGGTGTGACGCGTGGTGTCTGCAAGATGGACGGGCAGAGCAATCTGACGGAAGTGGTGGAGACGAAAAATATTGTGAAGACGGAAAATGGAGCGGAAACGGATGGCGTTTCTATTGATACGGATTCACTGGTTTCCATGAATATGTGGGGGCTGACGCCGGATTTCCTGGATGTGCTGGAAGCTGGTTTTAAGGAGTTTTTTGAGAAGGAAGTGCCGCAGAATCCGTTAAAAGCGGAGTATCTGATTCCTATCTTTATTGGTGAACTGCTGAAGCAGGGGAGAATCTCTGTGAAGGTGCTGAAAACGAATGATATCTGGTATGGCATGACTTATAAGGAGGATGTTGGCGCGGTAAGGGAAAGTTTTAGGAAGATGTTGGAGGATGGGGTGTATAAGGCGGAGCTGTTTGAGAACTTGTGATATACTGGAGAGCTGCCGCATTTTGGTGCGGCAGCCTTGCTTATTTAGGGGAAAAGGGAAATTATGGATTGCTCTGGAATTTAAGCAATTCCTGTGGAATTCGGTTTAAAGTAGCTGCCAAAAAAGACCCCATACCGATTGCCACAGTGGAGACAGATATATTGACTGCGGTCTCACCGAAGAGAAAACCTAACAGAAGGTAAAAGCCAAACGCAACAACACCTTGAAGCAAGCATTCACGGGCGGTATAATATATATCAGAATAAAGAGCATTATTATTATCGGAAGGCTTCTTTATAAGACTGGGCAGTCGGTTTATCAGCCAATAGGTCAGCATATAGGAGAGTATTCCCCGGTAAATCGTGTTTGTAGCAATTGCTTTTTGGGCAAAAAACATGATAGTAATGTAGAGAGTTATCCCGCAGATGGCCTTGATGAATAGGAGAATGCAGTCATTACACCAGCGGCGGGTTTTCTCCGTAAGAGATGGATCAGGAGCCGGAGCTAAAAAGTCCAAAGGCTGGGCGATAAATTCCTGGGAGAAGCTGATAAACAGTTCTAAGAATATCGAGAGAGCCAGACTGATTACGATGGAAATGACCAGATAACAGCTTCGGGGGTAGCTTCGGTGTGCGAAAAGTGTCTGGAAAAGTACCGTTAAGGTATGGGCGAGCAGAGGATTGTCATACTGACTGGCAACGGAGGCATCGGAAAGGTCAGTGAGAGCTGCTAAATCTCTGTCACGCTGAGCTTCACGTTCGGTCTGATATTCATGGAGTTTCTGCTGAAAGTCCTTCTCGAACTCCTGTTCTCTCTCCGCGTATTCACTGGCTGTCAGTGAAGCGGAATCCTGCAGAAAAGCTAACTTCTGTTTAGCGAGACTGGAAGTTAAATTGGAAGAGGTGAAACTATTCAGGTTTTCGAACGCAGTTTCTTTACTTGCCTGATAGGGAGCGATACGCTGGGATTTTTCCATAGCTAAACTCTGTTGTTTCTGCGAAATGTCTTCCTCACAGGACTGGGTGATTTCTGCTATTTGGGCATTGACAGAATCCGAGCTGTAGGAAGCCAAATCGAGAGCATTAATGGAAAAAATGATCGAGCAGGCAAGGGAAATTAATGTGGGGATCAGTACCAATACCCCGACTTTCCGTGTAAAGTGTTTTGAGAAAGAGGGTGATGCCTCATGAAGTTTGCCGTTCAGATAGTGTGAAAATATTTTTGTGTATTCGAGAGGGATCACAAATAAAAGGGCAAGCAGAGATGGGGAAATAAAAGTCTGCTGCACGGAGGTGAACAGGCTGATAAATACGCTGTACTCGATAGTTGCAGATGTAACAGCTGCGAGCAGTCCGCTACAAAGGAAGAGAATTGTTAAGATGGGGATAAATACATGATTGATCATAGTTTTGATGAGCTCCATATTGCGTAACCTCCTTGGTAAAAAATGTTTTTGCTAAGACTAGAATACTATATGAAAGGTAGTTCGACAATGTGTGAATGATGTGTTCATGAAAAATTGTTGTTACTATTGGAAATGAGTTATATAATTATAAGAAAATGGAGGGGTAACATGAAAAGTAATCAAAATTACCAGAATATCAGTAATGAACTGGATGATATTTTTAGAAGAAATTTAAGAATGTTATTGTCGGCTTGCGGATGGACACAGATGAGCTTTAGCGAAGATATGCCTAGAAAAACGATATCACTGGGAAGGTCGAGCGTGAATAAAATTTTAAATGGAAAACAACGTGTTTCTGCAGCATTTTTACTAGGCTGCTGTGATTATTTTAAAATTCCTGTGCATGAAATGGTTTCACTGGAATTTAATCCTGAAAAATATATAAATGCTGAAAATGTAAAATATACGAATTATGTAGATATAAATAAATTAAATGAACGGCACGAAGAAGTATTGGTGAAGGAAAAACAGGAGGAGCCAAATCCAGAGCTTATGTTAGCACATGGAAAAAATTTGATAACAAATCCTGAGCACGCTCTGTTTCAGGGCTATCTACAGGAGTATTATTGTTATTATTGTCCGACTAATTCGAAGGAAAATAAGGATAAAAATAAAATATTAAAGGGGATCTTAAAACTGCAGAAAGCAGGAAAGTGGTGCCAAGCAACTTTAACAATAAATACAGGGAAAGTAAATAAGGAGGGGGAGATTAATTACAAAACATATATGGGATATGCAGCAATTACCGCGTATGGAACAGCATTGAGCTGTAATATGTATAGTGATGAGCTTGATGAATTTTGCTTTTTGATGTTTCGGCTTTTTAAAATTAATTTTGGTGCCCAGGATTTCCGGATTGCAGAGGTGTTGTCCACTTCTTCTGCATCAGAGACGCGACGTCCCACAACCCACCGGATGCTTCTGAGCAGGGAAGAACTGCGGAATGAGGATTTACAAGCAATATTGCCTGCGCTGGAATTAAACTATTCGACAATTGCGGTAGTGAAAGAAAACATGAAATTGCTTTGTGAGCGCTCGGAAGTTTATAGGGAAATAGTAAATAAAATTATGAGTGAGTTTCAAGAAAATGAAATTTATTTTCTGACAGAATCAGATGTAAGAAATATTGCTAAGAAATGTTTAAAATCATCTGCGGAAGTGAATGAGTTTATCATGCAGTTGAGAAAAATGGCGTATTCGTATAGATACAATAAGATTGGAAATAAGGCAGATGAGATGCCGCGGGATATATTACTGGCTAGAGGGTATTATAAGACGGAGGATAAGGGAAAATCTGGGATGGTATAATTTTATAGGGGCTACTGCATTCTGGTGTGGTAGCCCTGTTTGCTTATATTGCCCTAAAAAGTCAGTATGCAACTTTTGAGACTGCTTATAAGCAGATGAAAATTCTATAATTGTGCAAGTTACGGTTAAACGGTGCAGCCATTCTATTTCGAACGGTGCGGGGCACCGCTATGTTGGCACGCAGTGCCACTGGTGAGGTTAATACAGTTATTTATCTGTATCCCGCATGCTGATTCCATTCATTTTTAAACGATAACAGTGCCGTTTGTCAGTGAACCGGGTAAGGCATGCATCTGCATAGGTATGTTCCTTTCTTAGGACAACTACAAAAAACTGAATATTCTTGTGCGATGAGAGCCACCATTCCGGAGAATGAGAGCCATATATTCCGGTATCTCTACACAGTACTACTTTATATGCCGGACTACAAAAATGAGCCCGCAGGTATAGAAAAGCTGTTACCGTGGGGCGACTTTATAAAGGAACGCTGCAGTGGATTGATTGATGTTGAAAATCAAACACCTGAACACCATGAACCACTGCCTGTTTAAGGCGAAGGATACCAAGGGGGCAGTGGGCAATACGGTGGATTATTCATCGCTTACCGTTGCTTAACTTACTGACATTGGTTCACGGATAGACACTTTTGGAACCGAAAGTGCCGTAAGAAAACGTGGTGGCAGCAGGAATTCACCATATTTAAATGCGAAGCCACGGCAAATTCCGTTACTGGGCACGTATGCGTGAACAGTAACAGTACTCAATTTTGGGGATTGCCTATAAGCAGGAGAAAACGGTATAATTGGGGAAGACAGTTGGGTATAAGGGGTACAAGTGGTGGAGATGAAAAATATTGTGAAAACGGAAAGAGGGGCTGTTGCATGCTTGTGAGTTAGTGATTTATGGGTATCATGATAAAACAAAAACAATAATTGGAGAACCTCATTGGAATTTTGGAAAATATTGTTAGATGATATAAAAGAACCGGTTTCGTACCTTCCCATGGGAGTCGGAGCGGCGATTATGATGCTTTTGTTATTGCGGCTGGTTGCCGGGGAGAAGGCATGGAAGCGACCGCAGGTGTATTATTATTTTTTATTGGGTGTATATGAAACGGTTGTGTGGATTCAGGCGTTTTTTTCGCGGGAGTCGGGTTCCAGAACGGGGATTGACTGGCAGCTGTTTGAGACATGGGGCAGAACCTGGCAGTCCAGGGCATATATGGTTGAGAATGTGATTATGTTTCTTCCGCTTGGAGTTTTGTTGCCGTTGGCAGAAAGGCGGTGTGCCAAATGGTGGAAAATGCTTTTGATCAGTATGCTGTTGTCGATGATGATCGAGGGGATGCAGCTTGTGACAGAAAGAGGATATTGCCAGCTGGACGATGTAGTTATGAATACATTGGGCGGTTGTCTGGGATATGGGGGGATGCGGATAATCGATGCGGTGCATCGCCGTTTGCATCATTCATAGAGGGCTGCGGTATTTGTTTCAAGGTTATGGCAAATTCATATCTTTGGGGAAGGCAATACGAGAACAACAGCAGTGTTCTTCATCAAATATTTGCCTGATACCATTTAAGGCGAAAGCGTGGCTGGATTTAAAAGAACGCAAGTTGAATGGAGATCAGGTTGACAGCAAAAATATAAAGAAACATAAAAACGATGAGTTCCGATTAGCACTATTAATCACAGCCAATGGGCTGCACACTCAGCGCAAGAAGTATTGAGAATTTGCTGGCAGTCGGCTATAATGAGATCGAGAACATATGCGTGCAGAGGGGGCGATGAATAGTCATCGACTGTGTGCATAAATAGGATTCATTTTGGGGGTTTTATGGGGGCTGAAAGCAAAACGAGGATGACAGAGGGAAGTATCTCTAAGAAGATTATTTTATTTGCCATACCATTGTTTCTGGGGAATCTGTTTCAGCAGCTGTATAATACAGCGGATTCCCTGATTGTAGGTAATTATCTTGGCAGCAATGCGCTGGCAGCAGTCAGTTCGTCGGGAAACCTGATTTTCCTGATGGTAGGTTTTATTAACGGTATTGCCATGGGAGCAGGTGTGGTAATTGCCAGGTATTATGGGGCGAAAAACAAGGATTATCTCCAGCGGGCGATTCATACAACCACAGCCTTCGGTCTGGTGGCCGGAATCACACTGACGGCTGCGGGAATGTATCTGGCACCGAAGATTCTGGTACTGATGGGAACACCGGCAGATGTACTTCCGGAATCGATTGTATATTTTCAAACCTATTTTGCAGGTTCTCTGGGTGTAGTCATGTACAATATTTTCGTGGGAATCCTGCAGTCGGTGGGGGACGGCCGCCATCCGCTGATCTATCTGATTATTTCCTCCTGTGTGAATGTGGTGCTGGATATCTTCTTTATCGCAGGACTTGGCATGGGAGTGGGATCGGCAGCCCTGGCAACGGCTATATCCCAGTTTGTCAGCGCGATTCTCTGTATGGTGCATCTGATGCGGGTGAAGGAAGATTACCGGCTGGAGCTTAGGAAGATTTGTTTTGACAGACATATGCTGAGGCAGATTATTCAGAATGGTGTACCTTCCGGTTTCCAGAACTCAGTCATTGCCATAGCCAACGTGTTTGTACAGTCCAACATCAATGCATTCGGTAAAATGGCCATGGCAGGCTGCGGAGCTTATTCTAAGGTAGAAGGTTTTGCCTTCCTGCCGGTGACCTGCTTTACTATGGCGATAACTACCTTTGTGGGACAGAATCTTGGGGCAAAGCAGTATGACAGAGCAAAGAAAGGTGCGAAGTTCGGTATCCTCTGCTCCATCTCCATTGCAGAACTGATTGGTATCACCATATATACGACGGCACCGGTGCTGATTGCAGCATTCAACCGAGATCCGGATGTGGTACATTATGGGGTGATGCAGGCCAGAACCATTGCGTTGTTTTATTGTTTATTGGCATTTACTCACTGTATCGCGGCTGTACTCCGGGGTTCCGGCAATGCTGCCGTGCCCATGATCGTTCTGCTCTGTGTATGGTGTCTGTTCCGTGTCAGCTACATCACACTGGCAGTGCGTCTGATTCCGGATATCCGGGTCATATTCTGGGCATACCCACTGACCTGGAGCATCAGCTCCGTGATTTTCCTGTTTTTGTTTTTAAGGGGAAATTGGGTGCATGGATTTGAGAAAAAAGTGACAGGGAGGTAACCAGATTAATGAATTATGCAGAATGTTTAGAACTGGCAAGAGGAAAAATGGGTAATTACTGCAAGGCCTGTCCGGAATGCAACGGAAGAGCCTGCAAAAATCAGATGCCGGGTCCGGGAGCCAAAGGAATCGGAGATACGGCGATTCGGAATTATGACAAATGGAAGGAAATCCGCGTCCAGATGGATACACTGGTGGAGAAACGTCCCATCGATACCTCTCTTTCGTTGTTTGGAAAGAATTTTCAGTATCCGTTTTTTGCAGGTCCGGTGGGAGCCGTGAATATGCATTACGGCGATTCACTGAATGATGTTTCTTACAATGATATATTAGTTTCTTCCTGCGCAGAGTTTGGAATTGCTGCTTTTACAGGAGACGGAATGGACAGCAATGTGATGGTGGCAGCCACGGAAGCCATCAAAAAGGTAGGGGGACTGGGAATTCCTACAGTGAAGCCATGGAATGTGGCGATGATTCGTGAAAAGATGGCGCTTGTCAAGGATGCAGGTGCTTTCGCGGCTGCCATGGATATTGATGCGGCAGGTCTTCCATTTTTGAAAAATTTCAATCCGCCGGCCGGAAGTAAATCAGTGGAGGAACTTCGTGAGATCGTGAAGGAAGCAGGAGTACCTTTTATTGTAAAAGGAATTATGACGGTAAAAGGAGCTTTGAAGGCTAAAGAGGCCGGTGCAGCAGCTATCGTGGTATCTAACCATGGAGGAAGAGTCCTGGATCAGTGCCCGGCAACTGCAGAAGTTCTGGAGGAAATAGCAACGGCAGTGGACGGTTCCATGAAAATCTTCGTGGATGGCGGAATCCGTTCCGGTACCGATGTATTTAAGGCATTGGCACTGGGGGCAGATGCGGTTATCATAGCCAGACCTTTCGTTACAGCTGTCTATGGAGGAGGCCGAGAAGGGGTCGAAGCTTATATCCAGAAGATTGGAAGTGAGCTTGCAGATACCATGGCTATGTGCGGCGTATCTTCCCTTTCTGAAATTACCCGCGACTGTGTGAGAGTGTAAAAAAGTAAACTATCAAATATAGCAAAAATTAGTAGAAAGGGTGAGTGATATGCGTTTTAAGCGAGTGTTTGTAATCGTACTGGATTCCCTTGGAATCGGTCCCATGGCGGATTCGGCCAGATTTGACGATGCCGGTGCGGATACGCTGGGGCACATCTCAGAAACAGTGGAACATCTGGATATTCCGAATCTGCAGAGATTGGGGCTTGCCAATCTCAAGCCCCTTAAGCAGGTAAAGCCGGCAGAACATCCGGAAGGATATTTTATGGCGATGAATGAGGCGAGCAATGGTAAGGATACCATGACCGGTCATTGGGAGATGATGGGCATTCGGACAGATAAGCCATTTATCACATTTACAGAGCATGGATTTCCCAAGGAACTGATTGACGAACTGGAAAAGCGCTGCGGCAGAAAGATAATCGGCAATAAGGCAGCCAGCGGAACGGAGATTCTGGAGGAGCTGGGTGAACAGGAAGTGAATGAAGGAAAGCTGATTGTCTATACATCAGCGGATTCTGTGCTTCAGATCTGTGGCAATGAGGAAACCATGGGACTTGAGACCTTGTATCATTACTGCGAGATTGCCAGAGAACTGACTATGCGGGATGAGTGGAGAGTTGGCCGTGTTATCGCAAGACCCTATGTGGGCAAAAAGCGCGGCGAATTCAAACGGACAAGTAATCGCCATGATTATGCTTTGAAACCCACCGGACCGACGGCGCTGAATGCCCTGAAGGATGCCGGATATGATGTGATTTCTGTTGGAAAGATTAACGATATCTTTGTGGGAGAAGGGATAACAGAAAGCAATCATTCCGACAGCAGTGTACATGGCATGCAGCAGACCATCGATATCGCAAAGCGGGATTTCAAGGGACTTTGCTTTACCAATCTGGTAGATTTTGATGCGTTATGGGGACATCGCAGAAATCCGGTGGGATACGGGGAAGAGATCGAAAAATTTGATAAAAAGCTGGGAGAGCTTCTGCCGCTGCTCCGTGAGGATGATCTGCTGATTCTGACGGCGGATCATGGAAATGATCCAACCTACAAGGGAACGGATCATACGAGAGAGCAGGTCCCGTTTATTGCGTATTCACCATCGGATACGGAAAGTGGGAAGCTTGATACCAGTGACACCTTTGCTGTCATCGGTGCGACTATTGCGGACAATTTCGGTGTCAAGATGCCGGAGGGAACCATCGGAACTTCTATTCTGGATCAGATAAAATAAATGACATTGGACTTGAAGTTAAAAACAGAAAGGCGGCGATTATATGGTTGATTATACAGAAGGAACGGGAAAACAGTACCACACAGGAATCGGTCCGGAGGATATCGGCGGATATGTCATCATGCCGGGGGACCCCAAGCGATGCAAGAAGATAGCAGAACATTTTGAAAATCCGGTGTTAGTTGCGGATAATCGTGAATATACCACATATACGGGAACCATCGATGGGGTAAAAGTCAGTGTGACGTCAACCGGCATCGGTGGTCCGTCAGCGGCTATCGCTATCGAGGAGTTATCCAAGTGCGGAGCCCATACTTTTCTGCGTGTGGGCACCTGTGGAGGTATGCAGGAGGATGTACTGGGCGGAGATATCGTAGTTGCAAGCGGAGCTATCCGCATGGAAGGAACCAGCAGAGAGTACGCTCCCATTGAGTACCCGGCTGTTCCCCATGTGGATGTTATGAATGCCATGATCCGTGCAGCGAAGAAGCTGAAGTTCCGCTGTCATGCGGGCGTTGTACAGTCGAAGGATTCCTTCTTTGGACAGCATGAGCCGGAGGTGATGCCGGTCAGCTATGAGCTTGAAAATAAGTGGCAGGCATGGCTTCGGATGGGATGCCTGGCATCGGAGATGGAGTCAGCAGCATTGTTTATCGCAGGCAGCTTCCTTCGGGTGCGTGTAGGTGCCTGCTTCCTGGTTCTGGCTAATCAGGAGCGGGCGAAAAAAGGTCTGTCCAATGAACAGGCCCATGATACAGAGGCAGCAATCCGGACAGCGGTGGAAGCCATCCGTATCTTGATTCAGGAGGATGCGAAGAATGAATAATGAGAGGATAGAAACACTCATCGAGGAAGCATTCGCAGCACGGAAAATGGCCTATACACCCTATTCTCATTTTCAGGTGGGGGCGGCTCTGCTGACTGAAAAAGGCGGGATTTACTGTGGCTGCAATATTGAAAATGCGGCCTATACACCGACAAACTGCGCGGAACGCACTGCCTTTTTTAAGGCAGTCAGTGAGGGTGAACGCAGCTTCACAGCGATTGCAGTTGTGGGAGGCCCGGAAGGAGCTTCGGAATTTGACTGGTGTGCGCCCTGTGGCGTGTGTCGTCAGGTGATGAAGGAATTCTGCCAGGATGATAGATTTCAGATCATTCTGGCACGTTCCGTGAAGGAATATAAGGTCTATACACTGGCGGAGCTTCTGCCAATGGGATTCGGACCGGATAATTTGCAGTAGGAATGCCGATTGCCTCATAAAGCTGGTATGCAGGTGTCAAAGACCCGCGCACTGTAATCTTACAGTTTCATTAATATAACTTAATATATTGGAACACCTTTTGACATTGCAAAAAAAACAGGGTACACTGTATGACAGGCGGGGATGGATTCACCATTTCCGCCTGTATTCAGAAGAAAAAGCGGACGCAGGTCCGATGAAAAATAGAAAAAGTGTGGGGAGTTTGGACGGATGGCTCAGAAAGAGTGGAAACGGGAAGAAATGAAACAGAATCAGGGAAGAACAGAGCAGAACCAGAGAAAAAAGGTTCAGAAAAAGACAGGGTATAGGGCAGTGCTGGCGGCTTCGATGTTTTTGATTGCTGCTTCGGCAGCCCTGTCAGCGTGCCAAAAATCACCGGCGGCTGAGACAACAGCGCAGACACAGGCGGCAGAGGAAACGGAGGGCGCGGTCAGCACGGCGCTCGGAGCGGCGGATCGGGTGCTGGAGGAGAATGGCATGCTGTACCTCAAATACCGCACGGAGATCCGTTCCCTTTCGAAGGAGACAGGCGAGATGAAGACGCTCTGCCAGTTTGACACGGGAGATGAAAACAGCACCTTCTGGGTCTACGGAGGCGGGCTGTATTTTGATCGGATACAGGCGGAGAGTGGCAGCACACAGGGCACGGAGCTTTATGGGCTGTACCGGCTGGATTTGGAGAGCGGTGTGGAAGAGCATTTAGCGGATCTGACGGATCAGCCGTCGGTGCTCTATGCGTCAAAGAACCGCCTGTATGTCAAGGGTTACAACATGAATGTCATTTATATGCTCGATGAGAATGGCAAAACAGCGGGAGAGTTGTCACCGTCAGACACGATCTACGGGGAGATTCCGGCAGGCTGCAGCGAGCTGTTTAATGGGATTCTTCCATATTATATGGAACAGTTTGGGTATATGCCGGTGCAGAATGAAACCTGCCTGGTGATTGCGGATGTGGACGGCAGCCATCCGAGGGAGATTTCGGATATTACGAATACATCGTCGGTGCTGTTTGCGAAGGACGCATTTTTTGCCCTGCTTCGGGATGGCAATGGAAATACGCAGTGTTACCGCTATGAGGTCTCTGACCCGGAGAAACGGACGCTTTTATATGAGACGGCGGAAAATATCAGCCTGGTGCAGTATCAGGACGGATATTTGTACCTGATGGAAAATCAGGCGTCCCAGATCAGCACGGGAAAATTTTCGTTTAAGCGGATTGCGGCGGATGCTAAGGCAGATGCAGCGGCAAATGCCGCCGAGGCGCAGAATGCGCTTTTTACGGTCGAGGAAGAGCCGGGCATGACGAATGATTTTTCTATGTATGGTAATTTTTATGTGACGGGAAATCAGGCATACTGCCAGCAGTTTAAGGATTACGGCGTTTATCTGGGAGAAAAAACGCTGGATGATGCGGCAGGCGGGGAAGTGACATTGTTAGAGCCGGTTCTGTTCCAGTCTCCGATCCGGGAGCTGGGGCATGTCGAGGCGCAGTCGGAGACGTTAAAGAGTGCGGATGGAAGCCGGGAGCTGGGAAGTGTGTACGCAGAACGGCTGGTATTTGACGGAGAGGGCGATGCGGTCGAGGCGATGAACCAGACGATGCAGGAGCTGCAGGCGTCGGTTCTGTCGGCGGCGCGGACGGATTCCATGAATCTTGATACGGAGATGAGCATCGATACGGCGGAATCGGACGGATCGGAGGAAGAGACACTTCCGCAGGAGGCGGATGCAGCGCAGCCGGTCTATTCGATGGCGCTTACGATCGACGGAGATGACGCGATTACGTATCTGGATGATCATTATGTCTGTGTCCGTGCGGATGGATACGAATATACGGGCGGCGCACACGGAACGCCGTTCCGCCAGTATTTTGTCTTTGACCGGGAAACGGGGGCACGCCTGTCTTTGAGCGATGTGGTTGAGAATCCGGTGGAGGAGCTGCAGGCGAAGGTTGGTGCGGCATTCCGGGAGCTGGCGGAAAAGACAAATTTTGCCTTTGAATCACCGGAGGATCTGGAACATACGGTGGCAGACGGCATCAGCTACGAATCGCCGTTTTATCTGAGCGAGACGGGCGTGGTTTTCTATTATGCGCCGTATGAGATTGCATCGTATGCGGAAGGATTCCCGGAGGTAACAATTCCGTACAGCGAGTTAGAAATGCGGATTGAACTTAGCAAGTAGGAATTTTCTGAACTGCAACAAATGCGGATTGCCCTTAAGTAGAGAGCTTGAAGTTGAGGAAAAAATCGCTTATAATACTCCATAGAAAAACAGTGTCGAACGAATCTGAAAGAATGGCACAGGATGAGGAGGAAACAGCATGAAGACAGTTGTTAAGGAAAATGCGAACGGCGGTAAAGGACAGGTAGTTGTAAAATACATTCTGGATGACAATGAGTTAAATGCAAAATGTAAGATGTTTGCCGAGGTAACCATCGCACCGGGATGTTCCCTGGGCTATCATGAGCACCACGGCGAGAGCGAGACGTATTATATCATCAAGGGACAGGGCGAGTACGATGATAATGGAACGAAACGTCCGGTTACCGTCGGCGATAAGACCTTCACGCCGGATGGCTGTGGTCATGGCATTGCCAATACCGGAGATGAAGATCTGGTCTTTATGGCATTGATCCAGCTGGATTAAGAGTGAAGAACAAAACAGAAAAAGGTAACGGTTCACAGTAACCAAAAAAGGCGCTGGCACGGGAAGTGGTTCGATGTGTCGGCGCTTTTTGCCATATATGTCCGGAAAATGTCTATATGTTTAAGCGGAAAAAATTGGAAATCAAAAAAAACAGTGGATCAAAGAAAGAAAAAGGAGGTGTGCCTGCGTGAAACTATTTCATCTTTCTGATCTGCATATCGGGAAAATGTTAAATGGCTATAGCCTGCGCGAGAGCCAGAAGAATGCGTTTTTGCAGATACTTAAATATGCGGAGGAAGAGAAGCCGGATGCGATTCTGATATGCGGGGATATTTATGATAAATCGGTCCCGGCGGGGGAAGCGTATACGCTTTTTGACTGGTTTCTGACCGAGCTATCCGGGCGCTGTCCGGGGACGGAGATCCTGATCATTGCGGGAAATCACGATTCACCGGAGCGGCTGGCGTATGGCGCATCGTTTCTGGCACGCCACCAGATCCATATCGCGGCGCTGCCGCCGGCAGATCGGACGGAGTATTTAAAGCAGGTCACACTTACAGATGAGTGGGGACCGGTTCATTTTTATCTGGTACCGTTTATCCGTCCGGGTCATGTGCGCCATTTGTTTGACACCAATGGTTATACCGATGCATTCCAGAAACTCCTGGCGCGGGAGACGATCCGGAAGCAGGAGCGCAATGTGGTTCTGGCGCACCAGTTTTTTGTCTGGAACGGTCAGAATCCGGAAACCTGCGATTCGGAGACGGCGGTGCTGACCTCCGGAGGATTGGATGCGATCGATGCGTCGGTGCTGGAACCGTTTGAATATGCGGCGTTAGGGCATATCCACGGGGCACAGAAGGTAGGGCAGGAGCGGTTTTGCTATTGTGGGACGCCGTACAAATATTCGATCAGTGAAGAACACCATCAGAAGGGGATCACGGTGGTGGAACTGGGAGAAAAAGGAAGTGAGCCTCAGATCCGCCGTCTGCCGATTCTCTGCCATCCCGATGTAAAGCGCGTGCGGGGGACACTGGAAGAACTCAAGCTGCTTTCAGATACGATGGAAAAGATGCCGGATGGAAGCGGACGCGCGGACGCGTATGTGAGCGTGGTCCTGACGGACGAAAAAGAAATGTACGATTTCCGGGAGCGCCTGGAGGAGTTATTTGCGCATATTTTGGAGATCCGGGTGGACAATGAGAGGACGCGGAAACGACTGGAGGAAGAACCGGAGGAAACAGGGGCGGTGACGCCGTTTCAGGCATTTGCCTCTTTTTATGAGGCGGTGCGCCACTGCCCGATGACAGAGGAACAGGAGACGATTCTGGCGCGCATGGTGGAAGAGGCAGAGGAGGAGGAACGCATATGAAACCGAAGCTGCTTACAATGTCGGCGTTTGGCTCTTATGGGGGCGTGACGCAGATTGATTTCGAACGGGCGGGGACGGGATTGTTCCTGATCACGGGCGATACGGGGGCAGGCAAAACGACGATCTTTGACGCGATCTCGTTTGCGCTCTACGGGGCGGCGAGCGGCGTCGGGAGAGAGGGCGCGATGCTTCGCAGCCAGTATGCACCGGAGGACGCGGAGACCTGGGTGGAACTGACGTTTGAGGATAAGGGGCAGGATTATACGATCCGCCGCAGTCCGGCATACACGCGCCTCAGCAAGCGGAAAAATAAGGACGGCGCATACACGGCGACGAGTGTGGCGCCGAAAGCGTCTCTGCTTTTGCCGGATGGAAGTGAGATGTCCGGCCGGATCCGTGAGATCGATGAGAAGATCCGGGCGATCGTGGGCGTGGACCGCGATCAGTTTTCGCAGATCGCGATGATCGCGCAGGGCGAATACATCCGTCTGCTCCATGCATCCTCCAAAGAAAGAAAAGAGATATTTTCGCGCATTTTCCATACCGGGATCTACGGTAGAATCCAGCAGAAGCTGCGGGAGGCAGATCGGACGCTGTATGGAAGGCTGGAGGATAACAAGACCCGGTGCGAGGAAGTCATCCGGCAGGTGACGGTTCCCAGGACGGAGGAGGCGGTAGCTTCGGAGTGGAAAGAAAGATGGCAGTCTTTGAAAGAGCGGTACCGGACAAATGGAGCGGAACTGCTTGCATTTCTGCATCATTTGTCGGAGGAAAGCCGGAGGCTCGAGGAAGAGACGGGGAGACTGGAAGAGAATGCAATCCAGAAGCTTGCCGCCGGACAGAACCATCTGGAGCTTGTGAAAAAGGAAAAACGGGTACTGGAAGAAAAGAGCCGTTTGGAAGCATTTGGACGGGAGATGGAGGCTAGGCGCCGGGAAGCTGCCGCAGCCTATGAGAGCCGGAAACCGGAGCTGGAGGATCAGATCTGGCGGATGCAGGATGCGCTTCCGCTCTATGCGGAGCAGGAGAAAAAACGGCAGGCATATGAAACTTTGGAACATCAGCGGACGGCTCTGACCCAAAACCTGAAAAAAATGCAGAATCAGCTGGAAACGTGCCGTACACAGGAAGAAATACTTCGAAACCAGGAGCGGGAGGCGGTAGAGGCGCGCGCTGCCCTGGCAGAATGCCGGGGACGGCGGGAGCAGATGGAACGGCGCCAGGCGGTTTTGCAGGAGTTAGGGAAATGCTGTGAAGCGGAGCGGACATGGAGGAAGTCACTGGAAAAACGCCAGGAAAAATTTCAGGCAGCCGCGCGGGCGTACCAGCAGTCAGATCAGTTGTATCAGGACGCGTCCTGCCGCTTTCTGGCGATGCAGGCGGGACTTCTGGCGGCAGAGCTGCAGGAAGGAAAACCGTGCCCGGTCTGTGGCTCGCTGGAACACCCGGCTCCCTGCCGTCTGGAGACAGAGCCGATCCGGGAGGAACAGGTAGAAGCGCTGCGTGCCGGGCGGGATGATGCCGATCAGAAGCAGAGGACAGCCGCTGAGGCGTGCCAGGAGGCGCAGATCTCGCTGGAACATGAGAGCAGACGGCGGATAGAGATCCAGGGAAAACTGTACGGTCAAAATCAGGACAGCCCGGCAGCCCAGCCGGATGTGGATGCTCTGGAGAAGGAGCTCCGGCAGATGGCACAGGAAATCCGGCGATGCAGGCAGGCGGAAACCACTTATACTGACCGGATTGCCATGGAAGAAACGATCCGGCAGAAACGGGAGGCGAACGGAGCCGGACAGAAGAAGCTGGAAGCTGCGCTGGAGCTTAAAAGAAGTGAGGTGCAGCAGGCGGCGATCGAGAGCCAGACGAGACGTAATGAGCTGGAGGAACTCTCGAAGCGGCTGGAGTGGAAAGACAGCCGGACACTCCGGGTGGAGCTTGAGAAGCGCAGCCGGGAGCTGGAAACACTTGCAGAGGCGGTGACAGCGGCTGATAAGAAAGCACAGGAGTGCCGGGAAAAATGCCGGGAGCTGGAGGGAAGCTTATCTTCGCTCCGGGAACATATGGAAGCAGATTCGGAAACAGATCCGGAAGAAAAAATCCAGCAGGCGATCCGGCACTGGGAAGAGGAAAAAACGCGCTGGTCGCGGCTTCACCGGGAACATATGTCGGTGCGGACGCGCAACGAGGATGCATATGCGGCACTTCGGGTGTATCTGCAGGAACGGGAGCAGCTTGACCGGGAAAAACAGCAGATCAGCGAGCTTTACCAGACGGCGGACGGAAAACTGAGCGGCGCGGCGCGGATCGATTTCCAGACGTATGTACAGCGCCAGTATTTCCGCCAGATGATACAGGCAGCCAACCGCCGCCTGCGCCGGATGACGAAAGGAACCTTTGAACTTCAATGCCGCGGTCTGGCCGATCTGGGAAAACAGGGAGAAGTGGGACTTGACCTGGATGTCTACAGCTTTGTGACCGACCGGGTCCGGGACGTCAAAACATTGTCTGGTGGAGAATCCTTTCTGGCGGCGCTTGCGATGGCGCTCGGCATGGCGGATGTCATCCAGAATGCGGCAGGCAGCGTGAAGGTGGATGCGATGTTCATTGATGAGGGATTCGGTTCCCTGGATGAGGAATCACGGACGCGGGCGGTTCAGGTGCTGCAGGAGCTGTCCGGAGGAAGACGCCTGATCGGCATCATTTCCCACGTGACGGAGCTGAAAGAGGAGATGGGACACAAGCTGGTGGTAAAAAAAGGAAATGGTGGAAGCCAGGTGCATTGGGAGATAGAAGATTAGTAGGACGGCGCAGAGCCGTTGTGTGACGAAAGAAAAGAGGCTATTTACATATGACAATCGTAATTCCAGGGATGGTGACGATATCGCTCTTATCTCTGTTTTACTGCAGTATGCTGCCGGAGACGGGGCGGAAGGCGAGAATGCAGGCATTTGAGCGGCAATACATCGCCCACCGGGGATTTCATGACAACCGGAGCGAATGTCCGGAAAATTCGCTCCCGGCGTTTGAGCGCGCGATCCAGATGGGATATGGGATCGAGCTGGATGTACAGCTGACAAAAGATGGGGTTCCGGTCGTATTTCACGACTGGGATCTGAAGCGGGCGGCGGGCGTTGACCGGAAGATACGCGACTGTACCTTTGAAGAGCTGCAAAGCTATCGTTTGTTTGGTTCATCCCAGACGATACCGGCCTTTGAGGCAGTGCTTGAGCTGGCGGATGGGCGTACCCCGCTTATCATCGAACTGAAAGCAGAGATTGTCCACCGGGAGCTGTGTGAGAAATGCGCGGCGCTTTTAGATTGTTATCCGGGTGAGTACTGCATCGAATCGTTCAGTCCGCTGGCACTCGGCTGGTTTAAGCGCCATCGTCCAAATGTTTTGCGCGGACAGCTTGCGACCAATCACCGCGGCGAGGGATTGAAAACGCCGGTCATTGTGCGGGAGATGCTTACATACTGCATGCTGAACGGATTTTGCAGACCGGATTTCATTGCGTACAACTGCCAGTTCAGCAACACGCTTCCGGTGGAAATGCTGCGTTATTTCTACAAATGTAAGATGGCGGCGTGGACGATTAAAAACCAGGGCGAATTAAACCGGCACCGGAAACAGTTTGATGTTTTTATTTTTGACAGTTTCGAGCCGGATCAATTCGTAAATTTCAACAAAAAACATCCTAAAAGATAGTGAGAAAGTCCTAAATTATGCTGGAAAAGTTGATTTTCTATGAAAATCTGCTATAATGGCTAGGACAATTTAATAATGAGAGATTATTACGAATTCGAGAGGACAAAGATATGAAAAAGAAACAGCTTCTTTCAGGCGTAATGGCACTTTTGTTATCTGCTTCACTCTGTGCATGCGGAGGCAGCAAGACAGCAGAAGGCACCTCAGAAGCAGCTGGCGAGTCCAGCGAAGCAGAGACCAGTAATACTCTTTCAGAAGGAACACCAGTACCAGGCGGCAGCGTTGTGTATGGCATGACGCAGGACCTGGCTAGTCTTGACCCCCATGTAGATACGGACGCAGGAACTAGAGACGTGGTTTTCAATTTGTACGAAGGGCTTGTAAAGCCTACTTCCGATGGCGGATTTATTCCGGCTGTTGCCAGCGATTACACCATTTCCGATGATGCAAAGACTTATACTTTCACATTGAGAGATGGCATCACATTCCATGACGGCACACCGGTTACCATCGAAGATGTCAAATATTCCATCGATCGTTATGCGGAGATTCAGGGCGAATCCTCCGCTTTTTCTTCGCTTGTAGATAGTGTAGAGGTGCAGGATGACAAGACACTGGTTGTAAACCTGAAAGAAAGTTATTCAGAGTTTCTTCCGATGATGACAATTGCCATCATTCCGCAGTCCAACGAGGACCCGGCAGGCAATCCGATCGGTACCGGTCCATTCAAATATGTTTCCTACACACCGGGACAGAACCTGGAGCTGGAAAAATATGACGGCTACTGGCAGGAGGGCGTTCCGAGCCTGGACAGCGTGGAATTTAAATTTATTGCCGATGTGGACACCGCATTTGTAGAGTTGCAGGCAGGCACCATCGACATTCTGAAATATTTAACCGCCGCACAGGCGGAGACACTGGGCGATGAAGATTACAACATCGTACAGGGAAGCATGAACCTCGTCCATGCGATGTACTTAAACAGCGCTTACGAGCCGCTTTCCAAGACAGAGGTGCGTCAGGCACTCTGCTATGCGGTAGACCGCGATGCAATCAACAACTTTATTTTCGGCGGAAAGAGCCACATCATCGGCTCCCATATGATCCCGGCAATGTCGAAATACTATGAGCCGGAAGCAGAGACCGTATACAGCTACGATCCGGAGAAGGCAAAAGAGCTTCTGGCAGATGCCGGATACGCAGATGGCTTTGATCTGGAAATCACCGTTCCGAGCTCATACAGCCAGCACGTAGACAGCGCGCAGATCATCGCAGACGAGCTGTCCCAGGTCGGCGTCAACGTGACCTTAAATCAGGTTGAGTGGAGCACTTGGCTGCAGGATGTATACAAGGGAGGCAACTTCCAGGCGACCGTCATCGGTTTTGACGGAACGCTGGCACCGAGCGACTGGCTCAAGAAATATGTGACAGACGATGCGAAGAACTTCATGCATTACTCCAACACTGAGTACGACGATGTATTTAATACAGCATACACAACCGTTGATGACGATGTAAAAGTAGAAAACTACAAGAAGGCGCAGATGATCCTGGCAGAGGATGCGGCAGCCGTTTACATCGAAGATCCGGCGAACCTCGTAGCAGTCAGCAAGAAGTTTGGCGGCTACACCTTCTACCCGACGGCAGCAGAGGATATGTCCCTGTTATATCAGGTAGAGCAGTAAAATATACAGTTACAATCCAGCAAATTCCTGTTGCTACCACGTTTTCTTACGGCACTTTCGGTTCCAGAAGTGCCTGCCCGTGAACAGTAACCAGGAAATAACAACAGAATAAGAAGCGGTAAACGCAGGAGGGAATTATGAAATTCTTTATAAAAAAACTGATAACTCTCATTATCACATTGTTGGTCATATCCTTCCTGACGTTTACCGCTTTTTCTGTGATTCCGGGCGATGCGGCACTTTCCAGGCTGGGAAAGGACGCGACGGAAGAGCAGTTAGAGCGGGCGCGGGATGAGATGGGATTAAATGATCCACTTCTGGAGCGGTATGGAAGATGGGTGACCGATGCGATGCAGGGGGATTTCGGGGAGTCCTACCGGTATGAGGGAACCTCAGTCCGCTCCCTTCTGGCACAGCGGCTTCCGGTCACGGTGCTTCTGGCAGTCATTTCCCTGCTCATCATCACGGTGATTTCAGTTCCGCTCGGAATCCTGAGTGCCCGGTTTGCCGGGAAATGGGTCGATACGCTGACGAACTGCCTGACGCAGATTCTGATGGCGGTGCCGTCATTCTTTCTCGGCATGATCCTGACCTACGTGTTTGGACTGATTCTTCATATGTTCCAGCCGGGTAAATTTATCGAACCGTCGGAAAATTTCGGAAAGTCTGCACAGTACCTTTTATTTCCGGCGCTCGCGGTGGCGCTGCCGAAGATTGCGATGGTGGTGAAATTCCTGCGAAGCTCGATTCTGACCGAGATGAACCGGGAATACGTGCGGACTGCCTACAGCCGCGGCAATACGGAAACGGCGGTATTGTACGGGCATGTGCTGAAAAATGCGATGATTCCGGTTGTGACGTTCTTTGCGATGGTAATCGCGGAGATCCTTGCCGGCAGCATCGTGGCGGAGCAGGTGTTCAGCGTGCCGGGAATCGGAAGACTTCTGATCAGCTCGATCTCCAACCGCGATTATCCGGTTGTGCAGGCGATCGTGCTGTACATCACATCGGTGGTCGTACTTATCAATTTTGCGGTTGATATGATTTATCAGGTTTTGGATCCGAGAGTCCGGACGGCGGAAGAATAGAGGGAAGACGAATGAAACGAAAGAATTATAATCTGATGATAGGGGGCGCGATCACGCTGTTCTTTCTGGCAGTTGCCCTGATCGGACAGTTCTGGACGCCGTATGGGACGACGACGATGGACTCCATGGCAGTCAATCTGGCGCCGTGTGCAGCACACCCGCTGGGAACGGATAACTTCGGGCGCGATATTTTGAGCCGTGTGATGGCGGGAAGCGGCAGCACCTTTTTTGTGGCAGTCTGCACGGTTTTGATCGGGTGTGTGTTTGGCACGATCGTCGGTGCGCTGACCGGCTATTTCGGCGGCTTTTTCGATAACCTGATCATGCGTTTCAATGATATCCTTTTATCGTTTCCGAGCATTCTTCTGGCGCTTATCTTCATCAGCCTGACGAAGCCGGGAAGCTACAACATCATTCTGGCGCTGGGAATCCTTTTTATCCCGAGTTTTGCCCGGATCGTCCGCAGTGAGGTGATCCGGTGCCGGGAACTGGATTTTGTCAAGAGTGCGCGGATCCTTGGCGCAGGGCATATCCGGGTTATTTTCGCCCATATTCTGCCGAATGCGGCGGTCAGCCTTTTGACGGCGGCGGCGATCGGATTTAACAATGCGGTGCTGGCGGAGGCGAGTATGAGTTATCTGGGATTGGGAATCCAGCCGCCGGAGCCGAGTCTCGGGAGAATGCTTTACGAAGCGCAGTCGTACCTGTTCAATGCGCCGTGGTACGCGATCGGACCGGGCGTGACGATCATCCTGATTATTCTGGGATTCAGTATGGTGAGCGAGGGGCTGCGCTCGATGCAGCAGTAAGGAGGCGAAAAGATGGAACCATTGGTTGAGATAAAAAATCTGTCGATCCGTTTTCCAGAAGGAAATTCGACCTTTGAGGCAGTCAAGGGAATCAGCTTTTCGATCGGAAAAGGCGAGATCGTCGGAGTAGTCGGCGAGTCAGGGTCAGGAAAATCCATGAGTGCGCTGGCGCTGATGGGGCTGCTTCCGAAGGACGCCGAGATTGCCTCCGGATCGCTCTGTTTTCAGGGAGAAGATCTGGTGACCATGAAACCGGAAAAGCGGAGACAGCTATGCGGCAGCAAAATGGCGATGGTCTTTCAGGAGCCGATGACCTCCTTAAATCCGGTATTGAAAATCGAACGGCAGGTCGGGGAAAGCCTGCGGATCCATACGAAACTCGGAAATGCTGAGATCCATGAACGGGTGGTGCAGGCACTCTCAGAAGTCGGTCTGCCGGACCCGGAGGGGCTGTGCGGTAAATACCCGCATGAGCTTTCCGGCGGCATGCGCCAGCGTGTGATGATCGCGCAGGCGATGATCAATTCTCCGAGTCTTCTGATTGCGGATGAGCCGACGACAGCGTTAGACTGTGTCGTTCAGGCACAGATCCTGGAGCTTCTGCGGAATATCCACCGGACCAAGGGAACGTCGATTCTCTTTATTTCCCATGATCTGAATGTTGTGCGTGCGCTCTGCAGCCGTGTGATCGTGGTTTATAAGGGAGAGATCGTGGAAGAAGGGCAGACGGAAGACGTCCTTCTGCATCCGAAGCATGAATATACGCGCCATCTGGTGGCGTCGATTCCGGAGGGAGAAAAAGGGGAAAGCTCCGGCGGGGAGATCCTGCGCCTGACGGATTTGAACGTATTTTACGATGTGCGTGGCGGTCTGTTCCGCAAAAAAGGAAAAAAACACGTAATTCACGATCTGAACCTGTCGGCAAGAGAGGGAGAGATTGTGGGGATCGTGGGCGAGAGCGGCTGCGGCAAATCGACGCTCAGCAAGACGATCCTGGGACTTCACGACAATTATACGGGTGAGGTGAAGGTGCGTGACGGCGTCCGTCCGCAGATGGTATTTCAGGATCCGGCGGGATCGCTCAACCCGGCGCGGACGATCGGATGGATTCTGGAAGAACCGCTGCGCCTGCGCGGCATTAGGGACCGCGCAGAGCGCAGGCAGCTAGTGAAGGAAATGCTTGAAAATGTCGGACTGGATGAGTCCTTTGCGGCGCGCCATCCGAGAGAGCTTTCTGGCGGTCAGAAACAGCGCATCAGCATCGGCGTGGCACTTCTCATGGATCCGCGCCTGGTGATCGCGGATGAGCCTGTTTCGGCGCTTGATGTGACGGTCCAGTCCCAGATTTTGAACCTGCTTTTGAAGCTGCACGCCGAAAAGCAGATGACCATCCTCTTTATTTCCCACGATCTGAACGTCGTGCGCGGGCTCTGCAGCCGTGTCATGGTCATTTACAAGGGTGTGATTGTGGAAGAAGGTCTGGCAGAAGAGATCTATGAGCATCCGGCGCACCCGTACACGAAACTTCTGCTGGAAGCGGCGATCGGCGGGGATACAATGGAACTGGATGCGGAGGCAGGAAAGCAGAGTGCGGAGCCGGAGAGAGACAGCCGGATGGAAAAACCGGAGCGGGGACAGACGAAAGAGAACCTTTTGGAAAATCAGGAAAAAGAGCGGTCCGTCCAGAATGCACCAAAGAAGATAGCGGGCAGTGGGGAGAAGTGTATCTTTTATGAGCGATGTCCGAAGAGAAGAGAGACGTGTGCCCATGTGCCGCTGTCACCGGAGGCAGTACAACTTTCAAGGACACACTGGGCGCGGTGTATTCAGATAGAAGCATAATCTGATAAGCTGAAATAGAGAAAAACGAAATAGCAGCCGAAAAAAGACAGACGGTTCAGCCTATGCCAGGGAAAGCGGCATGGCTCGAATCGTCTGTCAATGTTTTTTCCTGCGGTGGGAAATTAAAGTGCGCGGCTGCTCACTGGAAGAATCCTGCTGCCCCTGCTGTGCCTCACCGGAAAGCTGCAGCGGCTCCCGGCGGTGCCGGAGTGAATGGTAAAAAAGCCAGATCAGATCCACCAGGGCGATCAGAAACGCACATCCGGCTAATAGATGAAATACCTCATGCGTCAGAGCGGGATACGGCAGAGCGGATATGATATAAGGCGAAGTCATGTTCCGCAGGGAGCTCACCGTCCAGGAGAGACTGTCCGCCATCGTCTGGAGAAGCGATTCATAGGTATCCTCGTTCAGGCGGATCAAACGCCCGTTTAATGAAAGTGCTTTGCGTTCGGGCGGCTCTGGATAGCCGGAAGACGGATCGAGCAGATAGAAATGGCAGGTTCCATTTTCCAGAGAGTAATAATAATATCCGGTCTCTTTCTTTCCATCGTAGGCAGCGCACCCTGTATAATATAAGGAAGGAGCGTTCACCGAGACATAGGGCTGAGCCGGGTTATAAAAATCTTCAAACTTGCACTGGCTGTTTATCGGCCGCGGGGAGTGTGAATTTTCCCCGGCATTCTGCCACAGGAGCAGGATGGACGCGATCAGCACCAGCGCCGGAAGCCACATCTGCCGGCGGTAAAAACGGCGGCTTTTGATGGGGGAATGTTTTTGTTTTTCAGTCAAATTTTTCATACGCTCTAGTATAGTCAGTTCTGCGTGGAACGTCAAGAGTTAGTGTATACGACAAAATCCTGCTGCCACCACGTTTTCTTACGGCACTTTCGGTTCCAAAAGTGCCTACCTGTGAACAATTACTCCATTCCTAGTCATTTGCGTGTGCTTTTTCAATTATTCTTGCAAACAGGGCGAAAAATTGCTATGATGGGAGTGCTGGCATCGGAAGGAGATTGTGCAGTAGGGGAAAGCTTTCGGTGCATGGCAGTCATTTTTGCATCGGCAATATAGAAGGAGAGGCTAAATGGACGCTTACACGAGTTTTGCGGAAGTATATGATATGTTTATGGATAATATTCCCTATGAGGACTGGTGCGGGTACCTGACTTCTCTTTTAAAGGAATATGGGATCAACGATGGTCTGGTGCTGGATCTGGGATGTGGAACCGGCACGCTGACGGAGCTTCTGGCAAAGGAAGGCTATGATATGATCGGCGTGGATGTCTCGGAGGATATGCTGCAGGAAGCAATCGAAAAACGGGCAGAATCCGGGCTGCCAATTTTGTATTTATTGCAGGATATGCGTGAATTTGAATTGTACGGGACGGTCCGGGCGGTCGTGAGTATCTGCGATTCGCTGAATTATATTCTGGATTATGACGATCTGGCGCACGTATTTTCGCTGGTCAACAATTATCTGGATCCGAAGGGAATGTTCATTTTCGACCTGAACACGGAGGCAAAGTTTCAGGCAATGGGAAGTGAGACGATCGCGGAGGTGCGCGACGAGGGGAGCTTCATCTGGGAAAATGAGTATGATGAAGAGGAGAAAATTAACTCCTACGATCTGACGCTCTTTATCCGCGAGGAGGATGACTTATACCGCCGCTATCAGGAGACGCATTTTGAGCGCGCGTGGTCGTTGGACGAGATAAAAAAGGCGCTCACAGAGGCGGGCATGGAATTTGTGGCGGCGTATGACGCATTTACGAAGAATGCGCCGCGAAAAGAGAGCGACCGAATCTATGTGGTTGCGAGAGAACATGGAAAAGAGGTATAAATGATGGAAAAGATAAAAGCAGGTGAAATAACGGGACAGACCGGAGATTATATGCTCCGTGCGACGGCGGCGAATGGTCAGATCCGCGCATTTGCGGCGACTTCCCGTGATCTGGTGGAGAAAGCCAGACAGGCGCACAATACCAGCCCGGTGGCGACCGCAGCGCTGGGACGCCTGATGACGGCAGGGGTCATGATGGGATCGATGATGAAAGCGGACAGTGATCTTTTAACCATCCGGGTCGAGGGCGATGGTCCGATCGGCGGTCTGACGGTGACAGCTGATAAGAACGGCAATGTCAAGGGCTACGCGTTCCACCCGGAGGTAATGCTGCCGCCGAATGCGAAGGGCAAGCTGGATGTGGGCGGTGCGCTGGGAGTCGGCGTCTTGAGCGTAATCCAGGATATCGGTTTGAAAGAGCCGTATGTGGGACAGACGATCCTGGTAACGGGTGAGATTGCGGAAGATCTGACTTATTACTATGCGACCTCCGAGCAGACTCCGTCCTCCGTGGCACTGGGCGTTCTGATGAATAAAGAAAATACGGTGCGCCAGGCAGGCGGATTTATCATCCAGCTTCTTCCGGGAGCAGAGGAGGCGACGATCGCGGCACTTGAAAAGACGATCGGTGAGCTGGAGCCGGTGACGACGATGTTAAATAAGGGAATGACCCCGGAGGACATTCTGGAGCTGATTTTAGGACAATTTGGTCTGGAGATTCTGGATAAGATGCCGATTCAGTTTACCTGCAACTGCACCAAGAGCCGTGTAGAAAAGGCGCTGATCAGCATCGGCGGCAAGGAGCTGCAGGAGATGATCGACGAGGGCAAGAGCATCGAAGTCAACTGCCAGTTCTGCAACAAGCACTATGAATTTAGTGTGGATGAGCTGAAAAAATTGTACGAGAAAGCTAAGAAGTAAAAAGAAATGAGATAATAGATATGGCTGCTGTGCGGAAAAAGGATATTTGGATATGTTCCGCATGGCAGGACAGAAAAAAAGGTCACTGTTCACACATGTGTGAGCAGTGACGAAAAAAGGGATACTGCCGAAGCGGTATCCCTTTTTATAATCACTTTACTTAGATCAATATAACGTATTCGCAAAATATATATCAAACATATTTGGAAAACAGGTACACTGGAAAGTTGATGATTAAAGCTTGGTTACGTTAGTAGCCTGCGGTCCCTTAGCACCGTTAACAACTTCGAACTCTACCTGAGCGCCTTCCTCAAGAGACTTGAAGCCTTCCATGTTCAGTCCGGAGTAGTGAACGAATACATCGTTGCCCTGCTCGTCGCAGATAAATCCGTAACCTTTCTGGTTGTTGAACCACTTTACAGTACCTCTGTTCATATGATACCTCCAAAAAAATATAAAAAATAGTGATGGTCGCATGGATTTACGACCTGTTCCAAGAATAGCATAGTTTCATATTGATGTCAAACGTTTTCGCATAAAATTTCTGGAAATTCAGACATTTAAAAATAGTTAAATTTTTGTGGAAAATAAGGGCATTTGTTACTGTACACACATGTGTCCCAGTAACGGGTATTTTCCAGAAAGCCGCGAAAGAAAGTGGGGTTGTCAAACCAGAATACGGGGGGTAAAATAGGAGGAAAGAAAAGGGGAAAGAGGTAGGAAAATGAATTATATTTACAATGCGTATCATCATTTTTTGACGATCACGAAACATAAATGCGAGGTCATGAAAAACTGCTTTGCGGTAGGGCTGTACCGCCAGGGACTTCTGCACGACCTCTCCAAGTATTCCTGGGAGGAATTTGCGACCGGCGTTAAATATTATCAGGGAAACCGCAGCCCAAATGCGGCGGAAAAAGAAGAAAAGGGCTATTCGGCGGCATGGCTGCACCACAAGGGACGCAACAAACATCATTTCGAATACTGGATCGATTTTGCACCGGACAAGTCCTGGGGGCTTGTCGGCAATAAAATGCCCCTTCGCTACCTGATCGAGATGGTAATGGATCGGATTGCCGCGTCGAAGGTTTATAAGGGAAAAGATTACACGGATGCGTGTGCGTGGGAATACTTTGAAAGAGGCAGAGATTTTGTCGTGATGCACCCGAGGACGAAGTACCAGCTGGAATATCTCCTCACGATGCTGAAAGAACAGGGCGAGGAGAGGACCTTTGCGTTCATCCGGGCGCTGCTTGCACGGGAGAGGGCGAAAGAACAGGCAGTCCGGAGAAAACGGATGGGACACGTGATCCGGGAGATAAGAGAGCGTGGACGGGTGCTGTAATTTATAAGGACAATTCTCTCAGATAATTATGTAAGTACAGCACTGCCGTCTCTGGATCTGTGAAAAGCTGTTCTGAATACGGCACAAACAGCTGCTTACTCTTATAGTCTGCTTTCAGGCATTCATGCCACATCGGAGTGCCATCTGCAAGAAGCGGCTGCGGCACAAACAGCCCGGCTGCGCGGGTGTAGCACGTTTTGGCGGTTGCCTTCTTGCGGGCGGAGCGATCCACATACTGACCGACACTTTTGTGGATGGCGCAGTCCTCGTAGATCATATAGTAATAATTCTCATAATCGTTGTAAAATCGTTTCAGCTCCCCGGAATATAATGGAAGGTCGAGCGTCAGGCGGTTTCCTTCCGCCGACAGCTCCAGATCACCGATGGAAAACTGGAATCCGCTTGTCAGAGAGAAGGGACTTTCATAGTGAAGCAGCAGGTGCTTTTCTGAGTTTCCGTCCGCATATGGGATATCACGGCTTTCTGAACCTTTGAAAGAAAAATCGCCGGTCAGAAAGTCCGGGTAGGCGAGAATCGGCAGAATCTGCGGCATTCCCTTTAAGTCATCCTCGTTATGGAGAATCAGAAGGTGCTTCAGCAGTTCAGAGTGCGTCTGTAAATATTCACCGTAAACCTCGATGAGCTGACCGCCGTTGTACTTATCTTCGCGGGCAATGCCGAGGAACTGCTCGATGCTTTTCTGTTTCAGATTTTCAAGTCCCAGCAATTTCTTTAATGGGCGTATTTTCTTATAAATATCAAAACTTTCAACTGCTTCAAAATTCCAGTCCTTTTTATAAAAAACACAGCGTTTCGTCAGAAATGGAATGTCAAACCCGTCGCCGTTGAAATGGACGAGGATGCGCTTTGTCCGGAGAAGTGCAAAAAAAGCGTCGAGAACCTCTTCCTCTGCATCCCTCGTCTCGGCAAAATACTGGGTCAGAATCCAGGTGTTTCCGTCGTGCCAGACGCAGCCGATCAGATAGACCGAGGCGTAGTCGCCGGAAAAGCCGGTCGTCTCGATATCGAAAAAGAGCAGATCGGAGATAGCTCCTAACCGTTTGGGCGGATAAGAGGAAGTAAAGGTCAGCGGATTTTGAATGGTGATCATTTGGCAGTATCCTCCTGTGTCAGTTTATAATGTCCGCCCCTGGTCCGCATTGCGTCGGGGATTGGTTTCAGACTGTAACCTATGGCGTTATTATAAATTCATCGGAAGTGAAAAGCAACCGTTTAAAATGACAAAACAATAACACACCCGGTATCGTGAAATATCCGTTCTGGCAGTTGAGTAAAAAGAAAAACAATTTGTAAACCTTCAGTGGTACAAGTTTGGCAATCTTTTGAAATTCCGATATACTAGAAAATGTCGGAAGTGACAGCGGGAAATGTGGTTGTACCAATATGGCAATTCGGGAATTTTTGGCGGAAAGACTGGCAGATTATGAGATCCCGCGCGAATTTGCCTTGCTAAAGGAGTTTTCAAAGACTGAAAGCGGAAAGATTCGTAAAAAAGAACTGTGAAAATTGCTTTTTCTTGTCGAAAAAAGAAAATGATTTATTGTGCAAAATGACAAAAGCGACGTTGACAAAAATGGAAAAGAGTGGTATATTTACATACAGCAATCAAACTATTTAATGTAACGGTTGTGAACGTGACCGGAGAGCTGCTTTCTGTGGGGGAAAAGCGGCTCTCTTTTTATATATGTTTGACTTTTTGTATAGTGACAGCTACAATAAATTCGTAACTGTTCAGTACCTTCACAGTCACGTGCAAAAATCCATTTAAAATTGCCTACGGCAATGGGATTTTTGCCTGCTGGCCCATGTTTTCGTACGGTCAGCGCAGTAAATGCGCAGACCTACTGAACAGTTGCTATGTTTTTAAAAATTATTTATAAGGGAGACAAACCATATGATAAGAGATGGCTTTATCCGGGTTGCCGCGTCAACACCGGAAGTGAAGGTGGCAGATGTAGAGTACAACCGGGAACAGGTTTGTGAACAGATAGAGGAGGGGCGCAAAAAGGGCGCTTCGATTATGGTATTTCCAGAGCTGGTGCTGACGGGATATACGTGCGGTGAGCTGTTTATCCAGAAATCGCTGCTGGCGAAGGCAAGGGAAGAGCTTAGGAAGCTGATCGCCTTTACAGCTGGCGATTCAATGCTTGTATTTGTAGGACTTCCGTGGGAATACAACAATAAATTGTACAATGTGGCAGCGGCGATCCAGGATGGAAAACTGCTCGGTCTGGTTCCGAAGAGATGGATTCCAAACTATTCTGAATTTTATGAGGGACGTTATTTCAACCCGGGCTGGGAAAAGACAATCGAGGTTTCCTGGGACGGTTATCAGGTGCCAATGGGAATGAAGCTTTTATTTTCCTGTGACAATGTGGAAAATCTCGTCGTGGGGGCGGAGATCTGCGAGGACGTCTGGGTTTTAAATCCACCGAGTATTGCACACGCGTCGGCGGGGGCAACGGTGATCGTCAACTGTTCTGCCAGCGATGAGGTGACAGGCAAGAGCGAGTACCGTAGAAGTCTGATCAGCGGTCAGTCGGCGCGGCTGCTCTGTGCGTATATTTACGCCAATGCGGGCGAGGGAGAGTCTTCCCAGGATCTCGTTTTTGGCGGCCAGAATATTATCGCTGAGAATGGCAATATCCTGTCGGAGTCAGCGCGATTTGAGAATCAGACGATCTACGCAGATATCGATTTGGAACGTCTGGAATGTGAGCGCCGCCGGATGACGACCTATCAGACAGAAGGCCGTGAGGATTACCGGTTTGTAAGCTTTACGCTGGATCGGAAACCGCTTGCGCTGGAGCGCGCGATCGATCCGACCCCGTTTGTCCCACACGATGCGGGCAGCCGGAACCGCCGCTGCGAGGAGATCCTTTCGATCCAGGCGATGGGATTGAAAAAACGTCTCAAACATACCGGATGCCGCCATGCTGTCGTTGGTATTTCAGGCGGTCTGGATTCAACGCTGGCACTTTTAGTAACCGTGCGCGCCTTTGATCTGCTGGGGATTCCACGTGAAAATATCCTGTCTGTGACGATGCCGTGCTTTGGTACGACTGACCGGACGTACCAGAATGCCTGCCAGCTCACGAAAAAGCTGGGTGCAACCTTGAAAGAAGTCGATATCCGAGAGGCAGTTACTATCCATTTCCGCGACATTGAGCAGGATCCGTCGGTTCATGATGTAACGTATGAAAATTCACAGGCACGCCAGAGGACGCTGGTTCTGATGAACCTTGCCAATAAGATCGGCGGTCTTGTCATCGGTACCGGCGATATGTCGGAGCTGGCGCTTGGCTGGGCGACCTACAACGGCGATCATATGTCGATGTACGGTGTCAACTGCTCGGTTCCGAAGATGCTGGTGCGCCATCTGGTGCGCTATTATGCAGATACCTGTGGCGAGAAAGAGCTTTCTGATATTCTGCTGGATGTACTGGATACGCCGGTCAGCCCGGAGCTTCTGCCGCCGGAGGAGGATGGAAAGATCGCACAGAAAACGGAGGATTTGGTTGGTCCTTATGAGCTGCATGATTTCTATCTCTACTACATATTAAGATTCGGCTACCGTCCGGGCAAGATTTACCGCCTGGCGCGTCAGGCATTTGACGGTGCTTATGATAAGGAAACGATCCTTAAATGGCTGAAGGTGTTCTACCGCCGTTTCTTCAACCAGCAGTTTAAACGTTCCTGCCTGCCGGATGGTCCGAAGGTAGGTTCTGCTGCAGTATCGCCGCGCGGCGACCTGCGTATGCCGAGCGATGCGTGCAGCCGCCTGTGGCTGGAGGAGCTGGAAACACTGGATGAGGATTGCGTTTACGGAGTGCCGGAGACGAAAGCGGCAGGAGGCAGCCTGTGATCGCGAGCGCGGGCAACGCCCGTGTCAGAGCGGTGACGGCGCTTGCAAAGAAAGCAAAAGCAAGACGGGAACAGGGTGTCTTTTTGGTGGAAGGTCCGAAGATGTTCGGGGAACTGCCGGTGGAGAGACGCCGCGAAGTCTATGTGTCGGAAAATTTTCTGCGCCAGCAGGGGGAAAGAGCAGAAAAACTGCTGGCTGGCTGCCGGTATGAGACGGTGACGGATGAGGTCATGCGCCATATGTCGGACACCCAGACACCGCAGGGGATCCTGGCGGTAGCGGAACAGTTTTCCTATCAGCTCTCAGATGTGCTGAAAAATAGCCCGGACGGAAAGGCACCGGAGCTTGTGATTCTGGAGACACTGCAGGATCCGGGTAATCTGGGAACAATCCTGCGTGCCGGAGAGGGGGCGGGTGTGACAGGCATCATTCTTGACCGTGGTTCAGCTGATATTTACAGCCCGAAGGTCATCCGTTCCACGATGGGCTCGATCTACCGGGTGCCGTTTATCTACACGGACGACCTGCATCAGACGATCGGGGAAGTAAAAAAGCAGGGAATCCGCCTCTATGCGGCGCATTTAAAGGGGAAACATAACTACGAAGAAGAAAATTATACAGGTCCGTCCGGCTTTCTGATCGGAAATGAGGCAAATGGTCTGACCGAGGAGACGGCGGCGCTTGCTGACGCGTGGGTGAGGATTCCGATGGCTGGAAAGGTTGAATCCCTCAATGCAGCGGTGGCGGCTTCGGTGCTGCTGTTTGAGACGGCACGGCAGAGACGGCAGTAAATTGCATTTTTTGAAACAATGTTTTAAGCCGGATAGTTTGTGCAAATAGAGAGCTGTGAAGAAATAAATTGAACTGCAGATCGATATGTTCCATTAAGAAGTTTGTAATAAAACTGTAAGTTCAAAAACAGAGCTGATTGGTTGATAAATGTCAGAAAATATCGTATACTAGTTTTAAGATATCAGGGTCAAAAGACCTATATGGAAGGAGGGGATGACATGGCAGTATGGTGTGTCTGGCTGGCGGTGTTTGTAGTGTGTATCGGGCTGGAAGCAGCGTCGATGGCGCTGACTTCGATCTGGTTTGCTGGAGGCGCTCTGATTGCGTGTGTTCTGTCGATCGCGGGAGTGAATCTTTACATCCAGATGGCGGTGTTTGTCGTTGTTTCATTCCTTCTTTTGTATTCAACAAGACCATTGGCACTCCGGTATATCAATCAGAAGACGGTGCGGACCAATGTGGACGCGCTGGTGGGTAAAAAAGCGCGGGTAACCGCAGAGATTGATAACGACGAGGCGAGAGGGACGGCGATGGTGTCCGGCCAGGAATGGACGGCACGCTCGGCGGATGGAAGCCGGATTCCGAGGGATACGATGGTACAGATTCAGGCGGTCAGCGGCGTCAAGCTGATTGTCAGCAAATGTAAGGAGGAATAGGAAATATGGGAGCATTTATCAGTTTTCTTGTCATTGCGATTGTGGTACTTCTGATTTTGTCATCCTGTATCCGGATCGTGCCGCAGGCACAGGCATTAGTCGTAGAGCGTCTGGGTGCTTATCTGGAGACATGGTCGGTTGGCGTGCATTTCAAGGTGCCGTTCATTGACCGCGTGGCAAAAAGAGTCATTTTAAAAGAGCAGGTTGTAGATTTTGCACCGCAGCCGGTTATCACGAAAGATAACGTTACGATGAAGATTGATACGGTTGTATTTTTCCAGATCACGGATCCGAAGCTGTTTGCGTATGGTGTTGAGAACCCGATCATGGCGATCGAGAACCTGACGGCGACCACCCTTCGAAATATCATCGGTGATCTCGAACTTGACCAGACCTTAACCTCCCGTGAGACGATCAACACGAAGATGCGCTCTGCACTCGATGTGGCGACAGACCCGTGGGGAATCAAGGTAAACCGTGTTGAGTTGAAAAATATCATTCCTCCGGCAGCCATTCAGGATGCGATGGAGAAACAGATGAAGGCAGAGCGTGAGCGCCGTGAGTCCATTCTCCGTGCCGAAGGCGAGAAGAAATCGACGATCCTGGTAGCTGAAGGTAAGAAAGAGTCCGCGATTCTGGAAGCAGAAGCAGAGAAAGAAGCGGCGATCCTGCGTGCAGAAGCACAGAAGGAAAAGATGATCCGCGAGGCAGAAGGCGAGGCGGAAGCGATCCTCAAAGTCCAGAAAGCGGAAGCAGACGGACTTCGCTTCATCAAGGAAGCAGGCGCGGACAATGCAGTGCTGCAGCTCAAGAGCCTGGAGGCATTTGCCAAAGCAGCGGACGGCAAGGCGACGAAGATCATCATCCCGTCCGAGATCCAGGGCATTGCCGGTCTGGTAAAGGGTCTGACGGAAGTTGGCACGGATGTTCAAAAGGCAGAGTAGCCGGGAGTGAGCGGCTCTAAGTTATAAAAAAAGGTATAAGAAAAGGCTGATGGTTATGTAAAGCAGGAACCGCAGCCTTTTTCGATTTCTTTTTTGACAAGCCTGCGGACATTCGGTATAATATCCCATAGTGATATGTATACCCATATATGTTGATGAAAGGGTATATGCAAGAAGCTATGTGCTATATGAAGAATGAGGCTGTTGTTTGCGAATATAAGTAAGGAGTGGATGCGTTGAACCTGCAGGAAAAAAGAAAGAAAAGCGCGAATATCGCGTTTGCCCTGGATATGCTTCATATCGTAGTGGGTATATTGATCGTGATATTTGCGGTTCTTGCGTTTCTGAACCCGGATGAAAACCGGATTTTGTTTCCGGTAATCTTTCTTCTGGCGGCGGTACTGAATTTTGCCAATGGCTATGACCGCTATCGCCGGGGAAGGGGAAGAAAGCATCTGCGGACCGGCGGAATGATCCTGATGGCAGTGGGAGCCGGATTGTTCCTTTTATGTATTGTCAGTACACTTACAATATGGTGGGGGTAATAAAAGTGAAAACAGAAGTTTTGCGAATGTTAAAAGAAACGGATGATTACCTGTCCGGACAGGAGATCTGTGAGCGTTTAAATGTATCACGGACGGCAGTCTGGAAAGTTATCAAACAGTTGGAGACAGAAGGATATGAGATAGAGGCGGTCCGGAACCGCGGTTACCGGCTGCGTTTCCTGGGCGATGTTCTCAGCCAGGCAGAGCTGGAGAGCAGCATCGACAGCGAGTGGGCTGGAAAAAATATTTTATATTTTGACGAGACAGATTCAACCAATACCGAGATCAAGAAAGCGGCGGAGAAAGATGCCCCGCACGGTACGCTGGCAGTCGCGGATTATCAGTCGATGGGAAAGGGACGCCGCGGAAGAAGCTGGGCGGCGCCGCATGGCGTCGGCATCTGGATGAGCCTGCTTCTGCGCCCGGAGCTTCCTCCGACCTGCGCGTCGATGCTGACGCTGGTGGCGGCTCTGGCAGTTGCCGACGGGATTCGGGAGGTTTGTGATCTGGAGGCAAAGATCAAGTGGCCGAACGATATCGTCGTCAATGGAAAGAAGGTCTGCGGTATCCTGACCGAGATGAGCACGGAATTAGAGTGTATTAATTATATCGTGACTGGTATTGGTATCAACGTGGCAAATCACGAGTTCCCGGAGGAGATTCGGGATGTGGCAACGTCTCTGTATCTGGAGACAGGAAAAGAAGTGCGCCGCAGCCAGCTTATCGCCGCGATCATGCGTGCGTATGAGGGATATTATGATAAATTCATGGAAAACCAGAACATGAAATCTCTGATGGACGTTTATAACAGCCGTCTGGCAAACTGCGGTACACAGGTGCGCGTCCTGTCTCCGGGCAATGAGTATACGGGCATGGCGCTCGGAATTGACGAGATGGGCGAACTGCTGGTCCGCACAGAAGACGGAAAGGTGTGCAAGGTGATCTCAGGAGAGGTATCTGTCCGGGGCATTTACGGATATGTATAAAGATTTTTATGCGTCGTTGAAGCCTTTAGAGGGGGAAATACCTTATGCGGAAGAAGAGAGGCTGGCGGCATCCGGCGCTCCATTGCTCTCCTGGTACCGGAAAAACCGGCGGCTTCTTCCGTGGCGGGAGAATCCGGAACCGTATTCGGTCTGGATTTCGGAGATCATGCTGCAGCAGACGCGGGTAGAGGCGGTCAAACCGTACTTTGCCCGTTTTATGGAAGCACTCCCGGACATCACCTCGCTCGCGCAGGTGGACGAAGAGCGGCTTTTGAAGCTGTGGGAGGGACTTGGGTATTATTCCAGAGCCCGGAACCTAAAAAAGGCAGCGGTCTGCCTGATGGAAGACTACGGCGGTCAGATGCCTGCGTCGCGGGATGAGATATTGAAACTTCCGGGCATCGGAAGTTATACAGCCGGGGCAGTTGCGTCGATCGCGTATGATCTGCCGGCTCCGGCGCTGGATGGAAATGTGGTGCGTGTTTTGACACGCCTGTTTGCTGACCCACAGGACAGCACGAAGCCGGCGCTTCGAAAGAAATATGAGCGGCGCCTGGAGGCGGAACTTGTGCGCCGGACGGAGGAAAGAGATTCCTATTTGTTAGCCGGTGAGGTTTCCACGGCATTACGGTCAGAAGAGCTATTTCATCCAGGTGAATATAATCAGGCATGGATTGAGCTGGGCGCGCTTGTCTGCATCCCGGGCGGACGTCCGCTCTGTGAGAAGTGCCCGCTGGAATCCCTTTGTCTGGCGCACCGGCGGGGAGAGGAGGAGCAATATCCGGTCAAGCCGCCGAAAAAGCCGCGCCGGATCGAGGAAAAAACGGTCTGCCTGATTGAGTGGGAGGATACGGTGGCGATCCGCAAGCGCAGCAGCAAGGGATTGTTGGCGTCCCTCTACGAATATGTCAATCTGGACGGAAAAAAGAGTGCGGAGGAGGCAGCGAAAGAACTGGGGATCGCGGAGGCGGATATCAGGGAAATCGAGGATCTGCCGGATGCAGTCCACATTTTTTCCCATGTTGAATGGCATATGTGCGGACGCAGAATCCGCCTGAAACGGGCATCCGGCTATCAGGATAAAACAGTTTTGATGGTGCGCCGGGCGGAGCTGCAGGATCGCTATCCGATCCCCAATGCATTTCGCGTGTATACAAATATATTAATATGAAATACTGTTAGTGTGGGGGAGCAGGAGAAATGGCGATTATGAAAAAAATGCTTTTTATCATCAATCCGAGATCTGGCAAAGAACAGATTCGAAGTCGTCTTCTTGAAATTTTAGATAGTTTTGTAAAGGCGGGCTATGGACCGTCTGTTTATATTACGCAGGGCCCGAAGGACGCGGAGTATCAGGCGGCACGTGCGAAAACGAAGGAACTGGTCGTGTGCAGCGGCGGGGACGGTACGCTCAACGAGGTGGTATCGGGGCTGATGACGATCACCCCGGAAAAGCGTCCGGAGTTAGGATATATCCCGTCGGGTTCCACGAATGATTTCGCATCCAGTCTGGGACTTCCGAAAAATATGCGGAAAGCGGCGCAGACAGCTGCGCTGGGAAAACCATTTCTGGTGGATGTCGGTGTATTCGGCAAAAACCGGTATTTCGTCTATGTGGCGGCGTTCGGAGCATTTACGGAGGTATCCTATTCGACCCCGCAGGAGACGAAAAATATTTTGGGGCATCAGGCATATATGCTGGAAGCCATCAAACGCCTGACAGGGCTTAAATCCTACCGGATGCGCCTTACGTGGGAACATCTGGGGGAGCAGAGAGAATTGGAAGAGGAATTTATTCTGGGAATGGTGACCAATACGACCTCGATCGGAGGTTTTAAAGGACTGGTTGGTATGGACGTGGCGCTGGATGACGGGGAGTTTGAGGTGCTTCTGGTCCGGAAACCGCGCACGCCGCTTGACATTGCAAGTATTGCTGCTTATCTGATTCAGAGAGAGGGCGAAAATGAATGCGTATTCAAGTTCCGCACCTCGAAACTGACGGTACAGTCGGAGGAGCTGGTGGACTGGTCGCTGGACGGTGAGTTTGGTGGAAGTCAGACAGAGGTCGTGATTGAAAATAAACCAAGAGAGATTGCGATCAGGGTGCCTGAAGTTACGGTTCGCGGATAGGCACTTTTGGAACCGAAAGTGCCGTAAGAAAACGTGGTGGCAGCAGGAATTTGCCGTATTTAAATGCGAAGCCACGGCAAATTGCGTTACTGGGCACGTATGCGTGAACAGTAACTGCCTAAATAGAAATAGATCGAAAAATTTCGAAAATTGTTGAAAAATAGAATTTAATCGTATATAATGTACTTTCGGGATATTGCAGGGAAAGGTGCAGGGAAATAAAAGCACACAAACAATCGAGGGACAATATCACGTTAGATATAAAGAAACTTCTAAGCGAAATAAATCGAAAGGACGTTAATTCGTGGAGAAAGAAAATTTTTTAGGTAAGTTAAGGAAACTGGTAGAGTTAGCAAAGTCCAAGCAGAACGCGCTGGACGTGACAGAGATCAATAACTTTTTTATGGGCGATAATCTGCAGACAGAGCAGATGGAGCAGATTTACAATTATCTGGAGCAGAATAATATTGATGTCATTCCGGAGGTGATCGATGATTCGATTCTCAAGGAAAATGATTCGATGCTCGATGATGATGTGGATGATGAATTCCTCAAGAACGAGGAAGAGGATATCGATCTGGATGCGATCGATCTGTTAGAGGGAATCGGCACGGAAGATCCGGTCCGCATGTACCTGAAAGAGATCGGTACTGTTCCGCTTCTGAGCGCGGAGGAGGAGATCCGCCTTGCAAAGCGCAAAGCAGAGGGTGATGTGAATGCAAAAGAGCGCCTGATTGAGGCAAACCTGCGCCTGGTTGTCAGCATTGCAAAGCGCTATACAGGACGCGGCATGAGCTTCCTGGATCTGGTTCAGGAAGGCAATCTGGGTCTTATTAAGGGCGTTGAGAAGTTTGATTATACAAAGGGTTATAAGTTAAGTACATATGCGACCTGGTGGATTCGTCAGTCTGTTACAAGGGCTCTGGCGGATCAGGCGAGAACTATCCGTGTCCCGGTGCATATGGTAGAGACGATCAACAAGATGTCCAAGATGCAGCGTAAGCTGACGCTGGAACTGGGCTATGAGCCGTCGGTGGCAGAGCTTTCCGAGGCGCTTGGCATGTCCGAGGATAAGGTCATGGAGATCATGCAGATCGCACGTGAGCCAGCTTCCCTGGAAACCCCGATCGGTGAGGAAGACGATTCCAATCTGGGTGATTTCGTAGCGGACGGCAACGTGGTAACGCCGGAAGGGAATGTAGAATCTGTTATGCTGCGTGAGCATATCGATGCATTGCTTGGAGACCTGAAGGAGAGAGAGCGTCAGGTTATTATTCTCCGGTTTGGTCTGGAGGACGGACATCCGAGAACCCTGGAAGAGGTCGGAAAAGCATTCAACGTAACGAGAGAGCGTATCCGCCAGATCGAGGCAAAAGCACTTCGTAAATTAAGAAATCCGGTCCGGAGCAAGCGGATTCGCGATTTCCTGTAAGAGTTGTATCATTTTGATAAAAAGGGAAATTTGTTTGGAATTTCCTGAAAGGTTTAATAAAAAGATAAAGCAGTTTGTACCCGTCCGTGGGTACAGGCTGCTTTTTCAAGTTTTGAAGAATATGAATTATTGTGCATATCTTCATATGACGTCTAAGGATGGAAATGATGTTTGTCAGGAAAGAAGCGTTTCGGATAGAAGTATTGTGTGCTGGATGGAAAATGCACGGACAGATGGGAAGTTATAGAAAGAGGAGAGAAAAATGTCAGAACCAATGAAAAATCCGCCAGCCAGAAATACACAGACGGCGAAACGGAATTATCAGAAAGAAATGGAAAAAGTGCTGGATGCAGCAGTCCGGGACGGCAGAGTTCCGACTTTATTTCTCCACAGCTGTTGTGCGCCGTGCAGCAGCTACGTGCTGGAATATCTGTCGCAGTATTTTTCGATTACGGTGTTCTACTACAATCCGAATATTTCACCGAAAGAGGAATATGAGGCGCGCACGGAGGAGGTACAGCGGCTGATCCGGGAGCTTCCAGCGGTGCATCCGATCCGGTTTGTAGAAGGAAAATACGACCCGGAATGCTACTATGAGGCAGTCCGGGGGCATGAGAAGGATCCGGAGGGCGGCGAGCGCTGCGGTATTTGTTTTGAGATGCGCCTACGGGAAGCGGCGAAGCTGGCAGCCGAGGGCGGCTATGACTGGTTCACGACGACCCTCACGATCAGTCCGCTCAAAAATGCCGGGCGCCTCAATACGATCGGGCAGGCGATGGGAGAAGAGTATCATGTGGCATTTCTGCCGTCGGATTTCAAGAAAAAAGAGGGATATAAGCGCTCGATCGAGCTGTCGGCGCAGTATCATCTATACCGGCAGAATTACTGCGGATGCGTGTTCTCGAAGCGGGAGCGTGAAGAGCAGATGCAGAAGGAGAGGCAGGAAACATCGTGATTTGCGGGGCGATATGTTTGGTCGAAGATGAGTTTGTATGGATGATTGCCTGTAGCTGTGAAAGTATGAAACGGCTGTGAGGGGAAAAAAGTGGTACTGTTCACAGGTAGGCACTTTTGGAACCGAAAGTGCCGTAAGAAAACGTGGTGGCAGCAGGAATTTGCCGTATTTAAATGCGAAGCCACGGCAAATTCCGTTACTGAGCACGTATGCGTGAACAGTAACAAAAAAGTTACAAGAAAAGATGGAAACAGAAAGGAAGAAACGCAATGTACCGCTTATGTATATTTGATTTGGATGGAACTCTTTTAAATACGGTTTATGCGCTGACTTATGTGACAAATTTAACATTGGATGCATTCGGACTGCGCCATGTTACACCGGAGGAAACGAAACGGATCGTGGGAAATGGATACCGGATGCAGATGAAGCGCGCGCTGGTGCTGGCGGGGGATGAGAAGCTGGTTCATTATGAAGCGTCGCTTCCGATTTATATGGAGAATTTCTCTAAATACTGCCTGAAAGACGTAGAGCCATATGATGGTATCCGGGAACTGCTGGCGTCGTTAAAAGAGATGGGTGTACATGTGGCTGTCCTTTCGAACAAGCCGCATGATCAGGCAATTGTGAATATTGAGACATTCTTTGGGAAAGGATATTTTGATGTGGTGCGCGGCGAGCAGGCGGGAACGCCGAAAAAACCGGCTCCAGACGGGGCGTTCGCCATCTGCCGGGAACTGGGTATAAAACAGGAAGAGTGTCTGTATCTGGGCGATACGAATACAGATATGGAAACTGGGCTGAATGCCGGAATGGACACGGTCGGCGTGCTCTGGGGCTTCCGTAACAGGGAAGAGCTGGAAGGCTGCCACCCGCAGTATATTGTGGCACATCCGTCGGAAGTAGCGGAGATTGTGAAGAAAAAGAATGAGTCACATGGAAGAATGGAGTAGTGTCTGTGTTTGTTCATAGCTGTGAAAAGAGAAACAGTTGTGAAAGAAAATGATATTTGAAATAGTAATTCGAAATGTTTATTGAAAAACATTTACTGAAATAGAAGAAGTTAAGGGTAAAAAAGAAATATGGTAAAACACAAGAATGGATTTAAATGTAAATGGATATCATGGATGCTTGCTTTTTTGATTGCCTTTTCCTGTGTTCTTACAGCGTGTACGCCACGGCGGGGAACTGCATCGTCTGATTCATCGTCGAATCCGTTAAAAGGGGCAGATGCGTCTGGTGATACGCGCTTAAACGTTGTGACGACGCTATTTCCGTATTACGATTTTCTCCGGCAGATTGCCGGGGATTCGATCCGGCTGACGATGGTTGTTCCGGCGGGCATGGACAGCCATTCGTTCGAGCCGACGCCGGCGGACATGATCACGATCCAGAATGCAGATCTGTTAGTCTGCAACGGCGGTACGATGGAACAGTGGCTTTCGCAGGTGCTTGATTCCTTCGGGGAAGGCACCGGACCGAAGCGCGTCGTGACGATGATGGACTGCGTGGATGTAGTGCAGGAGGAGATCGTCGAGGGCATGGAAGATGGAGAGGCGCACGATCATGGACATACGCATGTTCATGCGGATGGAACAGTTCATGCGGGTGATCACGATCATGAGTCGGAAGATCATGCTCACAGTGAAGAAGAACATGAGCCAGAGGACCATGTTTACAGTGAAGAAGAACACGACACAGAAGAGCATATTCACAGCGAGGATGAGCATGATATGGAAGATGTGGCGGTTCATGATGAAGATCACGCTCAAGAGTATCTGGATGAGGACGATGGTCACGGCGTCGAGATTGAATATGACGAGCACATCTGGACGTCCCCGGTCAATGCGAAAAAGCTGGCCGGCGTGCTGGCGGAGGTGCTGGCACAGGAAGATCCGGCGCACGCGGCTTCCTATGCGGAAAACTGCGCGTCCTATCAGGATAAATTGACGGAATTGGATGCAGAATTCAGAGAAGTTGTCTCCCATGCCAAGCGCCGTCTCGTCGTTTTCGGTGATAAATTTCCACTCCGGTACTTTTTCGATGAGTATGGGCTGGAATACAGGGCGGCATTTTCAGGATGCAGTACGGATACGGAGCCGAGTGCCAAGACCATCGCCTACCTGATCGATAAGGTGCGGGAGGAACAGATACCAGCCGTCTATTACCTGGAGCTTTCCAGCCCGCGCGTGGCGGAGATCATCGGGGAAGAGACGGGCGCGGAACCACTGTTGTTCCACTCCTGCCATAATGTGACGAGACACCAGTTTGATTCGGGTGTTACCTATCTGGAATTGATGGAGCAGAACGTAAAGAACTTGAAAAAGGGATTGTCATAAAAAGAATAGATGATTATGGGAAAAAGTCTTTAGCCATGGTGAATGTTTATGACAATAGAAGAGTAGAGCAGTAGTGAAAGGAATTATAGATGGGATTACTCTTAAAATGTGAGCATGTAGGTTTTGGTTATGAAAACCAGGATGCGGTGCTGGATGTGAACCTGGAGGTAAATGAGGGCGATTACATCTGCATTGTCGGCGAAAATGGTTCGGGAAAAAGTACCCTGATGAAGGGCATTCTGGGACTTTTAAAACCGACTTCGGGCAGGATTGAATATTCGGAAGAATTAAAAAAAACCGGTATTGGTTACCTGCCGCAGCAGACCGACGCGCAGAAGGACTTTCCAGCGACTGTGTTTGAGGTGGTTATCTCCGGGTGCCTGGGAAAACGCGGCAGCCGCCCGTTTTATTCGATGAAAGAAAAGAAAGAGGCGCGGGCAAATCTGGATCGTCTGGGAATCCGCGATCTGGAAAAAAGCTGTTTCAGAGAGCTTTCCGGCGGTCAGAAACAGCGTGTTCTGATCGCGCGGGCGCTCTGTGCGACGGATAAGCTGCTGATTCTCGATGAGCCGATCACGGGACTCGATCCGTCGGCGATTCTGGATTTTTACCAGCTGATCCGGAAACTGAATCAGGAAGAAAAGGTTGCAATCCTGATGGTTTCCCATGATATGGCAAATATTGTGCATCAGGGAGGAAAAATTTTGCAGATGCGGCAGAAGCCGCTGTTCTGGGGGACGATGAAAGAATATGTGAAGAGTGAGATTGCTCATTCTTTCCTGGGACGGGAAGAGCTGGCAACTCTGGGGCACAGATGCGGAGTGCCGATGCAGAAGGATGGAATCAGGAAGATGCAGAAGCCGGAAATGGGTTCGGAAACTGATTCTGAAACGAAACAGCATTTGAAAGACAGAAATGCGGAGAAGGAGGTGTAGAAGATGGGAATTATATCTGAAATGTTATCATATCCGTTTATGGTGCGGGCGCTGATCGGCGGTCTTTTAGTCTCTCTCTGCGCCTCTCTGCTGGGTGTCAGCCTGGTGCTGAAACGCTACTCAATGATTGGAGACGGTTTATCCCATGTTTCGTTCGGATCCCTTTCGATCGCACTGGCGGCAGGCTGGTCGCCTTTAAAGGTTTCGATTCCGGTGGTCGTGCTGGCGGCATTTTTCCTGCTGCGGATCACGGAACATGGAAAAGTAAAGAGTGACGCTGCGATTGCGATGATCTCGGCCAGTGCGCTTGCAATCGGTATTATCGTAACTTCCCTGACAACCGGTATGACGACCGATGTCAGCAGCTATATGTTTGGAAGCATTCTCGCGATGAGCCGGGAAGATGTCCAGTTTGCGGCGGTGCTTTCCATGGTGGTGCTTGGATTATATCTTTTTTGCTATAACAAAGTATTTGCGGTTACCTTTGATGAGAGCTTTGCCAAGGCGACCGGCGTCAATGTATCGCTCTATAACGTGCTGATAGCGGTTCTGACCGCGATCACGATCGTGATTGGAATGCGGATGATGGGCGCGATGCTGATCTCCAGTCTGATTATTTTCCCGGCTCTGACCTCCATGCGGGTGTTCAAGAGCTTCCGAGGCGTGGTCGTCGCATCGGGGATTCTGTCGCTGATCTGTTTCTTTGGAGGAATGGTGATGTCCTACACGTACTCAACACCGGCGGGCGCGAGCGTTGTTGTGGTGGATCTGGCAGCGTTTCTGCTCTTTTCGCTGATACAGAGAGGGGTAGCTGCTACTGCCCGCAAATAGGATGTTTTTTTGTAAAACATACACATTCTGTATGCTCATGTTTCTGTTCACAGATAGGCACTTTTGGAACCGAAAGTGCCGTAAGAAAACGTGGTGGCAGCAGGAATTTGCCGCGATGATTTGCCGGGGAGTGGTTGACAAATAAAATGGCTTGCGGTTATAATAATATTCGGTTGCCGGAATGGGCAGATCGCCAGCAAAAGCTTGCAGAGTTGCTGGTCGGCGATAGAAAACGAAAATCGAATAGCTTGTCTAAGCGTTAAAGAGACTATAGGGTTTGTACTGTTTCTGAGATAAACAGTAAAGTCCGTAGTCTCTTTTTATTTGATAAGAAATGCTTTGCAGAAGAAACCTAAGTGTTTTTTTCTGCGAAGAATGTGTCAGAAACGCTCATGAAAAGTGAAAAATAAAAAAGGAATGGAGATGGAAAAATGGATCAGACCTACATGAAAGAAAAACCAGTTGTCCCGCTGCTGCTTTCGATGGGAATCCCGGTCATCATATCGATGATCGCCGGGGCACTCTACAATATCGTGGACAGCATTTTCGTGGCAATGATCAGTGAGGACGCGATGACGGCGGTTTCGCTTGTCTATCCGATCCAGAACCTCGCGCATGCAGCCGGGGTTGGGTTTGGCGTTGGTATCAATGCGATGGTGGCGAGACGCCTTGGCGAAGGAAAAACACGGATGGCGAACCAGACAGCATCGCAGGGAGTATTTTTAAGTGCCTTACATGGAATGATTTTAACGATTTTAGGAATGGCGGTGATTCCGTATTTCCTGCGGATGTTTACGAGCGATGAGGTAACGATTTCCTACGGACTGACGTATTTTTGCAATGTGTTTCTGTTTTCAACGATCGACACGATGGGAATGGCATATGAAAAGGTCTACCAGTCGGTTGGAAAGATGAAAATATCGATGGCAGCCGTCTTGATTGGATGCGGCGTCAATATCGTGCTGGACCCGATCTTTATCTTTGGATTAGGCCCCATGCCGGAACTGGGAATCCGCGGTGCGGCGTGGGCGACAGGAATCGGGCAGACGGCGTCGCTGCTGTTTTATTTGATTTTAAACCATGTGAAACCGTTAAATGTGGAGATTTCGCTGCGGGAAATGCGTCCGTCGAAGGAGATCTGCGGCGGTATGTATTCAGTCGGAATCGCGGCAACACTCAATATGGCGCTGACATCCCTGCTTCTGACGGCGCTCAATGCGATTCTGGCACCATTTTCGCAGGTATATATTCTGGTGCTGGGTGTTTACTACAAGCTGCAGGCACTGCTTTATCAGGGAGCCAGCGGCGTGGTGCAGGGAATGCGCCCGCTGATCGGTTACAATTACGGTGCAGGCGAGCAGGAGAGGGTGAAAAAGATCTTCCGCGCGGCCTTCATGATTGTTGGCATTATCATGACAGCGGGAACCCTGCTTGGCGAGCTGGTGCCGGATTTCCTGATGGGGCTGTTTACGCAGACGCCTTCGACGGTGGAGATCGGCAGAACGGCGCTCCGGCTCATCAGCCCGGGCTTTGTCATGTCAACGGTTTCCGTCATTGCTTCTGGCGCGTTTGAGGGACTTGGAATGGGACTTAAATCTCTGAAAATTTCCCTGATGCGCTATGCTGTGATTATCATTCCGATCGCATTTGTGCTCAGCCGGATCATCGGTCCTATCGGTGTCTGGCACGCGTTCTGGCTGGCAGAGCTTATCACGGCAGTGTATGCTGGGGCGAGCTGGAAGCGGACGATTACTGTGTCTTTATAGGGCGTTTTTGGTCTCAAAAAGGCTGCATATATGTGAGGCTAAAAACGTTACTGTTCACACGCGCCCAGTAACGGGATTTTGCCGATGCTTGACTTTACTAGGTATTTGTGTAAAATAATAAGTGGCTGATCGGAACTTCGGCAGATTCGGGCGATGTAAAGCTATGCATTGCCGGGATGCCAGGTACCGGGCGGACAATGATTTACAGTCAGTACACATTTGTACAGAAAAGAAGGTAAGTAAAATGACAAAGATTGATATTATTTCCGGTTTCCTGGGTGCAGGAAAGACTACGTTTATTAAACAGCTTTTAAAAGAAGCAATTTCAGGCGAGAAAGTCGTTCTGATTGAAAATGAATTTGGACAGATCGGCATTGACGGCGGTTTTTTAAAAGACGCTGGCATCGAGATCCGTGAGATGAACTCCGGCTGTATCTGCTGCTCTCTGGTCGGCGATTTTGGACGTTCCCTCGAGGAAGTTCTGACCAAATATCAGCCGGATCGTGTTATCATCGAGCCGTCAGGCGTCGGCAAGCTGTCTGATGTTATGAATGCAGTAAAAAATGTAGCTTCTGAGATTGAGGTTATGTTAAACAGTGCGGTTACCGTGGTAGATGTCAACAAATGCCGTATGTATATGAAGAACTTCGGTGAGTTTTTCAATAACCAGATCGAAAATGCAGGCACGATCGTGTTAAGCCGTACCGATGTAGCGGATCCGAAGAAGGTACAGGGCGCGGTTGAGATGCTTCGCCAGCACAATGCAAAGGCAACCATCGTGACCACTCCATGCAGCGAGCTGACCGGCGCACAGCTTCTTGAGATGATCGAGCAGGAAGACGATATGGCAGAGGAGCTGATGAAAGAGGCAAGAGAGCATATGCATGAGCATCATCACCATCATGATCATGACGATGACTGCGATTGCGGCTGCCATGACCACGATCATGAGCATCACCACCATGACGATGACTGCGACTGTGGCTGCCATGATCATGATCACGAGCATCATCACCATCATGATCATGACGATGACTGCGATTGTGGCTGTCATGATCACGATCATGAGCACCATCATCATGACCATGATGACGAGTGTGGCTGTGGCTGCCATGACCACCACCACGATCACGAAGGACACCATCATGCAGATGATGTATTTACAAGCTGGGGCTTGGAGAATGTCGGCGTGATGAAGAAAGAAGATCTGCAGAAGATTCTGGATGATCTGGCTTATGGTGATAAATACGGCGAGGTTCTGCGTGCGAAAGGCATGGTTCCGAGTGAAGAAAAGGGCGTATGGCTGCATTTTGATATGGTTCCGGAGCAGGCTGAGATCCGTGAGGGAGCACCGGATTTTACCGGAAAGGTGTGCGTGATCGGTGCCGAGCTGGACGAAGAGGGTCTGAAGGCAGCGTTCAACGCGTAAATACAAGGAGAATGAACTATGAATGAAGATAAGATGCCGTTGTTTCTCATCAATGGTTTTCTGGAAGCTGGAAAAACCCAGTTTATTAAATTTACAATGCAGCAGGATTATTTCCAGACCGAAGGAAAAACACTTCTGATTGTCTGCGAAGAGGGCGAGGAAGAGTATGATGAGGAGCTTTTAAAGCAGACTCATACAGCGGTTGTCTATATAGAGGAAGCGGAAAAGCTGACGCCGGAATACCTACAGGATCTGGAGCTTCTTTACAATCCGGAGCGAGTTCTGATGGAGTGGAACGGTATGTGGAATCTGGATGCCCTGAAACTTCCGAACGATTGGGATCTGTATCAGCAGATTACGATCATCGATGGTTCCACATTTGATTTATACCTGCAGAACATGAAACCATTGATTGGTGCCATGGTCCGCAACACGGAAATGATTATCATGAACCGTTGCGACGAGATCGAGGATTTGGATGTATACCGCCGTACTTTAAAGGGCATGAACCCGCAGGTTCAGATCGTATTTGAGGACGCAGAGGGCGAAATTGAGGAAGTGACCGAAGCGGATCTTCCATTTGATGTCAATGCCGAAGTGATCGAGATTCCGCCGGAGGCATATGGTATCTGGTATATTGATGCGATGGATAAACCGGACCGTTACCGTGGAAAGACCGTTGAATTTACCGGCATGGTACTGAAAACCCCGGATTTCCCGAAGAACAACTTTGTTCCTGGACGTATGGCGATGACCTGTTGCGAGGCAGATATGACGTTCTTAGGTTTCATGTGCAAGGCAAAAAATGCCCGTCTGCTTGAGACGAAAGACTGGGTCAAAGTACGTGCCCGCGTAGAATATGAGTATATGCCGGAGTATGAGGGCGAAGGTCCGATGCTTTATGCAGATTACGTGGAAAAGGCAGAGCCGATTGAGGAGATTGTGCAGTTCTAAGATTTGCAACGGAAAGCTGTGTTAAAAAGAAACGGCGTTTTGTGTTATAATGTCTGTAGGTAAAAAATGATGTAAGAGTTCCAAGTGGAACAGTGAAAACCCCGGAGTGTGGAAGACTCCGGGGTTTTTAAAAAAGAAAGAGAAATCGAACAAATGCTCGATTTCTCTTTCTTTTATTTAAAATTGGATTACAGCTTTATCTTACTCCGTCATCTTCGGCACCGGAGTAGGTCTTGACCGGTCAAATACCTCGTTGACATCAAACAGGTCACTCAAATGGTCGCCGCCGACTCCACTTTCCGGAAGGTCATAATACATCCGGTAGCCGTCGAGGTTCCGGCGCCCCTGTCGCATATAATCGTCGCCGATCTGGACGAAATACTGGGAGGAATCTACGTTACAGAAGTAACGGAATCCCTTGTTGTACAGGTACTGGAAGCGCTCGCTGCTTGTATCATACGGATGCCAGTCCCCAATATCGCTTCCAAACGGGAAGAGGATGATATCACACGGACCGGTCAGCGTTTCGACTTCATTTGCCCATTTATCGGTATCTTCACGGAATTTATCCATTGGGATCGTACCCATGTTGCGGTGGCCCCAGCTGTGGGAGGCAATTTCAAAACCGTCGTCGCGCAGGCACTGGACGACTTTTGCTGCGTTGGCGCGTTCTTCCTCAAAGTTGAAATCCGGGTGTTCCGCTTTGTACTCGTCAGTATTGTAGGCGGAATCGGTGCGGTAACCCAGGATGCCATTGTAACCGGTAAAAGCAATGCACGCTTTTGCGCCGCGGTAGGAGAAATCCGGGTGCTCTTTGATGAAATCATCCAGTAACGGCACCAGATCATAGGAACCGACGGAAACAGAACCGTCGTCCATCTTCATCTCGTTCGTTGGCTTGCCATCCTCGCCGATAATCATACGGGAGGCAAAGCCATCGCCATCCATGTATTCGTAGTAGCAGACATCATCCTGTGACATGACGAACGGTTTCTTACCTTCCGGAAGCATGATATCGCCCTCCTGGAAATGCCTGGAACCGTCCTCTGCGGTCACCTCATATGCTACATCGTGCAGACGTACCAGAACGAAACCGCGCTCATACATCGACTGGAGAATCTTCATAAATTCATCCTTGGTCGTCATGACCTGATTATAACCCTTTTCGCGGCTGTCGCCGTCAAATGCTTTCGAGGTATCCATAATCAGTGTATGGAAGAATACATGCGTTACTTTGCGCGGATCAGCGCGCACCAGTGTTTCTTTGGTGGCGTTGTATTCGTCGATCGCTGCCGTCACGGACTCGTCAGATGCGTATGTACTGCTGGACAGGAGATTGATTGCCCCGTCATAGTCATAACCGTCTGCCAGAAGCTTTGCCTGAGCGATGACACCCTCGAGGCTGTCATCAGCAGGTGCAGATGCATTATCAAGGGAAATTACTCCATTTTCAGAATCCGTTTCGGTTGTCGCTGGAACCGAAGATACATGTGCTGCCGGAGAGCGGCGCACCCAGAGGAACGCGGCAATTCCAAGCAGTACAATCAGAATGCCGATTAAAATTAAATACGGAAGTTTGGAGGAACCGCCGTGCCGTCGCCTGGAACGTCCGCCACGTGCAGAAAATCCAACGCTTCCAAGGGAGGAATTTCTTCTCATCATAGTTTTCACCTTTTGTTTATTCATATTTATCTGTCGTTTTTTGCGTCAGATAGTAATAACAGGCCGAGAAAGTTTGCCACCGACTCGACACAGCAAGAAAGAGAGCGGAAAACGTTTTTATAAGCCTGTCTGTGTTCTTATAGTATACCATAAAAAGGAAAGGTGGTCTATGACAGTTTCTTACAATTCTCTTTGGCATAGGGACGGGCGGATATGCCATATCTTGAGAAGAGAGTATGTGCAGACGGAGGAAGATATGAATGAAAAATGTATCATGCAGGGAGAGGCGTGGTATTTGAAATGGAAGCGTGTGGAAAAATGGTGTTGGTTTGTGAAAAAGAAGCTGTTTCGGGAAAAAGAATGTATGTGTTGGGACGAAGGGGGCAGAGACAGGAGAAGAGAGTATTTAAACAAAAATGCTTGGAGAGGGCTGGCAGCGATTGGTGTAGCGGTTGTGCTTACGATGGGAGAATGTGTGTCAGGCATACAGCTTGGAATTGGTAAATTGGGGGGAAGTGGTATGCTCACATCTTACGCGGAGGAACTGTGGATTCCCGTTTCAGTAACCGCAGAGACAGCGCAGGCAGCAGAAAATGCCGCTGAGCTTCCCATCCGGGCACCGGAGGCGATCCTTATGGAGGCCTCCACCGGAACTATTTTGTACGAAAAAAATGCGGACGAGGCGCGAAATCCAGCCAGCGTGACGAAGATTATGACGCTGCTTCTGATTTTTGATGCGTTACATTCGGGGAAAATTCATTTGCAGGATGAGGTCACGACCAGCGCGCATGCGAAATCCATGGGGGGATCCCAGGTGTTTTTGGAAGAAGGGGAGGTACAGACGGTCGAAACGCTGATCAAGTGCATTGTCATTGCATCGGGAAACGATGCCAGTGTGGCGATGGCAGAGTATATCGGCGGCAGCGAGGAGGCATTTGTTGCGATGATGAACGAGCGGGCGAAAGGGATTGGAATGGAGACAGCAAGGTTTGAGGATTGCTGCGGTCTGACGGCGTCTACGACGCACGCGATGTCGGCGCGCGACATTGCCCTCATGTCGCGGGAATTGATCACGAAGTATCCGGAAATTTTTCAGTATTCAACGATCTGGATGGAAAATATAACGCACCGGACCAAGCAGGGAGAGAAAGAATTTGGACTTTCCAATACGAATAAGCTGTTGAAAATGGTGACAAATTTTGAGGTGACGGGACTGAAAACAGGTTCTACATCGCTGGCAAAATATTGCCTGTCCGCAACCGGGCGGAAAGATGGTGTTGATCTGATTGCCGTCATCCTGGCAGCACCGGATTATAAGGCGCGGTTTGCGGATGCAGTCACATTATTAAATTATGGGTTTGCAAATTGCCATCTTTACAAAGATGAGAATCCGGGAGCTGTGCCGGAAACGACGGTGGCGGGCGGCATCCAGGAACAGGTTGAAGGACGTCTGCGGGGAACCTTTTCTTATCTTTCGATGGGAGGAGAGAATCTGGATGGAATCGAAAAAGAGTGGATGATGGAAGAATCCCGCAAAGCGCCGATTCAGGAGGGCGATGTGATCGGACATCTGGTCTACCGGCTGGATGGACGGGAATTGGGAAGTGTGGAGATAGAAGCGGCAGAAACGGTGGAGAAAGCGGGACTATGGGACTATTTTAAGAAGGTAATGGGAGTGTTTGCGGCATAGAAATAAAGAGCTGTCATGTTTGAATAGTGATACATGACAGCTTTTTTGTGTAATAGGAAATTCCTTGGAATTTCCTATTACACAAAAAGGCACTAACGTGCCAATGATGCGCACTCGCGCGAAGCAGA
>OODE01000141.1_pt1 | contig 64395 bp, 51 predicted proteins | sample 1671771 | NCBI WGS metagenome assembly OODE01 (sample SAMN06348191, study PRJEB24527) | human gut metagenome | biome: human gut; feature: ankylosing spondylitis patient; material: feces | host: Homo sapiens | place: China | collected 2015-10 | reverse complement strand
GGCGATTTAAAATGGCGAGATGCGTTGCTGGTCGCACATCGTGTGAACAGTAACGCATACAGCGAAAACAGAGGCTGAAATGAAGAGCTGGATGCAAATGAAAGATATATTTTTTATCAGATCATCCAGAAATTATCTGTGCAGACAATCTTTCTGTATGTCTCAAACTTGAACCACTTATTATGGAACTCTGACTTATTATCAGTTGATTTAAACTCATCCAGGAACTGCTGGTAATCGGCATTGCTGCGGATTTCGAGGGCAAAGCCTCTCTCATCCACAACAGGAAGTCCCATAAAGGCATACTTGTCTAACGTAATAATATCCAGTACCTTTTTATCACGGATCAGAACAGCCGCATTATCCTCCAGAGAAACAATATCAAAATAGCCCGGATACTCAAAGCTGTCACCCTCAACAGGCACCACGTCCCCTACATGATAAGTCTTAACCTCTTTATCCGCCTTGGAAAGCAGCGCATTCTCAAGGTTAAAATAAAACTCCTCAAAAACATAACCGCCAACCTTCACATCATCCTTCTGGAAATAAGGCTTCTCCCCCTCAATATCAACCGATTCCACAACACCACATGCAGAAGTCATATGACTCACACGGTCGATCAGGATCAGCTCACCAAGAGTCTTATTCCTCTTAAACTCATCCAGCACAACCTTATCAGAAAGACCGATTTTGCAAAGAGCGATCTCATTCTTCTCGATCGTATCCGCATGCAGATGCTCCCCGGTATTTACATCCGTCTTAAACTCAATACTCTTAACCACACCTGCGATCTTCTTGGTACCAAGCTTCACAAGATACTCCTTGCCCACTTCAAGCCTGGAATCATCCATCCACAGAAGAGTAGCCTCAAATCCCTTTGCAACAGGAATCTCATTATTATTGGTAAGAACACATCCACGGCTTACATCAACCTCTTTATCCAGCTGGATCGTAACAGCCTGGCCGGCAACAGCCTCCTCACGATCATCACTACCCACCAGGATCGTCTTAACAGCCGCTGTCTCGTTGCTTGGGAGCGTTGTGATGATATCGCCTACATGAACCCGGCCACTCTCGATCTGGCCCTGGAAACCGCGAAATTCATGGTTTGGACGAGAAACACGCTGAACAGGCAGATAAAATTCGCTGACATTCTCAGCCTCTGAAACATCCACAGTCTCAAGATGCTCCAGAAGAGCTTTCCCCGTATACCAGGGCATATTCGGAGACTTCTTCGTTACGTTATCACCCTCTGTAGCACTGACAGGAATGATCACAACATCCTGAAGCCCCAGAGTCTCAGAAAGCTCATTGATATCCTTTACGATCTCATTAAAACGACTCTCACTGTAATCAACAAGATCCATTTTGTTAACAGCAAATACAAAATGATGGATACCCATCAGAGCGCAGATACGTGCATGACGCCTTGTCTGGACCAGAACACCCTGCTTTGCATCCACAAGAATAATGGAAAGCTGAGCAAAGGAAGCTCCAACCGCCATGTTCCTTGTATACTCCTCATGTCCGGGAGTATCCGCAACGATAAAGCTTCTTTTATCGGTTGTAAAATAACGATACGCAACATCAATGGTGATTCCCTGCTCACGTTCTGCCATCAGGCCATCCAGAAGAAGAGAATAATCAATGGCACCACCTCTGGAACCTACCTTGCTGTCCAGAAGAAGGGCTTTTTCCTGGTCCGCATATAAAAGCTTGGAATCATAAAGAATATGACCGATCAGTGTCGATTTTCCATCATCTACACTTCCGCAAGTGATAAATTTCAGTAATCCGCTCATCCTAGAAGTACCCCTCTCTCTTTCTTTTTTCCATGCTGGCAGCTCCGCCGTCGGAATCAATAACACGTGTGGTTCTCTCAGATTCCACAGAGCTTAAGGTCTCGTCAATGATCTCGTCCAGTGTCTCCGCGTCAGACTCGATACCACCTGTCAGAGGATAGCATCCGAGAGTACGGAAACGCACCTTTTTCATCTGCGGCTCCTCACCCGGGTTCAGACGCATTCTGTCGTCATCCACCATGATAATGTTGCCGTCTCTGTATACAACCGGACGCTCTTTTGCAAAATAAAGAGGAACGATCGGGATATTTTCTCTCTTAATATACTGCCAGATATCCGTCTCAGTCCAGTTGGAAATCGGGAAAACACGGATGCTTTCGCCTTTATTGATCTCTGTATTATAAAGCTTCCACATCTCCGGACGCTGGTTCTTCGGATCCCAGGCCTGCTCTGCATTACGGAAGGAGAAGATACGCTCTTTTGCACGGCTTTTCTCCTCGTCACGACGACCGCCGCCAAAAGCAGCTGTGAAACCATATTTCTTAAGAGCCTGCTTCAGTGCTTGCGTTTTCATGATATCTGTGTATGCGGAGCCGCTGTCAAAAGGATTGATACCCTGCTTCACACCATCCTGATTAATGTACTCAAGCATTTCGATTCCCAGATTCTTCGCGGTTTTGTCACGAAACTCTATCATCTCTTTAAATTTCCATGTTGTATTTACGTGAAGAAACGGAAATGGCGGTTTCTCCGGATAAAAAGCCTTCATTGCAAGATGAAGCATTACAGAACTATCTTTTCCTATAGAATAAAGCATTACCGGCTTCTCGCACTCTGCTGCAACTTCACGGATGATATAAATTGCCTCTGCTTCCAGCTCATCCAAATGTGATAATCCACTCATATCTGATCTCATCCTCCTGTTCCGGCCGCCAGAACCGGCAGCACTTATCTTCTGGTCTAATATTTATTCGAATTCCGTCGATCCACATCGATCACGGATGTAGAACCGTCCGTTTTTGTAATGATCCAATGAAGGATATCCCCTTCGCTTTTTACATTCATGATACTTCCGTTCCCGCCGATATCCGCACCAAGGAAAAAGTCGATGGCACCGGCTTTACATTCCTTTACACAGGAAACGCAGCCCCAGCAGTTTTTCGGATATTTCATCACGGCTTTTTTGTCTTCCATGACGATCAGGGTTCCCGGACATACTTCACTGCATTTTCTGCAGCCAACACATTTTTTCTGATCAATTCGTATGCTCATATGTGTCCTCCTTTACAATGTCGCGGAAAATCATCCTGATCTCGCCGTTTTCCAGTTTCGAATTTACATATTTATAAAATTTCTCATCTGTTTCCGGATGATCCAGATTTTCGTTAAAAGAATGCCATCTGGTCTCTTTGCGGTTTTTCAGATGAGCGATCAGTGAACGGCACACAATGAGACGCTCACGAAGTTCATATGTAAACATCAGCTCATGCATATCTGCTGCCGCTGTTTTTTCAGCAAGAGCCTGAAGCTGAAGGATTTTTTCATCTGCAAGAGCAAGCTGCTTCTCATTAAACTGATAATTAGAAGCAATTCCTCCCGCATATTCATCCATGACTTTCTGCATAGCCTCTTCCAGCTCTTCCACGGAAAATGCCGGTGCGTCTTCATTCCGGAACTTTTCGTACTGGGAAAGAATCTCCTCTTCCTGAACCTTGATCTCGGTCTCAGTCTGAACATCTGCTTCCTTCAGAGTTCCGGCCTTAAACTGTTTCACCATATCCAGTGCTGCAAGCTTTCCTTCTGCAAGAGCTCCTGTCACATATTTCTGAGGACATCCGCCTGCAACATCACCGGCTGCATACAGCCCCTTTACCGTGGTTTCACGGCCTGTATTTACCCAGTAGCCGCTGGCTGTATGACCGCCTACGATATATGGCTCTGTTCCCTGGATCTCAACATCCTGCTCGCTGGGGTTCTTTCCGCTTTCGATCCATTTCAGAGTCTGACTCGGTGCCATGTTGAGATAGGCCTTCAGAAGATCTTCATCCTGTTCCTTCGTGATCCCTGTAGTCTTCAGGTAACACGGGCCGTGACCAAGCTGATTTTCCCGGACTGTTCCGTAAACTCTCTCGCTTGTGGTCAGTCCGTATTTTGTCTCATAGATCTCGCCTGCTGCATTGATCTGCTTTGCGCCGACACCCTGTGCGATGGTTCCCGTGGGAGCAATAGTATCCTTGCAGCGAAGTGCGATAAAACGCATCTCAAAGGACGTCATCTCCGCACCTGCCAGGATTCCCATTGCATATCCGGCACCTGTGTTAAACGGCGGATACCACATCTTATGTCTGGAAAATCCGGGATTGTTTGGTTTATAAAGTCCGGCCGCTCCGCCTGTTGCAGCAAGAACTGCTTTTGCCCGGATAATGTATGCGGTTTCTTCCATAATAGAGAAACCAACCGCTCCGTAAACCTGTCCGTCTTTTACAAGAAGGTCTGTGATATTTACATAATTCAGAACGTCTACGTTCTCAGCTTTATGAACTGCATTAGCAAGAAGTGGTTTAAAATTTTCACCGTTGATCTTGATGTTACGGTTTCCTCTGGCTACATAATCACCATTTTCATCCTTCAGAATCACAAGCCCAAGCTTTTCCATCTTTGCAGTAACTTCGTTGAAATTCTCCGCTGCTGTAAGAAGAAGGTCCTGCCTTACGATCCCGGCGGCATCTTTTGTGGCATAATCTACATAATCCTGCGGTTTGCGGCCTTTTATAATGTAGGCATTGATGGCATTAACACCTGCTGCCAGACAGCCGCTTCGTCTGATATTTGCTTTTTCTGCGATCAGTACCCTGCCGGCTTTCTGTTCTGAGAGAACCAGCGCCGCATAGCAGCCTGCGGTACCTCCGCCTATGATCAGCACATCTGTTGTAATTTCCTTTGTGTTTAATCTGTTTTTCATACTCATCACTCTGTTATCTGAAGCTCATGTACAGTTACATTTTTCTCTTTATCTACGCCAAAGGCCTTCAACACCGGATTTTCTGCATCCATAAGGGAGAGGATCAGATATTCGATGTTCGGGTCAAATGCAAGTCGTTTATCTTCTTCGGAAGGCCTTGACGGAGACTCCGGATGAGAATGAAAGTTTCCGATCATCTGATATCCGTTCTGACGGATATCCTTGATCGCGCTCAGCTGTTCCTTCGGGTCCATGGAAAAGTGTTCGTTGCTTTCATCGATATTTGTCAGCAGATACACCTTCTCGATGGTTTTTACATCGCCCTCAATGGTCCCGCCCAGAAGGCCGCAGGACTCATTGGGAAGTCCTTTTCTGCAGTGGTCTAATATTTTCTCGTAATCTTCTTTTTTTAATTTCAGCATTTCTTTGCAGCCTCCAATGGGTTTCTATACTTAATTTTCAGTGTTTCAATTCACACACAGCCTGCTCATAATCGATCAGTTCTGTGATCGTCGGATCATCGCCGCATACCGGGCAATGATGATTCTTCGGAAGCTTCACGGTACGGAAGGTCATCTTCAACGCATCGTAGGTAAGAAGTCTTCCTGTAAGAAGATCACCCTGTCCGATGATATACTTGATCGCTTCCATTGCCTGAAGGCTTCCGATCACTCCGCCCATGGCTCCGATCACGCCAGCCTGCTTACAGGTCGGTACGGCATCCTTTGGCGGCGGGCTCTGGAACGCACATCTGTAGCATGGGCCCTGTCCCGGAACGTAAGTCATCAGCTGTCCCTGAAAACGGATGATCCCTGCATGTGAAAACGGTTTCTCAGCCATTACACAGGCATCGTTGATCAAGAATTTTGCTGGAAAGTTGTCTGTTCCGTCAAGAATGAAATCGTAATCTTTGATCAGATCCATGATGTTGCTGGAATCTACAAAGGTATGATATGTATTTACAGTAACGTCCGGGTTGATTGCTTTCATGGTCTCAGCCGCAGACTCTACCTTCAGTTTGCCGACATCTGCAGTTGTGTGGATGACCTGTCGCTGAAGATTGGAAAGATCTACCTCATCTGCATCCGCGATCCCGATGGTTCCCACACCTGCTGCTGCAAGGTAAAGGGCTGCCGGTGATCCAAGTCCGCCGGCTCCGATGATCAGAACCTTGGCATTCAGAAGCTTTTTCTGACCTTTTACTCCGACCTCTTTCAGGATGATATGGCGAGAGTACCGCTCAAGCTGCTCATTTGTAAAAGCCATTATCTTGCGCCTCCTCCCATGTAGTACAGGAACTCAACAACGTCGCCGTCCTTTACCTCTGTTTCCGGAACGTCTGCCTTGCTGATGAATTCATCGTTGATAGTTACGGTTACATACTCAGGACTTTCAATATCCTCTTTCTCAATAAGCTCTGTAAGCTTCAGTCCGTCTTCGTATTCTTTTTTATTTCCTGCAACTGTGATTGTCATTTCTCTGTTCTCCTATTCTTCAACTTTTCTTACGATCAGTGTATAAGTTCCGTCTTCATTATCTTCAAGCTTCAGAATCTGATGACCTTCTTCTTTTACGCTTCTCGGCACATTCTGTACCGGCTCGCCATCATTCATTTTGATCGCCAGGATCTGTCCGTCATCCAGCTCCTCAAGTGCTACTTTTGCTTTTACAAAGGTTACCGGGCAAACTACATCGGTAATATCTACTGTATCATCAATCTTAATATCAGCCATTGTATGCTCCTTTCAAAACTTCCTGAAGTTTTTCAGCACCTACCCGGTCGATGGTAAATTTAAAACGCTCTCCCGGATTTGCATGATCCTCAAAGAACCGGATCGCTGCATCGGTCACTCTGAAAAGCTGTTCCTCAGAGGTGATCAGCGGAAGGAATTCCTGTCCCTTGCTGATGTGATTTCCAAACGTTCCGCCAAAGGAAACGATAAATGCTTCGTTTACATACCATGCATCTACAGGACAGGATTTTGCACATCTGCCGCAGTAGTTACATTTCTCTGTGTCGATCACAAGCTTGTCATCTTTAAAGGAGATGGCGTTTTCTCTGCAGGCTTTTTCACAGACTCCACAGTGGATACATGCGTCTTCTTTCCAGCTGACCTGTGCTGCTCCTTTGATTCCTACATCGTTCTCCTCTGCTTTCAGACAGTTGTTCTGACATCCGGTAACACCGAATTTGAATTTATGGGGAAGCTCTCTTCCAAAATATCTCTCATTTAATTTCACCGCAATGTCATAGCTGTTGATGTTTCCGCTTGGACAGACTGCATTACCCTGGCAGGCTGTAACTGTACGGACTCTCGGTCCGCAGACACCAGGTTTGCATCCGCCTTTCGCAAGATCATCCTTCACATCGTCGATATCATCTAATTTAATGAAAGGAATCTCAACTCCCTGTCTGGAAGTAAGATGAACATATCCGTCACCATATTTCTCAGCTACCTCAGCAATCTTCTTAAGGTTTTCTGCTGTAAGGGTTCCGCCTACACAGGCAAGACGAAGGGAAAAGTTATTTTTCTGCTTCTGTCTCATGAAACCACCTTTTTTTAATGTAGCGTAATCTACTTTTGCCATAACGAACTCTCCATTTCTCTGCTGGTGCAGCTCCTGGTACATCGTTTTCGGTGTACCAGATTTTATCGGTTATTTTCTATCGCTTGTTTGAAATCTTCTTTTAAATCTTCAATATCTTCAATTCCCACACTGATACGGATCAAATCCTCGAATACTCCGGACTGCAGCTTCTCTTCGTCGGAGATGTGTGCCGCGATGGTGGATTCCGGATGAATCACCAGGGTCTTCGTATCTCCGATATTGGAGATGATCAGCGGGATCTTCAATGAATTAATAATGGAAAAAGCTTTCTCCTTGCTTCCGGTTCTTACGGTTACGATAGCTCCGTAGCCATTCTTAAACTGCTTTTCCGCAATTTCGTGATAAGGGCTTTCTTCCAGTCCCGGATAATTTACTTCAATGTCACCACCCAGGCCCTGTAAAAATCTCGCAAGCTCCAGTGCATTGTCACACTGTCTCTGCATTCGAAGTCCCAGAGTTTCCAGTCCCAGATTATTAAGAAAAGCATTCTGCGGAGCAAGACACGCGCCAGTGTTCCGGAAAAGTCCGTTTCGAAGTTTGGCGATGTATGCAAATGGTCCGAATTTCCGGTATGGAGCAAGTCCCGGATATCGGTCAGGGTCCCATTTCAGACCCTTACCACAGACAAGAATGCCGCTGATTGCATCGCTGCTTCCATTGATATATTTGGAAGAGGAATGAACCACGATGTCAGCTCCAAGCTTCAGTGGCTGGATCAGATACGGGGTTGCTACCGTGTTGTCTACGATCAGTGGTACGTCATGCTTATGTGCCACTTCTGCAACCGCCTGGATATCGGTAACGTCCAGCTTGGGGTTTCCGATGGTCTCCGCAAAAACAATTCTCGTCTTCTCTGTGATCTCTGCCTCAAAAGCTTCCGGCTTATTCTCTTTCACATATTTTACGGAAATCCCGAAAGGCTTCAGATCATCGAACAGTTCCACGGTTCCGCCGTACAGTCCGCAGGCTGCCACGATCTCGTCTCCCGCCTGAAGAATGTTCAGAAACGCATTGGTCAGCGCTGCCATTCCGGAAGCACATGCCACACTGCCGATTCCATCCTCCAGCATGGTCACTCTCTTCTCAAAGGACTCTACCGTAGGATTGTTGATCCTTGTATAGGAGAAGCCCATTTTTTTATTGTCAAAAATTTTCTCCAGGTCTTCCGCACTGTCATGTCGGAATGCGCTGCTCTGATAGATCGGAACCTGTGTGGCTCCCTGCGGATATTTCTCATTAGTGCCGTGGAGCAATCCTGTATTAAAGCCGTATTCGTTCATAGCCTCTTCCCTTTCTTTTGTTGACACTTATATTAGCCTACTATTCATAGTATGTCAATAGGAAAACTGGATTAAATGTATTTTTTTGTGTACACAACTATACGACAGCATGATACAATTATAGCAGTTACGATAATTACAGCACCAAAAGAAAGATGCCCGCAGGCATACAAACCTGCATTAAGGACAGGAGGTGATCCCTATCAATATAAACCCGAAGCTCCGGAATATTTTTCACTCTTTGTTCAGTCCCGCCCTTGATTTCCGCGTCCGGCTGTTCAATATCCTCGCCCTGGGAGGTACTGTGATCAGCCTGATCATGACCTTTCTCAGTCTCGGGACCGGTTCCTGGGGAAATGTACTGATCAATTTTGCGCTGGTTGCAATCTCCGGAGGGCTTTTTCTTTATTCCTATTACAGTGGAAAATATCAGCGCTGCTACCTGATCACCATTGTCGTGATCTTTCTGATCGTTTTTCCGGTGATGTTTTTTACCAGCGGCGGTTATCGTGGCGGCATGCCGGCATGCCTGATCCACCTTGTGATTCACATTGCCCCCTCTGCCGTTATTTTGCAGACCGGAAAATCCATAGCTGCATGAGATGTTGACAGTTGCTATATATCAGGTACAGATTTTCCAGTCGCAAAAGGCACATCATATTTACATAAAAGAAGCTGCAGACTCTGTTTTTCCACTGTTCTGCAGCTTCTTTGTGTTATTCCGTCCGACTATAGCTTCTGCTGTCTATCCTTCGTAAATCTGATCAAAAATCCCTCCATCTGAGAAATGTGTTTCCTGTGCCTTTTTCCATCCACCGAAATCATCAATGGTGACAAGATTGATGTTCAGGTCAAAGACATCGGAGTACTCTTTCAGGATATCCTGATTGGATGGGCGGTAATAATTATCCCCTGCAATCCACTGTGCTTCATCGGAATAGAGATAATTCAGATATTCCTCTGCCACATCCCTGGTGCCTCTTTTGTCTACGACTTTATCGACTACTGCTACAGACGGCTGTGCAAGGATGCTGATGCTTGGTGTTACGATCTCGTAGTCGTCCGGATAATCTTTTACGGAAAGATAGGCTTCATTTTCCCAGGCGATCAGTACATCACCCTGTCCGTTTTCCACGAAAGAGGTCGTTGCGCCTCTGGCTCCGGTGTCCAGGACAAGTACGTTTTTGTAAAGGTCTCCGATGAATTCTTTAATTTTGTCCTCGTCTCCGTTATATTTATCTTTTGCATAGGCCCAGGCTGCCAGATAGTTCCATCTTGCTCCGCCGGAGGTTTTCGGGTTTGGTGTGATCACACCTACGTCTTTCTTTACCAGATCGTCCCAGTCTTTGATGTTCTTCGGATTTCCTTTTCTCACAAGAAATACAATAGTCGAAGTGTAGGGAGAGCTGTCCTCCGGAAATTCATCCACCCATCCGTCATCGATGAGTCCTGCATCCTGGATCGCATCCACATCATACTCCAGTGCCAGTGTTACCACATCTGCTTCCAGTCCGTTGGAAACCTCAAGTGCCTGCTTGCCGGAACCGCCATGGGACTGTGTGATCTCCACATCCTGGCCTGTTTTTTCCTTCCAGTGCTTCTGGAAGATTTTGTTGTACTGCTCGTAAAGCTCTCTGGTCGGATCATAAGATACATTGGTGATGCTGACACTGTCCGCCGCATAGGTGGTTACGCCTGTAAGGCTTCCAATTGTTGCTATTGCTGCAAGGACTGCTGCTGCTGATTTCCATCTTTTTTTCATAATACTTACCTCCTGTGTTTTACCTCGTGTTTTGTTGTTGGGGCTATTATAAACATGAGTAAGTCCATAAGAAAACTATTAGATTGGAAACCGTTTTCAGGAGTTTTCGAAAATATGGCTGTTTATGCTAGTTTCACAGATTTTTGTATTTGATCCCACCTGATATTATGTTGTTTTTGTTGATTTTTGCATCGTATTTTATTGTTCCCGGAGTATATGTGAAAACGTCATCAGTCTTGTAATTTCCGTGTTTTTCGGGAATTTTTCCAAAGTATATCTTGTTTTTGCGGGATGTTTTCCTTCATCTGTGAAATTTTGGGTCAGTGTCAGACGGATATCTACGATCGAAGCAGTGAACTTCCCTGAAACAGTTATCCACACTCACCCTGAAAAATCGCTCTTCCGGGCGGATGGTTTTCCACATATTCCACAGAAGTTATCCTCTGTTGTCTGTGCGATCCGATTTCGTCGCCTTCATCTCACAGATAAATATAATCATTCATCACCGGCTGAAGGCCATGGTCTTTCAGGGCGTTAAAGACTTCGTCCACGGATCTTCCGTCTGAGATTTCAAACTGATCATCACCTTTATCCTCGATATCATCCACATGGCTTCCGATTCCTGTGCTGACACCTGCAGAGATCTTGGTTGCTGCGATATTTACCAGATTGTCACGGACACGCTCGCACTCTCTGGTGGATACGGTAATACTTGCAAACGGCATAAACAGACGATACGCACAGACTACCTGCAAAAGCTGTGGTTCGTGGACATCCTTCGGGTTGATCCGGTCATTATTGATGATCGGACGAAGTCTCGGGCAGGAAAAAGCGATCTCTGCATGTGGATATTTTCTCTGCAAAAGATATGCATGATATCCCGTTGCAAAAGCATCCTTGCGGAAATCATCCAGTCCCAGAAGTGCCGCAAAGCCAACACCTCGCATGCCGCCTTTCAGTGCACGCTCCTGTGTATTTAACCTGTACGGAAAAATCCTCTTATGACCTGCCAGATGCAGGGTTTCGTATTTGTCAGAATTATAGGTCTCCTGGAAAACGGTTACATAATCTGCGCCGCATTTGTGAAGATATGCGTACTCATCAGAATTCATCGGATACACCTCAAGACCGACTACCTTGAAATATTTTCGGGCGATCTCACAGGCCTTTCCGATATATTCTACATTGGATTTGGATTTGCTCTCGCCGGTAAGGATCAGGATCTCCTGGAGTCCGGTTTCTGCAATGGCTGCCATCTCCTTCTCGATCTCGTCTGCATTCAGCTGTGCACGGCGGATCTTGTTGTGGCAGTTAAATCCACAGTAAATACAGTAGTTCTCACAGTAATTTGCAATGTAGATCGGTGTAAACATGCAGATACTGTTTCCGAAATGTTTCCTTGTTTCGATCCGTGCAGCCTGTGCGATTTCTTCCAGAAGAGGCAGTGCTGCCGGTGAAAGCAATGCTTTAAAATCCTCCGGTGTACGGTTATCATGAGCAAGCGCTCTCCGTACATCCGCTTCTGTGTACTTATCATAATCATATGCGTTCATTGCGGAAATAACCTGATCCATTACATCAGATTCTTCCAGTTGTTCCATATCCGGAAGGTACTTCATGTGATCGATACGGTTCTTTTTCATATCTTCCAGAATTTCCTCACTCATGATACTTTCATTAAAATGGCCGTCCTGCTGACCGGCCTGTACTGTTTCTGCCATTGTTGCTGTGTCTCTCCTCTCGTACTTTTATTATTTTCAAATTTGTAATATTTCAGTATCTGTTTTTAGCCATTTGTTTTCTTTTCTGCTCTGGTTAATCTGTATCAAGTGAATATTCGTAATCCGCTTTCACTACACAGATTTCCCCTTAATAACCGTATATTTCCGAATCTTTCAATATACTGTCATTATTTTACTCATGCAAAAATCCGGTCAGCGGTGAGGACGCGCTTGCACCTCTCTCCAGAGTTCTTCCCATGCCGGAAAGGTATGCGCTTCTTCCTGCCTCAATAGCTTTCTTAAATGCCTCTGCCATAACGCGGACATCTCCTGCTGTTGCAATAGCCGTATTTGCCATAACTGCTGCAGCACCCATTTCCATAGCCTCACATGCCTGTGACGGGCGGCCGATTCCAGCGTCCACGATGATCGGAAGGTCGATCTCGTCGATAAGAATCTGGATGAATTCTTTTGTGCAGATTCCCTTGTTGGAACCGATGGGAGAGCCAAGCGGCATTACACAGGCAGCTCCTGCGTTCACCAGATCTCTGGCTGCATTCAGATCCGGATATATGTACGGCATGACTACAAAGCCCTCTTTTGCAAGGATCTCTGTTGCCTTGATGGTCTCATAGTTATCCGGAAGAAGATATTTGGAGTCATGGATAACTTCGATCTTTACAAAATCTCCGCAGCCAAGCTCGCGGGAAAGCCTTGCAATGCGTACTGCTTCCTGAGCATTTCTGGCTCCTGATGTGTTCGGAAGAAGCGTAACATCCTTCGGCACATAGTCAAGAATATTGGCAAGTCCGCCCTCATTTGCACGGCGCAGGGCAAGTGTTACGATCTGAGTTCCTGCTTTTTCGATACATGCTTTTACAAGCTCCAGAGAAAATTTTCCGGAACCAAGGATAAAACGGGAAGTAAACTCATGGCCTCCCAGGATCAGTTTGTCTTCATTTGTGTTTGCTGTTGTCATTTTTTATGTCCACCTTTCTGTTATTTATCTGCATTGTATTTCAGCTTCAATAACTGCTCAGCTATTCAATTTCAAGGCAGCAATTTTCTGCGATTCTGCCCATCCCACAGCCGGATATTCCTGCCCATCTTCAGACTTCTGAACAGGAATTTCTGTATCCGTTCTTATTCTTTCTGTCTCAGCAGCTTCCGCCGCCCATAAACTGCAGGATTTCCACAACGTCTCCGTCTTTCAGCACGGTCGTGTCGTAAGTCTCTCTCTTGATGATCTCTTCATTCAGTTCTACTACCACCTGCACCGGAACATAGTTACATGCTTCCAGATATTCCGTTACGGTCACCGGAGCTTCCAGGGTTCTGCTCTCACCGTTTACTGTGATCATGTTCTCTCCTTTCCGGAAATTTCGCCAAGTCAGAAGTAATTCGCAATCTCTTCCGGTCAATCGGATATTCGCAATCCGTAAAAAAAGAGTTCACAAAGAAATACACCCGCGGTGGTGCACCCCTTCATGAACTCAGTTCACTCTCAAAATTTCCCATGTTTAATTGTAAAATATTTCTCTGTAAATCCTGATCTTACGTATATTCAGTCGGATAAAACATCCGCATCCAATAAAAAAGGAGATACACCAAGGTATCTCCCGTAAATTCATCTTATACGTTCCTACGTTGGCATTATCCAAATCAGGTATAAGGGTCGAAGTTGAAGACTTCCTCTCAGCCTGCCGTCACAAGCTCCCCTGTTATTTACATGATTTAGTATAATTCCGATCCTGCTTCATGTCAAGAATAATAAATTTTTGTCTTATTTATAATTTATAAGCAGTGAATCCCAGATCATTCATTGTCAGGTTTAAATTCCTTTTCAGATAAGCATTTGCTGCTATCATTGTCGCTTTCATCATAATGTTGGAAGTATCCTGCAGATCTGTCATCGCTTTTTTTCCGTTTGTATACAGGAAAGTCAGATTCTGACCTTTATAAGCAGATGCTTTTGTGGAAGAAGTCAGTAGCACAAAGACTCCATCCGAAGACAGGGCGGACTTCACACTGACCGTATCAGATTTCACACAGTTTCCGATAATATCCAGTCCGGCAAGTACTCCATCTGAAGGCACAGAAATCAGCATTCCAATATCTATCTTATCTTCTTTCTTCAGATAACCGATTATCAGAGTACTTTCTTCATTTACTTTGACATTTATAAACTGACTTCCGTCTTCGGTATATCTGCCTTTCTGACTGATATATTTTTTCAGTTTGGCATAATTCTGCGTCATTTTTGCGTTAGCCGATGCAGGATTCTTTACAGTAATCTTACAGGTGAATTTTCTGCCGCCAAGGATCGCTGTGATATTCGCTGTTCCTGTTTTTACTGCGGTGACCTTTCCGGCTGAAGTTACACTGACAACCTTTGTGTTGCTGCTCTTCCATGACGGTTTCAGACTGGTGCCGTTGATCTTCAGTGTATAAGTTTTTTTCGGTGCCAGTGTCAGGCTGGTCTTATTCAGGGTGAGATAATTCAGACCTGCGATCGCTGTCAGACCTTTTTTATTATAACCGCTCCAGATTATATTTTTTCCGGATTTCCGGTAAGCTTTTACCGTATAAGTATAACGTGCTCCGGTGCTTACTTTTGTGTCGGTAAATGCAACATTCTTACTTCCTGTGATGGTTTTTACTGCTTTCCATCCGCTGTTTCCGGTCTTGCGGTATACACGGTATCCGGCTGTTCCTTTTACCTGTTTCCAGCTGAAAATGATCTTATTCCTGCCGGAGATCTTAATAGAAGACATGGCCGGCGCTGCTACAGTTACTGCCGCCTGTACTTCTGCCACGCTGATCAGCTCCGGAACCGCAGCTGGTGCCGCCGTCGCAAGCATAAAACCTGTCAAAATGCCACATAAAGCTTTTTTCCAATTTCTTTTCATACGCTTTTTTCCTTTCTGCTTTGTGGTGTATCTGGATTTCTCAACAAATATAGTATACATTATAAAAAATATTCCTGCTATGATATTTTTCGCCGAATCGGGGCTTTCGGTGAAATTCGGCAGTTTTTACAATGGCATAAAAAGGGGCTGTAAAAAAACATAGCCTACAAAAAGATCTTTGAAACCGAGCACGTCGATCTGCAGCACTTATATATAGATGGATCAAAATTTGAAGCAACTGCAAACAAGCATTCCTGGGTATGGAAAAAAGCAACTGAAAAATCCAGGTACCGTTCAGATATGGACTGTTTTATTCCTCTCATGAAAAAATTTCATGAGGCCTATGGCTTTTATCCAAAATATCCTGTAGCGGACGTCCTTATGCAGAGAAATACAAAAAGGTCAAAGGAAACCGTACAGTACGGGTCAATCAGGAGTTGACGGTAATGCACCAGGAAGTGATCCGTAATCTGGAAAGTATTCAGGGAGCATCATTCAGAATGAATCGTTCCATCCAGGCGGAAGGAACTTTTGGAATCATGAAAAATGACCGGTGGTACAAAAGAATGAAAGTAAAAACAGCCGCACAATTTCAAAAACAACCGAATTTATGGGGAGAGGGGAAAGTATGCTCTGAATCTCTCCTCAATTCTACGATTTGTCCTAAAAGAGCATAAAAAGGAGCGTGCTCCAAAATGATTTCTCATTTTTTCACACGCCCTTTTTTCAGTGCCCTTGTAAAATCAAGGGTTTCTGCCACTTTATTTTTATTTAACTGTCGAAGATGGGATTAGCTTATGCTTTCCCCACGGATTTGTCAACCAGAATATATTACAATTCCGGAACCACTGTAGTCCATAGATGATTTCCTATTTTCTGGAAATCCCCCTCCAGAGACATTACAGTTACTACTGCATCCTTGTCAGGAAACGCCAGACAGAACTGACCATAATTTCCATCGGATCGATAGGAACCAGCTTCCGGATTCATTACAAACTGATATCCATATCCAAAACCGGAATATAGATTTCCCGGGCTTCCTGCCGCTGAATTGTCTACAAGATTGGAAGTCGCAACTTTCATATATTCTTCCGGCACCAACTGTTTTCCATTGTATTTTCCTTTATGAAGAATCATCTGTCCATATCTGGTGAACTCATCAATATTTACATAAAGACCATTCGCCGCATGTACATGACCTTTCGGACACAAAGTCCAGTCCGGATTTCCAATTCCCAATGGTTCAAAAAATCGATTTCTCAGATATTCCAGAAGATTGACACCCGCACGTTTTTCAATAGCACAGCTGATCATATAAGTATTGAAATTACTGTACAGCCACTGAGTTCCTGGTTTATTTACAACCTTCGCATTTTCAAAGAAATATCTGATCCAGTCCGGCGTTGTATAACGTTCCGGCCAGTCACAGAAAAATAGCGAGCTTTCCAGACCGGTAGTCATTGTCAGCATATTTTCCAGAGTCACATCACCAAGATATCCTTCTGCTTTCTCCGGAGCATATTCCGGAAAAATATCAACGATCTTCTCATCCAGATGAATCAATCCCTCATCCAGTGCAATTCCCACTGCACAGGATACCACGCCTTTGCATGCAGACCAGGTATTCAAACGGGTTTTCACCGGCATTCTCTTATATTCTGCCGTTAACTGTCCTTCACGCCATATCTGCGCATACATAACATTGAGATTTTCTTTTAAAGTTTTGATAGCAAATTCATTGATCAGGTTTTGGTCTTTATTCATAAACATTAATCCTCCCACACACTTGTTTCCATCTTTACATCAGGACTTGCACTTCTAAACCATCCGTAAGCCATGCATACTACAATGGCTATCAGGCTGATGATTACTACCGGAAGTTTCAGGCTTCTGCAGGAATTGATAAAAATGCAGATATATGCGAGCAGGCTCAAACAGCAGAGGAAATAATATTTTCCGTTAGAAATATGCATTGGTGATTTTTCCCAAGCTTCCGCATGTTTCTTTGGGAGCTGAAAATATGCGTAAATCTGTAAAAATGCCAGAGCAGATGCCAGAAGCATAATATTATTTACAACATCACTGATAGAAAAATCCAGTAATACCGGTAAAATTCCCATGAGATAAGTAAATGTCATCAGTTTCCAGTAAGCACCGCGTCCATTTTGTGCTGCCCAGGATTTCGGAAGCCATCCATCTTTACAGGACTGAGCAACCGGAATACAGTTATTGGAAATTGTAGAGTTAATAGAAGATGAAAGTGCAAGCACCGGACCACCGATCATAAATACTGTAAAAAGAGCCGGATTTAAAATATTTTTAGCTACCAGAGTAAGTGGCTGTCCTGCCACCTGATCCAATGGAAGCACACCACTGGCTACAAGTGCAACACCACCATATACAACCATTAGTGTCGGTACGCAGTACAGAAGTGCCTTTGGAATATCCTTATGTGCATCCTTCGCCTGTTTACCATAATTCATGATACAGGAGTAACCGTTTGTTGAATATACATATAGCAGGATTGCTGAGAAAAATCCAGATGGTCCGTTTGAAAAAAAGTCTGGTGCTGTAAAGTCAAATACCGGATTTTTCAGCTGCAGAACACCAAGAATAATAAACAGTCCCAGTGCGACAAACAGTAAAATAACCAGGATTTTCTGAACTTTCGCCATTACATCCACGCCGCAGAGGTTAATTACAAAGAATACACTCAATGCTGCGATACCAAACCATTTCGCATTGATCTGTGGCCAAAGGGAATTGGCATACATACCGATTGCAACACCATAAGTCGCAAGGTTAATCGTCTGTGGTAAAAATCCAACCGCATACATACCGGCTACTCGTTTGCCGGCCATATCTCCTACCAGAGAATAAAAGCCCCCTCCAAGTTTCAGTGTGGATGTGATCCACGGGATCGGTGCGATCATCATAAATCCCCAGATACATGCAGCTACATACGCCAGCCACGCTGACTGTCCTGTCAGCAAAATCGCCGGACCGATCAATGTCAGAACTCCCGAACCAATTGCCTGTCCTACACCAATCGTATAAAGATCACTTCGTTTCAGATAACCTGTTTTTTCTTTTACTTCCTTTGCTGTTGATAACATAAAAGCCCCCCTTTTCATATAAGTTTCAATGTCGATAGTGTATTTAATTCTTTTTCTGACGTCATATGAATTATTTAATGCTATATTATCATTTAAAATTCAGAATTTCTATTGACAATATCATTAAAAATCCGCCTTTTTAATTGTGCATTATTCACATTTTATTTTGTTTTAGAAGAATTTTTTGCTCCATTATATTGTAATTAAACTTCGCACCTGTTATAATTCATTATACAAACTACACAAAACAGGAGGTTTTTCATGAAAGTAGAACAGTTGATCCGTGAAAAAATATCTTCTCTTTCTGCCGGTCAGAAGAAAGTTGCCGAATATATATTACAACACCTTGATTCTTTCAGTTATTCCACCCTTGCGAAACTCAGCAAGGAAATTTCCGTAAGCGAAACCACTATCATACGCCTTGCTTATTCTCTGGGTTTTGAAAGTTTTTCTGAAATGCAGAGAACTGTACAGAATGACATCCTTTCCATTCCCACAACTACATCAGATGACACACTGGATAACGGAAATTTCTATCAGAACATCATTGCAAAAGAGCTCCATTCCATGGAAAACTGGGCTTCCCACCTGAATCAGGAAGATATGGATCAGATCGTTACTCATCTGACCAATGCGAAAAAACGTCTGATTGTCGGTGCCCGTTCCTCTTACAGTGCAGCACTCTGGATGGGAACTCTGCTGAATCAGCTTCTTGGAAATACCAAGGTGGTTCACGAATTTTACGATTCCAATTTCGAATATCTCACAGAAGCATCCGAGGATACAGTTGTTCTTCTGATCTCTTTTGCCCGCTATACCAAATGGTCTCTGAAATATGCACAGATTGCCAAAAACTATGGTGCAAAGATACTCGCCGTCACAGACAGCATTTCATCACCGGCATGGGCGCTGGCAGACCACGCTATCATTACAGAGATCAATCTCAATGAAATGGGATTTAACTCCTTCTCATGCCTCTATTGTCTGTTTGACAGTATTGTTGCAAAAATCCGAAAAACCAGGTGCAAATCCATCAGTACACGACTTCATGACCTGGAAGAACTTTATTCAGACTTTGATCTTTTTTACGAATAATAATTTCAGGGGGGATTATCATGCATGAAATTTTAGATATTTTCCTGGAAAAATCGAAACAGCATCATTCCAATATTATCTATGCCCAGATATACAAAAATGACGTTTTAAAAGAAGAATTCAGACTTTTTCCGGTAAAAACCAGATTAAATATATGGTCTGTCAGCAAGCCCTTTGTTGCAATGGCTGCAGGTATCGCAGAACGTGAAGGACTGATCACACTTGATGAATATATTTATCCCTGGTTTGAAAAATATTTTCCGTCAAATCCTTCCGAAAATCTTTACAAAATAAAGATCCGTGATCTTCTTACCATGTCATCCGGTCAGAACGATCCGCTCTTTTTCTGCGATGGACCGGAACGATACAGAGAAAAGGACTGGGTAAGATATTTCTTTCAGAATGATTCTTTTCCCTATACACCCGGTACTCATTTTGTGTACAGCAATTTCTGTTCCTACATTTTGTCTGTTCTTCTGGAAGAGAAATCCGGAACGGGTCTGCTGAATTATCTGCGATATCGTTTCTTTGAACCGGTTGGTATTCCGAATCCTGACTGGACCCTTTGCCCTCAAGGACATTGCATGGCAGCTAACGGACTGTATCTAACAATTGATGAACTGGCTCGTTTTGGACATCTGCTTCTGCATGAGGGTTCCCTGAACGGAAAACAGATCGTCCCAAAAAAATTCGTTATTGATGCCTGTCAGAAACACATTGATTCTTACAATCCACTGACGGAACATCCAGATTACCAGAGCTATGGTTATGGATATTTCATATATATGGGACCTATGGAAGATACTCTGATCCTGTCCGGCAATTACGGCCAATACTGCATCATTGACAAAAAACATCAGATGGTATCCTGTGTCATGTCCCTGGATGGCAATGACCACAAAAAAATCCGTGATGACTTGGTAGATTCTCTTGCAGAATATTACGGTGTGAAAATTTCACATATATAAAAAAATGCCGCTCCCGCGGCCGCATCATATGATATTCGCAATCCGCTAACGCTACTTGCTCATAAAAAAATGCCGCTCCCGCGGCATTTTTTTATATCACAAGCCAATCCTCAACCATAGCTGTATTATGTAGCAGCACTGCCTCATTTCCCTTCGTTACAAAAATCCTCTGCACAAACACATCCACAACTTCACCTTCCAGGACAGGTTCTTCGTCAAGGCTTCTTCTGGCGCTGAGTATGGTGTTTCCTACACGGACTTTCAATTCCAGGCTGCTGCCGCGGAATGATACTCGTTCTACGACGCCCTCTGTTGCAGAGCTTTTATATTTCTGTTCCTCGTTCTTCTTTGTCACTTTTACAAATTCCGGACGGACGATGGCTTTTTCGCCTCCCGGAACTTCCTCGAAATGATTGAACACCTGGTAATCATCGATCACAGAAGTCTGCCCGAAAAATCCCGCCGTAAACGCAGTATCCGGATTCTGATAAACCTCCAGTGGTGTACCCTTCTGCTCAATCCGTCCACGGTTGGTAATGATGATTTCATCCGCCACCTCAATAGCCTCATCCTGATCATGGGTAACAAAAATACTGGTGATCCCCAGCTTCTCGATCATATCCTTCAGCCAGCTTCGAAGCTCTGTACGGATCTTTGCATCGATCGCCGCAAAAGGCTCATCCAGAAGGAGAAGCTGCGGATTCGGAGCCAGGGCCCGGGCAAAAGCAACTCGCTGTCTCTGACCACCGGACAGCTGACTCGGATATCTTTTCTCCAGACCCTTCAGCCCGATCAGCTCTACCAGTTCCATAACCCTCTGCTTAATATACTTCTTGTCCGCCTTCTGCACCTTCAGGCCAAATGCAATATTATCATACACCGTCATATACCGGAAAAGAGCATAATTCTGGAACACAAATCCAATGCCTCTCTCGCTGGCAGGCACATCATTGACCACTCTTCCGTCGATGATGATCTCCCCGCTGTCTGGCTGCTCCAGACCGGCGATCATACGGAGAATCGTAGTTTTTCCGCTTCCGCTGGGCCCCAGAAGACCGATCAGCTTCCCCTTTTCGATGCCAAAGCTTACGTTATCAGATGCCTTGTAATCCCCATATGTTTTATTGATATTTTTTAACTCAACGTACATCGCCTTTTTCCCCCTTTCCTTTATGCTCCAGAACATTTCTTGCGATCAGAAGGATCACCGCCAGGATCACAAGGATCGAAGAAACCGCAAATGCCGGAACATACTGGAATTCGTTATAAAGAATTTCCACATGAAGCGGAAGTGTATTTGTTTTTCCACGGAGATGTCCGGACAGTACGGACACAGCTCCAAACTCTCCCATGGCTCTGGCTGTACACAGCACAACACCATAGAGAAATGCCCACTTGATATGCGGAAATGTCACCTTGGTAAAAATCGTCCAGCCTTTTGCTCCCATCAGTGCTGCCGCCTCTTCCTCATCGGACCCTATGGATTCCAGAACCGGTATGATCTCTCTGGACACAAATGGAAACGTGACAAAAATCGTTGCCAGGATAATTCCCGGAACTGCAAACACGATCTGTATCCCTGCACTTTCAAGAACAGAATAAAGAGGACTCTGCTTTCCAAAAACCAGGATATAGATAAGACCTGCGATAACCGGTGATACTGTAACCGGAACATCGCTCAAAGTGGTAAGGAGTTTTTTTCCCCGAAAATGAAATCTGGTCATTGCCCATGCCGCACACAAACCAAAGATCGTGTTGCATACAACAGCCGCAGCCGTCGCCTCAATGGTCAGCTTCAGCGCCTTTAGTGTATACTCATCTGTCACCGCCTGCACATAGCACTGCCCTCCCTTGCTCAGCGCCTGGGTTACAACAACCACCAGGGGCAGTACCAGCATCACAAAAAGAAAGATTGCGGAAATCCCGATAAGGATCCATTTCACCGGCCCGGAAGCCTGCTTCTTTTTTTCATCCATTATGCATCCCTCCCTCTGATACGTTTCGTATTTCTTGCCTGCACCAGATTCACACCAAACAGGATCAGGAATGATGCTGCCAGTGTAACCAGTGCGATAGCTGTTGCACTTTCATAGTCAAACTCCTGGAGCTTTGACATGATGATCAGCGGCGTGATCTCTGTATAGTAAGGCTTGTTTCCTGCGATAAAAACAACGCTTCCGTATTCTCCCAGGCAGCGTCCGAAGGCAAGTCCCACCCCGGAAAGCATTGCCGGCAGAAGCTCCGGAAGAATAACTCTGCGAAAAACGGTGAATGGCTTTGCACCCATGACACGGGCCGCCTCCTCATAGGAACCGTCCAGCTTCTCCAGAACCGGCTGAATGGCCCTGACTACAAAAGGGATTCCCACAAAGATCAATGCCACCGTGATACCGATCCTGGTATATGCGATCTTAATACCGAAATTTGCAAAAAAGCTTCCCACCAGACCTTTATCGGATGTCAGGGATGTCAGTGAGATACCGGCAACCGCAGTCGGCAGTGCAAAAGGCAGCTCGATCATTCCATCCATGATCCTTTTTCCCGGAAAATCATATCTTACCAGCACCCACGCAAGGACCAGTCCCATAATTGCATTGATCACTGTGGCCGCAAATGCGGTAATAAAGCTTACATAGAATCCGGACAAAACCCTCGGCCGTGTGATCACCTCAATAAATTCCCGAAAACCCAGCCGCGCCGAGTATACTGCCAAAGACGCAAGAGGGATCAGAACTACGATACTCAGCATCACCAAAGTCACTCCCATTGTCAGTCCAAAGCCTGGTATCACACGTTTACTCTGTTGTTTCTTCATTTCTGTCTCCCCTCTTTTATATTCTAAGTCTCTGATCTGTTACAAAATCTCTGACTCTTCTACTCTTCATAGATCTCATCAAACACTCCGCCGTCTGCGAAATGCTTTTTCTGAACTGCATCCCAGCCGCCGAAATCTTTGATCGTGGTCAGCTTCACTTTCAGGTTAAAAGTATCTGCATGCTTTTTCAGGATCGTCTGATCAACCGGTCTGTAGTAATTCTCAGCGATCAGCTCCTGAGCTTCATCGGAATACAGATATTTCAGATATGCTTTCGCAGCTTCTGCATTATCATGCTTTTTCACATTTTCATCTACAACAGCAACGGATGGCTGTGCCAGGATACTGATGCCCGGCGTTACGATCTCGTAATCATCCGGATTATCCCTTACAGAAAGAAACGCTTCATTTTCCCAGGCGATCAGCACATCACCCTGCCCGTTTTCCACGAAAGAGGTTGTGGCCCCTCTTGCTCCGGAATCCAGAACCAGGACATTTTTGTAAAGCTTCTTGATAAAGGCTTTCATCTCTGTCTCATTGCCGTTATATTTCTCATTGGCATAAGCCCATGCTGCCATGTAATTCCATCGGGCGCCACCGGATGTTTTCGGATTGGGAGTGATCACCCCCACACCATCCTTTGTCAGATCATCCCAGTCTTGGATATTCTTCGGATTTCCCTTCCGAACAAGAAATACAATGGTAGAAGTATAAGGAGCACTGTCATCCGGATATTCATCGATCCATCCTTTGTCGATCAGACCGGCATTCCGGATCGCATCGATATCATATTCCAGCGCAAGTGTCGCCACATCCGCAGGAAGTCCATTGGAAATCTCTAGAGCCTGCTTTCCGGAACCGCCATGAGACTGGATCACATCCACACTCTGACCTGTTTTCTCTTTCCAATATTTTGAAAAAATCTTATTATATGCTTCATAAAATTCTCTGGTCGGATCATAGGATACATTGATGATCTCCACATGATTTTTATCCTTTGTATTGTTTCCTGATACTGCAAAAGTTCCTGCCAGTACCACTGCTGCCAGTGTGATACAGACACCTGCGATGCGTTTTCTTTTCATGATCTGTGTACTCCTTTACAACCACATTTTTATTTAGAAATCTTTTTCCCAACAATGTAAATGCTTCATTTCGCTGTCAAATCATACCTGTTCTTTCCGTTTACTGTGGTTCTGTAATTTTTTTATTTGAATTGAATACATTAAACCATATTATTCCCATTAATTAAATAGGAATATTTGAAAACGTTTTCACAGAAAATATTCTGGCCATAGCGCAACCGCATCCTGTCTGTCATTATATCTGCGTATCCGCAATCCTCAGATACAATAATCACTCCACATACTGTCCTCCACACTGCTGCAGCTGTTCCGTATCATCAATCTGCCTTCCAGCTCCATTCGCACAATACCGGAATGCCCGCCCTTCAGCCGGTCCAGCAGCAGGTATAATGCAAATTTTCCCATATCTTTCTTAGGCAGGCTCACCGTCGTCAGCATCGGCCTGGTAAACTGTGCCTCCTGGATATCATCACTGGATATGATCGAAGGCATATAATACCGGTTCCGAAATTTATTCAGACACTTCAGCATTCCGATCGCCGAAATATCATTGGCACAGTAAATTCCGGTCGGCATGTCGTCCGACTGAAAAAACTTTTCCATAGCTTCATAACCCTCGGCCTCAGTCTGCTTTGTTTCGATAACATATTCAGGTATCACATCCAGATCATGCTTTTTCAGTGTTTCCAGATATCCGTTATACCGGTCTTCGCTGTGGCACTGGCCAACATATCCGATATTTTTGTGACCCAGGGAGATCAGATATTCCACTGCCGCTGCTGCGATCTTTTTCCCATCACAAAGGACCTCATCCACTTCATAATTGGTAGAATTCCGGTTCACGGATACCACACTCTTATACTTCTTATTCAGCTTCTTCAAAGCCTCTTTATTACATCTGCCGATAATGATCAGACCATCCCTTTTCCCATCCACCTCGTCATACATTCCGCCGATCAGCCGGTCCAGATTCTCTCTTCGGCACTTCCGGTCATCGGAAAACACAGACATATACCATACCTTGGAAAGAATGCAGTTTTTATCATGGATCTCACTTTCGATCACCCGAAGGAGCTCCGCAAAGAACGGATCCGTTATGGAAGAATCGGTTCTTGTCATCAGGATATTGATGTACCAGGTTTTCTCCTGCTTTGCGGAAACGCCTTTTTTCAGATTCCGAGCCGCCTCGTTGGGCACATAATTCATCTCGATAGCTGTTTTCCATATCTTGTCCCGGAGGCCGGGAACAGAACATTTATAATTGGGATTATTCAAAACTCTGGAAACCGTCGCCGGTGAAACCCCTGCCTTTTCTGCAATCTTCTTGATGGACATGTACCCGTCCCCTCCCTCTGAAAAAAAGTCTGCCCGCTGCCAGTCCTGTAAGCTGCTCAACGTCATCTGTGTAACAGAACTTTTTATTATTCCTCATTCCATAGTAATTAAATATGTTTTATATGATAATAAGGGTTTTTAAAAAAGTCAATCTTATTTTGTGAAAACGTATTCTTTTTTTGCCTGCAATATATAAAAACAGACTGAGAACCTGATATATATTCTTATCAAGCTCCAGTCTGTTTTGCGTGCTCAAACATATAAGATATAACTATGAGCAAATAACAAATGCGGATTGCTAATATCCCTTGAATTATTTAACCGTTATCTTACAGTTCAGTTTTTTCGCTCCGCTCTGCACGGTAATCACGGCCGTCCCTTTTCGGATTCCTTTTACAACACCTTTGGAATTTACCGTAGCGATCCTGCGATCCGAGGAACGGAAAAGAATCTTCTCGTCGCTGTAATACGGCACGGTCACTGCCTGGATCGTGTATGTTTTTCCACGAAGTATGGTTTTTGTTTTGGGCACGCCGGTCATCTTTGCGGTCCTTACTGCGGCAGTATTGTTCAAAAAACGGAACCCATTTTTCTTTGCATAAGTCTGCGCAGTAGAACCCTTTTTTCCGGCAATGACAAAAGTTTTATTTTTTCCACTATTGAAATTATAGCCGATCGCTTCTTTTTCTATCACTGTTTTACTGTTGAGGATCGTAATCTTTTTCATTGCCAGGCAATCATAAAAAGCATGGCTTCTGATCTTTTTCACACTGGCAGGTACTGTAATATTCCCCAGTTTTCGACAATTATTAAATGCACCGTTCCCGATCTCTGTAAGCTTCTTCGGCAACGACACCTTTCTGAGATCTGTACAAAAAGAAAACGCACCTTCACCAATAACCGTAACACTGTCCGGAAAGCTTACTCCTGTCAAACCGCAATGCCGAAAGGCCGCTCTTTCTATCCTGGAAACGCCCTGTCCAAGCGTAACCTTTTTCAGCTTCATATCCGCCTCAAATAACGATTCCGGTAATATTTTCACACTTCCCGGAATGCTGACAGATTCCAGACTGTTACAGTAACTGAAAGCATATTCATCAATTTTTGTTACAGTTTTCGGTACATCCAGACTCGTAAGTTTACTCTGGTAAAAAGCATATGCACCAATGCTTTTCAGTCCATCAGGAAGCTTGATCCTGGTGATCGCAGTATCTCCAAATGCTCTTACCCCAATACTCCGCAGAGTTCCCGGCAACGAAATCCTCTTCATATTTCTGCAGCCTGAAAAGGTTCTGTCACCGATTCCCGTGATCCCAGATGCAACGGTTACTGTTTTTATCATTGCTGATCTGTATGAAAAATCATCGGTAACCTTAACCTCCCCTTTTCCCTGTATCTGCAGGTTTCCATTGGAGTACAACCGGTAAACAGCTTTGCTTCCACAGGAGCCCTTCGCAACAAGCTTTGCAGTGCTCTGCACACCTGCTGCCGATGCTTCCTGTGCATATTCAGCCGCATAACCAGTCTGTGCATGTACAGCCACAGAAGATACACAGGACCCTGTCAGAATCATTGCCGTTGATAACAGTATTGCGATTTTTTTCCCAAACATAAAAGCTCCCTCCCTGAGAATCGATCGGATATCCACGATCTTCTCCCATGCAGCAACAAAAGGACCAGCATACATCCGGTCCTCATGTTCATCATTTAGAATCTGTTGGTTAATCCAACCACATACATATCTTCTTTATATTCCGGGATTTTCACAAGAAGTCCCTCTGCAGTATCTTCAGTTTCTACCTTCACTGCCGGATCAAATGGTCTCAGCGCTCCGTGGTAGCCTTTGATCAGGAATTCATTTGCGCCTTCCTTAAGATGATCTGCAAACACATTCAGATTTCCGTCTTTCTGTGTATAATGAAGCTCGATTCCATTCTCAAGCAGCTCAGATTCGCGGTCACTGCAGCGTGTTCCGTAAATACCGTCATGGTTTACCTTCAGCCATGCACCCAGGATCTTCAGTCTTCTTACCTGCTCCTCCGGGATAGTTCCGTCTGCCTTCGGGCCGATATTCAGGAGAAGATTTCCGTTATTTGCCACTGTTCCGACGAGAAGTGAGATCAGATCCGGAACAGAGATCAGCTTGTCATCTCCTTCGTTGGCATTATAACCGAAGGATAAGCCCATTCCACGGCACATCTCCCATTTTTCATTTCTGTTTACAGAACCGGATTTATATTCCTTAGTAAGGAAATCGTGATAACGTCCGTTGAAACGGTCATTTACCACACCCTCCGGAACCTTATTGTAATAATGTGCTAAGAAATACGGCATCATCTCTTCACTCTGTGTCGGCCATCCGATATCATTCCAGAACACACTCGGTGCATAATCATCTACAAGCTCTTTCATCTGATTATAGGAATAATCTGCATATGCAAATGTCGGGCTGGCTGTTCCAAACAGATCATCATCCTCAAAAATAGGATCGTTTGCATACTGCCAGTCGATCAGTCCGGAATAATACAGGCCCATGCGGATTCCTGCGTCACGGACAGCTTCTGTCAGCTCACCGGTGATATTTCTCTTCGGTCCCATTTCTACGGAATTGAAATGTGTATATTTACTTGGGAACAGGCAGAATCCGTCATGATGCTTGGTTGTCAGAACAACATACTCCGCACCTGCTTCTTTGAAGATCTCTGCCCACTGCTTCGGATCCCAGTTTTCAGCTTTCCACATAGGAATAAAATCTTCGTATTTGAAATCTTTTCCGTATTTTTCTATATGATGCTTATATGTAGGGCCTTTTCCAATGTTCAGAGAATTGTAATACCATTCTGCATACGGATTATCCGCAAACCATTCCTTGGAATCAACCTCTCCCAGCTCCCATGTATGCGGTGCAAACGCCGGCACGGAATAAATTCCCCAGTGGATAAAAATTCCAAATTTACAGTCCTCATACCATTTTGGAACTGTGTGTGCATTTACAGAGTTCCAGTTTCCTGTGAATCTTGCATCTCCCATAATTAAAATACCTTATCCTTTCTGTCCTTTCAAAAAGACATTATAATTTACTCGCTTCCCCCAACAGCTATTCTACTGTGATCTTCAATACCACCGGCATATCTCCCGCCTCAATAACCCCTCTTCCGCAGGAAATATCCAGTTCTTTATTTCTCGCAAATGCCGGATGCAGATCTGTTCCGAGGATCTCAATATCCCGGATCGTGGATTTCAAAAGCTTCATATCATTGCCAAGAGCTTTGATATGGATCTCTCCATCCTCCGGCCAGTGCAGAACAGTCGCATAAATATGATTGCTCTTACTTGTAAAACGGATATCCTCAGAAGTAAAGTGCTTATCATAGGTATCCGTGAAATGTCCCTCCGGAACCACCGTCGGTCCCTCTCCGAATGTCTTCCAGTATCTGGTTCCGTATATCGCCTCTCCGTTTACCTTCAGCCATTTTCCCATTTCTCTCAGGATATGTGCATCCTCTTCCGGAATTGTTCCATCCGGCTTCGGTCCGATATTAAGAAGAAGTGCACCATTTTTGCTGACTACATCGATCAGATCCAGCACTACATCGGAAGGCTTCTTATAATCATTTCCAATGGTATATCCCCAGGAGTTCTTAGCTACAGACGTATCATTCTGCCACAGATCCGGCGTGATATGGTCTAACTGACCTCTTTCCAGATCATTGACTGCGCTGCCATAAACATATGCGTCAAATTTGGCATCAATAGCTGTTTCTTTTCCCCACTGTGCAGAACGGTTGTAATAATATGCTGCAAATTTACGAAGATACGGTTTCCATGCATACTGCTGGATCCACCAGTCAAAATACACGATGGATGGCTGATATTTATCCACGATCTCGCAGGTGCGGACAAGCCAATCCTGCATATGCTCCTCTGTCGGAGGATTGTCATAAATATCACTCATATCTCTGGTGATTCCTGCTGCCGGCCCATAAAGATCCGCATATTCCGGATCATTGACATCAGCCTCCGGGATCTGACGACCTCCATTAAAGAACCAGTAATGCTCTGCTCTGTGAGAAGAAGCACCGAGAACCATTCCCTCTTTCTCAACCTCTGTCTTCAGCTCTCCGAGAATATCTCTTTTCGGTCCCATCTCAGCAGCGTTCCAGCGACAAAGGTCACTGGCATACATCTGAAATCCATCGTGATGCTCCGCTACCGGAACTACGAATTTCGCCCCCGCCTCTTTAAATAAGGCCGCCCATTCCTTCGGATCAAACTTCTCAGCCTTAAACTGAGGAATAAAATCCTTGTAGCCGAATTTATCCAGAGTTCCGTATTTCTCTGTATGATGCAGGTTCTCCTTAGAGCCTTTCAAATACATATTTCTGGGATACCATTCGTTTCCGAATGCCGGAACACTGTAAACACCCCAGTGGATAAAAATTCCGAATTTATCTCTTGCATACCACTTCGGCGTAGGATGCTCACAGAGAGAATCCCAGGTATCCGTGTATGGTCCCTGTGCGATCACCTCATCGATCTGAGAAAGGTATTCTTCTTTTTTCATCTGTTCGTCCTCTTTACATCTTTTATTTATATTGTATGGATGTCTCTATGTTATCATCAAACCTTTTGGTTGTATATGCCCAACAATTCACAAATAAAACGTTTCGTTTTTATATAAAACATACAACAAAAAAGACCTTGATGATGTTTTTGTTCCAACTTCATCAAAGTCTTTTCTTTTTTACATAATATTCTCTTCGATCACCTTTTCGATCCGTCTCTTCACTTCTTCTGCGAGCTCTGTGGTATGCATATCTTTGTATTCCTCATAATACATCGGAGGAAGGATATGCACCTGTACGGTGAGCCTCTCTGTAGAACCGGTATCAAAAGCCTTAAAGGAATCGATCAGTGCAACCGGAACGATCGGGCATTTTGTCTTGGTGGCAGTCTTGAAGCTGCCGCCCTTGAACGGCCCCGGATGATTTCCGTTTTTACTTCTGGTTCCCTCCGGAAAGATCAGATAATTACGACCAGCCTTCACTTCCCGTATTACATTGACAATGACCTGCATGGACTGCTTCAGGTCTTCCCTGTCAATGATAAAGGCCTTCATACAGGCAAAAACCTGCTTCAGAAAAGGAATCTCTCCAACTTCCTTCTTGGCAACTACCGAAAAAGGAACCGGGCATGCCCGGATGATCGCCAGCACATCAAACAGTCCCTGGTGATTCGGAAAAAACATAAATCCCTTTTCTTTTGGGATATTTTCAGCTCCATGCACATCAATATGGATATTTCCGCCTTCAATGGCATGCTCATCTACCAGTCTCAGGAATGCGTATTTCTTCTCTTCCGGATAATCATCTGTATGCGCTGCATACCAGCAAAGCTTGATCCACCAGTAAGGAACAAAGACTATATTTCTGAGCACCATCAGCAAAATCCGCTTCATTCTTACATCCTCCCGCCTCTGCTTTATCCGTTCAGTTTCCCTGCGATCTTATCCTCGTATCCCGGATTCTTTTTCAGAAAAACCTCATAAGCCTTTGTATAATCTGTATAGGTTTTCGTAGTCATAAATTTCTGATAATCCTTAGCAGCCTGCTGGCTGATCTTATCTGAAATCTCAGAAGGCGCATACAGATAATACTTTTTGTCCTGGACCTTTACAAGATAGGTACTGATACATGGATATTCCTGCTCGTTCTCCAGAACAAGATTATAGCGGATATAAACATAAGAATAATTTTTGTTTTCAGAAATGGAGCCACAGCTGTCGATATTTACATCCTTTACTCCATGGGCCTGGAAATATTTTATCGTGGAGGAAATCTCTGTTTTCGCCTCATCCGATAGCTTATCCGCACTGTAACAGCTCTGCATCTTTTTATTCTTGCCTGCTGCTGCCGCTTTGATGTAGCCTTCCACAACTCCCTCCGGAGTTCTGTGGCTGATCTTTCCGCAGCCCCTGGCCGCCAGAACGATCACCAGCAGGATCAAAATGATCCCCGCCAGTGTCGCAATGTGGACAAAATTCAGTTTTTTATTAGAGTATTTCAGCTTCTTTACAGATTTTTTTCTGCGTTTTTTCTTTGTCGTCGTCATGACTTATCCTCGACCTTATTCTTCTTCACTGCCTGTGACAGCTTCCTCTGCAGAGCCTTCTTCGTTATCGCCAGTTTCTCCGTCAGTTTTTTTGGCATTTGTATCTGCTTCCGGATCTTTATCTCTTACCTTGGCGATACTTGCAACGGTTACACCCTCTGTAAGATTGATCATCTTCACACCGGAGGTGATCCTTCCAAGGACAGAGATATCCGCACACTGCAGACGGATAATGATACCCTCTGTAGTGATCATCATAATCTCGTTCTCTTCGTTGACAGCCTTGGCGCCGACAACATTTCCGGTCTTCTCGGTGATCTTGTAGCACTTCACACCCTTACCGCCACGGTTCTGGACAGCAAACTCACTCATGGCTGTACGTTTGCCCATTCCGTTCTCAGAAGCTACAAGCAGATAATCTCCCTGGGTGTTCAGCTGCATGGCAACAACTTCATCACCGTCAGTAAGATTCATACCTCTTACTCCCATGGACGCACGGCCTGTACTGCGGACATCCGTTTCCTTAAAGCGGATACACTGTCCGTCCCTGGTCACAAGAATAATATCCTTGTTATTATCAGTAGCCTTAACCTCGATCAGTTCGTCATCATCACGGAGAACGATTGCTGTAAGACCTGTCTTACGGACATTCTCGTAATCCTTGATCGGAGTTTTCTTCACAAGACCTTTCTTGGTGGCCATCATCAGATAGTGACCCTCTTCATATTTACGAAGCGGAATCACAGCTGTGATCTTTTCTCCCGGTGCAAGCTGCAGAAGATTGATGATCGCAGTTCCTCTGGCTGTACGACCGGCCTCCGGGATCTCATATGCCTTCAGTCTGTATACACGTCCTGTATTAGTAAAGAACATGAGATAATGGTGCGTTGTCGTCATCAGAAGCTCTTCGATATAGTCATCTTCAATAGTCTGCATACCCTTGATTCCTCTGCCGCCACGGTTCTGGCTGCGGAAGTTGTCAACGGTCATACGCTTGATATAACCAAGCTTTGTCATTGCAATCACTGTATTTTCTCTCGGGATCAGATCCTCTGTAGAGATATCATATACATCGTATCCGATAGAAGTCTTTCTGTCATCGCCGTATTTCTCTGCAATGGCAAGGATCTCCTCGCGGATCACCCTGAGAAGGAGCTTGCGGTCAGCAAGGATTGCCTGGAACTTGCGGATCTTCTCCATAAGCTCTGCATACTCAGCCTCCAGCTTCTCTCTTTCCAGACCTGTCAGTGCACGGAGACGCATATCCACGATTGCCTGTGCCTGCACATCTGTCAGCTCAAAACGATCGATCAGCTCCTGCTTGGCGATCTGTACGTTGCGGGAACCACGGATGATGCGGATCACTTCGTCAATATTATCAAGTGCCTTCAGAAGGCCCTCCAAAATATGGGCTCTTTCCTGTGCCTTATTAAGATCATACTGTGTTCTTCTGCGAACTACATTCTCCTGATGCTCCAGATAGTACTCCAGCATCTCTTTCAGATTCAGAACCTTCGGTTCCATGCTTCCATGATTTGGAACAAGAGAAAGCATGATCACACCAAAAGTATCCTGCAGCTGTGTATGCTTGTAGAGCAGATTCAGGATCACGTTGGCATTGGCATCCTTACGAAGATCAATACAGATTCGCATACCCTCACGGCTGGAATGATCGTTCAGGTCTGTGATCCCGTCGATCTTTTTATCACGGACAAGCTCTGCGATCTTCTCGATCAGACGTGCCTTGTTTACAAGGTACGGGAGCTCGGTAACTACGATACGGGATTTACCGTTTGGCAAAGTTTCGATATTCGTCACCGCACGGACACGGATCTTGCCACGTCCAGTACGGTAAGCTTCCTCGATACCTCTCGTTCCGAGGATGGTCGCTCCTGTAGGGAAGTCTGGTCCCTTTACGATCTCAAGAAGCTCCTCCATAGCTGTTTCTCTGTCTTCTTCCACAATGTTGTCAATGATCTTAACAACTGCATTGATAGTTTCACGAAGGTTATGCGGCGGAATATTGGTTGCCATACCTACCGCAATACCTGTAGTACCGTTTACCAAAAGGTTCGGAAAACGTGCCGGAAGCACAACCGGTTCACGCTCTGTTTCATCAAAGTTCGGCTGAAAATCAACCGTATCCTTGTTGATGTCAGCAAGCATCTCCATGGATATCTTGCTGAGACGTGCCTCTGTATATCGCATGGCAGCCGCACCGTCACCATCCACAGAACCAAAGTTTCCATGTCCATCAACCAGCGGATATCTTGTGGACCATTCCTGAGCCATATTAACCAGCGCACCATAGATGGAACTGTCACCATGCGGATGATATTTACCCATGGTATCACCGACAATACGCGCACATTTTCTATGTGGCTTGTCAGGACCATTATTCAGCTCGATCATAGAGTACAGAACTCGGCGCTGTACCGGCTTCAGACCGTCTCTTACATCAGGCAAAGCTCGTGAGGCGATAACACTCATGGCATAGTCGATGTAAGATTCCTTCATCGTTTTTTCCAGATCCACTTCGTGGACTTTGTCAAAAATATTATCTTCCATTCTTCTTTATTCTCCTAGATATCAAGATTCTTAACGAATCTTGCATTTTCTTCGATAAATTCACGTCTTGGCTCTACCTTATCTCCCATAAGAGTGGTAAATGTCAGATCAATCTCAGATGTGGCAGCTTCATCCATGGTCACACGGAGAAGGATTCTCTTCTCAGGGTCCATAGTAGTCTCCCAGAGCTGCTCGGCATCCATCTCACCCAGACCTTTATAACGCTGGATCTTATTGTTTCCGTCACGTCCGATCTCGGTAAGGATATTGTTCAGCTCATTATCGTCATATGCATACCATACCTTTTTGTTCTTCTCCACTTTATAGAGAGGAGGCTGCGCCAGGTATACATATCCCTGCTTGATCAGCTCCGGCATGAACCGATACAGGAAGGTCAGAAGCAGTGTTGCGATATGTGCACCGTCAACATCGGCATCGGTCATAATGATGATCTTGTGATAACGAAGCTTGGAAATATCAAAATCCTCATGGATTCCGGTTCCGAAGGCAGTGATCATTGCCTTGATCTCTTTGTTTCCGTAAATTTTATCCAGACGTGCCTTCTCAACATTCAGGATCTTACCACGAAGTGGAAGGATCGCCTGTGTGGCACGGTTTCTCGCTGTCTTGGCAGAACCACCCGCAGAATCTCCCTCTACGATATAAATCTCACAGTTCTCCGGATTCTTGTCAGAACAGTCTGCAAGCTTTCCCGGAAGTGACATACTGTCCAGTGCGGATTTTCTTCTTGTAAGGTCACGTGCCTTTCTGGCTGCCTCCCTGGCTCTCTGTGCAAGAACAGATTTCTCAACTGTAGCCTTGGCAACTGCAGGATTCTGCTCCAGGAAAATCTCCAGCTGTTTACTTACAACACTGTCTACCGCACCTCTGGCCTCACTGTTTCCAAGCTTCTGCTTAGTCTGACCCTCAAACTGCGGATTCTCGATCTTAACACTGACGATCGCAGTCAGGCCCTCACGGATATCATCACCGCTTAAGTTCGGCTCACTGTCCTTGAGAAGCTTGTTCTTACGTGCATAATCATTAAATGTATTGGTGATCGCATTACGGAAACCGGTAATGTGTGTACCACCCTCCGGTGTATTGATATTGTTTACAAAGCCATAGGTGTTCTCTGTATAGGAGTCATTGTGCTGCAGCGCAACCTCTACAGACACGCCGTCCTTCTCACCCTCACAGTAAATGATCTCCGGGTAAAGAGCCTCCTTGCTTCTGTTCAGGTAACTTACAAACTCACGGATACCACCCTCATAGTGGAATACCTTCTCGCGCTCCTGTCCCTCTCTCTTATCCTCCAGTACGATACGAAGACCCTTAGTCAGGAAAGCCATCTCACGAAGTCTCTGTTTCAGGATATCATAATCATAAACAGTTTCCTCAAAGATCTCCTTGTCCGGAAGGAAATAAACCTTCGTACCGGAAAGCCCCGGCTCACAGTCACCTACCACCTTCAGCGGGTACATAGTCTTGCCACGCTCATATCTCTGTCTGTATTCCTTACCCTCTCGGTAGATGGTAACCTCCAGCCATTCGGAAAGTGCATTTACAACAGATGCACCAACACCGTGAAGGCCACCGGAAACCTTATATCCTCCACCGCCGAACTTACCGCCTGCGTGAAGAATGGTAAATACAACCTCAACTGCCGGAATACCAGCCTTATGATTGATGCCAACCGGAATACCACGACCATTATCTGTAACTGTAATGGAATTATCCGGATTGATATCTACATGGATCTCCGTACAAAAACCAGCCAGTGCTTCATCGACTGCGTTATCCACGATCTCATATACGAGATGATGAAGTCCACGGCTGGAGGTACTTCCGATATACATTCCAGGCCTCTTACGTACGGCTTCCAGTCCTTCCAGGATCTGGATCTGATCCGCGCCGTATTCTGTATTCTCTGCGCCCATGTCATTCCTCCTGTTCTTGTCATCCGGACGTATTTGAAAATTCATTTCTGCAGAACCATAGCAGCTTCAGAAATTATTACATCAAATCCTGAGCAAGAAAAACTGATCTGTTAATTTCAGAAAATACTGTATTTTCATTTTGCAGAAAGCAATTCTCAAACCCACTCCGGAAGTGTCATTTATACCTGTAAAATAAATATTTTTTACATACGAATACAGAGTTTATTATAGCACAAAAAAGCCTGTATTTCCACGCAAAATCATAGGAAATACAGGCAAAAAAGTATCTTATTAAATGCAATTTCAAATTACACAGCACAATATGCGCTTAAAATATATGGAATATTCAGCTACTCCAGTAAAAGCCCAAATTCTTTTAACAATTTCTTCTGGTATTCCGGATCTGATGCCGATTTTATAATATCAGACGTCCTGCCAAGTTCAGCAAGACAGAGGATCAAACTGTTAATACTATGTTCTCCCTGTTGCATTCCCTGCTGTATTCCCTGCTGCATCCCCTGCTGCATTCCCTGCTGTATTCCCTGCTGCATTCCCTGCTGCATTCCCTGCTGCATCCCATCCTTTATTCCATCCTGCATTCCAATTCCATAACCTTCATCATAGCCAGCCTGTAAACTTTTTCTTATCTTTTCCTCAATCTGATCCTGTATGATCCGATTTAATGCTTCACACATACAATCCGCCTCCCTGAATTTTTCTTCATTAGCCCTTACGATCATCTGCATGACTGATTCGTACAAAGGATTTTTCTGCTTTTCTCTGTATTCATTGAGAAGTCGTTTCATATCTTCCTTATCTTTTATTCTATCAGTCAGACTTCTCAGCCACAGATTTTTCTTCTTCGACAACTGTTCCGTTACAATAACCTGAATTGGGATCTTAGACCCTGTTACGTAATAAATTCCTTCTTCTATCTTTTTTATCCGGCATTTCCAAAACTCCCTCAAATGCCGGAGCATCTTCCGGGGATATGCCCTGCTTACCAAAGAGATCGTAATCTCCTCAATTGGGATTTCATCCTCAGTTACCGTATCCGCTTTATAAAAAAATGCATATCCGCACACCTTATAAAAATCATTGATGCTTATATAATCCGTCGGACTCTTATACTCAATGATATTATATTTCCGGAAGATCCTTCCGATGTTTTTATTAATGGGGATATCGGTCTTCTTTTTGATCACAAGCGCATCGATCTCCATTGGTTTCGTCCCAAGCTGATGCTCATTCTCAAAAATCAGATTCTCCTTTTCTGACTCCAGTTCTATCTGGATATCAGCAAAAAATGCAGGATGCCACTGCCGCAGATTAGAGCTGTTTGTTCTGTTTTTGTTTACGATCATACACGACTCCTCTATTTTGATCTCAAGGAGCCTCATCTGAAAACTCCTGCTGAAAAATGGAAAAAGCATGAATTTTCTGAGATGACAGGCAATCTGCCTGATATATGAAATGTAATAGAAAAATAAGATTATTTTTAGAAAATATGCTTTTACAGCATTTCCATAGAATCCCGGAACTGCTTTTTATTTTTGATAAGATCAGCTTACCACAATATGGTCTGTACTGCAAGCAAATCATTTCGACAAAATCCGTACAGTACTTTTTATATTACTGTTCACTCCGTTCTCAGTAACACGCTTCGCGATGCCAGTGAACAGTAATCTTTTTATTACTATAAAAAAAGCCACATACGCTCCCAAAAAATCCTTGGTCACAGTATGCAGCTTATTCAATCATCCACGATCACGTTATTACGATCCATACCGCAATTTACACCTGATCATTCAGCAGAACCTTCTCCATCCAGAAGCGCCTTATAAATATCCCGCTTGGAAACACCACGATCCTTGGCAGCAAGCTTCATGGCATCCTTCCTGGAATTCCCCTGCTGCTCATACATTGCCACATGCTCCGCAATGGAAATCTCCTCCCAGGAAGCACGCTTCTCCGCCTCCATCTCACTGCGGCTCCTGCCCTCGATCACGAGAACACACTCACCCAGCGGCTTCTCATCTTTATAAAAATCCATCAGATCATCGATCGTAGTCCGGAATGCCGTCTCATGCTTCTTGGTCAGCTCTCTGCAAAGAGTCATCCGGCGGTTGCCAAGCGCCTCTCTGAGCTCACCAAGGGTCCGTACAAGCCTGTGAGGCGCCTCATACAGGATAATAGTCCTGGTTTCACAGGAAAACTCCTCCAGGATCGTTTTTCGTTCTTTCTTATCCGCCGGAAGAAAAGCCTCGAAAGCAAAACGCCTGGTATGCAGGCCTGACAAAGTCAGAGCAGTGATGCAGGCAGCAGGACCCGGAAGTGAAGTCACTTCAATTCCGGCTTCATAGCACATGGCGGCAAGCTCCTCCCCGGGATCCGAGATACCCGGAGTACCTGCATCTGTGATCAACGCAATGTTTGTACCTGCCAGCAACTTTTCCACAAGGACATGGCCCTTATCTATCTTATTGTATTCGTGGTAGCTGGTCATGGGGGTTTTTATATCAAAATGATTCAGCAGTTTTATGCTGTTGCGGGTATCTTCCGCGGCGATTAAGTCCACTTCCCGAAGGGTTCTTAGTACTCGAAGGGTGATGTCTTCGAGGTTTCCTATGGGGGTGGCACATAAGTATAGTTTTCCGTTTTGTTTCATATTTGCCTCTTTTCTCGCTTGACCGCGGGGAGTTTTTTTCCACTTGGCCGTGGGGGTTTCCGCTTGACCGCGGGGATTTGTTTAAGTTTGGAAGCTTTGAAAACCGCAAAGGAGCCGCAAAGCCGCGCCCCCTCTGCACACCCCTTGGGCTTTTTTTTAGTAGTGCAAGGGATTCGTTGTTCTTATTTGTTGACTTGTGTCTGTATGCTTCGGTATTCAGCGCGCTACGCTGTGCCGATGTTGTTTTATTTCCTCACTTTCTCCGTGATTCACTTCTGGCAAGGTGTCTGTATTCTTCGGTATTCAGCGCACTACGCTATGCCGATATTATTTTATTTCTTCACTTTCTCAGTGATTCACTTCTGGCAAGGTGTCTGTATTCTTCGATACTCAGCGCGCTGCTCTATGCCGATATTATTTCATTTCTTCACTTTCTCCGTGATTCACTTCTGGCAAGGTCTCTGTATTCTTCGATACTCAGCGCGCTACTCTATGCCGATATTATTTCATTTCTTCACTTTCTCTATGATTCACTTCCGGCAAGGTGTCTGTATTCTTCGATACTCAGCGCACTACGCGCTGCGATCTCTCGCTTTGAATCTCAGGTGAGGGGAGGCAGGCTGCTGGTGGTGACGTTAGCGGAGCCCCCGTCAGCGAGGTGAGGATAGCTGCTGCCACCGAGCGCACTGTTTGAGCGAAGCGAGTTTGCGCGAATGGCAGCAAACCGGCGCCGCAGCCGAGCAGGGGGCGCAGCGTGTCACCACCAGCAGCCTGCCTCCCCTCGCCGTCCCTTCACCAACCGAAGTACCACAGCCACCCAATCTCTCACAACCAAACAAACAACCAAACAAACAACCAAACAAACAACCAACCAGGCAGCCTCCCTAAGCCACAACATCACAACATTCACACCATCCGATACAACTCCAAAACATCCTCCGTATAAACCCCCGGCCGCTCATAAACCACCAGCGGCCGCTCAACCCGAATCCTGGAATTCCCGCCCTTACAAGCCTCGATCAACACCATATTCGGCTCCTTATCAATAAAAGGATACACCAGCTGCATCCTCTTAGGCTCCAGCTTATACTTCGTCAAAGTCGCCATCAGCTCCACAAGCCGAAACGGCCTGTGCACCAGAAAAAAACGCCCCCTGTCCTTCAGGACCCGGGCAGCCTGACAAGCCACATCATCAAACGAACACAAAATCTCATGCCTCGCGATCGCCTTCGGAAGATGCGGATTCGTCAACCCATGCTGCCCGATCATATACGGCGGATTACACGTCACCACATCAAAAGAAGCCGCCCCAAAAATCCCGGCAGCCTCCCTGATATCACCCTCAACGATCCGAACCCTGTCCTCAAGACCATTATACCTCACACTACGGTCAGCCATCTCCGCACACTCATGCTGGATCTCCAGCCCCGTGAAATGCTCCCCATCCGTACGATCAGAAAGCAAGATCGGAATGATCCCCGTACCGGTTCCCATATCCAGCGCAACCTCACCCCTCTTCACCCGGGCAAAACCAGACAACAGAACCGCATCCATCCCAAAGCAAAACTTCTTCGGATCCTGGATCACAAACAACCCATTCTGAAGATCATCCACACGCTCACCGCAATAAACCAGATCACTTCTCATTCGGCTTCGAATCTCCCTTTTTAACCTCTTTCTCCTCGTGGTCAGCAGAACCACCCTTACCCTTTTTTCTCTTAGGACGGAACCTCAGATCACGGACCGGAAACTCCTGGATCTCCTTCTCGTCGTTCACCTCAACCACGATCTTAACCATCTGCCGGAGAACATTCACACTCTGGACCGTACCCGAAACACCCTGTGGCGTCGTCACAATATCACCGATACCCGGAAGATTCCGGTTCAGCTCCTCATAAGTTTCCTGCTCATTCTTCAGACAGCACATCAGACGACCACAAACACCGGAAATCTTCGTCTGGTTCAGAGAAAGATTCTGCTCCTTCGCCATCTTGATGGAAACCGGCGCAAACTCCGAAAGATACGTATGACAGCAAAGCGTCCTTCCACAGATACCAATACCGCCAAGGATCTTCGTCTCATCACGGACACCGATCTGACGAAGCTCGATCCTGGTCTTAAACACAGACGCCAGATCCTTAACCAGCTGCCGGAAATCAATACGGCCATCCGCTGTAAAATAAAACAGCACCTTGTTATTATCAAAGGTATACTCCGCATCGATCAGCTTCATATCAAGCCCATGCTCACGGATCTTCTTCTTGCAGATCTTAAAAGCCTCTTTCTCCTTCTGGCGGTTCTCAGCCTCATGCTCCTCGTCCTCCTTCGTTGCAACACGGAGAACCTCCTTCAGCGGATGGACCACCTCGTCCTCCTTCACGCTGCGCGGCTCCAGGACAACACGGCCATACTCCACACCACGGGCAGTCTCCACGATCACATGATCGCCGACCTTCACCTTATAATTCTTAGGATTAAAATAATAAATCTTACCAACGTTACGAAATCTGACTCCAACTACCTTTTCCATTCTATTTCTCCCTAATTGTCAGGAACAGGAGCTCCAGGGCAAGTTCGAGATTAACATTGGCACGGAGACGCACCTTCGTCTTCTCCAGTGCCTCAAGGATTTTTTCGATATTCTCATAAGAACGCTCGCTGGCCTGCTCTCTGATAAAATTAATCTCCTGTTTAAAAACCAGGTTGTCAATTTCCCTTGTTGCCTTAAACATCAGAACATCGCGGAACCAGAACTGGAAAATATCCAAATAATCATTGATATTATTCTTATCAGCAGTCAAAGTCTTGATTGCCTCTGTCAGCTCATAAACCTCCATGGAATTGGCATATTTCAAAATCTTCAGGGCATTGGCAGTCATATCCGCAAACTCCTGAGAAGTAGCAGCCTCCTTCGCCTTGCCGATACTGCCCTGCGCATAAGACGCATCAATCTCAGCCTGATAATCCGGCACCTGAAGATGCTCCATCAGATATTCCTTCACAAGACTGTCATCCACCACCTTCAGATCCAGACGCACACATCTGGAACGGATCGTAGGAAGAAGACTGTCGATATTGCTTGTCAGCAGCATGATCACCGCATATTCCGGCGGTTCCTCGATAGTTTTCAAAATGGCATTCTGCGCCTGCACCGTCATCATCTCCGCATCCGGAATGATGTAGATCTTATACGGACTGCAGTACGGCTTGATATCCACATCACGCACAACCTGGTCACGCACCTCGTCAATGCTGATGCTTCCTGGCTTCTCATGAGTTAATGTAATGATATCCGGATGATTCTTGCCGATCACCTTCTTACAGGAATCACAAGTCATACACGGTTCAGACTCTCCCGATTCACACTGCAGTGCTGCCGCAAAAGTCCCCGCAAGAAGCTTCTTGCCGGCTCCCGGTTCCCCTGTAAAAATATAAGAGTGGGATACCTTTCCTGTCTCTATTGCATTCTTCAAATGCCTGATTATATCGTCATGGCCGATGATGTCATGAAATCCTGCCATAAGAATCACCTCTTTCTGCCTTTTGTGCCCTCCGTTATACCCGGCGGACATCTTTCAACTAATTATAACATAATCTTCTGTATAAAAAAAACTATTTTTCCTTATTGCACAGATTTTATATAATTTACGATCTCCTTCACACATTCATCCAGATTATGATTCTCAAAACGCTTCCATATACCTGCTTTAAGAATATTTTCCTCGGAAAAATCATTCTGGTCTGCCAGAAAACGCCTGCACATCTCCTCGTACTTCGGCACCTCCTGGGTCTTCTCCCTGGCAAGCGCACGCTCCAGACGCTCTCCGTCTTCCACCTCTATATAAACCGGCCACATCACTTCATTACCGTAATACTCCCGGAGCCTCACAAAAGACTCCAGTGTACCGATCCCCAGATAGCTGTCATTTCCCACAGACACCTGCCCGTCATCCGCAGTAAAATATGTCCATGGCCCGTAAACCGTCTGATAAGTACGCGCCTCGATCAGCTTCCCGTTTCTTCGGAACTCCTTCAGTTTATTCTCATCCGCAAAAAAATATTCTCTTCCATTCACCTCTCCATCCCGGATCGGACGGGTAGTATAGATCACAAGCCGCTTAAGCCCCAGCTCCTGATCCCCCTCCAACTGTCTGTAAATACTGTCCTTACCGGAAGAGCTTTTTCCCATAATGTAAAAAATCTTTCCCATATGTCTCCTCTGCTGCATATGCGTTACTATACACGCTCTGCTCCGTAATACACAGAGCAGTCTGCTGCCACGCACCTCACATATCATTTCTCACAACACACACCGTCTCACTGGTCTGGTCGCTCAGGCCCTGCACCTCAAAGCCCTGTTCCAGGTATCTTCTCACATTTTTTACGAAATGTCCAGAAATCTGTTCCCCCGGAACGATCAGCGGGATCCCCGGCGGATAAAGATACGCAAACTCCCCGGACGTCCGTCCGATACACTCATCCAGCGGACACCGCTCACTCTCCGCATCCATAGCCTGGGAGATTCGCATGACCTGCTTCATTTTTCCGTTTTTCAAGGGCGCCCTCTCCACAGCCTCTTCTCTGTATTTTAACGATTCACGACGGTCAATCTCTTCAATAGCATCACAAAGCCGCTCAAAACCCTCCGCAGTATCACCCACAGCCGCCAGCGCCAGCACATAATTCTCCGCTTCCATCTCCATTTCCAGATGAAACTCCCTCCGGAGGATCTGATGCAGCTCCCGGCCGTTCAGCGAACTGTTCACAGTAGAAAGCAATATCTTGGATCTGTCAAAATCAAAAACTCTCTGGCACTCACAGGCCTGCGGCGTCACCAGCCGGATATACTTACACTCGGAAAGACGCCTGCGTGCTTTTTCCAGATTCTCCGTAAACACACGGAACATCTCATCCCCCTCACGCTCCAGCTTATCCATGCACGCATCAATACTGCTCATAAGAATATAAGAAGGACTGCTGCTCTGATAGATTCCCAGGAAACGCTTCAGTTTTTCCCGGCTCACCCGCTCACTGCACAGATGGATCACCCCCGTCTGGGTCAGACAGGGCAGCGTCTTATGCACACTGTTGATCACCACATCCGCACCAAGCTGCGCCGCAGACACCGGAAAATAATCCGAAAACCGAAAATGCGCCCCGTGAGCCTCATCCACGATCAGCGGCACACCATAGTGATGCGCGATCTCCGCGATCCTCGCCACATCCGACACGATCCCGTCATAAGTCGGCGAAGTGATCAACACCGCCTGGATCTCCGGATTTTCCGCCAGATACATTTCCACACGGCCGGGTGAAATCCCTCCGTTTATCCCCAATTTCGGATCTTCATGTGGATAAATATACGTGGCACTCAGCTCCCGCAGATAAATCGCATGGTAAACCGCCTTATGGCAGTTTCTTGCCACCAGGATCTGTCCTCCCTTATCCACAGCCGCAGACACCGCCGCCAGGATCGCCCCGGAGCTTCCATTAATACTGTAAAAACTCTCCGGCACACCATAAAGCCGTGCAGCATCCTCCTGGGCCCTTTTCAAAATATCCTCAGCATGATGCAGGTTATCAAACCCGTCAATCTCCGTAATATCCCTCTCCACCGGAAAATCCCCCTCCACAGCCAGCGGATTCCTCTTATGCCCCGGCATATGAAACGGATAAAAATCACTCTTACCGTACGCTTCCAGTTTCTTGTATAATCTGTCTTCCATAGTTCGTCCTTTCAAAAAATCCACCTCTGTTACTTTCCCCATATCAATATCACAGTTAGTTTCATTATACCTGAAACGAATTTTTCTGTCACTGACGATTATCCATATTTCAGATTTTTGCATCTAAGTCGGATGTATACCGTGGTAAATCTTAAATATTCATGTTATAATCCACATTAACACTTTCACTCTATGAATTCCAGATCAGCAGAAAGAAGATTTTTATGAATAACAAAAATATAAAACCAAAGCAAACTGCACATCAATTAATCCAAAAAATGAATTCTGAAAAAGGAATCAGTTTTAAATATACTTCCAAATCCCAAGCTGAAACTTATCTTACAGATGTTAATAACTACCTTAGAACCGCTGCATATCGTAAAAATTACCAAAAACATACGAAGGGCATTAATACTGGAAAATATATTAATTTGGATTTCGCATATTTACAAGAATTATCAACTATAGATATGCATTTCCGTTTTATTATTTCCAAAATGTGTCTGGATATAGAACATGCTCTAAAAGTCCAAATACTTAAAGATATAGAAAATAATCCTAATACTGATGGTTATGATATAGTAACAGATTTTTTATCGCAAAACACTTATATCATTGGAAAGCTTGAAGCTAACAGTGCTTCACCTTTTACATATGATTTAATCCATAAATATTTTTCTATTCAAAAAACTTATAATCCAGTAAAAAAGAAAACAGAAAACAAAATTACTCAATATAATGCTTGTCCTGTATGGGTCTTACTAGAAATGCTTACTTTTGGTGATTTTATAACATTTTATAAATTCTATTATTCATCTGAGAATTTCTCTAAATTGTCAGTTTCTGTTATAAATCTAGTCAAAAGTCTCAGAAATGGTGCCGCACATAACAATTGTATTTTAGCTGACTTGGCACACGGAACTTCATATGCCCCAAAGGAAATAAGCCAGGCAGTTTCTTTGATTACTTCCATAAATTCCAATCAAAGAAGAAAAAAACTTTCATGTCGTCCTATGCTTGAATTTACAGCTTTACTTTATGCATACAAATCAGTTGTTTCTGATAAAGTTAAATATCATAGAATAAAAGAACTCAAGGATTTATTTTTTAATCGTATGCTTGTTAAAAAAGGTTTCTTCAAAAATAATGACTTAATAAAAAGTAATTATGACTTTGCCTGCAAAATTATAATGGCATTTTTCTAATACTCATTGCATAATTTGTCGACAAATTTTCGCAGTAAACAGGTTGACAAAATATCATCTCGCACATATAATAATTTCAGAATCAAAAAACACTTTGTGTTTTTGTAAGGACGGCGTTGCGACGGCGTTCTATTTTTTTGCCAAAAAACAAGGAGGGGCTATCACCAGACGATATTCCCCTCCATTTTTATCACATCTCAGCAAAATTGATTCTCAGATCCTCATAGATCCCCACCTTGATCGAATCCTGAAATGTATACTGCTCCGTATCCTCATTTTCAAAATCATACACCATTACCAGCTTCTTCACAGGATCCACGATCCAGTACTCTCTCACACCGGCAGTCCTGTATTTAAACAGCTTGGTATAATAATCCATACGCCTGCTCGCCGGAGAAACGATCTCGATGATCCAGTCCGGAGCCCCCTTACATCCCCTGTCATCCAACTTATCCGGATCACAGATAACAGAAACATCCGGTTCCACATAAGTATTCGTCTTCTCATCCAGATACACCGCAAACGGTGCGGCAAACACCTCACATTTCCCCTTGTTAGAATCTATATAGTTACCTATCTTTCTGGACAAGATACTTGAGATCCTCTGATGCATCGTATTCGGCGGCGCCATATAATAAATATGTCCATCGATCAGTTCCGCTCTTTCACCCTCCGGCAAAGCATAAATATCCTCTATCGTATAAATTCTTTCCCTCAACAGCGGCATATCTCCACTCCTCTCAAAAGCACCCGACAGATCATACACCATCATTCCGATCTGCACTCATACCCCTGCAGCAGCTCCATCCGAAGCCTTCCCCGCAGGCTCACACCTTAAACCGGTACCCCACACCCCAGATTGTCTCAATATACTGCGGCTTTGCCGTATTAAACTCGATCTTCTCACGGATCTTCTTGATATGCACCGTAACCGTAGCGATATCACCCACAGACTCCATATCCCAGATCTCCCGGAAAAGCTCCTCCTTGGTAAAAACCCTGTTCGGATTCTCAGCCAGAAAAGTCAAAAGATCAAACTCCTTGGTAGTAAACGTAGTCTCCTCACCATTGACCCACACACGCCTGGCCGTCTTATCGATCTTAATACCACGGATCTCGATCACATCATTCTTATGCACATTAGAACCAACCAGCCGGTTATAACGCTCCATATGCGCCTTCACACGTGCAACCAGCTCACTTGGGCTGAACGGCTTGGTCATATAATCATCCGCACCAAGACCCAGTCCGCGGATCTTATCGATATCATCCTTCTTGGCAGAAACCATAATGATCGGCGTATTCTTCTCCTCACGGACCTGCCGGCAGATATCGAATCCATCCACCTCCGGAAGCATCAGATCCAGGATGATCAGATCAAACTCCTCCTTCATGGCACGTACAAGCCCCGTATCACCACGGTTCTCGATCTCCACCTCAAAACCCGAAAGCTCCAGGTAATCCTTCTCCAGATCCGCGATTGCTTCCTCATCCTCTATGATCAAAATCCTACTCATTTAGCGGTACCTCCTGATATTTTCTGAGAACAAAATACATGATCGTTCCGATTCCCAGCCGGCTTGTGGCCCAGACCTTTCCACCATGATCCTCCATGATCTTCTTTACGATGGAAAGTCCGATACCGCTTCCTCCCTTGGAAGAATTCCTGGAAACATCGGTACGGTAAAAACGGTCAAAAATATACGGCAGATCCTTGGCGGCAATACCCTTGCCGTTATCCTCGATCTCCACCTGGATAAAATCACCCACATCCTTCACCCGGAGCTGGATGATCCCCCTTGGCTTCTCCATATACTTAATGGCATTACTCACAATATTATGGATCACACGGCGGATCTGCTCACCATCCGCAATAACCTGCACATCCTTCTCCACATAATTGGCATACACAAGCTCGATCCCCCTGGTCTCCATCTCAAGCCCAAGCTCCTCCGCACAATCCGAAAAATAATCCTCCACATTCAGCTTGCTGAACGTATACGGAATACGGTTGGTATCGATCTTGGAATAAAAGGTCAGCTCATTGATCAGATGATCCATCTCATTGGTCTTATTATAAATGGTACGCACATACCGGTCCATCTTCTCCGGCGTATCCGCCACACCATCCATGATTCCCTCCACATAACCCTTCACCGCAGTGATCGGCGTCTTCAGGTCATGGGAAATATTGCTGATCAGCTCCTTATTCTCCTTATCCATCAGGATCTTCTCTTCCGTGGACTCCTTCAGACGCTTACGCATCTCCTCAAAATCCTGGCAAAGCTGGGAAAATTCATCATTCCCCTCAACCTCCAGCACAAAATCCAGATTCCCCTCCTTGATGTTCTTGGTAGCCTTCTTAAGCTTCACCAGCGGAACCGCAATACTCCTGTAGATCCACAGCCCTACTGACAAAGCAGTAAAAACAAGGATGATCGTTGCGGTCAGGATCATATCCTTGGCCATCAGCTTCACCTGGTTACTGGAAGACTGCGCCAGAGAAATATCATAGACCATCTGGCTGGAGTCCGAAGCCTGGCTGCTGCTCTCCTGCACATGCCTCGCCTGCGTCTGGCTGAACCCGTACAGACTTGCGGAAAAAAGAAGCAGCGGCAGCAGGATGATCGCAACGAAGCCCACAATAATACGCGTCTTTAACTTCATCTGTATCTCCGTCCTTTATAAATTCACACATTCGCATACACGTATTATAACATAAACTATATTCCCTATCTCTAAATTTTCTATAAAAAACCCCATCTCACCATGCAAGAAGCCCCCGGTACTGGCACTACCGGGGGCTTCACTCTTTGTTCTTTTGGAACTATTACTATCTCTTTTGCCTAATGGCATTATATCATATGCCTTTCTTAAAATCAATATTCCTGCCAAAAGGATATATAAATATTTTTTTTGACTCTCTTACAGATACTTCTTCAAAGTCTCAACCTTGTCCAGATGCTCCCATGGAAGATCAACATCTGTACGGCCGAAATGACCATAAGCAGCAGTCTGCTTGTAGATCGGACGGCGAAGTTCAAGCATCTTGATGATACCAGCCGGACGAAGATCAAAATTCTCACGAACGATCTCAACAAGTCTGGTCTCAGAAAGCTTACCTGTTCCGAAGGTATTCACACTGACAGAAGTCGGATGAGCAACACCGATCGCATAGGAAAGCTGGATTTCACACTTGTCAGCAAGACCAGCTGCAACAATGTTCTTTGCAACATAACGTGCAGCATAAGCAGCAGAACGGTCAACCTTTGTGCAGTCCTTACCGGAGAAAGCACCGCCGCCGTGACGTCCTGTTCCGCCGTAGGTATCAACGATGATCTTACGTCCTGTCAGACCACTGTCACCGTGAGGTCCGCCGATAACAAAACGACCTGTCGGATTGATGAAATACTTGGTATCAGCATCAACCATATCAGCCGGAATGATCGCATCAAAAACATACTTCTTAATGTCCTCATGGATCTGCTCCTGAGTAACATCCGGATCATGCTGTGTAGAGCATACGACAGCATCGATTCGCTTCGGCTTGCCGGCCTCATCATACTCAACAGTAACCTGAGTCTTTCCATCCGGTCTTAAATATTTCAGAGTGCCGTCCTTACGAACCTTTGTCAGCTGCTGAGCAAGCTTGTGAGCCATGTTGATGGCATATGGCATATACTCCTCAGTCTCATTGGAAGCATAACCAAACTGAAGACCCTGGTCACCGGCACCGATGGAATCCAGTTCGTCCTCATTCATATCGTCCTCTTTCTGCTCAAGAGCCTTATCAACACCCATAGCGATATCTGTGGACTGCTTGTCAAGTGATGTGATAACCGCACAGGTATCTGCGTCAAAACCATAATCCGCATTGTCATATCCGATCTCACGGATAGTATCACGAACGATCTTCTGGATATCAACATTAGCCTTGGTTGTGATCTCACCCATAACAAGTACAAGACCTGTTGTAGTAGCAGTCTCGCAGGCAACACGGCTCATCGGATCCTGTGCCATCATAGCATCAAGGATCGCATCAGAAATAGAGTCGCAGACCTTGTCAGGATGACCCTCAGTTACAGATTCAGACGTAAATAAAATTTTCTCCATAATCTTCTCCTTTTGTAATAAAACAACGGTTATACACATAAAAAACAGCCCGTACAATCCGGACTGTTTAAGTTCTGTAAACAATCCTCTTATTGTTCGATTGCTCGCTCAGGTTGGCACCTTCCTGGATTCTCCGGGGTTGCCGTGGCTTCACAGATCCTTTGTATCTCCACCACTCTGAATAAAAGGCTATCTTTTATGAAATTTACTGCAACACATACAATATACTTATCATACCAAAATGTCAAGAGCAATTTTCGATAAAAAATATCACCCGTTACTTTTTCATCCCCAATACGTAAATATTCCAAAAAAAGAACCGGGCCTCCACATCGCCCGGTTCTTCCAGCGATCATCCTTCAGAATGATCCGTTATTTATTTTTTCTTCTTTCTCTTAACTCCATAAGCTGCACCACCGCCAACAATAATCGCTGCTGCAAGGATTCCAACCCATACGCCGATCGGTGTATCATCGCCGGTCTTTACAGAACGTCTTGCTGTACCACTGGTATCGTTCGGAGCAGTTCCGCCCGCTGTACCGTTATTCGGGATCGGAGTGATCCGATCATTTCCACCATGATTTGCTCCAGGTGTAACAGTCGGAATCGGTGTCGGCTCGGAAGAAAGACTGTTGGTGATCTCTTTTGTTACAGTATATCGGTTATCATTATTCAGTGTAACCTCACCCTGACCGGTAACTGTATACTTAAAGGTATCATCATCAACCGGATTTCCATCCTTATCCGTCTCCAGAACAGTATAAGTAACACTGTTGATCTCCTGATCCTTTGGAAGATCCAACATTACCTGAACACTATCATTCTGTTTCAGAGTCACTACCTTCTTAAGCGTCAGCTCACCGTTACTCTCAGTGGAGAACAAACCTGCATAGAATGTATCATCCACAGTAGAAGCAACACCATCGATCATCACATTCTTCTTAATGTTGATAAATCCGTTACGGCTGAATATATCGGAAATCTTTGTATAATAGTTATTTACATAAGCCACTGCCTCAGCAGCACCACTATCTCCACCGATCACAACCTGATTGGACTTCTCTTCACTCTCGCCATTCAGCTTCGTTACATTGTAGTAGTAAAGATTCTCCTCATCCACCTCGATCTTCGTATTCTGCTGAAGAAGATTTCCATCCTCATCCAACTCAAATACATAATAGGTGCCATCCGGAACATCCGTCCATGTAGCTGTACCACTGGAAGCATTCTGGATATGGATATCCTTTAAATAATCATCACGGAACGGGATCGTACCTTCCTGATCCGAAAAAACGCCAACCTTATAAGTTACATCCTCTTTCGTTTCCAGAGGAATCACATTGTCATTCTCATCAACATTATAGATTCTCTTCGTAACCTGGATCTGTGTATGCTGTTTCGTTGAAGTCTTCGGATATGCCTGCACATCATACATCCATCCCTGCTCCTGATCTGCAAAAGGAACGGAGATCAGCATCGGTGAAACCGCAACACTGCTGTTCGCATCTGTCTGCACCACCAGATACATACCCTCAGCCAGATCGGTAACAGTAATATTACCCTCTGCATCAGAGGTTCTGGACAGACCCCACACATCCACGCTTCCGCTGCTGATCATATCTGCCAGCTGCCCTGCTGCTTCATACCAGCCGTCAGCCGTCGTGATGGAATCAAAATCGATTGCTGCGGCAGCCAGTGCCTCATCCAGCACGAAATGCACATTGCCATCAAAATTCACACTGCCAACCCTGTAGATCGTCAGCCCTACACCCGGCAGCGGAGTCTGATTTCCTTCCTCATCCGCCTGCTGAACCGTCAACGTCAGATTACCCTTTGTTCCAGCTACATAATCCCCGGCGAAAACCGGCTGCAAAACACTCGTGACCAGCATAGCCGTCAGCATCAGAACAGCCAGAAGGCTCCGGAATATTTTCCCTTGCTTTCTTCTATTTTTCATCGCTCTCTGCCTCCTCTTTCCTTTCTGAAAGCTGTTTCATTCTGCGTTTTTTATCCTTGCGGCGGACAATCAGGTAAATCAGCAGAATCAGAATAACAAGCGCTGCCGCACCGCCGGCAAGAACCCTCTTCGGATCCACAATCGCAAGCTTCTGCGGAATCGTTTCGTCATTCTTAGTAACTTCTTCCTCCACATACTTCGTCCGAATACCACGAACAAGAAGCCTGTGGGTATTCACCGCATAAGGCGTACACGTAACCAGTGTCACATGATCCTCGCCTTCAACAATATCCAGGTCACTGGTCTCATCCGGAAGCACCGTCTTGATCTGATCCACCTTGTAGGCCAGATTCTTGCCAAGAATATGCAGGATAAAAATATCTCCCTTTTCCATCTGATCCAGATCTGTAAAAAGCTTTGCGTTAGGAAGACCTCGATGCGCCGCCAGAACCGCATGGGTGCTCTTGCCTCCGATAGGAAGACTGGTGCCCTCCACGTGGCCCACACCCTTTTCCAGCACGGTCTTGCTCAGTCCGTGATAGATAGCCAGCTTTGCTTTGATCTTCGGGATCTCGATACTGCCCATCAATCCGTCACCGTTAGGATCCAGGACTCTGTCATAAGGATGACTCAGCTCATAAGTATCCTCTTCCTCAAAAGCATCTACAATGGCATTCACCGGATGCTCGGCATTATACTCCTTCGCCTCTTTCCACAGCCTGTCATAGTCATTGTCCGAAAGCTCTGTTACCGCTTCCTCGTACTTACTGACCAGCTGTGCGTTACGGTACTGGTTCCACATATCACTGATCGTAGGATAAAGGAACACACCCGCACCTGCCAGAAACACCAGGACGATAAAAATGTTCAGGACAACATTACTCTTTTTCTTTTTTTTCTTTTTAGCCATAAATCATTTCCTGCGTCGTTTTTTGTTCTGAACAGAATTGATACCGGCAACCAGGATCACCGCGATCACAACACAGAGAGCAAGCATCGGAAGCGTCGGATTGGTGATTCCGGTAACCTTCTTCTCTGTTTTCTGAACCGCCTTCGCAGCCTTCATCGGAACTCTGTGTCCCCTCACCAGAAGCCTGTGCGTATTCACCGCATAAGGCGTACACGTAACCAGCGTTACATAATCATCCCCATCCGTGATACCCAGAGACTCTGTCTGCTCCGGAAGAACGGTAAGAATCTGATCCACCTCGTAGGCAAGCGTCTTACCCAGCACATGCAGGTAAAAAACATCTCCCTCTTCCACAAGATTCAGATCTGTAAAAAGTTTCGCACTTGGAAGTCCTCTGTGTGCCGACAAAATACAATGGGTACTCTTGCCGCCAACCGGAAGACTGCTGCCGAACAAATGACCGGCACCCTTCTCCAGAGACTCATCTGTCGTGTAATGATAGATTGGAATGCTCACATCGATCACAGGAATCTCCACATACCCCATCATTCCATCACCATTCAGGTTCAGAAGAGACTCATATGTACTGTCCGTCTGTCCATCCCTCACGGAAAAAGCATCCGGCACACTTTCCTGCTTAATCTGTTCGTTATACTCCTGTGCTGCCTTCCACATGCTGTCAATCTTCTCCGAATTATCATCCGAAGAAACACTGCTGCTATAATTACTGATCAGCAGGCTGTCCCTGTACCGGTTCCAGGCATCACTGACCATTGGATACAGCAGTATGGACAACCCTATCAGAAACAGCAAACCAAGTCCAATATAATTTTTCTTCTTATTCTTTCTCATAGGTTTCTCCATACTGTTGTATTACCATCCGGCCCCCGAAGGGGCCGGGCGGTAATGATTTCTTCAACAGAATAATCAGAAACTATTCTGTTTTAATACTTGCTTTGTCGTTGCTTATAAATAATCTTTGAATTGAATCGATCCGGCAATCAAACGATTACTCTTCAGATCCTTTTCTGCGGCTGATGAAGAAAGCACCAGCAGCGCCAGCCATAACTACAACACCGATGATAGTGAAGAGGTATGTTCCCATGCCACCTGTATGTGGAAGAGAATGTAATCTTGTATCTGAAACATTTACTGTAGCCGTTGGATTTCCTCCGTTTTCAATTGTTACATCGTTTACATTCACTACAGAATATCCAGCTGGAGCCTTTTTCTCGACAATCTTATATTTTCCATCATCAAGTCCTTTTGCTACTACTACACCATTTTTTGCTACAATATTTGTTACTTTAGTAATATCATCATTTGCAATTTCTTCTTCAGTTGCTTTTTTATAAATAGACTGTCCGTCTTTTTTGTGCTCAACAAGTACAAACTGAATTTCAGCCCCAACTTCATCCTCTTTTATTGGTGCAATACTGAACTCTGCGTCTGCTAAGAGTTTACTATTATTTTCATCGTATTTGTTGATTGTAATAGAACCTAATTTACCATTTACTTCAGATGGCTTGCTTCCTTTGTCACTTGACGCTTTGTTTACAAAAGTATCAGCATCTGTAATCTGTGCCTTTACTTCTACTGTTACAGTCTGACCAGCATGTCCATTATCTGCTCCAATGTAGGCAGAAGTAAATCTTACTCGTACTTTCTGATCTTCTGCTGCTGGTAATGTTGTTATTTCATCACCATCAGTCCCATCATCCTTCACGCTTACTAATTTATAATCAGTGCCTGCAGCTAATGAAGCCTCTCCAACTTTTACAGTTACTTCTTTTACTTTCATACCTTTAGGTTCGTCAGTAATCTGGAATGCTCTATCCTTTGCATCTTTATCATAACTTGGGAAAGTAGCTGTAATAGTAAATGGAACTTCCTGTCCACGGTTTACAACCTGGTATGTTGTTTGTCCATCATCGCCTGTAAAAGCTTTTGTAAGTGTATATGTTGAGCCCTTTGCATCAATTGTTTTATCTTGTGCTATCATTAATCCATTGTCATCATAGCCATAAACAGCTTCGCCCATTGGGTTGTAAGTTGTTTTTTTAGAAGCTGCATAAACATAGTAAGCACCAATAGCAAGATTATCAAATTTAACTTCACCATTTTCAGGAACTTCCTTAGTATATGAAATTACTGGTGTAAGATTTTCTCTCTTATTAGCAATGCTCTTCCAATCAATAGTTACTGGATTCTTATCAAGATTCACATCGTTTTTTATTGCCTCGTTTTCAACTTCCCAGCTGCTGTGTTCAGCATTCCATCCAACTACTTTATAAACTACTACCGTAGTATTCTCTCCCGGAACTAATCCCTTTACTGTAAGAGAAGCTTTATCATTCGCTACTGGTGTTTCCTGTTCCGTTGCAAATACCGCTGTGCACATAGACAGTACCATAACCGCTGCCACTAATAATGCACCAATCTTTTTAAATAAATTTTTCATAAGGTTTGCTCCTTTCTTTCTCTGCATTTTTTTCTTTTTCGCCCTTCATCGGCCATTTACAATTAATGTGTTACGATCTCTTTGCTTCTTCCTCCCTTCGTTTATTATTTATAAACAACAGGAGTGCAGTTGCAAGAATCGCTACACCACTGATTGTAAATCCATATGTTCCCGGACCACCTGAGTTTGGTAAGGAATATAGTTCAGCATTTTCAATCTGATAATATCCATCTGTCTGACTTACCGTTTTACCATCATAAGCAACTGTAACTCCATTCAGGTCTACAACTATCTTCCATGGTTTCTCAGATAGGAGATAGCCTGTTGGTGCTTTGGTTTCTACCAGTAGATAAGTTCCTGGTGTCAGATTTTTGATGGTTGTCTTTCCATCTTCATCTGTCTTAATTCCTCTTTGAACCAAATCATCTTTTGTATAGCTATCATTTTCTCCGTTCGCGAGATAAAGTGAAAATTCTGCATCCCTTAATGTTATAGATGCATCTCCTTTTTTGATCTTCACTATGCTTATCTGTGTTTCTACTTTCGTATTTGTAATTGTTTGTGATACTGTATTATTTGATTTTGTTACTTCACCATATGTTACCTTATAATCGGTTGCTTTGGTCTTTCCTGAATAAGTGGCATTTACTTTTGCATAATCATTATTTGCAATTTTCACATAGCCAATTTCATTGATGGTAAATTGTGCATTTTCGCCCTCTTTCACTGTTCTCAGCTCATAAGCAACCCAATCTCCATTTACATCATTAAATGTATGTGTGAAGTGGTTATTCGCATTTAGCTCTGCGCTTAGCTCAGTGGGGCTTCCATCTGTCTTATAAAGGCCAACATAGATACTGTCATGTGTTGTTCCTTCCAGATCACCGTTCCATTGTTTGGTTACTGTAAGATTTGTTTTTAAAGTATTTGTTACTGTAACCAGTGCATCTTCATTGAGTTTGAATTGACCATCTGCACCACTATCACCAATCACATCCTTTGATGTTTCACAACCTGCAACATCCTTGTCTGGCGCTTCATATTCTGAATTCAGCTGACACTCTTCTACCTTAAATTTTGTTCCTGACAGAATCTGACCAATAACAATGGTATCTCCTACTCCTACACCAGATATAATTCCCTCTGATGTAGCACTTCCTGTTGTCTCGGAGTTGTCTGCTCGTTTTATAACATATGAACCATCATACGGAATCAGATTTCCGTCCTGTCCGGATAAATAAACCTTAAAGCTGAAAGTATCTGTTGTAGTCTGACCATCTGTCATCTGCTTTGTTATCTGAAGTTTCCTTAAATTCTTTATGGAACAATTATTCCTGAAGGTAACTTGCGCAACATCACCTGCTTTTTTTGTTTCACTTTTTGCTATATACGTTCGTCCTTCTGGAACCTTGCCAGACGTCGTTTCCGTAATTTTTTTACCATTTTCATCGTAATATGTTACATTCCAGCCATTAACATCTACATCATCAAACTGATTCGATTCAATTCCAACCTCTTCTGCATAAAACAGAAGTCCTGAGGATATTCCCTCAAATACCGCTGATTCTCCGGCTTTCAGAGAAAACGTATTATGTTCCCCTACCACTCTTGTTTCACCTGTTAATGCACCATTTTTCTTTACTTTAAAAGTGGTACCTGTTGGAATTGCGTTAAACTGTGTGCCAGTTTTATCATCTTCATCCTGCAGATATGCTTTAAATTTAAAATCTGTACTGGTGTACTTTTCTTTATCTGAATTACCAAGTGCCTTTGCAACCTCGATAGAATTGGTCGGTACCGGTGGAAGATTGAATTTTAAAGAACAGTTTGATTCACCTCTTCCTCGCTCCAGATAGAAGAATGCTAATGTATGAGTGGAATAATCCGAAAATTTATTTCCAAATATATTCTCTAATTTAGGTTGCTCACTATCGTTGACCGTAACAACTCCTGTATTAAAATTAATAGTTCCAGAAGCCCTCTGATGTACACCACCCAGATCAAGTACCAGTTTACCGTCTACAAATACCCATACATCATCGTCACCTGAGAAACTGAAAATCATATCTTTTCCATTTATCTTACCATCTTTAGGTTGTATAAAATTGAAAGATGCTTTCATACCGAAGGCATACTTATTACTATCGGTCTGATCTGTCAGTGCCGAAAACGGCATAAAAGCACCGGCCCCTCCCCCCTCACCATTGCTGCCATGATAATCAGGTTTGTTATAAACGATAAAATTCTTTTCTGAATTATCAGAGGACGTATTATAATATGCGTAATTTTTTTCACTGTCATAACTATACTCACCGGTAGTGGAATTATAACTAAACAAATGATTTAACCCTTCCGCAATTGCTATAGTTTGATCCCACTTTCCATTGAATAATTTATTCAGTGATACATTATTATTACTTAAAACTGGATATCCATCTTCTCCTAGATCTGACTTAACTATTCCCGAAGTTACACGTTTACTGTGTGTATAGTCAGTACCATCAAATGGAAGAAGTCCTTTATAATTTTGATATGAATTGTAATTATATAAATCAATATCTATCAATCCGCGTGTATCTGCCGTCTCTATTGACGTATAATTACCACTGCTGATTCCATATATGAATTTGATAGTCTGGCTTCCTACATCGTTCCACGTCTCTCCGTCTTTACTATATTGTAATCCTCCTGCATCACCTTTTCTGAGATATTTGACTTCTGTAGCTTCTGCCCCACTACCTACAGCAGCATATTTATACGTATATGTCTTATCTTTTTCATAGTTACCCCAGTGATTCCAAGTCCATTTCCACGTATATGCTTCACCCGGAACTGAACTATCTCTTTTCTCTTTATCCACATGAAGAACTGAACTGCCCAAACTGCTCAAATTAACGCTGTTAGAATTGGAAGTATCACTTGTTGTACTTAACTCTGTTCCATCTTCAGAATACAACATAGCCCTACTTGTAAGTGTTGCATTGCTATACACAAAAATCACATATTGTTTGCTTTCCAGGTTCTGATAGTTTGTATCTTTGCTCCTTTTATATTTCATTACTGCCTGGTTATTTTCCAAACGTCCTGTCAGTATGGCAATTTTCTCTTCACTGACTTTTGTGTATCTGTCATTTTTCTTTGTAGCAATATAAGCTCCCTGGAACCTATAGGCCTTTCCATCCTTTTCTTGAATGCTGTATAAATTCTTATTAATTCCTGTTGATGTTACCGTATCCAGATATAATACCGGATTGGTATCTTCTGTTTCCAGTGTCAATTTTCCTGTTGATACTGTTGCACTTAAGTCTGTATAACTACTATTTCCGGATAATTTTACCATCTGAATATTTTTGGTAAAATCAAAAGCTCCAAGTCCTGTTCTCTTCCAGGTAATCGTAAACGTAGAAAAGCTCTCCGTCTCAAACTCAGCCTTCTGGACTTCACCCTCTGCATTTGTTTCTACATTAGCGGTATCGTCCTTAGTCATATCCACAACGGACTCTACATTTCCGTTCGCATCTTCCACGAAGTGCATTACAGAAACAGAAAGATTCTGCTCTGCCGCCTCTGTATCATCCTGGCTGTTTTCGTCTGCAGAAGCCATTGCCATTGTTGCGGCATCTGCTTCCTTCACTTCATCCGGAGCAGTTGCATTCTGATACTCCATGGAAACTTTAACCTTTCCGTCTTCCGGATTGATCTTGTTTCCTTCGCTGTCCTGGAAGTAGATATCGTAGGCAAGGAAACCGGCGATAGAATATTCTTCGTTCTCGGCTTTCTTCTCAAGTCTGTCAGCTACATCTGTATACTGGTCAGAGCCTTTCTCGATCGGATTTACAACAAACTGTGCATCCTTCGGAAGAACTCCACTGGCTGCTGTTGCAGTTACAACTACATCACCAATAGTCTTAGAATAAGAAACTTCTTCGCTTTCCAGAACATCCTCGACTTCTTCTGCCTCTTCACTGCTGTCAACAACCTGTGCCATATCACTTCTTATGTAAGCCTCGGTTCCTTCCCAGGAAACCTTGTACCAGGTTGCTCCGTCCTCTGCTGTTACGGTATCCAGAAGTGTGATCTGTGTTCCTGCGTTTACAGTTGCCAGAACCTCTGCATCGACAGATGGACTGACACGAAGATTCGTATCGTCTCCCAGAACCTCGATCAGGCTTGTCTCACCATTCTCATCTGCTGCCGGAACATCATCCGGGCTCTCAATATCCTCTGCCGGTTCTTCCACCACATCCGGATCCTCTGTCGGCGCTTCGGTAGGTTCAGCATCCGGATTCTCCGCCGGAGCCTCAGAAGGCTCTGCCTCAGGAGTTACCTCCGGATTCTCTGCTGCCGGTGTCTCAGCTGCATCCTGCTCAGGCTCGTCCGAAATATCCACTCCGTCCGTAAGCTCCTCTGATGCGATAGGCACCTCGTCCTCATTACCGGAAACAGCTTCCGTCTCGACATCTACTGTCTCAGGAGAATCCCACATAACGGCAAAAACAGCTGCGTTGCCAGTCTCAACCTGAAGTGTCTGGATCTGTTTGCCCTCGTTGACATTCAGAACCTTCAGATCCTCGTTGGCCTGTAAGGTGTTAACATCAGTATCACCGGTACTGCTGTTATAATGAAGCTTCTCAACGGTTACACTCGTGCTGGCTGCATCGGTAAGCTCCGGTGCTGCCGGTGTCTTGTACTCAAAAGTTACTCTGACTCTGCCGTTCGGCTCGACTCTGTTTCCGTCGCCATCAGCAAAATACACATCATACGCAAAAAAACCTCTCAGGCTGCTGCCCTTGTCTGTAGCTGCTGCTGAAAGCTTCTGAGAAACTGTATCATAAGATACGGATGAATTCTCGTTTACGCTGTCAGCCTTCAATGCTGTATTCTGCGGAAGAGCTCCGTCCTCCAGTGCCTCTGCTGTTACTTTAACAGAATCATTCTCATATGTAAGCGTCGATTGCTGCGCCTGTTCCGTTTCCTCCTGGTCAGCGCTGCTTACATCCGGTGTCGATTCTTCGGCCGCTGGTTCAGATGTAATTTCGCCATCTGTAAATATATCCTCCGTTCCATCTCCGAACGCCTCACTCGCGGAGATCGTATATGCACTCGGCATACAGGATACCATCAACGCCAAAGCCACCATAAATGCCAGGAGTTTTCTGATCTTATTATTCCTTAATTTTTTCATACCTTTCCCGCTTTCCTGTGTGTGCATTAACGTGTACTGTATTTCTTATTACTTTACTTCTGTTTATATTCCTTTCTCTTAAAAAAGCTTCATGTTTTTAGCCGGTGAGTAAACAGGTTACACCTTTACAATATTTTACCCTTATGTGATTGTAGTGTCAATATACCAGACATTTTTGGTAAGGATACTGACATTATCAGATGCTATCGAAAATCAGCCTTCAACTCCTCCTTCTTAACTTACTCGTTCACTGGTTCTTTTCGCCTGATTTTTCAATAAAATCTGACTATTCGTGGTATTTATTATACAACACTAATAGTTGTTTTGTAAGGCACTTTTTTTCATAAAAAAGTGCCTCTGTCACTATTTTAACATGAATTTCTTCAGCTCATCCCGCTTCTTGACATTCAGCTTGCAAAAGATATCCGTAAGGTAATGCTTGACAGTATTAATGGAAATCCCCAGATGCTCTCCTATCTCCTTATTGCTCCATCCCCCACTTGCCAGCATGGCAATAGAAAACTCCATCGTCGACAGCTCCCCCGTAACCTTTCTCCTGTTTTCCGGATTATGAAGCGCCATCCAGCCCCTGCTGAAAGAAATCACCCCTTTCGTGATACGCTGATACGCCTCCGGATCCCGATTCCGGATACAAGCCTCGACCAGCCCCCGCAAAAGCCCATGATGCTCAATAAAAGGCTCCAGAAACCCATCCCTCTTCGCCAGCTCCCAGCTCCGGAGCATCTCCTCCTGCGCCTCCTGCTTATGCTTTCGGTTTATCGCACACACCGCCATCATACAGTGGATATACGTCATACTGATCGGATACGGCCTCTCCGCCATAAACAAAGCAGCCTTACCCATCCCATAAGCACTCCATATCTCCCCGTTAAGATAAGTATGGTGAGCCATCACATACGTGGCAAAAAGCCTCAGCCCCTCAGGAAGCATCCTGCTGTACTCCCCAAAAGCAGGCATCCCATCCGTAGGCAGATGAAGCAAAACCGCCCCCACATACCCCGCCAGAAGACAGGACGCATAAACATCCGCAGGAACCTTTTTCTTCATAGCCAGCTTCAAACAGGACTGGATTCCCTCCATCCCCCGCTTAGCCGCCGCCACATTCCCCAGCGTCAGATTAGAATACCCATACAAAATACACGCCGAAAGCCGCAGCTCAATAACCCTGCTGGACAGATACCCCCTCGTGATCTCACAACACTCCTCAGCCCGCCCCGTAAAATAAAAAAGCTCAGCCCGCGCAATATTCCTCAAATCCACATCCACAAACCCCTCAACAACCTCCCGAGCCCTCCCAGGCTCAAAAGACGAATTCAAAAGCGGCAAAACCATATAATCACACAAACAACCCACTCCCCTTCCAAAACCCAGGCAGCCCCCAAAAAGACCACCCTCAAAACCAGACCAACACAAACATCCGAAGCCCTTCACCCAAGCCACATCAACACACATCCGAAGCCCATCACACAACCCTCATCAACACACATCCGAAGCTCATCTCTCAAGTGTTATTCGGCAAATTAAACGCTGCCGTTTCCATCAGATTAAAACGGGTCTTTCAGAGCACCTAACGATGGGATGAAGCATATATTTTTGGACGCTTCAGGCACGTTATTTTATGAGAAAAAACCATCATGCAGATTATCTTACATGATGGTTTCTAAAGCTATCCGAGTTCACAGTCATTGATTGCCTGCATGACGGCATCAGCGGTTATGATATTTAAATTTGAGCTGTTTCCAACCAACAGACTTGCATTACACAGTTTGTTGATCATACGTGGGGTCCCATTCGCTGCATTGAGGATTGCTTCCAGTGCATTGTCTTCGAATACCGTTTGTGTGCATCCGGCGCCATTCAGTTTGGCAGCAACATAGGAATGCCCTTCTGCTTTTGTCATGCCTTCCAGATTATAATTCATGACAATTCTCTGGCGGAAAGGTTCGTGGATGCTTAGACGCAGGGTGCTGTTGAGCTGTGGCAGACCGGAAAGAAGAACAACAGCCCGGTCTTTGGAATCCATTTCAAAGTTGAACAGCATTTTTAAGTCATTGAGTACAGCGTTTCCGATATAGTTCGCTTCATCTATGATGATGACAGGCGTCTGTCGTTTCTCAAGTACGAGACGGTTAATTTCATCCTGGATGATTTTGAAGTTATCGGTCTTGCGGAATGCAGGCTGGGCTCCAAGTTCAGCGGCAAGATTCCGGTAAAAATCATTTACAGTCAGGGTGGAAAGACTGGAATAAACTACTTTATAAAGGGAAGTATTCAGTCCCGAAGCCCAGTTCCTGACAGCGGTGGTCTTTCCTCTTCCGGCGCTTCCGGTCAGGAGGCCGAAGCCTTTTGTGGTAAGCAGGTAGTTCAGACGGAACAGAACCTCCTTGTATTCCTGTGTTTCTACGAGGACTTCCTTTGAGTTCTTTAGGAAAGGATTAAACTCCAATCCGTATCTTGCAGTGTAATCCATAATCATTCGTCTCCTTTGCATAAGCGTACTTTTTCTCTTTTTATCAATGCGTTTTCGGTTTTATTGAGAAGCCGGATTGGTGTCAGCGTCCCATCAGCTTCCACAATGAAGATTTCTTTCATATCCGGGGAATAGCGTAGGCGGATACGCTGCCGTGCAAAACGATAATCAACTTCGTATTCAATCTGGTCGATGACGATTACACTGTCAGCAGATACCCGGCGTTCAATCTCCAGAAGGAAATTTTGACGGATGTCTTCCTCGGAAAGTCTGCGGATCTGCTCCGGTTCCGAAAAGAAACGGTCCTGTGGGGACAGTCCACGGAGGGAAGAATGGGGGGATTGGTTGTATTGCTGGACAAAAGCGTACAGACTTCCCCTTAGTTCTTCCAGTGAATGGAAATCCCGCATATCAAGGGCTGCCATCCACTGATCCTTCATCGTCCGGAACCAGCGTTCAATCTTGGCTTTTCCGGTGGGAGTGTATGGCTGGCAGTAACTGAGTGTTGTACCGATTCTTGCGGCAAGGAGTTCCATTTGCCTGTTTTTGTAAGACTTACCATTGTCAAAGTTGAAAACTTTTGGGCGCCCATACTTTGCTATGGCTGATTTCATAACCGACATCAGGTTGATAAAGTTATCATGATAGAACACATCAATTCCGGTAATGAAGCGGCTGGCATCATCAATCAGGGCAATGATATAGATCCGGTGTTTTTTGCCATCCGAATCTGTAAGGCGGGGACCGACGCTGCTGTCCCCGCACCAGACCTCATTGATATGAGGGCGTTCATAGCGGCGCATATCCTTGTTCGGTGTCTGCCGCAGTTCCGACTGAAGCCGTTTCACAAAGCGGCTGACGGTGGATTCGGATACCTGTCCGTTTATTACAGAGCCATCGGATTTCAGCTGCCTGTAAATAGCGGCCGCAGACATGCGTGGATAGTTGGTCTTGAAATACCGGATTCTCTCCTGAAGTTCTTCGTCAAGCTTGCGGCTCATGCCGGCATCTGAGCGCCCTTTCGGGACAAGACCTTCAAAACCATGGTTCTGATAGTCCAGATACCATTTTTCAATGGTGGCGGGAGCATAATGATGGAGCTTCCCATCGGGTCCCATGAGTCCTTTTGCAGAAATTTCCGTGTAAAAAGCGGTCTTGCTTGGATAACGTTCATCAAGTCCTGCAATAATCGGTGCGATGGCGCCATAGCGCATCAGTGCGATTTCCTGTTGTTTTTCTTGTTTCATAGATTTCATCTGCCTCCTTTTTCTAAAGGATAAGGGATAAAACCAGACCTGTCGTGTAAGGTTATGTTGGCAGGATAAAAAGTTTATTGGAGGTTGATTTAATCTGCATGAACTGTCTGGAAAAGAGGGAAAAGCATCCTGAAATCAGGCTGGGGATATCGGGGAGGTAAAGCCTCATGGAGAGCAGCCGCTGCTTCCAATGTAAGCGGTAGTTCCGGATGATGGATTTCAGGTTGTTTTCATCCACGAGGTATTGTTCTTCCAGTATGTTCCGGAATCCGGTTTCATGTTCATAAGCCTGAATCAGACGGACGTGCAGGGCCAGGGGGATCTGGGAATACGGGACCATGGAT
>OODE01000115.1_pt1 | contig 72232 bp, 58 predicted proteins | sample 1671771 | NCBI WGS metagenome assembly OODE01 (sample SAMN06348191, study PRJEB24527) | human gut metagenome | biome: human gut; feature: ankylosing spondylitis patient; material: feces | host: Homo sapiens | place: China | collected 2015-10 | reverse complement strand
CAGTCGCTGCCGCTTTCCGCCATAGTGCTGATGGCTTCAGAAATTAAACCAAAGGCTTCTTTTATTCCACTCATTATCTTGTCCGTAATGTGTCTGATCTTAAAACTACTTCATGCACAACACTAATACTGTCTACCATCTCTTCGGCAAGGGCCGTGATGCGGCGGGTTCCGAAGACTGAGCCGATTTCGGTATGTTGTTTTCGGTATTTACCGGTTCTGGTATCGCGGTATCCAATCGGTTGAGGGCATTGCCTTGCGCTTCGACCGTGGTTCCCGGCGAGGCTCAAGGGGCACGACGCCGCGCCCCTTGAGAATCCCCGCACGCCAAAGCAAAGCCTTGGAACCATCATGCGGTCATGACTTCCCCACAGGGGAGTCCCCGCCCGCACGGGCCGCGGAAAACGGACGGAACCGGAGTGCCCGCGTCCGCGACCCATGCCGTGCGCCTTACGGCTCCCGGTGCCATGGGTTCGTGGACCCGTTTCGCACGCGGTTCCGACTGTGCTTTCCCATTGCGCGCGCCGTCGGCGCGCTCCACGGGGTGTCGCTTCCGTCCACCCACGGTGGGCTTCGGCCGGGGAACGGAGCTCGCTCAGCCGCTCGCACCCTTCGAATTTTCTTTTGGACCGTCCGGCTACGCCGGATTGATCATACCGGCGTCGCGCCTCCCGTCAACGTTGCCGCGCCCCCTGCGGGTTCGCGCCCGTCTTATGACTGGAACCGCTTTGGCCGGTAACGCTATCGCTTGACCAAACGGCCACAAAGAAAAAATTTCAGGGACCGACAGGACATCAAGGAGACACATCATGGCAGCCATCGGCATCAAGGAAACCCCGTCCGCGACAACATCCGAACTCGCCACCGCGTTCGACGAGTGGCTCGACGGACTCGACACCCCACAGGCCACGCTCACCAAGCACAGCATGGAAATCCTCGCCAGATCCATGAGGAAGAGCATGGCATTGCGCGACGCCATGCTCCTGTCCGTCATCTGCGCAGGCAATCCCGAATACGACAAGGGTAAACTGCGGGATTACGCGGCCGCGCCGCGCATCCCGAACCATCAGCTCTCCGAATGGTGCGAACGGATGATGAAATGGTCGTTCGCACACGCCGGACACGAGACCGACAAGGACAAGGTCGCGAACGCAAGCCGGATGCTGGTCGACATCGTCGACACCGTCGAGGACACCGACCTGAAACTACAGGCCCAGCCGTTCGCCATCACCAGCTACATACTGTGGTGGGTGGGGGACGAGCGCGCCATGCTAGCCGCGATGCGCGCGCTGGCAATCGACGAGGAATGCAGTCTCGCCGCCATAGTCGCGGCCGCCATCCACGGCGACCAGTGGCCGAACCGGAACTGACCGCGAACCAGCACCAAGCCGACACGACAGGTCTGCCGGCCTGACCGCCGGCAGACCACAAAACCCGCAAGGAAACAGCAAAATGCTCGGCGGACGGGAAAAACCCGTGTTGGACATCCTGCTGTGAGCCGATTCCAAGGGACATCGCCCCTTGGCAAACCCGGCCCGGCCCCAGGGCGCCGGGGATAACGGACCCTCCGCTTCACGTCGGGACGATTCCGACAACGGAACGTGCCCCGCCATGCCTGGTGCGGCGGGGCCGGGAAACGGAGCGGCGCGCCGGTGCGCCGCCATTCCTGATTTTCTTTGTGACCGTTCGGCTGAAGCCTCATGATCGTAACCGCCTCCACATCCGCGCCACGCGATACCGGACTGGCGTCCGGCGTGCTCGCGGACGCTCCGGCGGCTAACGCTAACGCTCGACCAAACGGCCACAAAGAAAAAATTCAGGGACCGGCAGGACCAAGGGGAAGACCGATGAATCATTGCACATACGATTCGCAGCACGAACCGAAGAACATCAAGGTCCAAGGACTCCATGGCCGCTGGGACGTCTGCCTTCACGCGGTCGAAAAGAACGGTAGCCGGGAATACTGGTGGGTTCGGAACGCCAACGGCGTGGACGGCGAGGAAGGCTACTGGACGACCAGGAACACGGCAGGCGAATACAAGTACTTCTGCGACGCGGGATGGGGAGACGACGACAACGCCATCGCACACCTCGAGGAGGAACTCACCGGCTGAGACCCGGAACAGCCAACATGTCCGGCCCATATCGGGCCGGACACCCGTGAAAAGAACGAAACAAAGGGGCAGGAAAGAAAAAAATGTGCAACTACAAGCTGACCGTGATCATCGGCAAGAACAGCGACATCGTCGACGGCGGCGGCTGGGTCACCTCCATGACCTGGAGGAAGTCCACCATCCTCGAAGCCAAGGACCGCGCCCAGGTCCTCGCTCTGCGCGACCTGCTCAACAGCAGCAAACCAGCCGTCGATGAGGACGGATACCTCATGTGGAATCGCTGCTACGGCATGTGCAACACGCAATGCTGGCAGTGGGAACTCGCATGCGCGCACAGCACCTGCATTAACCAGATCATGCGCCGCGCCGACGTGGACTGGGCCGACGCCGGCGTGCCCGACATCGACATGCCCACCATCACCATCAACCTCTCCATCAACTGAAGCAAACGACAATGTCCAACGAACAACAGGATCCCTCCGTGCACGCCGTGCAACAGGCGTTCGATGGCCACATCTGGATTACGCTCGGAAGGGCTGGGCCGCATACTGCAAGGATAACTTCAGCCAACAGGTAACAATAATGAGGCAACTGCCGAAAAAGGAGCCACACGAACATATGAATACGGAACGAGTCATGGAACGCGTCCGCCGACTGCTGGCCATCGCCAACGATCCACGCCGCATCGAACCACTCGACAAGCCGCTCGACATGTACGTCATGCTCGACACGGAAACCACGGGCCTCCATCCAGAGGAAGGCGCCACGCTCATCGAAATCGGCGCGTTCCTCGTCCAGCCAGGCAACGAGAACAGCCGGCCGAAATTTGAACAGCTCATCGACCCGCGCCAACCATTGTCGGAATTCATCACCGGACTCACCGGCATCACCGACCAAATGCTCCAAGGCATGCCCACAGCCGGCGCCGCTATGCTCCGTTTCCACCAATGGCTCGACCGGACCTGGCCGGCAGGGGAGCCGTTGACCATCATCGCCCACAACGCCGAATTCGACGTCAGCTTCCTTGACGCCGCCGAACGCGTCTACGATCCGACAGCAAGCGGATTCGACTGCCGGTGGCTATGCACGAAGGAAATGAGCTGGGAACTCAACCCGCAGAAACGGCACCATCGCGTGACCGACCTCATCGCCGACTACCACATCGGCGACACCGAAGAGCACCGCGCCCTCGCCGACGCAATCCAGGAGCAGATGATCTACCGGGCGCTCTGCCATGAAGCTACCATGCGAGGAAAGTGGATCGGACAATGAGCATCATGCTGGACGAGGCGCAGGCATACGAGAACAGCCGCGACTACGACTGCTGCCAGATCATCGAAGAAGACTACACGGTAGGCGACGCAGTCTACGAAGCCTACTGCGATGGAAGAAAAGCGCCCGTAACAGACGTTGAAATCGAGGCGGCGGCGAAATATCTGAAGGCCAACCCTGGACTGTTCGGCCCCTCCGCATGCTTCATCGACCCGAACCGTTTCGAGGAAATCGCGCGAAGTGTGCTCCAAGCCGCCAGAAACGCAGTCGGAAAGGACATGGAATGAGCTATCGCATTTCTTTGGATGGGACAGACCGGACGTTCCAGGACATCGCGGACGCGGCCGAGTACGCCAGACAGCTTTCTCTGGAGCTGAACGGAAGCGTGGTGAAGGTATTCGACGCCGAGACCGGGCTGGTAATCTTCACCGCTAAATCAAGAGCGAAGATTGAGGATTAGGAGCAATGAGTTATTACCATGAGCTGTACGTCGTCTGCGACGAATGTCACACAAGCCTTTTAGTCGATGAGGCGACCTATGAGGATGCGGATAACGATGCCGCCGACGAAGGGTGGCAGGTCGTCGGCGGCATCGAAGACAAGCACTATTGTCCGCGCCACTGGCATGTCAAATGTCATGACTGCGATGCCGCCGGCAGTGGGGCGCCGGACGAGCTCGAACGTCAGGGGTGGAGGATCGATCGCGACTATCCGTGTGACAGCCTCTGTCCCGAATGCGCCAAACCTCCCAGACGGAGAACTCCAGCTCGTCTGATCCTGATATCAACCAAGACACGTGTGGAATGGGCAAGCCCCCAGAAAGGGCCGAATCCACAAACAGAAAGGACGATCCATGGCGACAATCAACCAGATCCCCATGACCATCATGGGCAACATCGTCAAAGACCTTGAACCCAAGCGGACAGCCGGAAGCAAGACCGTCGTCGCCTTCCGGGTGGCGCAGACCAGCAGCACCGAGAGGAACGGCAAATGGGAGGACGGCGAAACCACGTTCATCCGCTGCGTCGCATACGGCGTGCTGGCGGATCACATGATCGCTTCCGGCATTCGCAAGGGAACCAGGGTCATCGTCACAGGCCGATTCGTGCAACGCGACTGGCAGACCGAAACGGGAGAGAAGCGCAGCAGCTTCGAACTCAACGCAGACGACATCGGTACCTCCATCCGCTATGCCACGGTCCAGATCACCAAAGCCAATGAATCCGCTGCCACGCCACCGACACCCCAATCGCAGCCGACCCAACCTGCTCAACCAACCCAAGAGGCGAAAGACGATCCATGGCCCAACGTGGTCCAGGACCATTTCGCCGAACCACAGGAACCGAGCTTCTGAAGCAAGAACCCGATTCGGGCCCATGGCATCCAACCGATCGTCATGGGCCCGAACTGTTTCCAGGAAAGAAGATCGATCCAGGTAGGATGGGCGAGTCAATGAGAGGGGGAACGTGATGTCAAAGGATGATGAGAGCCGTCTGATGGCCGTGGAGTTGGCGAAACGTCTACTGGTCGATGCCATATGGAAGACCGCCAGCATCGAGGTCGACGGGATCTCTTTCCGCGACACTCAAGAGATCTTTGAGGGCCGTGCTCCGGCGAACATGGCGGTGGACGACATCATCGTCGTCAACAACATCAAACGCGCCTGGATGTTCCTTTTCGAGAACGTCGACCAGCCCGTCAACTGGCAATACATGTCCGAATACAATCGGATCCTTGGCGAGGGTCTCATCCGTGACGCAGGAAAACTCAGGACCAATGATGTGCGCATCGGAGGAACCGATTGGATCCCGGAGCTTCCGACCATGGAATCTTCCCATGACGGGAGCTCTTCATTGATGAAGATCGAATCACCCGAGGACCGTGCTCTGCTCATGTTCTGCAAGATCACGCGAGGACAATGGTTCAACGACGGGAACAAGCGAACCGCGCTCATGACGGCGAACCATGCGCTCATCAACGCCGGCATCGGCGTATTCTCCATAAGCCCGTCCCTGAAACGAGAATTCACAACCAGGCTATTGCGCTACTACGAGTCAAACGATGACGTGCCATTCCATTCATGGTTGAAGGACAACGCCATCGGAAGACTGCCAGGCGGCATCACCTCCGTGGAATCACGACGCCTCGAACTTAAACGGAGCGGCACGGCGGCGGTAGATCAAAATCTCCCCGTTTACCAGACGGCCATGAGTATGCGAGCTCAAACGCCGGCATATTAGGTCGAAGTCCGATATCGGAGTGCTGCAATGAAGCAGCCAATTGACATAAGCCATCCGATATCGGACTTCAGAGGACCTTGATCCAAATGACCCAGTCAGTGGATCACTGGTTCAAAAGGCCAAATAAACCATATCGATATCGAAATCGAGGACCATTCAATGGGCCAGGATCACAATGGCGTGACGGACCAGAAAACGGCGGAGGGGAATGCCGTCATCGATATCGGAGCCGGTCCGAAAACCTGATATCGGTTCAAAAGAAGAAATGAGCCAGACCATTTGGATCATTTGAGCCATGGACCAAATGGTCCAAATAGCAACGAATCGTTGGAATGAAGCCAAAGGCTCAATTTGGGCCACTTATCCGGACCGCTTCATCCATCGAATCCGATATCGGAGGTGGGCCGATTGATCCCGATATCGGTTCAAAAGATTAAATGGGCCGGCGAATGGTCGCCATGGTTCCAGAACAAATTGGTCCTCCGGGGAACGGACCATGTTCGGAACCATCCGATATCGGAAGTTCTTCCGGCTCATTCATCCGATTTCTCCGGGACGGCCCCATTCCCATTCCATACAGCAATTGGACCGATATCGAACCAATAGTCAATCGGTACGGGAAGCAATCTGCACCTGAGTGCCGCCGCGCTTTTTGCTGTCATATTCCGGAACGGATACCAGCGATAAAGAACAATCAAGAGCAGACACGATAAATACAAGCAGGGAAAAGCAAAATGAAAAGAAACCAAGAAGAGAACAGACAGAAAAAGAAGCAACACACAACCAAAGAACAAGTCAAAAGAACAAGCAAAGACAACTAAACAGAAAACAGACAGACCAACAGCCCAAACAAGGAAAAACCAAAAACTATACACACGAAAAAGAAACCACGCGCGTCTTGCACCCTGCTCCGCGGCTGACGCCTAAAAACGGCGGAATACCGCCGTTTTATGGGTGCTGTTAATTCGCCGCCGGGGTTTCGACCCGATATCGGCGAATTAAGAGCGTGGCGAATGTGGGTTGGGCATGGAAAAGGCAGTGAAATATCCCCGTTGCCCGGTGTGCGGGAAGTTGGTCAACCAGAAAAGCGAGGTCTGTCAGAGGACCACGGAGGCGGGAAGGAAGGGCGAGTATCGGCGGTGGCATAGGAAATGTGCCAAGGCTTATTCGAAACGCAAGATTCGGATGGAAAAGACTGACGAGTGTCGGCGTATTGAGAAGGAGCGGGACGACCGGCTGTTGGATGTGTGGCTCGACCGGCAGGACGCTTTGGAGTTCCTAGGCCGTGAGATTTCCGACTACAACGAGTTCGCGCCCGAACATGACAGGGCGGTGGTCCGGATGGTCTACGAGCTCACCCGTCAGGCGATATTGATGTTCCGGATCAATCCGATGATCCCTGTTGACTACGGTGACGACTTCCGTTGGCTGTCCGCCGAGATCGGCTCGGACGGGATGAATCTGATCGCCGACAGTGTTCGATGGCATGGCGCGCGCAAGTGGCGTAATGACCCGGATGTGAGTCCGGAGGGCAGGACGCCCCGCTCGTTCATGGGTCATGTCAAAGAGCCTGGGGAAACACTCGAGGACGTATACACGGGAAATGTGGATCGTGAGGAGACGGTTTCCTACGAGACCGCGTTGAAACACATCTGGCGAGAGGACAACATCGCGGGAGGCCGATGGGCCGACGACCGTGGTCCATGGACGTACAAGTAAAGGAACGAAATATGGGAAAGAAGGAGAACCGGCAGCTTATCGGACTGCGCATGCGTGCTTCCGAGATCAAACGCAGACGGTATGAACTCGATAAAAAGTACGGCCGGATCGATGGCGTGTGTCCCATCTGCGGCAAGCTGATACGCAAACCCAAGCGAGGGCCGACCGCTCGGTTCTGCAGCAGCTCATGCCGTCAGACGTACGCTCGGAGGAAACAAGAAGCGATTGAATTCAGGAAGGACAAGTCAACGAACTTGGCCGTGGGACAGCTTATGGACCAGGCCAACGACTATCGCGGAAAAGCCGACAGAATCAGAAAACGTAACCTGAACGCGCAGCAGGAAATCAAACAAGTCAGGAAAACCAGCCGTCTCGCATGCATGCGCCAACTCAAAACCATCCTAGAACGCGATCCGGAACTTATCGGTAACGCGCCATCCGACGGATACGTGGCCGGACTCATGGACGATATTGATCGGCAAGGCAGGTCCGGAGACGCGGAACGCCTGCTCAGACACAACGGATACACGGGCCCCATACCGCGATAGGAAGAACAAGAGGGAAAACAACAACATGTCGATGAATCTGACCAAACTCACCAACGCCGAGTATCCACTCAGCGACGCGAGGGAAGCGATCGACGGGGACAACGCGTTGGACCCGTCCGATCCGAGCGCCTACTATACGGCGGCGGGCAATCCGCCGGGCTATTGGATCGGCAAGGGAGCCGAACTCGTCGGAGGCAAGGTCGGCACCACCGCATCCAGCAAAACCGTCCGGGAGCTCATCAACGAACGGCGCAACCCATCCAACGGCCAATACCTCGGAGACGTCAAACTAAGCGAGGGGGACAACGGGGAGGCGCCCGTCGCCGGATGGGACCTGACCACACGCCAGCCGAAAAGCATCAGCATCCTCTGGGCGTTCGGAGACAAGGAAACCAGGGATGGTATCGACGAGTGCATGCGCAATGCCGCGGAAATGACCATCGACTATTTCGAAAACGAGTACGCGACCACCCGCGCGGGACAGGGGGGCATCGCCAGCGTCCCCGCGGACGGCGTGGCCGGATTCGTGTTCGACCATTACGATAATCGGAATGGAGACCCCCAGCCGCACAAGCACATCGTCATCAGCAACCGTGTGCGCCGCTCGTCCGACAAGGTATGGACGGCATTGGACGGGCGGAAGATCTATGCGGGCATGGTCGAGATCAGCGAAGTGCATGAGAACCTGCTGCAGGATCTGCTCACCGAACGGTTCGGCTGGTCGTGGACCCTCAAACAGGATCATGACACCAAGGCCATGGTCAACGAGGTCGACGGCGTGCCGCAGGAACTCATCGACGCTTTCAGCGGACGCCATGCGGAAATAGCCAAGGAAGTCGAAAGGAGAATCAAGGAAGAGGAACTCGAGACCGGCAGGGAAGTCGGCCCGCGCCGCAAGGCGCAGATCGATTTGGAAGTCTGGAAGAACACCCGTAAGGCGAAGCCGGAGATTCAGCCATCCCTGAAAGCGAAACGTGACCACTGGTATCAGAAACTCGGCGAAGTCGCGCCAGGCATCCAGATCGACCGGATGCTCAAGGACGTCAACTCACGCAAGACCAGCCTCATGCATGTGGACGCGGAATGCGAGGACGACATAGCCCGACTGCTGCTCGGCCAGCTCGCCGACCTCACCCGGCTCGCCGGAGGCGCGGACGAATATCTGGACCGTCAGGCCCGCATGGCGATGGCGAACACGGCCCACGCGCACACCGTATGGAAACGCACCAATGTGCGCGCCGAAGCCGAACGGCTCCTGCGCGGAGTGCGCATCGACCCGACGCAACGCGTCATCGTCGCCAACAAGATCGCCGACAAGGCACTCAGCCAATGCGTCAAACTCACACCCGACCGGTACCAGGTGCCGAAAGATGCGTTGGACAATCTGAGCATCGCCACCCGGCAAGGGCAAAGCGTGTTCGAGGACGCCGACCTCGACAAGTACACGACGGTCGATGTGCTCCAAGCCGAACGGTACATGATCGAAAGCCTCGACAAGACCGTCCAGCTCGGATACGCGCCCGGCGAGGGAAACCAATGGCTCGACCAGTGGAACAAACAGATGAACGCGCAGGGCGGCTATCCGCTCGCGTCAGACCAGCAGAAGGCCGCCGCATACGTGTTGGAGAACCCGCGTCTGGTCAGCAGCATCATCGGACCGGCGGGCACGGGCAAGACCACCACCATGAAAGCGGTCGCCCAGGCATGGCAGGCGCGATATGGTTCTGGCAGCGTCATCGGACTGGCCACCAGCAAAAAGGCGGTGGGCGAATTGAAAGGCAGCATCGGATGCGAAAGCATGACCATCGCGAAGCTCCTGACCATCAACAATCCCGAACGGATCATGGCCGCCATCCAACGCGAGGGCATGCTCCAACAGCGGTTGCGCAACGCGTCCAACCCATTGGAACGACTGTTCGCTCGCATACACATCGCGGCCCAACGCGTCATGGACACGTCGGACACGATCAGGCCGAACCAGCTGATCATCGTGGACGAGGCCGGCATGGTCGACACCAGGAACCTGCAATGGGTCACCAGACTGGCGGAATCACGTGGCGCGAAAGTCATACTCACCGGCGATCCGAAACAGCTCGACTCCGTTTCCGGTGCGGGCGGCATGCTCGGCTACGCCGACCGGCACGACAAGTGCGCGCGGTTGACGAGCCTGTGGAGATTCACTTCGAAATCCGAGAAATGGGCGAACGATCCGGACGGGCCCGCATCCCGGCGACGGTGGGAGGGCGAGGCGGAAGCGACGCTCCGATTGCGTGAGGGCGGAGACCGTTTGGACGAGGGAAGCGTCGACAAGTGCCGTCAGCTCGTCGACGAATACATGGCGCACGACCGGATCCATTGGGGAGAGGACCTGGACATGGAGGAGGACGCGTACCAGATGTGCGTCAAATGGCAGGCGCTCGGCAAGTCCACGCTTCTGATCGCCGGCACGAACGCGCAGGTGCGCGACATCAACCAACGGTTCATCCTCGAACGCCGCGCCCAAGGCAAAAGTGAAAGCGACCCGGCCAAACTCTGCCGTCTGCGTGACAATCTCTCCGTCGGCTTGGGAGACCAGATCGTATGCCGCGTCAACGCGAAGAACATACTGGACCGGTCCGGCAGAAGCATCGAGAACAACATGACGTTCCGGATCATCGCCGTCGGTAAATCCGGCGCACGATGCATGAACCTCGCGGACGGCGTCATCTGCGACATCCCACGCGACTGGCTCAGAAAATCATGCGAAGCCGGATACGCGGCCACCGTCCACCGCAGCCAAGGCATGACCGTGGACCGTTGCGCCGCGGTGTTCCCATCCGACGCGAACCTTCCATGCAACCTGCAATACGTCGCCGGCTCACGCGGCAAGGAGGAAAACCATTTCCTGTTCGGCTGCAAAAGCGAAGAGGAACGCCACGTCGATCACATGCTCACCGGCGCGGAAGAGGATCCCCGCGAGATAGCCAGAACACGCATGCTCGACGCGTTATTGACCCACACGGAGGTCATGACCGCGACCGAAACCATGGAACAGGAATACAAGGACCGGTACGATCTGAAACGACTGTTGCGCGAACACGATTACGCGGCCGGACTCATCGCCGGCCCCCACCTGCTCGCCATGCTCGGCAAATCACATGACAAGAGGACCGTGGACAAGATCAAACGCAGTCCAAGCTTCGAATGGCTTCGCGGAGTCTGGTCCCGTGCCTACATGACCGACGCGAAACGGGCGACCGCGATCATCAGCCAAAGCCTTGAAAAGAAACCACGAAAACTCACCGTGGAAAAAGCGGAACAGGCCGCCATTCGCGCGGCACGCGGTATGATGCCCGAAGCCGGCACGGAAACGGGCGACGCGTTCACGCTCGACATGGATGCCAAAACCGACATGGTCGAAATGGTCCGACGCATGATGGATGAGACCGGCATCCCATACCGCGAGGAGCCGGCCCTGGATTCCGGCCGCGGCCGGTTCACCATGGACGAACGGTACACGCCGGCCGTCCAAGCCATGCTCGACGCGCACATGCAATCCCGCGACGACATCGACCAATCCATGTTCCCCGAATGGGAGTTCCTGCGCAAAACCGCCCGCGGAATCATCAATGATGATCCCGATCTGAAAAAGAAGAACCGTCCCGTGGAACCCGACTGGGCGGCCACCATCGCGGGACGGTTGAACGCGGGACTCTTGGACCGGGCCAACGGCAGCGTGCATGACAACTGGATTGGTGGCATCCTGCCGCCAATCCGCTCCCGCAAGCATGACGCGGTCCTTGACGTGGTACGTCAGAACGAACGGATCATCGAAACCAAGATCGGCAGTCTAGAACAGGAGGCCCGCCATTCCGGGCAGGCATGGGTCGGCCGAGTACTCGCCGCCGCCGGAGACTCCGACAAGCATCTCCTACGCGACGTGGCCGTCTACCGGGCCATGTGGGGCGTGGAGGACGCCGACAGTCCACTGGGGGAGAGACCTCCGGCGGAAAGCGGCAGGCAGGAACAGCATTGGGCCAACCTCAACGGACGCATCAACCACACCTTCACCACGGTCAAGGCCACGAAAACGCAACGCATGCAGGCATACCAGCCGATACAGGACAAGCCGCACGTGGAACAGACGACACTGGAAACCGGTCACGAAAGGATGACGACATGGCAGACACCATTCCAGGATTCCTCAAAACCCTCACAGAATGGGTTGTCTCAGTAAGCCAATGGTTCGATGGCTGGGACATCACGCTACTGGTGCCGGCGCTCATCATCCTCACGGTGATCGCCGGCGTGACCGGCCGCGCGGCCGTCGGTCCGAGACTCTGGATGCAACTCGTCTGGGGGACGGTGACCGTCATCTTCGGTCTGATCGAAGTCGCCATCATCTGGACCATCATCGCCCGTTACCTGCCGGTCGCAGACATGGGCACGCTCATCCAGAACATGCTACAACGTAAGCCGCTGCTCGTTACCGAGTAAGCGGAGGAACGGTCCCGCTCGAAGAGGCTGTGGGCTTGGAGAAACTCGGAGTGAAGGTTCCAACGCTCACGCTAACCATGGAATGACCTTTTATGTTTTGCAGCAATATGTGCTGCAAAACATAAAAACAGTCCTGATTGAAGAATCAAACCAATCCACACGAATCAGGAAGAACTGTTCGCAGCTCCTCCAATCCAATAGGCGAATAGATTCATTAGACTTTCCCCATCGAGTCCAAATCTGCCGGTCTGGATGATTTCATTTTTCATGACCTCATACTGTTCCGCGAAACATAATAATGCATTGATATTTTGCGGCATGCGGAGTTCTTTTTGGCTCACTTTCTTCGTCTTTGCTAAGAAGTGTGCCACTGTATCCCGCATCGCATTCTGGACGGTCGAGATGCGCCGCCATCATCCAGACCATGGGACCCGCCGTGCGGACTCCTTTTTCATTCTCCAGTTCCTGCAAAAAGGCTTTCCCGACATGAACGATGATATCGGCTAACAGGGGAGTGCCGATTGAGGCACTGCTAACCTCTCCCATTCTTCATGGCAAACAAGAAGTCTTTTGGGAGAGCCGAAACCGGCGGGGTGGTCTCATTTCCATCCCCCGACCAAGCGTTGGGCCGGTGGAATGTCGTTCATGGTCGGACACCCTAGAATATAAACAATCTAAACGTATATAAAACATTATATGTTTCTATAAAGCTCTATGAAACAATATAGATGAATCATGCTTGAGTCTTTCCGACTTTTGTTGTACCATTTTCTGTACATGTAATTGTCGTTTAAGGAGGATGGCATGGTCACGGCGGTCGCGTACACCAATTTCCGCAAGGATCTGAAATCATATCTACGTCGCGTGAACGATGACGCGGATATGCTTCTGATTACCAACAAGGATCCAGGGGACAACGTGGTGGTGATGAGCGCCGATGATTACGATTCGCTTATGGAGACATTGCGCGTTTACCAGAATCCCGGATTGTTCGATAAAGTCCGCCGTGGCATGGCACAGGTACGCTCAGGTTCCACCGATTCACATGATCTGGTCGGAGAGTGATAATGCTGCGTTGGACTGATGACGCGTGGAACGATTACCTGTATTGGCAGGTTCAGGATAAGAAAACCCTCAAGCGGGTCAACGCGCTGATACGTGATGCGATGCGTTCTCCATTCGCGGGTCTCGGTAAGCCAGAGCCGCTCAAATGGGAACTGCAGGGTGCGTGGAGCCGCCGCATCGATTCCGCAAACCGTCTGGTATACATGATTGAGGACGGCGACTTGTGCATTCTGTCCGTCCGTGACCACTATTGAGAACGCGGTGGCTCTGGTCTCGGCAAGCTTTTGGCGTAAGACTCTGCTCGATAAGGCTGTGGGGTTGGAGGAACTTGGCAGGGAGGTTCCGACGTTCGTGTTGACCATGGACTGATCTTTTTATGTGTTGTGGCAGTGTAATCCACAACACATAAAAAGATCAGTCCACCATATGTTGTCCGCTTTTGCTTGACTTCCTAGTTTAATTGAGTTCGTGAGTTGCTATGCCGGCAGATGTCTCATTATCCACTGACGGATCGGGCTCTGGTAAAGGATCGCTCTGCGTACTTTGGACGGCAAAATAAGAATCTCGCAGGTTTTCCAATTCTATAGGCGAATTGAAAAGAGCCTTTTCCATAAAACGACGAAGAGGAGCCGGATCCTTGAAGTCGGGGTCGAAAGTATTGTCAAGTACAAGAGCGTCTCGGAAATATTGGGCGTTGGACGCGAAAGGCTCATTGCCGATTATGAATCCAAGCTGTCTGAGGTACAGTATCGCGAATACAGCAGTCGTTCGAGTGTTTCCTTCACGGAATGGATGAATTTGCCATACTCCAGAAATGAATCCAAATGCAGAGGAAGCGATTTCATGCCTGCCGATTTGGGGATACTTGGCCTGTCGTCCTTTTTCTTGACCGAAATCATAATCCAGCATCTCTCCAATCAGATGGAAGGGAGCGTAAGAAACTGAATCTCCTTGAAGAACCGGCTCCTTTTTGGTCAGATTGACCTGCCTCCACTGTCCAACCCAATCATTTTTGAATACGCCGTCAAAAAGATGACGATGAATCTGCCTGAGCATCGGGGGAGCGAAGACGAATGATTCAGTCTGGAGGAGGGAACTGATTCTGGTGGATACGATGTCAGCTTCAAAATGCTCCGCCTCTTCACTCTCCGCGGAATGATATTCACGTAGACGATGCTCGACTTCGGCATAGGAGACTTTTCCCGAAATCTGCTCCTTAGACTGTTCTATAGCGTAGTCTGACGGGGTAAGTCCGTCCACAGCCTGCAGACCAAAACCAATATCCCAAGCGTTGGAGCGAGTCGCCGGGGTTCCCTCATCGGTTGATACATAATATACGTCTTCAGGCAGCAAACCAGAGTCCTTTCATGCCAAGCAGGTGAAATCGTCTGTCGAACAATTCGAGTATATCCCCAGTATCTAGTGATTATTTGACCCTTCTCTGGTCCGATCATCCTGTCCAATGGCGTGGTAGATATCCACCGCCGTCATGCCCTTGAGCTGCCCGTGAGGAAATTCTCCCGCGAAACTGAACAAGGACGTGAACGGAACGTTAAGGGCGTCGCAAATCAGAATTGCCTCATCGATAGTCATCTTTCGCTCATGGAAGACAAGCCTGCGCAAACTGTTGTATGGCATGCCACAATCGGGATGCTTGCTGTGGATCAAAGTCAGAAGTCCGTTTACGCTGAGGTGTCTGTCCTTCAGGATCTTCCTCACATTGTCCATGGCTATGCAGGTGATTGAAAGAGAGGGCGGGAAGTGTGCATGTGATGGCCTACTTCTTTTTCCTGTTCAGATCGTCGAACGATAATCCGATGCCATACTGCCGGTCCGGCACGAGACGCGCGTCGAACGTTTTGCCCGCCTTCGACTTCAGGCCGGACACTTTCGGACGTTTGCCCTCCAACGTGCGGCGGACCATGCTATCGGTCAGCTTCTTGCCGAACTTCTCCGCGAAGATCTTGTAACCGCAACCCTCGCTGAGCTTCCAGGCACCGACAGCATCCTTCACGCTCTTGTTCGACGAACACTGCCAGACGCTCCCGGTCTTGACGACGGGCTTGCCGCAACGCGGGCAGGGTCCGAACGACTCACGTTCGCCGGCCTGCCGGACCAATTGCTGCAGATTGTCCCGCCGGGTCATTTCCATGACCCGCCCGGGCATCGCCGCGCATGCCGTGCGGATCTCGTTCAGAAAGACCGTCTCGTCTCCCTTGCCTTGTTCGATGTCGGCAAGGCTCTGCTCCCATTGCGCGGTGAGTTTCACATCCTTCAACTCGTCAATGGCGACACCGACGAGCATCCGCCCGGCGGGAGTACTGCGTAGCTGCTTGCCCTTACGCTGCAGGTAGCCGCTTTTGACCAGGCTCTCGAGAATGCCGGCACGGGTCGCAGGCGTGCCGATGCCTCCCGAATGGCTCGTGTCGTCATCCAAGGCGGCTTTCAGGTCACTGTCCGCGACGAAACGGCTCGCATGCTCCATGGCGGACAGCAGCGTGGCCTCCGTGAACGGTTTCGGCGGCGCGGACACGCCCTCCGTAAGAGACGGGGCGCCGGACTGGGGGAGAGGACCCTTCCCCAGGGAGTCGGGTATCCGATTCACAGGCTTCTTCTCCGCATCGTCCGTTCGCGACGTGCCCTCGATGGCGGTCCAACCCGCCTCGACGGTAACGTCGCTCGAAGCGGACAGCGGAACCCGTTCCATGGAACCGTCGGCATGACGCTCGTCCAACACGGCTTCGACCTTCACCGTGTCGTGGACACGGTCCGTGGCGCAGGCCGACCACATGCGCGTCAATATCACGGCTATGACCTCGCGTTCCATGTCCGTCAGGTCATGCTGGAACACGTCATAGGTGAGGCGTCGTGTCGGAAGGATCGCGGTATGCCCTTGGACCTTGTCGTCCGCGACGCACCTCATCGGATCGAACCCTCCGGCGGAATACAGGTCGTGGATCGCCTCGACAGGTTTCTGGTCCAGGAAACCCAACGCGTATTTCGGCTGCAGGAGTTCCTTCAACCCGTCCACGTCATCATGGGTTATGTATTTCGAATCGGTACGCGGATAGGTCGCGACCTTCATCTCGTACAAATGCTGCAGACAGTCCAACGTCTGTTCGGCGGTCAGCCCGTGCCGTTCGCTCATGGCCTTCTGCAAGCCGGTCAGGTCGAACAGGGTCGGCGGCTTCGCATGCTCGCGGCGCCGTCTCACCTCCAGGATCTCCACGGGAAGCCCCATCGCGTCGGCCAGCATGCGGCGTGCCATCACCTGGTCCTCGATCTTCCCGCTTTCGAGCGTCCAACCATCCATCGGCACGATAAGACGCCAGAACGGTGTCGGCTTGTGTGATTCGATGGCGAGATCACGTTGGACGACTATGTTCAACGTTGGCGTGCGCACGCGTCCGAGCGACAGGCTCCGATGCCATGCGCACGTGTGCGCACGTGACGCGTTCATACCGACCAGCCAGTCGGCCTTCGCCCTCGCGTCGGCCGCTACCGCCAGACCATCGTAATCGGATGCGGGACGCATACGGTTCCACGCGTCACGGATGGCCTGCTCATCCAATGACGCGACCCACAGGCGCAGGGACGGTTTGGAAACCTTCGCGGCCATGAGGATACGACGGAATATCGCCTCGCCCTCACGGTCCGGATCGCACGCGTTGACCAGTTCGGTCACCTTGTCGGATCGAAGCAGTTCGACGAGGGAACGGTAGCGTTGCGCCGCGCCCTTCGCGCCGCTCAGACGCCAACGCCATGACTTCGGGTCGATGGGAAGGGAGTCCATCGTCCACTTATGCGCGGACCAGGGCATGTCCGAATACTCCTCCGGGTCAGACAATTCGACCAGATGGCCCTGCGCCCACGAGATGAGCGCCCCTCCGGCCGACACGTATCCGTCACCCTGCCGCACACCGCCCAACGCCTGCGCGATGGCGAAGGCCACGGAACGTTTCTCGGCGATCACAAGACGCAATTCAATTCCTTCCCGATATCGAATGGTGCGTTTCTTCCACACGCATCCCAACCGATATCGATTTTTCATCCTCGAAAAAAAATATCGGCGGCGAAAAACACGGTGGCGTGTGAACGGAAAAGGAAGACGGGAAAGACCCGTCGGAAAGGAACCATCATGGTTGACATCGGCCACAAGTCCGATCTGCTGCGCATGGATCATGACAGGCTCATGGAATTGGTTGACGGCATGTTCGACCGGCATTCCCCATAGGAACTACAGGCGGCCTACCCGAACATCGGATACGGTACCGCGTCCGCCCTCGCGAAGATCGAAACGAATCCCGCACTATCCGAAGAATTCGACCGTTCGGTCGTGTCAACCACGAGCGACACAGTCGCATTCATGAGATCGGTGCCGCTGCCGACATAAGCAAAGAAAGAAGCCAAGAGCTAGAGCGCCTATCCAAACTCCAATTGCTTGGGGACTACTCAAATCTTGACTTCGACATTATTGTACGCCGCCCAAAATGTCTTGCCAACCAGTCATTCACCAGCTTCCATGGGTCCGAAACGGAAGCAAGTGAAGCGTGCGTATCAAACAATCCCACCTCGACCAAGAGCAAAAAGGAATGAATATGAAAAAACCGACTTTGGAACAGATGGAAGCATGGCGCGACCAGGCGACCGAACGGCTATCGGTTCTCGCCCGAAACAACGCCATCGAAGAGCCGATCGAGATCGGCGAGGAATGCTACCAGCTCGGAGATGACTGCTGCAAGCCCGACGGATACGGGCAATTTCGTTGGGTGACCGAAGACCAGTTCGACTCGGTGCTTCCGTCGGGAATCGAACACGACCGGTACGTCGCCATGACGAACACCTTCGACTTCGATGGCGAGGCCAAGGAATGGGCCGATAACTGGAACGATCCGGAATATTGGGATGATGCCGCAGAGAAGGCATTGGGGGACGGTCAGGCCGACGGAGCCTACTGGACAACACGCGACGAGGATCCGGCCGACGCCAACAGCGCCCGCGCCCTCGCCGCGTCGCAGATCGCCCTCGAACTGGACGGCGACCATTTCATCGAACGCACGCCGGAGAACATCGGACTATTGCATGACATCGTCGACACCGTCCACGACACGGATCCGGAAAGCAACCTCGGATACTACCGCGCCTGGCCATCCATAACGGCACTCGAAACCATCGGAGAGCATCTGACCGACGGTGAGATCACGGAGAAAGCCACGTACGGCGGATGGAATCCCGACAGGGACCCATATCTGAGGGTCAACAAGGACGGCGACTGGGTCGGCATGAGCCAGGATGAGGCGGACCGGCTCGTATGGGACAACCGGAAGACGATTCTGAAAAACGTCGGAGCCTACGCCGATGACATGCCGGACGACCTCACCAATCGCGTCTGCGCCATGGACGAACGCGCGGCCGCTCCAACCCCGGCCCCCGACCCATGGATCGGCGTCGACATGGACGCCCTGTTCGGATCCGACGGCCCAACCCTTCCCGATCCCGACCCCGACCCCGGCATCGACCCGAACGCTATCAACGGGCCTATGGGCCCCGGAATCGGAATGTGAGCTCCAACCATGCCATCCATCGATATGGAACGGTTCCGCGAGGACATCAACCGGTACCGGTTCGAAACCGACACGACATGGACCGCGCTGGCCGAAAAAGCCGGCGTGAGCCCGGCAATGTTCACCCGCCTCAAAAAAGGGTCGATCGTCACCCTCGAAGCATTCGCGCAGCTTTGCGCATCATGCCGACTCAACCCCATCGACTACATGCCGGAACTCCAAACGGCACAGGAACACGAAACAGCAAAGGAGCGTCCAATGGAAGAAACGAAGAGACTCAGCATCGACGGCAAGGAATTCACCATAAGGGACGTGGACATACGGTCCGGCTCGGCCTGGGCGAACGGTCCACGTATCAGCGACGCGGAACTGCCCGACGGGCAAGTCCTCGGCAGCATCATGCCATGGCACGGCGAATGGCTCTGGCGTCTCGCCGGAGAGGACTGGCAACGGACGAAACCGGCCGAAGGACCCATGGCCGCATACACCGGCCAGGAACCGAACCGTCTATCGGCCATCGACAACCTGCTGCAAGCCATCGAGGACCGGTATTCCGACACAAACACCGACCCATGGGTGTTCATGACGGACTCCGCCTCCACCACTCCGGACACCGTGGGACAAACCACGCCGGAACCAGTCGGAGACCCCTGGTCTCTAATCCCCTCGGATGATGCCGGGCTTCCCATGCCGAACCCTGGCATCGACCCGGGCGCCGACATCACGGCGAATACCGGAATCGGCATATGAGAGGACATCTCATGAACGACGACGAGACCTTGGAAAACAAGACAACGAATCACGAGACGGAAGCCGTGAAACGAAAGAAGGCGGAAAAGCCACGACCGGTCTTGGACGACCAGTGGAGGCCGCCAATGTTCCTGAACCCATGGGCGCGCGCGTTCGACGGCGACAGTCTGCCGGACGAACCGTTCATGGGAAGCAACAAAAGACCGAAACAACTCTCCGACATGCTCCCAGACCCCAACCCGGCGTGGTCCGCGGAAGAGGACGGCCGGCCGCAGTGCGCGCCGGAAATCATGCGATGAACACGAAAGGAAACGCACATGACGAACAATGACGAGGACACTAGCCGGCAGGCGGAATCCCTCTGGCGGTCGGACGATTGGGCCGACCTGCGGTGGGCGCGCGAACACTCCACCCCGCAGCAGATCGCAAGGCACCTGCTCGACCCGCAGTGGCGGAACCGCGACTACAACGCGTTGGACGAGCTCGTGGAGATGACCCATGACGCGGACCTTTCCAGCCTCTCCGAGGATGATCTGGAAACCCTCGCGGCAAGCAGCCTGCCGGAACTGCGCCAATCCGTCATCCGCTACAAGGACACTCCGGCGCGACTGCTCGAAGACATGGCCCGCACCGAAAGCAACACAAGACTATTGCAGATGCTCGTCGAATCGGGCAGACTCAGCCAGAACACCATCGACCTGTGCTGTTGGAACCAGACGGACAGCCGATTGGCGGCGAGCATGCTGCCGAAGGCCTCAGACCATCTGCTGGTCCGGCTGAGTGGACGAGACTGGTGGCCGTCCAGAAAGAACGCCGTCGAATCCGGCAGACTCGACAGGGCTCGACTGTCCGAAATGATCGAAAAGGAGAACCATCCGGACGTCGTCTCGGCCCTGATCGGCACGGGCGAGTTCGACATGGACGGCGAGGCCAAGGCCATCAGGCGCGTCATCACCTCACCTGATCTCCTCACGGCGTACACCAATCCGATGGGCCGCCGGTACAATCTCGACCGGCCCGGCAGGGAGGTCGTCCGACAGGCAGCGAGAACAATGCTGGAACACGCGCCCATAGGGCTGATTCTCAGCATGCCCGACGACGACAACGAAAACTGGCGCACACTCATCGACACGGCGGCCACGGAATACGCCGACGAAATCAATCCGAACATGCTCGGCCTCATCGCCCAAGCGGAAGGCAACAATCAGACCAAAACCATCCTCGGCGAACGACTCGGGAAAGACGCGCTGTCTGGAACCGACGAGAACCAGACGCCGACGGCATCCCCCGGAACCGGCGGAACGTACGGATTCAACCTGCGACTGCTCGGACGGCTCAAGGCCGACGTCGACTATTTCCTCGGACCATCCCACGCGGAGAAATACCTGTGGGCAGGCAGCGTGGACGCGCAGATAGCGAAACTCCGTGAGATCGACGGAAACATCAGACCGGAAGACCGTCCCGAATGGTTCACCACTGAATGGATCGACCAGGCAGAACAGGCGATGGGGACGCCGGCCGACGGTGGGATCGAAGACACCCTCGACGCCGCATTGTCCGGCCAGTACGCCGCGTTCGAGAACGCGATCATCGGATACATCGACGCGCACGACCCGGACGCGGGGACAAGCGAGAACGGCGCGAGCCAATTCGCCGGATACGAGATCACCGACCGTGCTGGAAACGACTCGCCCACGTCCTACCGACTCGACTGGTTCGATGACGAGGGTCTGGTGCACGAAGGCCCCAAGGTCACTGTGAAGGAACTCACGCGAATGAGGGAGGGCATCTTCGGCAGTCCGGACTCCTGGGACTCCTTCGGCACGACACCTTCCACGTCCTCCGCCGCGGCGTCCGACGTGGACTTCGACTCCCAGGAACGTGAGCTCGCCGCGCAGATCATCATGCAGGAGGGCGGCACGCGCCAGGAGGTTCGCGAGCAGTTCACCGACGAGGAACTCGACCGTATCGCACGCGACGAGATGGGTGCCGGGACTCCGGAGGAAGCGGACGCCACGAAGGAAAAGGGTGTTTCCGACGGCGGGAACGGCCTGACGACGAAGAGCGTTCCTACGTCCGGCGGGCCGGCGCGGCCGACGGTAGCGGCCACCATGGAAGCGGAGCAGTTGGCCTTCGACTTCGATGACATGCCGGCTGAACTTGACTTCCCGCAAATTCAAGAGGAAAATAATAGCCAAACGAAATTAGACATGGTGTCTAATTTGGACTCTTCCCGTGAAACGGAAGAAAACGATGCGAGAAAGGAGACGACCCGAAATGACGGTCAGGTACTGCCCTTACCAGGGGGTCAAGAAGATGAGGTACCTGTTCATGGCGGAGCATCTGCCGGAACAGCTCAGGGAGCTCAAGAGGCAGGGGATGCCGGCGTTGGACGCCTACATGGACCAGGTCCAGAAGGACTACGGCCGGACGATCACCGAGTACGTCAACCATTGGGGCAAGACGCACCAGCACCTCAAGCAGCCGGGCAACTGGGACCCGTGGTTCAAGGGACTCAAGATGGCGGAGCGTCAGGCCGAGGAGATCGCCATCAGGAACGTGGTCGAAGCCCTCTGACCCACATCGACCGTGGCCTGCTCGACCCGGATCTGCAGGCCACGGGATCCAGCCTCGAACGCGCACGCGCGAACGTACGCGCCATCGAGGTGCTGCGCGACCTCGACGACAGTGGCCGCGAACCCACCGACGACGACATCCGCGCCCTCGCCGCGTACGCGGGCTGGGGCGGAGCCCAGAAGGCGTTCGAAGAAGACGGTGACGATCCGGCGTGGAGCGAGATCAACACGCGTCTTAGCGAATTGCTCACCGACGCCGAATACGCGGACGCGCGCAGCAGTACGCTCACGGCCTTCTACACGCCACGACCCGTCGTGGACGCGATATGGCAGGCCCTCGGCAAGGCCGGTTTCGGCAAGGATCCGAAACACCCGGACATGGTGTTGGAACCCGGTTGCGGAACCGGCAACTTCATCCGCTCCACACCGGCCGGATCGTCCTACGGGTTCACCGGCATCGAAGCCGACCCGATCAGCGCCGGCATCGCACGCCACCTGTGCGCGGACGACGACATCATCAACAACAGGATGGAACGGACCGGACTGCCCACGGACGCGTTCGACCTCGCGGTCGGCAACGTGCCGTACAGCGACGCGATCAGGATAGACGGCACCGTCATCCACGACTGGTTCATCCAGCACAGTCTCGACGCGGTGCGCCCCGGCGGCCTCGTCGCCGTGCTCACCAGCCGGTACACGCTCGACAAGAACACGTCGAACATGCGCCGCGGCCTCGCCCGCAAGGCCGAACTCGTCGCCGCATGCCGCCTGCCCAGGGAGACGTTCGACCGGCAGGCGGGCACCGAAGTGGTCTCCGACATCCTGATCCTGCGCAAACGTGACGAGCCGCTGGCCGAAGCGGACGCAGCGTGGACGGACACCACCGAATTCCGCGACGGCGTCAACGCCAACAGACTGTTCGTCGACCATCCCGAATACGTCGCGGGAACCATGGCCATAGGCTCGGGACCGTTCGGCCCGCAGATCGACGTCACCGGAACCGGCGACATCACCCGGTTGGGCGAACAGGTCGAACGCATCCTCACCGGCCAGCTCGAACAGCACGGCATCGACCTGCACGACAGGCTCGGCGAACGTGCCAACGAGCCGATCGTCGTGCCCGACAAGACCCAGCAGACGGCCATGCGCTATATGGTCGACGCGAACGACCATATCTGGTACGGCGACATGAACGGCCAGATCGTACCCGCGCACTCCCGCGTCGCCAAGGGAGGGGACAGGCGCATGGCCTCCATGCTGCGCCTACGCGACCAGGCGGAACGCCTGCTCGCCGTCGAACGCGACCCGGACACCACCGACGACGCCGTCGCCCAAGGCATCAGGGAACTCGACGAAGCATACGACCGGTTCACCGCATCCTACGGCAGGCTCAACTCCAAAGAGAACCTGCGCGTGTTCGACCCGAACAATTCCGATCCGAGCCTCAACCAGCTCTACACGTTGGAGAAAACCGGCTCCGACGGTTTCGAAGCCAAAGGCGACATGCTCTCCAAGAGGGTCGTCACACCCATGCCTCCCATGCCGGAGCACGTGGACGAACCCGTCGAAGCGCTGGCCGTCAGCCTCAACCGCGTGGGACACGTGGACCTCGACCTCATCGGCCACCTGCTCGGCACCCGGGACGATCTCGAAACCGTCGCCCGGCTCGGCGACCTCATCGTCACCGACCCGGACGACGGCACGTCGATGCCGGCGGACGAATACCTGTCCGGCGACGTGGGAGGCGAACTCGACCATGTCGACGGACTATTGCGTGCCATGGTCGACGAGCCCGAACAGGAACGTGTACGCGCATGGCTCGCCGAAAACGGGATACAGGCCATAACACCGCCCTCGCGCGTGGAAAGCTGCCGTAGGGAACTCATCCAGGCGGGAGCATGGCAGAGCGCCACCGACCCGATCCACGCGAACAAGTCCGTGGCCGAAGCTCCATGGTTCTCCAACGAGTTCAAAGAGCACGGACGCGGACAGAGAAGGGCCTTCGCCTGCATGTTCCTGGATGATTGCAAGCCCGGCGTGGAACTGCTCGACAAAAACTGGAACGCCCAACAGCCCAAAGGCAACAGTCTGTTCTACGAGGTCTTCGACAGCGGCTGGTCAAGCGACGACGACGGAACATCCAACAGCGCCATGCGCATGCTGTACAAGGCCGTCACGGCCGACCCCGAGGCCATCGACGACAGGACCATCGCCACGATCCTCAACACCAGCGGCTTCAAACATGGCCCGGTACAAGATGCCTTGCGCAAGATCACCGATCCAAGCCTGTGGAAGGTGGAGGACCACGGCTACTACAGCGAAGCCAAGTGCGACTACCTCGCCTTGGCCAAGGAACTGCGCGCCCATCCGGAAACCTGCGAATACCTATACGCGGCCGATGCGAACCGACTGGCCCATCCGACCGTCGAGAAACGGTACGGACGCTACAATTCATGGAACCAGAAGACGTTCAAACCGTTGGACGAAGTGGTCGACATGGGGGGCTTGGAACAGTGGAGGGACAGGCGCGCCACGTGGATGCGCGACCATCCGGCCGAACCGGCCGACATGGACCGGCTCAGGAGCCTGCAAAGGCTACGCGGACGGCTCGAACAGTCGATGCCAGACCGACTCACCCATAACGACATCACCGCGAAGCTCGGCTCAGCGTGGATCCCGACCGGCGTGATCCGGGACTTCATGATTGAAACGTTCGGACTCGAAACCCAGCCCGACATCACCGACGGCGGTATGAGAAGCCTTTCGGTCAGTCATGACGAGACGACCGGCAACTGGCAGGTCAACGCGTCGCTCGCCTCGAAACTCGACGAGGAGACCATCCGCAAATACGGTCTGGGCATCGGAGCGGGACGCAACCCGTTCGAGGTCGTGTCCGGCGCGCTCAATGCGACGACCAGCAACCTCACCAAACCCGATCCGGACGATCCGACCGGAAAGAGAAGAGTCAGGGACGCGCAGGCCACCGCATTGCTGTACCAGAAGCGCCACACCGTCGAACAGGCGTTCACCGAATGGGTATGGACCGATCCGGCGCGCACACGCATGCTGGAAGACGTGTACAACACGCGGTTCAACCGCATCCACCCGCGCGAATACGACGGCTCCTACCTCACATTCCCCGGCATCAGCACCGACATCGACCTGTACGACCATCAGCGCAATGCCGTCGCGAGGATCCTGCAATCCAAGGAAGGCACGCTCGTCGCACACGTCGTGGGCGCCGGCAAGACATTCACCGGCGTCGCCGCATGCCACGAGGCGAAGCGTCTGGGCCGCGCCACCAAACCGATGATCGTCGTGCCGAACCATCTGACCGAACAATGGGCGAAGGACTACCTGACGCTCTACCCGGACGCGAACATCCTGTCCATGACGGAGGCCGACGGCGCAGGCAAGGGCGCGGCACGCTTCTGGGCGAAGGTCGCGGCCGGCGACTGGGATGCGGTCATCGTAAGGCAGGACACGTTCCAACGAATGCACGTCAGTCCCGAACGCCGCGAGAGGTACTTCTCACGGCGCAAGGCCGAAATGCTCGACAGCATCGATACCGCGGAGGCGGCCGGCAACGACTTCTCCGCGAAGAAGCTGAAGGACGAGATCGGCAAGATGGAGAAGAACCTCAACCGGACCGTCAAACAGGCCGAGAGGGACCGCATGCGCGTCGACGGGAAACTCCAGGCGCTACGCGGCGACGGCAACAAGGAGTGGATCGACTTCGAGGACCTCGGCGTGGACATGCTGTTCATCGACGAGGCGCACCAGTACAAAAACCTCGCCATCGCCACCACGATCAGCGTGCCCGGCGTGGACGTCGCCGCAGCGCGGAAATGCGAGGACCTGTTCGACAAGTGCGAGTACCTGCGCGAGACGGGACATGGAAGCAACATCGTGTTCGCGACCGGCACGCCGGTGTCCAACTCCATGGCCGAACTGTACAACATGCAACGCTATCTCGCGCCCGACCTACTCAGAGCCCAGGGCGTGGCAGCGTTCACCAGCTGGGCCAACACGTACGGCAGCATCGTCGAAAGCGTCGAGGTCAAGCCGGAAGGCAGCGGATACCAGATCAAGCAACGGTTCGCGAAATTCCACAACCTGCCCGAACTGATGAGCACGTTCCACGACTACGCGGACCTGCTGACCGCCGACAAGCTTGACCTGGACGTGCCCGACTGCGACGTGATCTCCGTCGCCGTCGAGGCGACCGAAGCGCAGAAACAGGCCGTGGACGCGCTCGTGCAAAGGGCGGAACTGGTGCGTGACGGAGCCGTGGACCCGTCGGACGACAACATGCTCAACATCACGAACGACGGCAGGAAGGTCAGTCTCGACCCGAAACTGCTCGACGTGTCCGATCCGGACATCCAACCCATGGAAAGAGGCAAGGTGCAGGTCTGCGCCGAGAAGATCCACGAGATATGGCAGGAGCATGCCGCAGAGAAGGCCACGCAGCTCGTGTTCTGCGACTCGTCCACCACGGCGTCCGGCAAGTGGAACATCCAATCCGATCTGAAACGCCGCCTCATCGACTTGGGCATCCCCGAGGACGAGATCATGTTCGCCGCACAGGAGAAGGATCCGCAGAAGAAGCAGGCCCTGTTCGAGAAGGTCCGCAAAGGCGAGGTGCGCGTGCTCATCGGCTCGACCGGAACATTGGGCACCGGCACGAACGTGCAGGACAGGCTCTTCGCCATCCACGACCTCGACTGTCCATGGAAGCCCGCCGAACTCGAACAACGCCAGGGACGTGTCCGCAGGCAGGGCAACATGTTCGACAAAGCGCAGGACTACCGGTACGTCACCGTCGGCACGTTCGACAGCTACATGTTCCAGACGGTCGAGCGCAAGGCCCGGTTCATCAGCCAGATCATGAGCTCCGGCTCGCCGTCACGCGAAGCGTCCGACGTGGACGCCACGGTGCTCAGCCTCGCCGACATGAAGGCCATCGCCACCGGAGACCCGAACATCGCCAAACGCATGGAGCTCGAAAATCAGCTCACGCAGATGAAACTGCTCAAACGCGCCCACGCGGACCAGCAAAGGTCGATCCGTTTCAGGATCGACATGCAACTGCAGCCGACCGTGGACAACCTCGAAAGACTCCACGGGGAAGCGGTGGACGACGAGCCGAAATTCCACGAGGCCGTCGAGATCCGCGACCAGCATCTCGCCCAGGGCGTATGCGGGCTTGATCTCGGCGACGGTCCGATCACGGACCGCAAGCAGGCCATCCACGACCTCGTCGGCATCGCGCACCGGCTCGACCACGGGCAGACGATGGAAGTCGGCGAATACTGCGGGCTGACCGTCATGGTCGCGTCGAAGAACATGGCCGTCAAAGGCATCAACGCGTTCCGCCCGTTCGCCGGATTGAAAGGAGAGCATGAGCATTGGGCCGGCACCAGCGTGCCCGACATCAACAACAGCGCCGACAACGTCATCAGACAACTCGACCGGATCATCGCCAACAACACCGACACGGCGCAAGGCCTCCGCGTTAGACTCGACAATGCGAAAGCCAATCTGGAAAGCGCATGGAACGCGTTGAACACGCCATGGGAAGGCCAGCAGGAGTACGACGACCTCACCGACCAGATAGCCAAAATGAACCTGGAAATCAAGAACGGCCAGGACACGGCGCCGGCCGGAGAGGACGAACAGGACACGCAGGCCGACCTCGCCGAAGCCCAAGCCACAAGCGTGACCGTGGGATTCGACCCATCCGAACCGTCCGCCTTCCCCACAGCAGCGGAGACGACCGACGTTCCAATGCCCGACCCATGCATCGACCCATCCGATGATGTGTCCGCCGGACCGGGAATCGGCATGTGACGTAGGCATTCGAATAAGAGGACGACGGGCCGGAACGGGAGCCAATCCCATCCGGCCCGTTCCGATATCGGCAGGACCACACGTGAACCGGCTGGAACGAAAAAGAGGAGGGATCGGCCCCAATGTCCGAAACCGAAGAGCTGAAAACACGGATCGAAACCATCAGAGCATTGTCCGACCAATTGCGGGAACGGAACCGGACGGTGAAGAGCCTGGAAGAGGAAATGACGGCGACCGCGCCGGAACATGCATGGTCCTTCGGAAAGAAGCATCACTACAACCTTTTGAAAGCCGAAATCGAAGACGAACGCCGGCTGGCGTTAGAGGACAAATACCGGCTGGGGAGCCTCTCCAAAGACCTGTTCGAAGACTTCAACATCGTCGCCGACAAGGCCACCTCCACCAACTCCCTGGAATCCATGCTCGACCTGATCGAACAATCCCTGGACACAGACCCGGAATACAGGGAGAGCGTCAGCCACCAAACCGGAATAACCGATGGGACGTCGTACATGCGTCTCGTTCCGCAGGACAATCCTGAAGGGATGCTGCCACCGACCCCATGGGGCAGGAAGGCCGCCGAAGAGGCATACCGGCAGAATCAGGTCCAACAGCTCGACCCGCAGCTGAAACTGCTGCGCACACTCGCCACGGGAAGCTTCAAAGACCATGACACCCCGGGAACGAACGACTATCTCGCCCTGATGGATTTCAACGAGGGAGACCAGGTGACCATGGGTCCGGGACTGTCCACGACCGTCACCACCCCGCATTGGCTCGGAGCGGATGGAATCCTCCTCATCATCGAAGGCGCCTCAAAGGGAGTGCCGATGGTCGGCAGCAGGGGAGACGTGCCCAACGAGAGCGAGGTCTTCATCCCGGACGTGCTGCACTGCACCGTCATGGAGAAAACAACGGACGGCGAATACCTAGGCAAGAAATTCGAACGAATCTACCGGCTCAGCGTCGAATCGGAGGAATCACCCATTCCGAAGAGGGATCTACTGGGATTCCCCAGCATCCAGCCGGACGTTCCACTGCCGGATCCGGCCATCGACCAGGATACGGCAGTGGCGGGCCCGAACGATCCGGGACACGAATTATGAGCGCATGCACGACGATCGGAAGCCGGCATGCGGCATACGACGGCAGGGAACTCAGGGAGTTCTGGACCCGGGCGAAACGACGCATGGGCCGACAGGACTTCGAAAAACTCAGACCTCCGTCCGCCATACGCCAATAGGACATCGGACCGGAAACCATCAGACTGTTTCCTCATCCCAAACACCATACGGGAAGCGGGAAGGGGATAAGAAAAACAAACACAACACAAAGCAAAGGAGAAGAACATGGCCGAAACCGCACAGACCATGACCGAATTCACTTACGCGCCCGGCGAGCAGGACATCGTCGGCGACCGATTCAGCCCGAGCGTGATCATCTTCTGGCTCAAAACCTCGATCGCCGCGTCCAGCACGCGCGTGCAATACAGGGCACCGAACACCCTGTTCGGGCTGATCCCGCTCGGCGCGTCCACCAAGACCATCCCACTGCGCAACATCGCCAGCGTCGACACGAACACGAAATTCAACCTCGGCAGCCTCGTCTGGGGTTTGTTTTTCCTGTTCGTCGGCTTCGGCATGTTCGACTCCAACGCCCTGGCCGCCATCGTGTGCCTGCTCATCGCCGTCGCGAACTTCGCAAACGTGATGAGCGCCACCCTGACCTTCCGCGATCCGTCCGGCGGCGCGAACGACATCACCGTGAGCATCCTCGAAAAGGACAAGCTCATGAGCCTCGCACAGGAGATCCAGTCCCGCGTGTTCGCCGACGCCGACCAGCTGCGTCATGAGGAAAGCATGCGCATGGCCGAGAAGCAGTACACCGCGCAGACCAACAGCGTGCTCATCCAACAGCAGATGCTCGCCAACCAGCAGACGCAAGCCGCACAACAGACCCAGGCTCCGTCGCAGTCCGATCAAACGCAGCAGAGCGAGTGACGTCGTCCGAAAACAAAAAGAAGACAGGGCCGAGAAATCCAAAACGGCCCTGTCTTTTCGTCTAATACGATAGGGTCCATACTCGAAACCCATTGCAAAGTACCGCTGATTTTATTCCATCCGAAACCAACTTGTGAAGCGCATCGACATGATTTACAGAGTCAGGGATGGTAAGTTTATACGCATTCCGAAAACGTCCGTTTATGAAACAGATTCCTTCGGTATGCGAAATGCTTTGATTCGAAAGCGAAGGGTGTCCCACAACCCGTTCCACAATCAACGTTCCATAAGGTGAGCCGACTGACGGGTAATGGTACCATGGCACACATGGCAAGCATGACATACGGCTACGCGCGCGTCAGCACCGGCGACCAGACCACCGACTTGCAGCAGGACGCACTCGAAAAAGCCGGCTGCAACCGGATATTCATCGACGTGGCCTCCGGTGCGAAAGCGCACCGTCCCGAACTCGACCATATGCTCGACCTCCTGCGCGAAGGCGATACCGTCGTCGTTTGGAAACTCGACAGGCTCGGACGAAGCATGCAGAATCTTGTTGAACTTATCAACGACTTCGACACTAGGGGAGTTCAGTTTCGCTCACTGACAGAATCGATTGATACGAGCACTCCCGGCGGCACGCTCATATTCAACATCTTTGGATCATTGGCCCAGTTCGAACGGGATCTAATCCGCGAACGCACCCGCGCCGGGCTCGAAGCCGCAAGGGCAAGGGGCAGAACAGGCGGACGGCCATCAAGCCTTGATGAGAAACAGGCCAAGGAAGTGCGGCGCCTGTACGAGTCCCGTTCGGTGACGGTGGATCAGATAGCATCCATGATGCGCGTCAGCCGAACCACCATATACAGATGTTTGCAAAAGAACAAAGAAACCAATTGAGGGGAAGAAAATGGCAGAGAACATGACCGAGGATGAAGTCAGGGATAAGGCGCGCGAAATATTGGGTCTGAACAACCACGGGGGGGGGGTGACCGCCGGCGTGGGCCAGCTGACGACATTCAACCAGCTGGGATTTAAGGGGAAACTCGACAAGCCGGATGGCTGGTATCTCCCGGCCAACAAGTCCGATACCGCTGTTGTTCTGGAGACGAAGGCATCCAAGATCGCACTGGGTGCGACGCAGGCGAAGGAGCTTCTGAAGAACATCCGCATCATGAATGCGAAATACGAGCACGTCGTGGGCATCCTCTACAACGGGGAATCCACCAGGGTGTTCAAGAACGGTGAGGAATACAAGGAGAAAGGAAGCGAGAAGCTCCACAACATCGCCTACTACACGGCCCTGTTCAACGTCGACCACATCGACAAGCAGCGCATCTACGAACTGACGGCCCGTATCAACAACTGCCTGCATTTCGAATTCGGTATCAGGAATCTCTACCACCGAATGATATTCACTGCCTGCGCATTGGTCGCGAAACGATACGACGCGCTGATGGTCAGCGGCATGGACTACTCCGAATTCCATAATGCTATTCTTAACTGTCTCAACAAGGAGCTGTTGCGGGACAAGCACCAGAATCAGAAGCTCGGTCTGCTCGCGGACGTGTTCTCCGAGATTCGTATGAACCTCAACGTGAACAGCGAGGACGAGAAGGAACAGGAACACGTCAAGGATCTGATCTCGATTTTCATCGACTGGGTGACGGAAATATCCGACTGCCTGAACTCCGACGCATGGCGAGGCGAGGACGTCATGGGCATCTTCTTCAACGAGTTCAACCGGTACAAGAAGAAGTCTGAATCCGGACAAGTGTTCACGCCCGAGCACATCACCGACTTCATGTACAAGATCCTCGAAGTAAACCAGAACGACAGGGTGCTCGACGCGACCTGCGGCAGTGGAGGATTCCTCGTCAAGGCGATGGCGAACATGATCGACGAGGCCGGCGGAGTGAACACCGAAAAAGCCAAGGAAATCAAACAGAACCAACTATTCGGTATTGAATTCGATAGAGAGATTTACGCCCTCGCATGCGCGAACATGCTCATCCACAAGGACGGCAAGACCAACCTGGAACAGCTGGACGCCAGATCTGAAGAGGCCGGAAAATGGATCAGCAGTCAAAACATCACCAAAGTCCTCATGAACCCTCCATTCGAGAGGAAATACGGATGCATGGACATCGTTGAGAACGTTCTTGACAACGTGCCTCCGCATACGCCGTGCGCATTCATCATGCCGGACAAGAAACTGGAAAAGACCGGCAAGAAGCAAAAGGAACGCATCCTTAAGAAGCATAGGTTGAAGAAAGTCATCAAATTGCCTGAAGATTTGTTCTTCGGAATAGGCATCACCGCGAGTATTTTCGTATTTGAAGCCGGTGTGCCACAGGATGACAAGGAATTCTTCGCCTGCTATATGAAAAGCGATGGGTTGGCGACTGTCAAGAACAAGGGACGTCACGATGTTTATGGCAAATGGGCAGCCATAGAGAAGCATTGGGTAGAAGTCATCGAGAGACAGTCCGATGAGGATACGTGCCAGTGGATGGATCCCGCTAAACACCTGTCCTATCAAATGCCGCAGAAGCCCTTTGAGATTTTCGAGGAGGATTTCCGTAAGACGGCCATGGACTATTTGATGTTCCAGCAGGACATCGACTCGAAAGCTCTTGGAGAAAAATTACTTGAGATGACGTTGTATTCGAGCCGCGTGAATGCCGACGGCGAGACTGTTACCGTGACCATGCTGAAAGGTGATAACGATGATGACGAAGATTGATACAAGTGGATGGAAAGAGTTCGTCATTGAGGATTTGTTTGAGAAACTTCAGCTTGATATCAAGAATGAAAGTTTTAATAAAACATTTGATGTGTCCGAGGAACGTACGCCTGAATTTAGTTTGCCGCTAGCCAACGCTAAACATGGCAATAACGGCATCATGTATTACGGGCGCGAAGCTGATTTCGATACGGCCGAGATGACGATCGACATCGTACAAAACGGCGCTATTGCGACGGGTGATGTATATGCGCAGCCACAGAAGACAGGTGTCTTGTGGGACGCGTATCTGGTGAAACCGAAAGCTGAAATCAATTCCTCATCTACGTTGTTGTTCTTGGCTACCGTGTTGGAAAGGGCAATCAAAGATAGGTTCAGCTATGACGATAAATGCATATGGGATAAGGCGAAACTGTTGTCTGTGACATTGCCCTGCACGGATAAAGGCGAACCTGATTGGGCATACATGGATGCATATATGTCTGAAGTTATGCATGATTGCGAGAAGAATCTTGCGGAATTAAAATGTATTTTATCTCAATGAAAAATCATGATGTGACGTAGCGAACTTTCATTTATCGCCAATTCATACGTCGCGAACACGTAAGTGACTATCATGGCCGCGACGTGTGGAATCTTATGTCTATGCCTGTGTGGAGCGCTTCGATTCCGCGATCGCCGCGGCCCACGCGTGCATCGACCGGGGAATCGTGGACGGGGCGAAGTGCGGAAGCGTGGTACTTACCATTCGCCATGCCTGCAATCGGTTAGGTCTCCTTGCCTCGGTTTTCTTTCAAAGCAAAGAGCCCATTCAGTCGGCAACGCTTGATGAATATAGGCTTGTCTCCATATCTTATATGGTGACAAGCCCTAGGTACTTCTACGATTTGGCTACAGTGGCAATCTTTTTGGCTTCGATGATGTCCATGTCGGTGACGATGACCACGAAGTAGTTTTGTCCCGACATGTCATGCCATTCACGTGAATGTCCCACGAATTCGATGGTCTCTCCGCCTTTCAACGAGTCCATTTCCATGCGGAGTCTTCCCGTCGAGGGGACAAGTGTTACGAATCTGGCCGAATCTTTTTCGAACCAGCATGCCTTCACCGCTTTGATTTTCCTGCCTCCGGTCAGGTTCAACGTTTGGCGGACACGGATGGGAGGGATCTTCACCCTGCCGACCTGCGGGCTCATGCCGATCATGCCGTTTTGTGGCAGTAGTGCCTTCCATGCGCGGTTGTTCGTGGTGGTCATGTTTTCCTACTCCTTGTCTTCCTTGAGGGTTCCCTGTGGCTGTCCGAACACTTTCTCGAGGTCTTTCGGATCTAGGTTGGTGGCGCATCCGCTTGTAGCGGCGGTCAGATCCTGCTGGACTTTGGTCAAAGCGTCGTAATCATCCGATTTGGAGTCCACGAGCCGTTTCGCGGTCTCGTACGCGTTTTTGATGTCGCCGCATCCCTGCATGTTCTCCAGGTTGTCCTGTTGGATGGTTTCCACGGATTTCGCGGTGTTGTCCAATCCGTCCGAGAGGTCCGAACGGCGTGCTTCGATCGCGGCGCGCATGGCTTGCGGATACCATTCGCGTGCGAGGGTGCGGATCGTGTCGATGTCCTTCTGTTGTCCGATCGCGTCGTACAGGTCGGTCGCTTCGGCGAGGTCCTGCCGTCCGTGCCGGTATAGCAGGGTGCTGAGTGTGTCGACGTTCGAGTTTTCGGGCGCGTTCAATAGGTCGCGCACGTCGTTCGAGATCTGTTCCGCGTCACCGGTGAACATGGTCTGGGCTTTCTGTTCCAGACTGTCGGACGTGGACGCTGCTTTTCCCTTTTTCTTTGCCTTCGCTTTGTGTTTCGCATCGGATTGGGTCTGGGTGGCCGAATTGGCTTGGGGCGCCGTCGTGGCCGACTGATGTTTCCATGGGTTGGCCATCAGCATCATGACGGCCACGGCGATGACCGCGATGGCGCACCAGATGGCGGCTTGTTTCTTCGCTTCGGGTGAGGACTGTTTGCGTGGATTGTTCTTTCCCATTGGTCTTCCTTTGCTCAGAGGCTTGAATCGTTGTTCGGCAGACTGTTGTCAGGGGTTTCCGGTGGCACGTACCATCCGCCGGAGTTCCCGCCGGACGATCCGCCGCTGTTGCCGGTGCCGCCATTGTTCGTATTGCCGCCATTGTTGCCGCGGGGCACGGTCGTGGAGCCGGAGCCGCCGGACGAACCATGGTATTGCGGCGTGGGCGTCGGTGCTGGGGTTGGTATCGGCGCGGCCTGTTGCGGCTGCTGCTGCTCCTGCGCTTCGGCCTGGCGTTTGGCTTCCTCGTCGGCCTTGGTTTTCGCGTCCAATGCGCGGGCGAGGTTTTCGCGGGCCTTGTCGAGTTTGGCGGCCATGTCGGTCCACGTGTCGATGGTCGTCTTCTTGTCGAGTTTGCGGGCCTGCGCGATGAGCTTGTCCAATGTGGCTTTCGCCGTACGGGTCGCATCGTCGGATGGTTTCGCATCATTGGAGGCTTTCGATGCCTTGTCCAATGCCGTATGGCATTTGTTCTTCGCGTCCGTCAACGGCTTTTCCTTGACGAGCCGGTCAATCTTGTTGGTCAGCGTGCGGGTGCGTTTCGTGGCCTTGTCGGCCTTGGCTGCGAGCCGTTCCGATTCGTTTTCCGGCAGTCCCGTCCGGTCGGAGCGCATGAGCCTGCCGTTCGAGTCGATCAGACGGCGGAGGGAATCGATGTCGTCCGTATCCTTCAATCCGATCCGATCCGCCTGTTTGATCGTGGACTTCGCCTTGCCGGTCCATGTGGACAGTTGGCTCATGGAGGTCTGCAACCGTTCGGCCGACGCCTGCTGTCGGACGGTGGCCGAATGGGAGCCCATGATGGCGAACAGGACGAGCAGGAGAATGAACGTCAGAGCGCCGATGAGACCACGACGCACCCAAACCATCGTCCTGGCGTCCTCGGACGGTCCGTCGGGGTCGGCCACGTCCTGCAGACTCACGGCCGTCCTGATGTCGCCGGAAGCCGTTTCCGTTGCCACGGGTGGGATGTCGGATGGGGTTTCATCTCCGACCGGAATCATGGAGGTGAGGGTGTTCTCCGCCTCGTCCGGAACGTTGGCATCCTCCATGGCCGGACGTGGAGGCAGTGGGACCGCCGGCATGGGACGGGTGTCGCTGGAAGGCATGGAAGGTTCCGGACGTTCCGCCGTCTGGTCGTTTTCGACGCCTGTGGATTGTGGAACCGGCGTCGTGTCTGTCGCGCCTTCGGATACGGGAGGCAACGCGAACGTGTCCTGAACCGTGGCGGGGACTGTCGTTTCGGTTGGGGGAGTGGTCGTCGTTCCATGCTTGTCGTCATGCTGGACCGGTTCGATACCATGCTTCCGGTTGGAACGGCGGGTTTTCGGCTTGCGCGGTGGTGTGGACGGTTTCGTCTCCTGAAGCGAGTCGAGCCAGTCGAGGTCGTCCCTCAACGCGTCGGACGGCGTCAGCTGGTCGAACAGGCTAGGCTGTTCGCTGGTCATCGGTTGGCTCCTTTCCGCGTGCGAACGTGGCGTCCATCTGGTCGATCATGCGTTCGCAACGGTCGAACACTCCGGCGGGATCGCCTTGCACGATGCGTTCCAGGCGTGCGGTCAGATCGTCCTGCAGGCCGATGCTGCACGGCTTGTAGTTCTCGTCCAAGTAGGTTTTGCCATACGCGTGGAGGATCATGCGGGCTCGGCCGATCAGGTCGTTCAGGTTTCGACGGTCCTTGTCGGACAGGAGCTTGGACCGTTCCGTGTCCCGCATCAGCATTGCGGCGGACGTGGCCGCGCGGTCGAGCCGATCGCGGCTTTCGCGTTCGCGTCCCGTGTAGGACAGCCAGACGCGGCGGATCGTCTCCTCGTCCTGCGCGGCCTGCGCGAGATGCTCCGTGGCATGGTCCGTGTCGTAGCTGCCGCGCAGGCTGTCGATTTCCGAACGCCACTGGGTGGCCTGATTGCGGAGTGTGGCGTCGTCGGCCGCGTCCACGTCGTCGACGCGGGTGGGCGTCATCAGGTCGCAGACCGTGTCCAAGCCTTCCGACGGGGTGGAGAACCGCCATGACTGGTCAAATCCTGGTTCCTCGCTCCATCCGCCGTCACGGTTGAACCAATGCTCGTACTCATCCTGCCTGGCCTGCTCCCGTTGGCGTTCCTCCGGTCCGGACAGGTGATGCCGATGGTCGGAGTTCGAAGCTTCGGACGAGGCGAGATACGCTTTGACGCGTTCCAACGTGGAATGGATGAGCGACTGCAACGTCGGTGCGTACAATCCTCCGTTGGGGCTGGCGACGACCAGGTCCATGTAGCATTTGAGCGCATACACTTCCTGCACGACGTCGTCGTGGCGGATCCAGCATGGGGGAAGGGTCTGCGCCCAATCCGTGTAATGCGTGGTGAGGAACCGGCCCATGCGGATGGTGTGCAGCATCATCAAATCGATGTCCATGCGCGTGGGCGAGCCGGTCAGGTCCAACGGGCGCGCCTCGACCATGGTGGCAATGGAATGCTGGGGGAGTTTGGCCCACAGTCCCGGACCGTGTTCCGGCTCGTTGAGCGGGGCCATGGTGATCTGCGTGAGCAGCTGGTCGAGGTTGCGCGCCATGGAGGCCGGCAGGTCCTTGCCGGTCAGCTCCTTGTACTTGCCGTTGACAGTGGCGGTCAGTTCCTCGTACGCGTGCTCGCACTGGTCCCTCACGGACAGTTCGCCTTGTTGTCTGCCGACCATGTCGTCGAACAGGGACTTGACTTCTGTCTGGAATTCCCGTTCCATGTCGTCCGTCCAGAACGACGGGCGTTCCAAGCCGCCAGCCACGTCCGTGACCTGGCCTGATCCCATGGTCTCGTCATGCTTGGCGTCGTCCGTGGCGTCCGCCTTGTCGGCGTCGGTGCCCGCCATCTGGGTGAAGTATTCTTCGACGTCGCTCATGCGATGGTCCTTTCGCCGTGATCCTCATGCCATGCGTTCGTGGCCGTGGGGCGCAGGTCCTCCAAGCCCTCGCGCCACCATGCGCGGCGCATGAACATGATCATGCGCACCAAGGCGGGCGCCTGGCCCAACGGTTCCACGAGCGCGTAGCCTACGGGCAGGAGGCTCAATTCCTGTTGGGTGACGGATTCCTCACGTTCGTGACGCGTGGTCAGACCGCCCAACGGGCCCTGTCCCGGATTCCAGGAGGATTCGCGGCGCGTGCGGTGATGCGTGCCGATCTGGCTGATCCACCATTTCAGCGTCTCGTCGTCGGACACGCCCTTGAGCATGATCCGATGGCAGTTCTCCCACACGGTCTGCTCCACGGCCTTGCCATACCCGTCCTTCTCGTCGGCCATCTGCTGGCGGGACTGTTCCACGATGATCAGCTGGTAGCCGTTGCCGCCGCCCTGCGTGATGGCGTTGCGCAGGCCGGGCCATTTCTCGATGTTCGACAGTTCGTCCAACACGAACCGTGCAGGAGGTTCGATCTTGCCGCGCGAACCGGACGCCTTGTCGAACGCGAGATCCTGACACGCCTCCTGGAACGTGTCGAGCAGCAGGCTCACGAAGATACCCGCGTTGCCGGCCACGCCGCCGTCACGGCGCGGCTTGGACAGCACGTACACAGTGTCGCCTCGCAACACCATGCGTTTCGGGTCGATCAGTCGCGGATCGGACGGACTCAGATTCATGCGGGCGCGCACGTTCGGGTCGGCGAGGATGCTGAACGCGTTCTTCACGCCGAACCACTCGCTGCCTTTCTGACGGGGATCGACGTGCGGCAGCGCGTTCAATGTCGCGGCCCAACGGTCCATCTCGCGTTCGTTCGTGTACTTGCGGATCAGGTCCGCGGCCTCCTGCGCGTTCTCCGGCGACAGGCTCCACTTGAAGCAGTCGTTGATGGTGCGGTCCGCAATCGCAGCCGCGTACAGCATGGCCTGCACGTACATGGCCGCGCTCACGCCCCACTCCTGGTTGTTCGAACCGGACCCCATGCCGCCGATCGCGACCATGGTCTGCGCGCGGCGCATCGCCACCGCCGGATCGTCGCAACCCTGCAAAGGCGTCCAGTTCATGTTGTGCCGCGTATCCGGATCGTTCTCCGCGACGCCCTCCGGGTCGAAGATGTGCGTGGTGCCCGCGCCACGGCCACCATACGACGCGCCGGTCACCCGATCCTTCACGCCGCATTCACGCAGGTAACGCGTCGTTTTGATGATGTCCCCTCGCGTGGAGGTCGCGAGCACGAAACCGGGGGCCTCGACCACGGCGGGGATGACGACGCTGACGGTCTTGCCGGAACGGGTAGGACCCAGCACGTAGATGTGCCGTTCGGAACCCAGCCACACCTCCATGTTCCACGACTTGCCCACATACCATGCGGCATGCCAGGGGCGGGGGTGGATGGCGTGTGGTTTCCGGTCGCGGAAGTCGGCCAGCATGCGCGGCAGGACGGACGGAACCACGTCACGGTTGATGGCACGCGGCCCATAGTCCGCGGCGAGCTGACGCCACGTGGCCACGCCGGGACGCGTGGACAGCCAGTCCGCCGCGCGTTCGCCGGAATCCCGATACGCGTCCCAGAAGATCCACAAGGCCATGACAACCATGAACGCGACCGCGAACACGGGCAGCGTCAACAGCGTCCATGCGAGCACGTCGCCTTGGACGGCGAGGAACAAGACCATCGACAGAATCAACGCGAACACGCACACCATCGCGCCGACACGCGCCACGAGATGGCTTTCCTCGTCCGAGAGACGTTCCAGCAGGTCCGTGTGCCGGCTCAGCCATACGCCCGGCTTCGATGATTCGAACCGTTTCCACGCGTCCATGACCTTGCGGCGGTTGTCCGCGTTCAATTCCTCACGGTCGTATCCGCGATCCGTGTCCCCATGTCGTGCCATGGGAGGCCTCCTTCTTCGGGTTTCGATCAGTCGTTCTTTCAAGACGCCCTGCGCAGGCTTGACGTGTCGAACACGCGCGCCCACATGGGGCCGGCGATGGGCAGTATCATGCGTGGATGCTCGTGTCCGATACGCCAGATGCCATAGCCTTGCGCCAAACGTGGTATCTGTTCCAATTCGTCCTCGCTCAGATCAGGGATGAGCTGGTTCAGCAGGGGTATGTTCTCGCCGCCCTGCCGGTAGATGATCTTCGTTTCCATCAGGTTCATGAGCTGTTCGACCTTGCCGCGCAGGCCACTGCCGGCCGTGAACACCTGGGTCATGTCCGCGACGCCGTGCACGATCAGCCATGTCGCGCAACCCCAATGGCCCGCGGAACGCTGCCGGGTCTGCAACGAGTCGACCAGCTGGGGATTGGACAGCAGGTCCCACGCCTCCTCGCATACGATGATGCGGCGCAATCCGTCGCGTGCCTGCAGCAGCCGGTCGATCCACGAGCTGACCGCGGCCGTGTACACGCGTTTCAACGTGGGATCCTGGAACACGGGGCCGGACGTGTCGAACACGATGATCGGCGCGGCCGGATCCAGCGTGATCGTGGACTCCTTGTCGAACATGCCGCTCATCGTGCCGCCCTCGACCATGGGGGAGAACACGCGTGCCGCCTCGCTGGCCTTCTCGCGCGCGAGATCGCGGTAATGTTCGAAACCGTGGATGTTCTTGTACACGCTATCGACCCAATCCCAGTCGGAAAGACGCGCGACCGCGTCCTGCAACGTCATCGGACCCACGTCATAGGAGGCGATGAGCTGGTCGATCAGGGAGAGCATGTCCTTGTCCAACGGGAACGGACGGTCGGGTTCCTTCACGGCCTCGGCCAACGCCATCATGGCGCTTTTCCTGCCCGACAGGACCTCCTGTCGGAACGCGCGCCTGTCCTCGTCCGAAGTCACGTGGGACATGTCGGGCATGGCGAACGGGTTAAGATAACTGCCTTTGCCGGGGGAGACGACCTGCCCGCCGGGAATGGCCTGGGCTATGGCCTTCCACTCGCCCTGCCGGTCCGACTGGACGATGACGTTGCGTCCGAAACCGATCTCACGGACCGCGAGGACTTTCGCGCAATAGCTTTTGCCCTGGCCGCGCAGGCCACTGAAGAACAAGTCCGGACTGGTGGTCATGTGCACGTCGTACGTGCCCCAACAGTCGAATTGGAACAGTTCACGTGAAAGCGCGTCCACGCCGATGGGCGGTCCGGGAATCAACTGGGCTCCCGAACCGGCCACGAACGTGGTGAGCACGCCCGCCCGGCCCGTACTGGTCTGATGCCAGGGAATCAGGGGACGTTCGTTGAAATCACGGGTGATCATGTCCAACGGGGACGAGGAACCCAAAGGCAGCATGCCTTCCTCGTCGCGTTGACGCGCCTTGTACACGCGTTTCGTCTGGTCGATCTGCTTCGACACCATCGAATACAGGCGGCCGCGCGCCGCCTCGACCGCGTTGCGGTCGGACCGGGAATACCGGTGGTCCGGCACGCGGACGGTACGGTCGCCACCGTCACGCACGCGTGTGAGCCAATCCAGTTCGGGAATGGACAGTCTGGTCGGCGCGGGCACGAAACCCACCACGCCGACGCCGCGACGAGCGGGACGGCCCAGCCGATGCCCATCATTCTCAAGCAACGGCACGAACGGGTCGACGCCATCGTCACCCGTGCTGGCCGTCCCATCATCGTCGTATTCGTCATCGTCCTTGACGGACATGCTCACTCCCCGGAAAGAAAAACGAAAGGATGGGCGGCATGGGAACGGTACGCCCGTCGGCCGCCCATCATGTTGGCTGACGGTTTCCCGCTCACACGCTGTATCCGGCGTGGGCCATCAGAATACCGGCGACGATCATCAGAACGAAGCAGACGATGGCGAGAACGATGAACAGGGTGGCCTTGCCTTGACGGGCCTTACGGCCCATGGCGGAGCACCTTGTCCTTGGTTTTACGGCCCACGAAGGTGCTTTTCTGTTTGACGGCCAGGTACACGAAAGCCTCGTACAGGCATGAGGCGGCGAGGACCATCAGCACGAGGATGCAAAGAGTTGCAGCCATAATTCCTCCCTAGAATCGGACATGTCCGGGAACGGGAATCCCTTGCGGGAAATCCGTTCCCGGACAATCCACATGACGCGCCTGCGATATCAGACAGGGGGATTGACTCACTCGTCCAACATCATGATGGAGAAACCGGCGGTGATGCGTCCCCGCTATTCCCCGTGGCTGGTGTCGTCCGGCCGGCATCCGCGTCCGCGCTCTTCCATACGCCGGTCGGCTCGTGCCGCGACGATGCACATGCTCCATGTCATCAGCAGGCCGGAGAGCCAGAAGACGGCGATGATGGTTATGACGACGATATTGTCCATCTCATCCTCCTTGCGCGGGGATTGTCGATTCCTGTGCCGCGTTATCTCCACACGCGCCCCGTCCGATACCGTCACGGGGGGTGAGGGTGTGCGGAATCATGGCCGTTCTTTCTTCTTCCAGTTTGTTTCTTGGTAAGACGACCGTTGCGTGGTGCATCGGTAATGCAGGACCGTGGGAAAGGAGAACGGCCGGAACGGGAGTTCCGGAAACCGTCGTAAGGGTTTCCGTCGTCCTGTTCCGGCCGCCTGTTTGTTTGGAGGGGGAATTGGGTCAGCGCCTTCCGTGGCGTGCGGTCACGTCCATGCGGCGGCGCTTCATGTCGAGCATGGTCCAGCCGATGCCGGTGAGAGCCACGGCTGCGAGGAGCATGCCGTTCGTGTTCGCGCCGGTGGACGCCATGACCTGATCGGCCTTGGCGGCGGCGTTCGACGTGGCCTTCTCGCTGGCCTTCAGGCCGGCCTGCTCGATCTGCGGGCCGGAGGCGCCGTCGGTCTTGGAACCGTTCCTGTCGGCCGCGTTCTTGATCGCGGCGGCCAATGCGGCCTGGGCCTTGTCGTAGTCGCTCTTCGCTTTGGCCTGCGTGGTCTTCGCGTCGGCGAGTTTGGCCTGGGCGGCGTCGAGGGCCTGCTTGGCGGCGTCGAGATCCGACTGGGCCTTGTCGACGGCGGCCTGGGCGGCCTTGACCGCGTCGGTGTCCTTCGCGTCCTTCCGGGCCTGTTCGAGCTTGGCCTTCGCGTCCGTCAACGCCTGTTCGGCGTTCTTCACGTCGGTCTTGGCCTGTTCGACCTGCTTGGTGGCCTCGTCGCGGGCCGTGGCGGCCTGCTGGTATGCCTGGATCTTCGTGTCGAGATCGCTCTGGGCCGCGGTCAACGCGTCGGTCTTGGCCCTGAGGTCGGCCAACGCGGCCTCGAGATCCTTGACCTGCCGTTCGGCCTCGTCGCTCTTCGCCTTGGCCTGCGCGTAGGCGTCCTGCTTGGCCTTGAGGTCGGCCTTGGCGCTCTCCGATGCCTGCTTGGCCTGTTCGGCTTCGCTCTTGGCCTGCTCGTAGTTGGTTTTGGCGGTGGCCAAGGCGTTCTCCGCGTCGGTCAGGATGTTCACGCGTTCGTCGGCAGTGGTCTTGTCGGCCTGTGCCTTGTCGAGCGCCTGCTTGGCCTGTTCGACCGCGGCCTGGGCGTTCTTGAGGTTCGTCTGTGCCTGGTCGTTCGCCGTCTTGGCCTCATCGTAGGCGGTCTGGGCGGCCTGACGTGCGGTGTCGGCCGTCGAGTAGTCGGCCTGTGCCTGGTCGTTCGCCGTCTTGGCCTGGTCGTACGCGGTTTGGGCCCGCTGGCTCTTGGCGGTCGCGTCGGTGAGGATCTTCGCGGTTTCGGCGGCTTCGGCCTTTGCGGCCTGCTGGGCCTGTTCGGCGGCGGTCTTCGCGTCGGCGGTGCTGGCCTTCGTCTGGTTGGCCTTGTCGAGCGCGGCCTTGGCCTCATCGACCTTCTTCAACGCGGCATCGTACGTGGACTGGGCGTTGCGGACGCCGTTGACGTAGTTTTCGACCATCGTGCGGTACACGGCCGCGTCATACACGGTGTCGTTCTTGTTGTAGGAGTTCCATTCGTTGAAGAACTCCTGCGAGAACGCGTGGCTGTACTTGTTCGCGCCGTAGCCACTGTAGGCCATGCCGGTGGCGGTGTAGTCCGGGCTGATGATGTTGAGGTAATGGCCGATCTTCTGGTACAGGTCCGGATACTTCAGGCTGATGTCGTACGCGGACAGGCCGGCGAGGTCCGGATAGTCGCCGGACTTGACGGCCGCGTCGTAGTTGGCCTTCTCGGCCGTGTACCAGCCCTCGTACGGATCCCAGTCCGAGGTGCCCCATGCGAGGTTCTCGCCGGTGTTCTCGTACTGGTAGTTGTGGCCGTAGTGGCCGTTGGCGGCGTAGTTGGCCTGGACCATGGCCATGGCCAACGCGGTCTCGGACACCTTCAACGGTTCCAGGCCGTTCTCCTCGCGCAGCCTGTTGCACTCGTCGATCATGTCGAGGGTCTTCAGCAGGTTGTCGAGGCTGGTCGCGTCGTCCTTCGCTCCGATGTGCGTGTACTCGAGGTACTTGGACACGCTGGAGTCGGTCAGATACTTGTACGCCTGCTCCGCGTCGTCCGTCTGGAACCAGCCGGCAGCGCCCTGCGCCTCCTTCTTGACGGCCTCGTCGGCGGCCTTCTTGGCGTCCGCGGCGGCCTTGACAGCGGCGTCGTACGCGGACTGCGCGGCATCGGCGTCCTGCGACGCCTTGTCGGCGGCGGCCTGCGCGTCCGCGGCGTTCTGGTTCGCTTTGGCGAGCTCGCCCTGGGCCTTCTCGTTCGCGGCCTGCGCCTTGTCGAGCGCCTTGTCGGACGTGGCCTTGTCGTTGGATGCCTTGTCGAAGGCGGCTTGGGTCTTGTCGGCCTTGGCCTTCGCGGAGGCGGCGTCATCGTTCGCCTGGCCGAGTTTCTTCTGCGCCTGGTCGGCCTTCGACCGGGTCTTGTCGGCGGCGGTCTTCGCGGTCGCAGCGGCCACGGTGGCCTCGGCCTGCGACTTCCGGGCCGCGTCGACAGCCTCGCCGGCCTTACGGGCGGCGTCCTGCGCCTCCTTGACCTTGGCGGGATCGTTCGCGTCGCCTGCCAGACGGGTGGCCTCGTCGAGCTTCGCCTTCGCCTCGTCGGCCTTCGACTGGGCCTTGTCGGCGGCCTGCCGGGCCTCGTCGGCCTTGGCTTGCGCCTGGTCGACGGCGGCCTTCTTGTAGGCGGTGTCCTGGTCGAGCTTGGTCTTATCGGTGGCATCGACCTTGGCCTGAGCCTCCTGCGCCTCCTTGTCGGCCTTGGCCTTGGCCTTGGCGGCGTCGTCGCGGATGGACTGGCTGTCGTTCATGGCCTTCTCGAGCCTGTCGGCGTTCTGGGCGGCCTGGTTGGCCTTCGCCTGCGCCTGCTGGAGGTTGTCGTGCGCCTGGTCGAGGCTGTCCTGCGCCTGCTGGACGCCATTGGTGGCCTGCTGCACGTTCTGGTTCTGGTTGATGGTGTTCTCGACGTTCTGCTGGGCCTGCTGCACGTTCTGCTGGGCCTGGTCGACCTGCTGCTGTGCCTGGTCCACGCCCTGCTGGGCGTCCTGCACGCCGGTGTTGGCTTGGTCGAGGCTATCCTTGGCGTCGGCGACCTGCTGTTGGGCTGCGGACACCTGATCCTGCTGCTGCGCGTTCTGTTGGGCGGCTGCCTGGTCGACCGCTTCCTGTGCTTGGGCGACGGCCTGCTGGGCCTGCTCGACCGGCGTGACCGCGGTCTCGTCGGCCATGGCCGGCGCGGCGATGGTGCCCGCGACCGCCACGGATGCGACCGCCGTTGCGAAAGCCTTCTTGTTCATATCTACCCTCCAATGCCATCTCCCGATCATGGGATCCGGCTCCAGTGGAAACATCCCTGCGACGTTTCCGTCAGCCACTCCACGTGCCTCCAATCCGATATCGGCATCACCGGCATGTCGTCCTGTCGGCAGTGGTGTGGCCGCACACACTCCAGATTACCCCAGACATTGCCGGTCGGGGTCAACCCCTCCGCCCGTGTCGTCCGAACGGCCGGGTTCTCGGCCTGGCTGCGACGATCGCGGCCGGCAGTCCCGCGAGCAGGGTCACACCGGACACGAGATAGGGGCGCGTGTCCCGTCCGCTGGTTCTCGGCGCGTCCTCGGGATAGGGCGCGTCGTCCGGCATGCTCACGCGTTCCCCGGTGACAAGCAGGCGGTACGTGTTCAGGAAGATCGGCGTGCACGTCACCAATGTGACCAGATCGCGGCCGGGTTGGATGCGCACGCTCCTCAGATCGTCCGGGTCGACCTTGCGGATGCGCATGACCTTGTAGGCAAGGGTCTGAGCGGCGACCTTCACGTAGAACACGTCGCCTTTCCTCAGTTCGGTGAGCCGGGTGAACAGGGCCTTGTCCGCCACTCCCGTGTGTCCGGTGATGACGCTGTGCGTGCTCTCGCCGCCGACGGGCAGGCTCGTGCCGTGCAAATGGCCGAGCCCGTTGTCCAACGCGTACGAGTCGGCCCCATGGCGCACGGGCAGGTCCACGCCGATCGACGGGATCTCGACCGACGCCATGATCCCGTCGCCGAAGTCCAGCAGATTCTGGTACTCCTTGTCATCCTTGAACCCGAAGTCACCATCGATGACGCCATCCTCGGTCGAGGTCTCGCCGATGACCTGCGGAGTGGCGACGAGTTTCCTGTTGTACGCATGGGCCTGCTCGACCATGCGCGCGTACTTCCCGGCGGACCGGTCGCCCTCGTCGGCCAATGCGGCGCTTTGCGCGGCCCTGCGGGACGCGCCGGCCTGTTCCACGCCGATCCACGCGAACGTGCCCACGCCCACCAGGCAGAATACGGTCGTGACGGCCGCGAGCATGCGGAACACGCGCGCCATATGCCGTTTCCGCAGCAACCGGGACCGGCGTTCGCGACGCGTGTCATACACGTGGTCGCCCTTGATGACCCAATCCCAATCCATACGACTCGAAATAACACTCATGTCAACACCACCGGAGGAACAACGAATATCGACGAAAAAGAGGAAGGCACCCGGCCGGTCCCATTCTTCTGGGGAACCTTGCCGGATGCCTTCATTCCCATATGCCGAACCGTCCGTCACTGCTCGCCGCGCATGCGACGCGTGAGCATGACCGTGGATCCGATACCCATCACGAGCAGGGTGACGCCGCCCGCGACGAGCAACGGCAGACTCACGCCACCAGTCGGAGTGAACTGTTCGAATACCGGCTGCCATTGCGCGAACAGGACGATGTCCTTGTCCTGCAACGGAACCTGCGAACCATCCTTATAGGCGGTTCCATTGCCGTCGGCTTGAGTATCCCATCCCAGGAACACGTATCCGTCGCGCTTGAACGACTTGGACGTGTCGGACGGGACGGTCACGTCCGAATACTGCCAGCCGGTCGTATTCGCGTGCGAGCCGGTGCCGCCGTTCGCGTCGTAGACGACGTTGGCCTGCAACCGCTGCCAATGCGCGTACACGGTCACATTACCCGTCAACAGCGTGTTCCAGTCGTACAGGCCCGCATCATCCTGCGGTCCCGCATACCAGCCGAGGAATCTGTAGCCGCGGATCTTCGACGTGTCTCCAGACTGCCAGCCGGAGCCGTCCGCGGCGGCCGTGTTGTATGCCACGGAGACGGACGCCGGGGTGGATGGCATCTGACCGTTCCAAGTGTTCGGCTTGTTCGTGTCGTAGGTGAGGACCGGGTTGCCGACCCATACCGCGTACACGGTCATGCCGCCCTCGACCATCGTGACCTCGGCCTGGGCCTGGGTTGCCTGCGAATCCTGGCTCCAACCCAGTTGGGTGTGGCCCGGGCGAGTCAGCATGCTGGAATCCCAGCAGTCGCCGTCCTTCGCCAACGAGGCAAGCGTGATCCTCTGGCCGGCCGGATAGTAGACCTGGCATCCGGACACCACGTCCGTGCTCTGGTCGACGGTCCTCACGGTCACGCTGCCGTCCTCATGCGTGGTGGTGCGCTGCACGAGGTCGGACACCTTGCCATCGGTCTCCGATTTCGCGGGCTGAGTGGTGTTAGCGGCCGTGCCGGACGGGATGGAACCGGTGGCATCCTGCGCGTTCTTGTCGTAGGCGAGCGGGTAGGCGAGCTTGAAGCTCAGATCGTCGATCACGGAATCGGCTCCCGAGTCGGTACCGGAGACGGCGTTGCCGTTCTTGTCGACGCCACGGTAGGCGAATACGGTCTTGCCGCCGGTCGCGACATACGTGCCGGAATACGTCTCCCAATCATCGGAATGATCCCACGCGGGATGGTCGCCCTCGGTGGAGTCCACCGAATCGGAGTGCGTGGTGATGACCGTGCCGACCTTGCCGATCCTGTCACCGTATTTCGCGCCGGTGCGGGACACGTTCATACGACTCATCTCCAACGGCCGCAAATGGTTCTTGTCCGGTCCGACGAGCACCTGCACGCTGCCCGCGTTGCCCTTGGATCGACCCGAATGGCGGATGCTCACGGTGTACGCCACACCCGCCTGCGTGTCGATGGTCTGGCCGATGGTACGGCTGCCATGCACGTCCGCGCACACATTGCCGTCCTTCTCCCGGTGAAGCTCGAACAAGGTGGTCTTATAGTCGCCGCCGGTCAACTCCTGCCAGCCGAACGTCGCCTGGCTCAGTCCGGCGACCTGATGTTTCGGATGGGCGGGGTTGATGTAGTCGTAAAAAGACCACGCTTCGCCTTCGGCGGGACTCACGTACATCCAGTGCAGTCCGCCGTCATTGAGCTTCGAATAGTCCGGCACGTCGAAGCCTGGATTCACGGTCAACGACTTGGACGAATCGTCGTCCGCGACTGTCTTCACGGTTCCCGTGGTCTTGGCTTCGGCGGGTTGGACGGTGTTCTCCTTGCCGTATTGACTGGATGGCACGCTGCCGGTCGCGTCCTGCGCGTTCTTGTCGTAGGAGAGCGGGTAGGCGAGCTTGAACTGCACATCGTCAATCAGGTTGCCGGTAACACCATCGACGGAACCCAACGCCTTGAACGTGAACCTGCTGACAGGCTGGCCGGCAGGGATTTCCACCGAACCCTGGAACGTGTCCCACGAGCCCAGCCAGCCGTCCGTGTTGGGAGCGTTCACCGTGGTGGACTTCTCGCCCACCTTGTTGCCCCGGTCGGAAGCGATGCGGGTCATATCGACCGGCTGCTCATGACCGGGCGCTCCGACGAGGATCTGGATCTTCTCGTTGGAGTCGACGGTGCCGTTACGATGCGCGTAACGGAGTTTCACGGTGTACACGGTCGGCACGCTGTGCGCGGTGTCGATGTCCTGGTACAGGTACGTGTTGGCCTGCGATGCGGTGATCTCGGCGTACATGTTGTCGTTCGCCTTGGAGCGTTGGATCTCGACGATGCCGCCGCACCCGTCGACCCTGGTGTCGGTCTGGTTGGACTTCCAGCCGAACTTGGCGGCGTCGAACCCGTTGAGGTGGACCCAGTGCTTGGACGCCTCGCCCTTGCCGTTGAGGGCGCCGCTGATCTCCACGTCGCCGTGCGCCGGGTCGACGTTGGCGAAGTTGTACTTGTCGGTCATCTTGGACTGGCCGACGATGTTCCGCCAATCATGATCGAAGTCGCTGTTGACGAGCTGCTTCGGCAGGCCGTTGGCGGCGTATTCCACCACATCGTTGTCAGACGCGAGTCTCACAGTGCCGGAGGTCTTGTCCTTGGCGGGCTGGGTGGTGTTCTCCCTGCCGCGCTGGTTCGACGGGACCTCGCCGGACGCATCGGCCGAGTTCTTGTCATAGGTGAGCTTGTATGCCTTGGTGAAAACCACGTCGTCCAACAGATTTCCGGTGTTGAAGGACGGCGAGTCAACGCTCTTGAACGTGAACACCGTCACATCGGAAGTGGCGACATAGACTCCCTCATAAGTCGCCCACTGTCCGCCATGGTTCCGTGACGAATGATATCCAAGCCCGGAACCCCATGAGATCTCGGCCTTGTTCGATGCGTGGGTCGAAATGGTCGTGGATGCCGTGGACTCCCCGATGGCGTCAAGCCCGTTCTGGGACTCGACACGGGTCATCCTCACCGGCTGCTCGTTTCCATCCGCCCCGATTAGAACCTGCATCTTGTCCAAATACTCGCTGCTCAAACTGGCATGCTTCAACCGCACCTTGTACAGGACACCGGGCGTGGTGCGGATGTATTGGCGGATGCTGCTCTGTGCCTGATATGGAGAGAGCTCGGCGTACATGTTGCCCGTACGTGAATCCCTTTGAAGTTCGACCTCGTTCGTATGCCATTGCGAGGACCCCTCCTGGACGCCAGACGTTTTTCCGGCCTCGCTGGAATCCCACGCGAATCTATCCGAATCGAAGGTCGACGGGAGGGAGACCCATTTGGTGGGATTATCGGACTCGTAGACCATCTTGTCCTTGCGGCTGACACCCCACCAGTTCCTCTTCTTGTCGCGAAGGTTCTGGCTTAAGACATCAGCTCCCGGATATTCGAAATCGCCGTTGACCAATTCGGTCGGCAATCCGTCAGAGGTATCCACGACGGTCTTCACCGTGCCGGTCGTCTTGGATTTGGCGGGCTGGACGGTGTTCTCCTTGCCACGCTGGTTCGACGGCACCTGGCCGGAGACGTCCTGCGCGTTCTTGTCATAGGTCAACTTGTAGGAACGGGAGAATTCGATATCGTCAAGGTCATTGCCGGAATACCATTCCGCGGACGCGATGGATTTGAAGGTGAAACGCACTGTGGTGACCTCGTCGGGCACGAGATACGTGCCGGAGTATGTATCCCACTTCTTGTTGTCCGCGCGGTCGGACGTGGTCGGGGTCGAGATGGTGGTCATCTTCTCGCCGACCTTGTTGCCGTTTTCGGACGTGATTCGGGTGGCTTCCTGCGCGGTCTCCTTGTATGGTTCGCCGATCAGGACCTGCATCTTGTCCACGTAGGCGCTGGTCGCGCTGGAATGCTTCAGACTCCATTTCATCATGGTGCCCGGCGTGACCTTCACATCCTGATAGATCGCGGTGCCCTGCTGGTCGGCGGTCAGTTCGGCGAACTGGTTGTGGTGGACGGAATCGTAATTGAGTTCCACATTGCCAGCCTCGCAGCTCATGCCGCCGGAATAATGCGTGTCTCCCTGGGTGGAGTTCCAAGCGAAATTCAACCTGTTCCAATTGGGAATAGCCCTGCCTGTGGTGGACATGGCGCATCCCGAACCGTATTTGCCGGTACCGGGATTGATGGTGGCGAACAGCTTGCCCTTGTTGTATTTGTTCGAACCCGACTCCCCCAACGCCGTCCATGACGGCACGGATGGATAGTCGAAGCCGCCGTTGACAATCTGCTCCGGCAGGTTGGACGCGGCGTAGGTGGCCACGTCGTCGTCGGATGCGAGGCGCAGGGTTCCCGTGGTACTGGCTTTGGCCTGCTTGGTGGCCCCGGCGGTCTCGTCGGAGGGCACACTGCCGTTGGCGTCGGTCGCGTTCTTGTCGTAAGAGAGCTTGTACGCCTTGTCGAACACGATGTCATCCAATAGGTTGCCTAAATTGTATGCCTTCGCGTCAACGCTCTTGAATGTGAACGACGTCACATCGGAAGTGGCGACATAAACACCTTCATAAGTGGCCCACTGTCCGTTATGGTTCCGTGACGAATAAGGTGTGCCCTGACCATCCTTAATCTCCATCTCGTTCGACGCGTGGGTCGAAACGGTCGTGGATGCCGTGGACTCCCCGGTGGCGTCGAGTCCGTTCTGGGATTCGACGCGGGTCATCCTCACTGGCTGCTCGTTTCCGGCCGGCCCGACCAGGACCTGCATCTTATCCAAATAATCGCGGCTTAGACTGGCGTGTTTCAACCGCACTTTGTATAAGGTGCCGGGCGTGGTGTGGATGTACTGGCGAATGCTGGTATTCGCCTGATATGCGCACAGTTCGGCGTACATGTTACCGGTACGCGAGTCCCGCTGGAGCTCGACCTCGTTCGTATGCCATTGCGAGGACCCATTCTGGACTCCGGCGACCTCGGTGGAATCCCAGGCGAATCTGTCCGAATCGAAAGTCGACGGGAGGGAGACCCATTGAGTTTCATGGGATGGGTCGTAGACCATCTTGTCCTTGCGGCTGACGCCCCACCAGTTATAATCCTTCTCGTCATAGCGATTCTTGCTCAGGACGTTGACTCCCGGATATTCGAAATCACCATTGACCAGATGGTCCGACAGGCCGCTCGTGTCGTCGGATGCGAGCTTCACGACGCCTTTAGCGTCCCCGGTCGTGCCGGTCGTGTCCACCGCACCGGCGGTGCCGGCCAACCCCGCGCCCAACGTGGACGCGGCGACCAAACCGGCGATGAGTCTTGTGAAGAATCCCATTCTTTTTCATTCCTTCATATTGTTTTTAGAAAAGTCCTCTGATGAAAGGAGCAGCAGGGGCGGAGAGGCGAAGCCTCCCCGCCCCTGCTGCCGTGGAATCGTCCGGGGAAAGGGTCAGGCCGCGATCGGACCGTCGCCCATGTTCTCGTGGCGGATACGGTACGCGCCCCAACCGGTAGCGGTGGCGACCAGGATGATCGCGAACGCGCCGACGATCATGATGGCCACGGTGGTCGCGCCGGTCTGCGGCAGCTGGGTGATGTTGTCGATGTTCTTCACCACAGCGGTCGGCGTGCTCGCGTTGGCGTCGGCGTTGGTGACCTTGCCGGTGAGTCCCGGCTGGTCCTTGCCGGCGATGGTCACGTGGCCGTCGTCGGTGACCTGGAGCGTGAAGCTCGGCTTGACGAACGTGAAGTAGCCGGTCGGCACCTGGGTTTCCTTCACGGTGTACGTGCCGGCACCCAGGCGGGTGAAGTTGATGACGCCCTGCGCGTCCGTGGAGAACTCGGTCGCCTTGGACTCGTCCGTGCCGAACGTCCACTGGTTGGAGGCCGAATCCCACGTGTACCACTGGTTCAGGCTGTCGTTGTGGATTTTGAACTTCGCGCCCTGGATGGTCCTGCTGCCGTCCGCGGCGCTGATCTTCTTCAGGTTCACGTCGTAGGTCGGGACCGGGGTCTCGTCGGTGCCCGGGTTCGGGGTCGGCACGTCCGGCGGGATGACGGCCGGCAGCCAGTTCGACGTGAGGATGATCTGGTTGATGGCCTTGTTGGCCTTGGACGCGTTGACAACCTTGCCCTGATAGGTCACGGTCACCTGCTTGCCCTGGTAGGTGTCCACGAGGCTTTGCAGGCTCGTGACCTTGAAGCCGGTGCCGTCGGTCTGGGTCTTGCCGGCCGCGGCGGTGATCTTGTCCTTGCCGATGGCGCCGAACTGGTTGGTGATGTCCGTGCCGTCGACGCTCGCGTGGAACGAGCCGTCGATGTAGGTGATGCCGGTCATGTGGTCCTCGAGGGTGATGGTGTCCACGGCCAGTTTGTTCGGCACGGTGAACGCGGCCTTGAAGTCGCGGATCTCGCCGTTGGTCGCGGCCGCGGAGTCCTTCCACGTGCCGTCCACGCTCTTGATCTTCTTGTCGATCTTGGTGACGTTGGTTTTGATCTGGGTGGAACCGAGGACCTGTCCGTTGCTCATCCTGGTCGCGCCTCCGATCGTGGTGGACACGAGGATCGGGATGCCCTGAGCGTCGACGACCAGGTAGTAGCCTTCCGGCAGGGTCAGGTCCAGACTGCCGGTGGTGGAGGTCTGGTTGGTCTTGACCGCGGTGACCTTGCTGGCCGCGGCGGTGGACTGCAGGGTGCCGGCGACCTTGCGCAGCGTGTCCGAATTCTGCAGGCGCAGCAGCTGCTCCGCGGCGTTACGGCCCTCGGATGTGTTGTAGGTCACGCCGTTCTTGTTCAACGCGGCCTTGACCCACGCGTCGGCCGCGGCGTCCGGGGAGGAAGCGCTCACGCTCTTCACGTTCGCGCCGTCCTTGACGACGTCGTTGTAGTTGGCGAGCTTGTACACGGTGAAGCTGTGGCCCGCGAGGGTGCTGCCATCGCCCGCGTTCAGCGTGAGCGTGCCGTCCGCGGCGAACGCGGCTCCCGGAACGCATAATGCGGCCAGCGCGGCGGCGGTCGCGCACGCGGCGGTGATCTTCTTCATATTCATGCTGGATTGGTCTCCTTTGGTGGTTGTCTTTCCATGCGCCCGTTGGCCGGACGCGCACGGAGACGACATGTCGGCGGCGGACGCCGGCATGTCGGATCTTCCGAATGGTTCACATGCACGCCATCCGATGACGCCGGATATTGGGATGGGGGAGTGTCCATATGAGAGAAGGGCCATCGCCATGGTGGCGATGGCCCTTCGGAAAAGGAGCGGGTTACGGAGGATAGGACCTGTGTCCCGCAGGATTATGCGGGCCCCGTCCGCCATGGGTCATGATGGACGGGGCCGGCCCGGTCACTTGCCTGAGTGCGCGGCGTGGCTTGAGGCCGCGGTCCTGCGGCGTGCGCCCATGAGGGTCACGCCGATGGAGCCGAACGTGACGACGGCGAGCAGAATGCCGACGATGGTCGCGCCGGTCGTGGCGAGATCCTCGCGGTATCCGCTCCAGTCGTCCGTGTTGGATTCCACGGTGGTGTCCTCGCACAGGGTCCTGTCGCCGACCTTGACCTGCTTGAGGCCGGTCGTGTCGGACGCGTCGCCGTCGACCTTCGTGTCGCCGGTCTGGTTGCCGTCGGCGGACTGCTGGCCGCCGAACTGGTCGGTGACGGGGCATTCCACGAGCGGCGTGCCGGTGACCTTGACACGGTCGGTGTGCTTGCCGCCCTGCTCGACGCCCTTGAGGGTGCCGGTGATGATGGTGGATTCGCCGGGCTTGAGCACGAGGGTGTCCCAGTTGTCCGGATACTTCAGGTCCGTGACGTCGCCCTCGCCCGCGATGGTCCTGTCGACCATCTTGAGGTCCTTGGCGATATACCAGGCGCCCTCACCGGTCGAGGAGTCCGTCTTGGACGTGTTGGTGATCTTGAACGCGATCTGCTGGCTGTCGCCGGCCATCTTCAACGCGTCCCGCACGTCGTCGCGGTCGCCGGCCTGTTCGCCGGAGGCCACGTCGTACTTCTCGATATGGATCGACGGGGTCATGTCCGGAGTGCGGGTCCACACGATGTTGGATTCAAACTCCTTGTCGTTGAAGTATTCGGTGAACCGGTTTTCGACGCGGTCGGAGACCGTCAGGCGCTTGCATTGGATGTACGCGCGCCAGCCGTTCTCGTGGCTATTGTCCGCGGACACGAGGGTACGGTACGCTTCGGTCGCTTCGACGGTGACCACGCCGTTGGCGTCGGCCGCGGCGGTAAACAGGTCGCCGCCGAACTTCGAGCCGTCGAAGCCGCTGCCGGCGAGCTTGTCGCCCTTCGCAGCGATCACCTTGCCGTCCCTGTACAGGTCACGGCTCGCGTACACGGCCCACTGGCCCGTGTACTGGTCGTACTCGGTGTTCAGCGGGTCGACGATCCTCCACTGGTCGACCTGCGGGTAGGCGCGGCCGGCCGGGATGATGGAGCTGTCGAGCTGGTAGAGGAACGTGCGGTCCTTGTACACGCTCCTGCCGTCGATGCTTTCGCCGCCGACCTTGACGGTCACGTCCTTGGCGGGGTTGATTTCCTTGAGCGGGTTGGACACCTCGTTGGTTTCCCGGGTCAGGTCGTTGGTGACCTGGATGGCCTTGTTCTTCACCGTGTAGCCGTCCTCGACCTTGACGACCTTGTACGGCATGACGATCTGGTATTCCTGGCCGAGGAGGTTCTGGTCGATGCTCGGATCGGAAAGCGGATCATGCTTGGACGAGGACGCGTAGGCGGCGAGGTCCGTCGGCTGGGGATCGCCCTTCACGGTGACGCCCTTCTTCGGAATCCACGTGTCCACGGTCTTCGCGTACACGTACGCGACGCCGTCACGGACCTGGATGTTGAACTTGCCGGTCACGTCCTGGCCCTTGGAGTCGAGCACTTCGATCTTGGTTCCGTCGATGGCGAGATGCTCGTCGTCGAAATCATCGGTGATGCCGGCCTTCCACACGCGGTACGCGTTGTTGGTCTGCTTCAGGTCGAGGGTGACGACGTAGTTGCCGGTGTCGCCCAGCAGCATGGTCTTCCCGTCGATGCTGACGGACGGGTCGCCCTGCTCCTTGGACTGGTTGTCCTTCTTGGAGGGATCATGCTTCGGGGGTAGGTTGTCGACGATGTTGGACGGGGTGATCGAATTGTTCAGGGTGAGCATCCACTGGTTGTCCACCTTGCGGTCGGTCGGCGCGTCCTTCGCGACGGTGCCTTCGAAACGGACCTGGACCTGCGGGTGGGAGCCGGCCTGCCAGTGTTCGGCCACATACTCCGACAAGTACGTGATGGTGAACTGGTGGTTGGCGTTGTCCCAGGCGACGGTGTAGTCGCCTTCGACGCCCATCTGCGGATCACTGGTGGTCAGCTGGTCGCCGGTGGCGAGGTCGGTGACCTCCAGGGTCTGCTGGTCGGGTTCGAGGTACTGGTCGTACACGTCGGTGTCCTGGATGGACACGATCCGGTATCCGAGGTCGGAGGGCAGTTTCGGCTGCGTGGTGAGCCTGTATTCGACCTTCTGGCCCGGATACACGACCTTGTCGTTCGCGTCGTTGTTCGCGCCGCCCTGGCTGCCTTCGGCGACTACCTTCTTCTTGACCGGCGGAACGTAGCCGCAGATGTACGGCTCGTTGGTCGGCTGGGACTCGTTGTTGACCTTCTCGGAACCCGAGTTGGTCAGCTTGGAGCCGTCTGGATTCTCGCAGAACGTGAGCTCGTCGCCCGCGGCCTTCCTGAAGTCCTTGCGGACCTGGGCCGCGCCCTTGCCGTTCGCGAAGTTCACCACGCCAGGCAGGAGCAGGCTGATCTGCTTCGGATTCTTCAATCCGGCCTGCGCGGCACGGTATTCCGGCTTCGCGGTCGCGGTGACCTTGGTGCCCGCCACGGTGATGTCGAACTGGTCGGTCACGTCACGGCCCTTGTTCGCGATGTCAGCGACGGAGGACGCCGCGTCGGTCGTGGCGTCCGCCTCGTACACGCGGATCTGCGACTGGTCGGACGTGAGATCCCAGATGTAGTCGGCCTTGGCGTAATCGTCGGTCAGCTTGATGTCGGTGACCTTGACGAGATCGGACGCGATGACGCCGTTGACCACGGACGCGACCTGGTCGCCGTCGAGGAACTTCAACGTGTCGGCGCCGGTCTTGTTCGTCTCGTCCGGATCGACCACGGCGGCCCACTTGCCGTCCTCGCCGAGACGGATCCAGCTCTTGTCCGGGTTCGGGCTCCACTCCTTGACGGGCGGCTCGTTGCCGGGCACTGTCTGCTGGTTCCACTTCTCCCAATCACCGTTGGTGAGCTGGACCTTCTGGCCGGCCTTGAGCACGTCCTTGAGGAACGCGCCCTTGATGGTCATGCGGACCTTGCGGTCCGCCGCCTGGTTGTAGGTCGTGTCGAGCAGCTCCTGCTTCGCGCTGACCCACACCCTGTCGTCCTGCTTGTGCACGTCGAACAGGTTCTTCGCGTCCTTGCCGTCGATGGTGACGGTCACGGTCGCGGAGTCGAGATCAATGTTCCTGGCGCTCTTGGAGAAATCATCGCCCAATTCGTAGGAGCTCATCTTCCTGGCGAGGTTCCTGGGCAGCAGGCCGTTGACGGTCACGCCGAAATCGTCCTGCTGGACGAACGTGTGCGTGTCCGCGTTGACGTTGTTGGCCCACGCCGAGTCCTCGGCGTTCGCGGCCTGGCCCTGGTCGGCGCTCCATACCTTGTCGGGCTTCGGATTGCGCACCCAGACCGGCGGCTCGTTGGTCGGCCGGGATTCGTTGTTCCAGGTTTCGGTGGCCTTGTTGGTCAGTTTCTTCTGGTCGGCCGCGGCCTGGGCGTTCGGAACCTGCCTGACGATGCCGCCGATGTACAGTTTGACCTTGCGGTCGGCGGTACCGAACGCGGTCTTCGTGAGGAAGCCACCCTTCGCGGTCGCGGTGGTCGTGTGCTTCGCCGTGTCGATCGTGATGTCGAACTGGTCGGTCACGTCCTTGCCGTCCACGTACACCCTGACCTGGTCCTTGTGGTTCCAGTCGATCCACTGGGCCGACGCGGTCCAGTTGTCGGTGATCGAATAGGAGGTGAACGGGTTGAGCAGGTGGGCGGGGATGCGTCCGTTGACGACGGCGCCGATCGCGTCGCCGGTCACGAACGTACGATTGTCGCTGCCCTTGTCGTTCGTATGCTCCGGATCCTCGGCGTGCAGCGCGCCGTTGGAGTCCAGCACCCACACCTTGTCGGGCTTCGGGGTGACCTTGCCGACCTGTTCGCTGTTGCCGGTCTGGCAGTGGCTCTTGTCCGTGCTGCCGTATTCGTCGCCGGTCCAGCAGGCCTGGCTATCGTCCGGAATGGTGTAGTCCGAACCGGTCGGGGTCGCGGACTGGGGCACGTTCAGCGTGTACTGTCCGGACGCGGGGTTCAACACGTGCGCCTTGACGATGCGCTTGCCCGGCTGGCTGTCATCGACCGTGATGTCGGCCTTGACGGCGTTGCCGTCCTGGTCGGTCACGGTGACCTTCGAAACGTCGTCCCCGTCGGTGCCGCCGATCAGGACCTCCTGGCGGAGCGTGTCGATCGTGTCGTATAGCCAGAAATGCTCGCTCGCGTTCGACTGCGCGGTGATGTGCGCCGTGTACAAGGAACCGGACGCGATCTGCTGCGCGTCGGAAGTGACCTGCTGGCCGGCCGCGTTGGTGAGCTTCTTCGACGGCGGGGTCGGTACCGGCTTCCAGGATTCCCTCGCATCGGCCGCGCCCGCATGGCCGGCGTCGGCCTTCATCTTGCCCTGCTTCGGGACGTTCACGTCGTAATAGTAGGAGCCGGCGGGCCAGGATTTCCATGTCTTGTCCACGTCCCTGAAACCGAACGACACGGACTGGGTCGTGTTGTTGTCCTGCGTGAACTGTTTGGACGCGGTGCGGGTCGTGCCGTCCAGTCCGGTCCAATGCAGGGTGATGGTGCCCGTCACGTTCTCGCTGATCGAACTGTTGCCACGGCTCGTGGTGATCGCGTCGGACACGTCGCCGGTCGCGCCGGCCTGGGTGAACGTGCCGCCGGCCTGCGTGCTGACGGTCAGGTCATAGTTCGGTGGGGCGGGCTGGTACTTGTCGAGCGCGATGACCACGATACTGGCCGTGGAACTCACGTACTTCTCCATGAGCTTGTCCACGCTCGTGCCGGGATCGTCACTGAAGCCATCACTGGTGTGGTAAGACTGGGATCCAGCGTAGTTGTAAGCATTCGGCGCGACGTACTTGTACCAGTTGTCCTTCCACACGCTCTGGTCATAAACGCCGGAGCCGTTCCACGTGCCGGTCGTCGAACCATTGCCGGAGACCGCGCCCACGGCCACGACGCGGCAGTCGCCGTCGCCCTCGCCCGGATGGCGCTGGTGGAAACCGGCGACGCAGCGGCCGTTCGCGTCGGCCAGCGCGGCGGCGGCCTTGCCGGACGAGTCGTCCATCCTCACGCCCGCGTTGGCCATGGCGCGGCTCACGCTGTTGATGTCGGTCGCCGACCCCCACGAGCCGGACGCGTCGTCCTTGTACTGCCAGAACTGCATTGCCGCGCCGCCGCCGCCGGTACCGGGCCTGTTGCCGCCCTCGCCGCCGGCGTACGCGGTGCCGGCGGTCAGTCCGCCGGCCAATGTCGCCGCGGCGGCGAGCAGGGCCAACGCCTTCCGCTTGTTGCTGTTGGAACCCAAAGTTCCTTCTCCTTTCGAAGATTCTGCCTGCAGATACGCTTCCCGCCTATGCGGGCAGGAAACGGGACGGCACGGGAACGCGCGTTCCCTTGTCGGCCGTCCAACCGGTTTCACGTGCACGCCCGGAAACAATGGGCGATATGGAAACGGGGGTCGATGGCATGGGAGCAAAAGAAAAGGACCGTTCCACGATGACATGGAACGGTCCTGAGAAAGGAACAGCGAAGCCGGTAAATCAATGATGGATCAAACCGTCCGAAGAGGGCGGAGGGCAATCATCTGTACAGCCGTATCCGCCGCTGGCTGGAACGAAGTCCGGCACGCTGCTGCCGGAGCCACCACCCGATGTCGAACCGCCCGAATACGAGGGCGTGTACGACTGTTGGGGAGCGGTGTACGAGGGAGTGTATGACTGTCGGGGAGCCGAATACGACTGCTGCGGCTGGGTCTGGGCGGCGGCGGCCTGTTCCGCGGCCTCCTGTTCGGCCTTCGCCTTAGCTTCCGCATCCGCCTTCTCCTTCGCCGCCTTCGAATCGTTCACCGACTTGACGGCCTTGGCGATCGCCCCGGCGTCGCGCTTGGCTATGGCCTGCTTCAACGCCTCACGGGTCTTCTCGTCCTGGACATTGCCTTCCGTCGCCTTGTACAGCCCGTCCGCGTCGGCCACCGTCTTGTCCAGCTTCGACGACTCGACCGCCTTCACGGCCGACTCCAACGCCTTCGCAGCCGCCTTCACGCCCTTGGCCGTCTTGTCCGCCTTGGCGGCGGCCGCGTCCAGGCCAATCTTGTCGGACGCGTCGCACTTGACCATGGCGGGCGTTTCCGCTCCGGCGGCCTGCTTGAGCGCGTCAAGGGTCTTCGCGTCCTTCACGCTTGTCGCATCCGTCTTCAACGCGGCCGTCGTGCCGTCCGCGCCGAGCAGCGCCTTATACAACTTCACCGTCTTACCCAGATCCGTGACAGCCGACTGGCACGCCTGGCGCGCCACCGACACCTGATGGTTCTCGTACGCCCTGTATCCGCACACGCCACCCGCGACCAGTGCGATGGCCGCGACGGCGGCCACGCCGATGACGACCGGCCTGCGGTTCTTCCTTCCGGCCGGAACGGTCCCGTCCACGGGCGTGGACTGCGGGATGGTGTCCGGCGTCATGCTGTCTTTCTCGTCCATGACGACTCCTTCTTGACTACGTATGTGATTCATATTACCCACATAACCCCTTGTTGATATCGCACAGGGAAGAGGCTACAGGTTCTTGCCGCGCGAGCGAACGAGCAGATACGTCCAGATGGCGAGATTCAGGATTTGGACCAGCAGGAGGATCACTTCCACGCCGGATGTCATGCCGGTCCATCCGTCCCGTGCATGCATGAGCCCGTGACCCAGTCCGTACGAGTAGGCGGCCACGCCTATCCAGCCGGCCAGACGACAGTACAGGCCGGTACGACGTCGCGCTTCCGACCATTCACGGTCGGACCGTTTCGGAATCAGATATGGTCCGGTCAACCGCACGCATGCGATGAGGTTCAGAACGCATACGATGCTTTTCAACAGGTCCGCCCAGTTCATTGCCCGTTATCCTCTCCCAGTCCGGCGTTTTCTCGTACCTGATTCATCAGATCCTCCAACGTGGACATGATGGATTCCATATCGGCCGAACCCGCCGGAGTCTGCTCCGCACGGGCCAACGTGTCCGAAAGCCGAGTACGCAGATAAGGAACCACCAATTCCATGCCCTCGGTCCGGTCAAGCAGACTCCGGGCCTCGTCGATATCCCTGGCCAGACGATCCGTGTCCTCCCGGTCCGCGTGAATCTTCGCAAGCCGTTCGGCCTTACGGGCGAACGCCGCGACCTGTTTCGACTGTCTCGCATACCGTCGCGTCGCCCGCGTGGCCTTACGCGTGTTCTCCTCAAGCCGACTGTTCCTCTGGCTCGCGTCACAGTCGATGGACACGGACTTGGCAACCTTCCGCAATGATTCGTATTCGTGTTTCTGCCGCTTGCTCAACGCCTGCAGGTCGATGGTCCTGAACCGTTCGGCCACCTGACCATCCAACCGCTCACGCGCCTGGCCCATCTCCGCGACCGCGGTCTCGCACGCGGAAGCGAGCTGGTGACGGTGGACGCTCATGTTCGATTCCGTGACAACCAGGCCGATGCTCACGACCGCGACGATCAACGTGACGATGGTGATGACGACGATCAGCCTCTTCGGCATGCGGGACACGCCGCCGGCATGCGGACTGCCATCATCCCAACCCGGGCCGTCATCCAAAGACCGTGGCGCGGAAAAGGGATTCCATTCCGGGTCCACTCCATCCGGTTCCGCGTATTCATCATCGTCATTCCGGTCCATAGGAAACTCCTTACACGGTCATGGCAAAGAAAAAGGCCATGCCGCCGGACCGTCCCTCGCGAGAAGAAAAAGTCAAGAACGAGGGCCGCGATAGGTCCGGCGGAACTGGCCTGCCGTGGGAAAAGGGAGAAAGGGTGTAGCCCATTCCCGACGGGTGTGCACGCCCACCATGGCTTGCGTGACGGGGAACGCGTGACGGTTTCTGAGGGTAGGAAGGAAGCCGGTCCGTTCCCGTCGGACATTCCACGTGCACGCAAGCCGATAATGGTCGATAACAGTCAATGGAAAGAGCAGCCGTGGGAGCGCGCTCCGAAAAACCAACTCCGGTATGGGACCGGTCCGTCATCCCAACACGTCGGCCGCCATGTCCAGCAACGCACGGTTCCTGTGGGAATCATCCTTCGCCATGAGACTGTCCTGGAAACCGGTATCCAAGACCAGTTTCAGATCAGGTTCGAACCGGACGTCACCCAAGCATACGGACAGCCGATAGGTTTCCACGCAATGCTCGCCGCGCATGACGGGAACCTGATCGTGAATGAGGAAAGACAAATCGACGAAACCATGGCCCTCCGCTCTATCGACACGGACATAACCATCCATCCTGGTCGGAGTGAAACGAACGCTTTTGATCCGTAGCTTTTTCAGATAACAGTGCAATGGGCCATCCACCAGCAAGTAAGGTGGCCTCCGGTTCGTTTCCCGTCGATCCTTGTCGACATCCTCCGCCACGATACAGCTCCTTGTCTTTATTCGCTATGCCCCACATGCATTGCAAAGAATCGGCCACGATAGGACACCGTTCCTTACCAATTCCTGTTGCACTCTTCAACCACGGAAACCTATCCCAGCACGTCGGCGGCCATGGCCGACAAACGATGGTTCTCATGCCAATCAGGCATGTTCAATATGCGGCTGAACCATACCGGATCCGTGCGAACGACAAGATCGGAACCTAACGGTTTTCCCTCGACGTTGACACCCAATAAAAACGTTTCCGTCAAACGATCGTTCACGACCCGCGCCTTTCTGGCCCCCAGAACGAAGCCGACGTCAACGAAACGCGAGGTCTTGATCCGTAGGTACGAATCGGAGAATCCCGAAGGCTCCAAGAATATTCCGTCCGCGGCGGCCAAACGGGAAGCGAGCGGCGAGTCCTTCGACACGCATTGCCCATACAAGGTTTCCTGGGGGAGACCGAAGAACAGCATCTGAGGCAGATTATGGTATGCGGAGCCGTAGTTCAACCATCCCTTGTCATTCCGCCAGACAGTAAGCGCACGTCGCAGACTCTTGATTCCGAGAAGAAGCCCGGAGCTTTCCCTCCACGCGTATTCCACCCGGTCGAACCGGTCCCTCATGATCCGGTACAAGGCCTGGCCGGTCGGATTGGACGGCTTGCGTTTCCTGTCCGTTCTCCAATATCCGGGATCGGAGAACGGACAGGACCGGTAAGCGTCCTCGTCATATACGGCCACGCCCGGCACGTCATGTCCGGTATGCCGCCCATATGGGCGATGGGGAAGGGAATCCTGCTGGCGTCGCAGCAGGCCGATCAGCTGAATCGGATTGTCGCATTCGGGACAGACCGCGTAGAAGGATTTCACGCCACCACTATCGACGACATACGGTTTTCTCTCCCTGGTCGCGAGATAGAAGTTCTCTTCATTGATCATGAGCGCCTTGCCTTCACCCACATGAGTCTTGAATACGTCCATGGGAACCTCCGACAGATAAACCGATATCGGTCTTGATTGTATGGAGTGTTCCATTGAATTTCCATCAGTATCTGTTCGATACCCGTACCCACCATTCCGGTGGGAGGGGTGGCACCGCGCCCTCATGTTCGGCGAACGCGAGCATGGAAAGCACCGTGGTCAATCCCATGCCGAACTCGCGGCCGCCCTGCTTCAGAAGGAACACGTAATCCTCCGTGCAGTCGTCGCATTCCATATGGTCGATAATCTCCTCACGCGCCAGACGTGCCCGCTCAACCTTGTCGACATCCTCCGCCACGCTTCAGCTCCTTACTATCATTCACTATGCTTTCTCACATGCGTCACTGAAGAGCCGCCGCGATAGTCGAGGTCGAATCCGCCTGCATTGTCGACGGCCTGTTCCACAGCCTCGTTCTTCTCTACTGACCGCTGGGATGCCTCTGGACCGGAAGGCAGGGTATCGGCCTCGGACTTCGCTTTCCGCGCTTTGGCTAGCCATGCCTCTATGAGGCTCGCCACAATGACGAAAAGCACAATAGTGCAAAGCGCCAGGATCATCATGGGTTTGGCATCCGAAATGGTTGATACGATCAAATCCTCAAGATTCATGTTTTTTACTTTCCTTCCCGACTGTGTCCTTTTTCGACGAATCCACATGACTGGCATCGGAAGACGGGCCATGCCACTGCGCATGGAATGCCTGGCATCCACGTCCTGTCGGAGGTGGGGTTCGGCGCCTTTTGAGGTTCCCGGAGCTCAGGTAGAGAAGCCCGAGAACGGCCGAGAGCGAGAACAATGCGACCGCGGGCATCAGGCCCCGGTCCTCCAATATTGCGAACAATCCGTCGATCGATGTCATCATCCGGCCGTCGCCATCGAGCCCCGCCCACATGGCCTCCAGTGTGTGTTCCAGGTCGGTGGCGCGTGCGAGCATCCACGACCGTAATTCGGGGATGCCGCAGAGAAGCCCCCATGCGATCATGAGCACGCCGCCCGCAATGGACGACGGACGTTTCCCGGCCAGCTTTTTTCCCACGATCAGGAGGATTCCCGCCATCACGAACAGCAGTCCCATGCAGAGAATGATCGAGAGCCTCAGCAGTTCCCTCTGCCTTCCCATGTCAGAACCTCCTCCTGCTCGGCTTCTTCCAGATCTCCTTGTATTCCGCCTCGCCCAGGAGCCGGTAGCTGAAGTCGGACCGGTGTGAGCCGCCTGTTATCTCATAGACGCGCAGCCCGCCCTCCCCGTCGGCCTCCACCGCGCCGGGAACGATGTCGCCGTTGGCGCGCTCGAACCTGCATAGGTTCAGATCCCCGTTGTCCCAATAGCCGGGTGCCGAATAAACCCCCATTCCGGTGACGTTGCGGACTGCAATGTTCAGCATCGTCGCCTTGCGGGCGTCATTCGCCTGCTCGACGTAATAGCCCTTCCTCATGCGTCGGAAGACCAGACATATGATCATCAAGAACACCGCAAGCACATCCAGTAGTACCAGCGGTCGGAATGCCGGATTCGACAGCAGCTCATTCACCGATGTGTTCATTTTTCTTTTCTCCGTTCCCCGCAGCCTCTGGCCGCGGTCCTTCAGCGAGTTCACGGGCCGGCGGGCCGTTATCGCCGGGCGCGGGCCGGCGGCGGACGCGGCCAGCGGACGGTCCAGTCCCCGTCCGGCGCCCTTCCGGGAATGGGACGCCGCGCCGGCGGGACGCGCTCTGGATGCGGGGTGCGCGCATCCGACGGGACGGGCGTCATGGACAGGAAGGCCAGCAGGTCTAGCGGACGCAGAAGCGCCCGCATCCATCGATCGTCCATGTCGACCGTCCCGATCAGATGCCGAGGGGAAGGATGGTCGTCAACGCGGCACGCTGCTGGCCCTTCATCGGATTGAGTTTCATATGCCAGTTCTTGGCCTTGTTCTGCATGTCACGGTCGAACACGTCCAATTCCGGCAGACTGGAGGCGAACAGGGTGATGAATCCCTGATGGTCGGTGTCCGGCCAGTTGGCCTCCTGTTCCAATTCGCGTAGCCGCTGCTCCTTCTCCTCACGGCGTTCGTCACGGCTTTTCTCACGCTGGTCCTGGAGTTTGCTGCGCTGGCGCATGCTGCTCTTGCGGTTGCGTAGTTCCGCCTCGGACTGTTCCATCGTCAACGGACGCCAGATATGGCAGAACGCCATCATGCGTCGTTCCGTGACGAGTTCGCGGATCCAACCGGCCTCCACGTCGAAGTCCGGCCACTGGTAGATCCAATACGTGCGCGCAACGCACGAGTCCAACGTGATGTAGTCGTGTTCCTTGGCCTCCTCGCACCAGGTCACGGTCGGATCGTCCCTGTTGACCGGTGGACGGTCGGCCGCATGCTCCGGGTCCGCGACGGTGCGGATCAGATAACGCAGGTCGTCCACGGAACACCAGTGGATCGTGTTCTGGCGGGCTCCGCAGTCCAACAGGGCGGGGGCGACGGTCAGACGGATCAGATCGCCCATGGCGATGCCGATCGCGGCGCGTTCGGACCGGTCCTTCCTCACGACACGGGGCAGCCGGTCCGCGTTCGCGGACACGCTGATGTAGTTCATGTGCTGCAATGGGGTGAGGATGTCGGGCAGATGCCACAGGTCGGCGAGGTCGTCGCGCGCCCACTGGGGCGTCCCCTCCGATTTCAGGTAGTCGGGTTCCGGGGGAGTGTGGCCCGGAAGCACGAAGCTCGTCTCCTTCAATTCGGTGAAACCATCCGTTTCGGACAGTTCCTTGAGCATCGTGTTCAACGCCATGGCACGGCCCGCCTTCCGGCTGTCCGGGGAGAAGATCCATTCCTCCACGTTCGCGGTCAGCACGGCCGTGGCCTGACGCTTGTCCGGATCCCACAGGTAGCAGGCTCCCTGGAACGGCGTGCCGACCACTTCGACGCCTTGGCCTTCGATGGTCTGCGACCGGTCCTCGACATGCCCGTACAGGCCGAGCACTCCCAACGGGCGGCCGGACGCGAGCGGCGAATACGCCCAACGGTTCGTACCATCCTTCAACCGGGAATGCCAGTGCAGCCAGATCCACGTCCATGACACGAGGCTCAATCCCTGGATGCGGGGCACGCCATACGCGAGAACGAGCGCGCCCAATATCATGACCGGCACGTTCAAGCCCATCGCCGCGCCGGACACGAGGATGACAAGTCCTATGACGCAGACGATGAGCTGCGCCCTGTCGAGGCCGAGAATCACGCGCGTGGCGGACAGTCGGCTGAACGATGCGGCGGGCACCTTCCCACCGCCGGTATCGGAATTACTGGGCATTGATGGCCTCCATCAGAATCAGTCGGAAAAACAAACGGAGGGAACCCGCCCGGGTCTTCCGACCCGATGGGCGGATCCCCTCCGGCATGACGTCCACGCGGACACGTGGCGATAACGGGACTCCCGTCAGCCGACGGTCGGACCGGACGGCGCGCCATTGACTCCCTGATACGGGTTCGACGTTCCGGAGCTTCCGGAACCTCCCATACCGCCATCGCCGCCACGGCCGCCGGAACCACCGGACGCGCCGGAACCGCCCTGGCCGCCATCGGCTCCCATACCACCATCGGCGCCTTGGCCGCCCTGCCCGCCGTCCGCGCCTTGACCGCCCTGGCCGCCATCGGCATGCGCATCGCCGCCACGGCCGCCCGGAGCTCCCTGCACGACGGGCGCGGACGAAGAGGCGGACGGGATCGGAGGCGGAGGCGTGGCGGCCGGTCCCGACTCGGATCCGGACGGGCCGTCGCCCGTGTCGGAGGACGCGGCGTCCAAGGTCTGGCTCGAACCGGAACGGTCCATGCCGTCCGACGCCGTCGGTACGGAGGTTCCGGAAGCGTCGGACGGTTGTGCGGCGGAAGACAGGGAATCATAGTCGCCGGCCTGCGACTGGCCTTTCCCACCATCTTTCGAACCGGTGGACGAGTCGGAATCCTCGCCTTCGTTCTTGTTGCTGAACAGGCCGCCCAACGCTCCTCCCACGTCGGCGGGCCTGCCCTGCGCGGCGCCGAGCACGGCTTCCGCACCCGAGTTCACGGCCTTGCCGATACCACCCGTCGCACCGGCGGTGGCGGCCTGGACGACACCCGCGGTGACCTGCACCGCTGCCTTGATCGCGTTCGGACCGACCTTGCCGCCACGCTCCTGCATGTCGGCGGCCACGTTCGTGCCAATGAAACTGACCGCGGGCATGATGAGCTTCGGACTGAAGCACGCCATGATGATCGTCACGATGCCCATCAGCGCGGGGAAGAACGATTCCGCGTAATGCGGATTGTTCTTCGCGACATAGCAGATGCCGGACCCCACCATGATGACCAGCGCGCTCAACGGCGCGGACAGGAGCACGCCGACCACGGCCTGCGCCCATTTCGCCGCGGCGGGACGCGTGACCTTCCACCCGGTCATCATGACCGGCAGGGGAGCGACGCAGGCGAGCAGGATCAGGCTGATGTCACGTGCGGCGAGCATGCCGGCCAAAGCCAACACCGCGAGGAAGAACACGAGATACACGACGATGCGGATGATCAGATCGAAACCGGCGGTGAGCTTCACGATCGTGCCGACAAGATTCGACACGACGCTGTCGCCGAACGGGTCGGACGTGCCCACGCCGGCCAAGGGGACGGTGAGGATACGGTTCGTGATCTGGCCGACGATGCCGTCCATGGTGATCATCACGCTGATGCACACCGCGGTCAACGGCCAGGCGAGCACGGCCAGGGCGAAGCTTTTGATCACGTCGGCGACACTGCCTTTCGCGGCGGCCTGCAACGCGCCTATGATGCACAACGCCATGTTCACGAAGCCCATGATCCAGCCTATACGGTTCGCCGCGGTGATCGCCACGTTCCACTCGTCGTTGCTCATGCTGCCGACCAGACCGCCGAACGCGCCGGTCAACAGTTGCGAGCAGAGGTTGTCGACCGGTTTGAACAGCCAGTCGATGAGATTCGCGAAGACCGTCTGGACTATCAACGACATGCCATTCGCCTCCTAGAAGAGAAAAGCCGTGGACGGGACAGGCCCGGCCACGGCGGTGAACAGGGGTGTGTCAGGAGACATCGGTCAGAACAGCGCCTGCGTCGCGAAGAACTTCACGATAGCCATGGCGCTGCCCAGGATCATCGTCGCCAAAGCGCACCAGATGAACACCGTGCCGGAATACTGCTGCATCGGACCGGAATGGATCACACGGCCGGCGATCCACGCGATCGCCGCGCAGATCCACGCGCCGACGGCGATGTACAGGCTCAACGCCCACAGGCCACCGACCATGTTGGAGACCAGATCCATAAAAGGAAAGAATGAAAAATTCGGACTTACCTTCAGATTGCTCAGGTCGCCGTCGTTCAGACCGGTCGCAACGGACACGATTGTTGCTGCGGCTGGCGCCGCGAGATTGTGTAGCATATCGCACACTCCTTTCAAAGGATTCCACGACCACGACGACGGAACGGAACCGATAATCGGCTAAGCGGACAGGGACGCTATTCCACTATTCACCTGTGATCCACTTCCACAGGCTGGCCGCACCGTCCTTGATGCCGTTGCCGGCCTTCTGGAATATGTTGCCCTTGCCGTCCTTGCCGGTAACGAAGTCCAATCCCTTCAACGCGTCGCGCACTCCGGTTCTCACGGCGCTTTTCACGCTGTCGCCGATACCGGAGACGATATCGTCGCCCAACTGTTTGACCAGGCCGGTCAGACCGTCGTCGCCCTTGCCCCTCTTGTCCTTCAGATCGGTTTTGCCGCTGCCGGACGCCTGCGTGTACGACCGGTTCGACTGCAAGCCGTTGGAGCCGAACAGGTTGCAGCTCCAACTCCAACCGCTCACGGCCGCGCCGATCACGAACGGGACGAGCATCGCGGCGAGCAATCGCTTCCAACTGAACGCGCGTTCCATCTGATTGTTGGATATCAGGCCCGGAATGAGACTGACGCAACCCAGGATGATCACGCCGACGCACAATACGAGGGCGACGGCGATGACGCCGCCGACCATGTCACGCACGCCCGCGACGTCCCATGCCGGGTCGGGTCTCAATCCCTTCAACGCGCTGTCCGCGAGAATCATGTCCATGTGTTCCTCCGTTTTTTCCCTGTTTGGACCGGTCAGTACCAGCCGGTCGTTTCTGAATGGGCCCACGCGCCGCACGGCGACTGGTAGCGTTGCTGGATGTACCCCAATCCCCATTTGATCTGCGTGGCCGCGTTCGTCTTCCAATCCTGGCCCGCGGACGCCATCTTGCCGCCCGGCAACGATTGCGGGATGCCGTACGCGCCGGACGACGGGTTCTCCGCGTCCCACCGCCATCCGGATTCACGCGTCCACAGTTTGTCGAGACAGTCGAACTGGCCGTCCTCCCATCCGTAATCCTTGAGCCTGCGTTTCGCGATCTTCTTCGCCGCTTCCACGGACGCCTTGTCTCCGGACACGTCCGAAGTGGAATCGTCTCCCGTGACGCACTGGTCCGTGCCGACGCTGCCGCCACCGGCCCCGCTGATGGAATCCTTGGGAAGGATGTAGACCGCGCCGCCCTTGATGGGCAGGGTGCGGGACGAGTATACGGGCCCCTTCACGTTCATCTCGCTGATGAGGATGGTTCCCTTGGCCGTGTCCACGTTCTCCACGACCGCGACATGCCCGTAAGTGGCGTCGGCGCCCTCGATGCCGGCCGGGAAACTCACGATCGCTCCCGGAACGGGCGCGTCGGTCGTGGTCCCGTAGCCTTCGCTTCTGGCGGAAGCGGCCCAGTTCTGGCCATTGCCCCAATACTTGCCCACATGCTTCCAACCCAGATGGTAGGCGCGGACGCACGCGCCCCACGTGCATTGGCCTTCGGGATACGTGGCGCACGCGTCGCCGGGGCCGGCGAGACCGTTGAACCATTTCGTTTTCGCGGCGGTCGAGCTCATGCCGTCCCAACCGTCGTCCTTCGTTTTGCCGGACACGGCCTGCGCGGACGTGACCTTCCCGCCGGCGGTCTCGACGTTCATCGCGCCCTTGTACCGGTAGTAGGCCGTGTAGCCCACCGCGTACGAGTCGACGCTGATCTCGTCGCCGGTCTGGTCGCCGGCCTTCGGACCGGCGATGCCACCGTTCTCGTCGTGATGCGCGCCCACGAACTTGCCGTCGCCCACGTAGATCTCCGTATGGCTCGACCTCCACACGATGTCGCCGGACTGCAGGTCCGAGACCTTGGTCCAGTCATGCCGTTCGAAACCGGCTTTCTCCAGGACCGTGCCCTCGTTGGCCGTGCTGAACGCGGAAGAGCCGACATCGAGGCCGGCCTGTTTCAACGCGTAGTAGACCAGGGACGAGCAATCGTAGTCCGGATTGCCGTTACGCCGTGGCTGACTGTAGCCATGCGAGTCGTCCGCGGCGATGTTCTTCGCCCATTCGACCCATGAGGTCGTCGTATTGGATGAGGACGTCGTACTGCCGCACGTCGTGCCGTACTGGGCCTGGACCATGGCCACGAGGATGGTGCTGAAGCTCATGAGCAGGACGATGGGTGCGATCAGGATCATGGGAATCACGACACCGCACACCGTGACGCCCTTCACCAGACCGTTCCCGCTTTTCCCATCCGCCATAAAACGCCCTCCCGTCCACGCCACGTAGGATGCAATACATTCCACACGGCCGGCCGCCGGGCGAACGCCGATAATCGGCAGTCGGCAATCGGACAGGGAAACACGGGGAAGGGTCGGCGGATGACACGCACCGGCCGGAGCGGAAAGCTCACGACTGGGAATATCAACCCGTGCATCATGCACGGGTTGATATTCTGCTTCCGAGTCGGCGGCCAGGCAATCTTCCTAGAACCAGAAGGACGTGACGGCTGCGATTGCCGTGTCGTGTCCCGGAGCGACGCGGACGGGGCGGGACCGCTCTCGCGGCCGTTCCTGCGGACGTTCGGCATGGACCGGCGTGTGCGTCCCACGTATTCCAAGACGATGGGCCGCACGTATCCGGCCTTGGTCTGTCCGAAATGCGGCGGCGTCCAAGAGGACAATTTCATATACAGGAACTATCGGAACAGGGGAGGCGTGTTCTCCAATCCGGCCGACAGGTCGCCGCTTGGGGTGCCACCGTTGCCGGTCTGCGCCGATGACCGGCCGAGGGAATGCCGGTGGGTGTTCGACGGGTCCAGTCTTGGTGTGGAAGCGTTCACGGTGATTCGTCCGGACGTTGAGAGAACCATCTCCCGATCTGCGTAGGTATTGTGCGCCGGCCGGAGTGGAAAGCTCACGACGGGAAATATCAACTGGAACATTATGTTCCAGTTGATATTCTGAGCCTCCACTGATTGTTCCGAATTATGCAAACGAACAGGGAAATATCAACTGAACCATTTTGGTTCAGTTGATATTCTGCTTCCGGGTCAGCGGGCTTGGTCAAGAGGAAATACGAGAGAGGGCTTCGAGGATGGCTTGGGCGAGATGCGCGCGCCATGCGGTGATGCCGTCAAATTCAAGCAGGCATCCGCATTGAACGGACCCGTCGGCCGCGACGTGTGGATCATCCCACCCGTCCTCCATGCCGATGTCGCCCAAATGGTCGACGAGGACGTCCATGATGGCTTTTAGTCTCTGGCACATGCGGGGGAACACCCACTCGCCTTCCTCA
>OODE01000110.1_pt1 | contig 73680 bp, 50 predicted proteins | sample 1671771 | NCBI WGS metagenome assembly OODE01 (sample SAMN06348191, study PRJEB24527) | human gut metagenome | biome: human gut; feature: ankylosing spondylitis patient; material: feces | host: Homo sapiens | place: China | collected 2015-10 | reverse complement strand
AACCCGAAAAAAATACATGACTAAACACGAAACACCGACTTGACGAAATACACCCGCCGCCGCGTCAACCGGATCATGAAGGGGAACGGCATGGCCGGCTCCTGTTCCAAGGCCGCCTATAGGCCACGCCCGGCCAGGCCGAACGACGACCCGGCTCCCGACATCCTCGCCCGCGAGTTCAATGGCTATGCGCCGCGCACCCATCTGGCCTCCGACCCGGCCTACGTGAGGGTCGGCAGTTCGTGGGCGTACGTCTGCCTGCCCGGCGACCTGGCCAACCGGCAGATCGCCGGCCATTCGGTCGGCGTCGGGCACGACGCCGATCTCGTGTTGGCCGCGTTCGCCGCGCTGCGCTTCCCGCTGGATGAGATCGAGGTGTTCCACACGGACCGCGGCGGCGAGTTCACCGGGGAACGCATCGAACGCATGCTCGACGTGTTCGGCATCACACGTTCCCTTTCCAGACCCGGCAACCCATACGACAACGCGGTGGTCGAATCCACCAACCGGCTCGTCAGGAAGGAGCTCATCCACAGGAACGTCTACACGAACGTGGAGCAACTACGCTCGGACGTCAACCGGTACGTGTGGTGGTACAACCACCAACGGCTCCACTCGACCCTCGGGTACCTGAGCCCCGTGGAGTTCACACAACAAGGAAAAACCCTCTAGAAACAGTCCAACACACCGTTGCCAATCCAATATACGTAAGGGAACAGTCTGTTGAATTCTCTTGATGGGCATAAAGGCTTACGACAAAACCAATCGAATTCACATCGTTTTCGAAGCAGCTCTATCGACCTCGTTGTTTGTTCTGATAGATTCCCAAAGATTGGTAGAGGGGTTATATTGCTTAATAACATGAGCAGGGTTACCTACCGCAATTGAATATGGAGGAATAGATTTAGTGACGACGGATCCCGCCCCGATAATTGACTTTTCTCCGATTTCAACGCCGCCTAAGATAATCACGTTATTCCCAATCCATGCACCTCGGCCAATATGGATTCCCTGGGTGAGTTCAAGGTCGTTGTCCAGATAGGAATCTGGCAGCGGAGACATACCGTGGTTGTAATCAATCATGACAATGTCAGAAGCAAGCAGTGTGTCATCTTCAATGATGATTTCTGAGGTACATTGCAAAGTGAGATTTCTAGTCACATGTACTCGTTCTCCAATGCGAATTTCAGGTTCACGATCGAAGGGCTTACCGTGCGAAGCATCCCAGCAATAGAGACGAATTATCACCAAGGACTACGGAACCAGCACAGTGAATATACTGAGATAGTCGCAGATCCAGGTTTTTGCCGGCACGCATCCCTTTGTTCCGCGAAAGGAACTTCACGGATTCACACCATTTTAAGTATCTGTTTCGAATGCGGCCTAGTCCAAACAAGATGACTCCTTTGTAATCCAAACTTCATGAGCGCCCTCGACTGATGAAGACAGCGTAATCAGAGAGGAAGACATAGCGGTTCGATTTATAGTCGATGTCTAATGTGACCTAATTTTCGCCTATGAAGGTAAATATCAAATGAGATAGTTTGAACTACACTGAAAGCATACTCTCCTTCTAGGGCAAGTTTCTACAAAAGAACGGTTCAAGACATATGACAGCGAAGATTCTGGTAACAGGCGGCGCAGGTTTTATTGGTAGCGAGATCGTAAAACAACTGAGCGCTCATGATGAATACGAAATTCGCGTTCTAGATGCATTGACCAAACAAATTCATGGCAACAATCCTGAAAAGTCATATCTTTTCCAATCCATAAAAGATTGTTGTGATTTCATCCGTGGAGACGTGCGTGATTTCACAACAGTCCAGAAAGCCCTTGAAGGGGTAGATGTTGTTTTGCATCTTGCGGCAGAAACCGGTACCGGGCAATCCATGTACATGATCAACCAGTACAACGAGGTCAATGTCATGGGTTTGTCAAATATTTTTCAAGCACTATCGCTCAAGGGGGAAAGCAACACTATACGCAAAGTCATCCTGTCGTCATCGCGTTCTGTGTATGGCGAAGGCGAGTATCAATGCCCAAACTGTGGCGTAGTCTACCCCCGTGGACGCAAAACTAAAGATATGATGCAAGGCGATTTCACTATGCATTGCGACAAGTGCAATACCGCCTTGACCTTAATGCCCACCACCGAAGACAGCAAAACCACCCCAAATTCTCTTTATGCGTTCACCAAGCTTTCACAAGAGATGATGATTCAGACAATGTGCCCTGCGATGGATATTGATTACACCATCTTCCGTTTCCAAAATGTGTACGGAGCAGGCCAATCATTGAAGAATCCTTACACTGGCATTCTTTCCATCTTCTCCTCATTGCTTTTGGACAATAAAGACATCAATATCTTTGAAGACGGCAAGGAAAGCCGCGACTTCATCCACGTAAAGGATGTTGCTTCCGCGGTCATCAAATCTATCAATACGGCCGCATCGAACGGAGAAATCATCAACCTGGGCAGCGGAATCGGAACAAGTGTCATCGAAATAGCTGAGACATTGAAACGAATCTATGGCAGTACCAGCAATCTGAACGTTACCGGTGATTTCCGTATCGGAGACATCGCACATAATGTCGCTGATACCCAAAAGGCACGAAAGCTGCTTGATTTCACTCCGTCGATTTCCCTGCAGGAAGGTTTGACCGAGTTTTGCGAATGGGTGCTGGGACAAGAAACCGACAACAGTCGTTACGAACAATCCCTTACAGAGATGGAACGTTCAGGAATGTTTATTCGAAAGTAAGCATCTAGAACCTTGGCCGAAGCATAATGCTATATTGCTTCGGCCAGTTCCAAGAACAATCTCATTAAAAAAATTCACATCATCTTAGATGGCCAAGTACGAAAGCTTTTTTCTCATCAGTAGCCATCTTTTTAGTATGCATAAAATCATCATCATGTTTAGCCGCATATTCACCAACGGACTCGATCACCCTACCCGGCACACCCACTACGATGGAATTTGCAGGAATATCATGCGTAACAATAGTGCCGCATCCGATAATGCAATTATCTCCGATTGTTACCCCCGGCATAATAATGGCATTAAAACCAATATGCACGTTATTGCCGATTCGAATTTTCCCAAAGAGATCGATATCGGATAACTCAGGATACTTATGACGCAATACCCACACGCCACCGTCATGAGTCACAAATCTAACACCAGATGTAATCCTGACATTATCGCCGATCTCAATCAACCACGGTTCACTTCCAAAATCCCAGCCATTGAGAATCTCGAAGCCCCCCCCCCAGCTTTAAACCCAGCTTTCGGTAATGAGCAGCATTTTTCTCAGCATTACGGAAATGATTCATTAATTTCTCAAACAATGCGGTTCCTTTCTATATCAGACAGATATTTTGCTCTTTTTGTATAGGAACAAGGAGGCAACCATCAGGACAAATGCTGCTATATAACGAATAATCGTGAAGTGATACAGAGGAATCGCAATGGCGGAAAGCACAATTACCAGCCATTGTATACCGATAATGACTTTGTCATCATATACGGTTTCCTTGGTTCCCGTGATAGTGAAGTGCAGTTTTTTGGACACACGCATTTGCACATACGACAAGAATACGAATGCAATCAACATCGAATAGGCCGCTGCCTGGTATCCAAATAGAGGAATCAGTACTGCATTCAGTACAATATTCAGTACTGCGCCACAAATAGAGGCAATCATTATGTATGAAGATTTTTTGTGATACAACAACACGTTTGCATACATATTGGAAATAGCGTTCTGGAAAATGGCTGCAGAAATTGGCGGCATGATGTAAATCGCTGCCATATATTCATCAGTTGCGATTATCTTGACCACCTCAGGAGCTAGGAAAGTCATCAATACGCATACCGCAGCATAGGTGAGCAGCAGAATCGAAGCGAGGCTCCGAACTCTTTTCTTGCCTTCGGAATCATCAATATTCCGATAGAGGAATGGGATAAACGAAGAATTAATTGCCGACCATACGATTGCGGAAACGGTACTCACCGAGGAAAGTGTGCCATAAATGCCCACAGCGGAATTATCAACGAACCAACCAATCATCACGCGACCGGAATTATTCAGAATCTGCGTGGCGAACTGATTCGCAATAAGAGGCACACTCAGAGCAAGTGAGAATTTCCAATACCGCATGGAAATGAACTTGCGCCCTCGCACCATGATGTATACCCATAGCACAAGAGCAACAGCATATAGCACGGCATAATTCGCGAACAATCGTCCTTCGGCCGCTTTTCCGCTTCCTCGCATATACAATACAGCGACAATGGAAAGTGCTGATGCCACAATTGCGGAGCCAATCGTCACCAGTGTTGCTGCCTTGTACTTATACTCGTAACGCTGTCTTGCCAGCCAGAACTCCGTAGCCGGCAGCAATAGGAAACCAACTAGCATCAGCAGCAACAGCGATTTGTCTAGGCCAAGTATGCGACTCCAAAAATTGGGAGCAACGGAATATACGGCAAAGAATACGATTGATGTGAACGTCGTGAGCGTCAGCACTGAAGATTCGTACCTATCGCGCTCATGCTCATATTCCTTCAACGCGACCATATATCCGCCGTAAGTCAACGAGAGCGTCGCCACAACCGTCAGTATCGACTGCCAAGAATTGTACAGATTGACTGTGCCCATCTCAGAAGTTGACATGATTCGGGTAAAAATTGGCACAGTAACAAAGGCCAAACCTTTAGAAAACAGCGATGCGAATGTGTATGCTACCGCCGATTTCATACCCTCGGATGGCCGCTTATTCCAAAAATGTTTTTTAATGTGTTTTGCCATTATTCGTCTGCACCATCATTGTTGGAAACGATTGATCCATGAGCCGACGGAATAGTAGTGTCTTGTCTCTTGAGAATATGGGTGAAACTCGGAACGCAGGAACACGGTAAGCTCTTCTTCATCAGGGTTCTGCAAATCAATGACCAGAATATTATTGGGATCATAAAAATTCGCTGACAATAGAGCCATGTTAGTCGAAACGAGTTTCTTGTTGAGGAAAATGGATTCCATCACGCGCATAGAGAATCCGTTCTGACCTTGCTGCGTGATATCCAAAATCGCCTTGCTTTGCGAAACCATATCGAGATAATCCGCATAATTAACATATGAGTGCCTAATGGTGAATGGCAAATCTTCATGCTGATTACCGTTTTCAACAATTACGAATTCCGGTTTCATGCCAGCATCGGAGATGATTTGATGCAAAGCAAGCATTTTTGCCTTGCGATCCTTGAGAAAACCAAGAAACAGGATATCTGACGTCAGAGCACGTTCCGGGAGACGCAAGTTCTCGTCATACATGATGGTGTTGAAGCGGAATCCATATTGCTTGCAGTCATTTTCGTCATACGAATAATATGAGAAACCATACTTCCTGCACGCCGTAAGATGACCAAGGACAACCTGCTTGTCGCGAACAATATTCCAGGAATATAGATAACATTTCGCGTCAGGATTTTTATGTCTATTAATGTTGCGCAATAACGCCGGATCCAGCCATACCGTAAAATCAAAAACAATGATCTTGGAAAACGACTGCAAATCCTTGTACCAATCAGTATAGAACAGCGAGCTGGCAGCAAGCCTCAGCTTCCTCATTGCTTTCCAAACCATTTCGGACGCGCCATGAACTTCGCGGAACACAGGGAAAACCACCACATTAGGAAGTTTCATACTATTGAAATAATAGAAGCTACCGCTGGGAACAAGCAGCAGAGTCCGTTCCATTACATCACCTCTTTAGCATTCATCAGATTGGAAACCATTAGCGAATGGCGAGGATTACATGTAGCAATCGCATGTCCAACGACACTGGACTGCTTATGTGTGAAATAGGAGCTGAGATAAATCGGGAACATCATGAGACCCGGATAGAACAAATACGTCTCGCTAACCGTGGAATTGATAAACATAAAAGCAAATACGGCAATGAGTATTTTCTTTGGTTCCCGTCGAATCATTGGATAGAAAATCCCAATCATCATCGTCAGCCAGAAAATCATTCCATACACTGCGGCATAGGTCGCAATGCTAGCGGCAACTGCAGCTGGGTCAAATGAGTCTCGTATCGCATAGAATGCGTCAAAACCGATACCGAACGGGTCCATGGAAAGAGCCTTCAAACTAGCCATCACTGTAATCCAACGATATTGTCCCGTGCTATCCTCTAAATTGACACCACCGCCAATGCCTCCACCAAATAGCTTGTTCAGCACTTGAACATAAAGGAGACTCTCTTCCCCGCGAAGCAAATAATCAGTGATCAGCACCGCCGTAATGGCGACCACTAGCACTGCAAGCTTTTGTTTCAGCGTACGTATGCCTCGCTCTCTGCCACGCATAAAGAAGAAGCACAACAAGATGACCATCATAGAAAGATAACCGGTCGTCGACTGGCAAGTAATCAGTGTGAGCAAGACAATGACGGTCGCCGTACGATATTGCTTCTCGTTATCAAAATATAATTTCTTTTTCCAAAATAACAGGACGAATAAAACAGCATTGAGTACAATCTGATACACGCCAGGTTCAGTGTAGAAACCACAATTACGGGTTGCGTGTATTTCAAGATACGAGTAAAGCCAGAGTCCTTTTCCATGAAGCACAGTGGCCCATTGACCCGTCCCCAAGTTCTGCGTCCAGAATGATGTTGCAGGCCATGCATTCACCAGCGAAGGGTTAATGCAAAACGCCGCCCAAAATAGCACACTGATGATGCCAAAGAAACAAACAATTCTTACGAATCGGGTAAGAAACATTCTCCGATCAATAGTCATTGCGATATAGGTGACAACCAGCATCGCTGCGTTGGAAAGAAAACTTAGGGGCCCCACACCTCCTGTTTTCAATCGGATAACAATCGTTGCCAATGCAAGCAAAAGGCAAAACGACAGCACATAAACATTCCTATATTTTGCGCTCAACAACGCAAGCAGGGCATATATAGCAATAATCACGCCATACACCAATGTGGTATTCAGATAGCGTGACATCGCGCAGCTGCCCGGAATCAGTAACATAAGGTACAGCCACGCGTACTGGAGTGTTTTGGTCTTCGTTATGCGAATCATCAACACCTCTGGAAAAAACTAATTTCGACGCAAATTGCCGTTGAGCAATCTTCCATAATAAGTTTCGACACCATTGATTTCGGTGGGAAACTCTTGCTTCCATGTCAATTTGAACAATGATGTATCGGCAATTAATGACTCCCAATGACGCTCATTAAAGACATCACCTAAACACTTGAACAGGTCATCGCATTGTGGATTATTGGGGGTGATTGCTGCAAACGCCTCCTTAACCGCAGTGCAATGTCGTTGCACTAGTACGATTAAATAATCCAAGAACAAGTAGTCGACCATAAAATCATTTGTACGCCAATATTCAAGCAAGAAATCACGTATCACGGCAAATATCCAACGATGGTCGGCATCACATCCAAAAGAGTAATTTGCAAAATATCCCTGCGCCACACTTGCATGCAAATACTCGGGGCGCTTGATAGAGAACAATGGCTGGCCAAAACAGTCTTCAATATCGCCAGCGCAATAGAACGTCGCGTCCAACCACAATCCGCCATACTGAGCCAGCAACGATAAACGCAGCAAGTCCGACAAATGTGTGCGAGCAATAGTGCCTTCATGATATTTGCGCATCATCCAGTCAGGGAAGGTCACATAATCACGATAATTGTCCTCGGTAATCACAATCACACGTCGATCTCCCGCATATTCGCGAATCGATTCTACACAGCGTTGGACGATACGCGGAGCATGGTCAAGCCCTTGCCACCAGCATAACCAGATGCAACCTTTGAGTTCCTCCGGTACGGCTGGAAGATTTACCTTATAGCGATAGCCAGAAGCGAAATCTCCATATCGTTTCTCGAAATACTTAAGCAGTGTTTCATGCTTACGAATCAGACGACGACGCGCATTCGGCGGTTCCGCATACCCATTACGGCACATAATTTGGATATCCGCCTTAGCAATAAGCGTTTCCACTGCAGCCGGCCATGAAGTCAATTTCGCTATTTCCGCCGTAGATCGTATTTCCTCACCAATGCGGTGAAGATAGCGTCTAATGCTATTGTGAGCTCCCATTTCATTCCCTGCTTTTTTGCAATACCACGTCACTGACTTTTATGATTGATATATCCCTCGGTGGCATGATCCTTATGCTTGATAATGCAAGGATTGCCAATAACTACCGAGTGACTTGGCACGTCGCGATTCACAAAGGCCCCAGGAGCAATCATTACGTCGTTCCCGACCTTCACTCCTCCCACTATTGACGCATTGATTCCAATCCAAATGTCATCACCAAGCGTTGGAGCACCTTTTCTCTTTCCACGATTCTCCTGGCCAATAACAACCCCTCGATGGATATTGACATTCCGCCCAATAACGGCTTGAGGATTGATGGTGATGCAATAAGGATGTCCGATATACAGGCCACCACCGATAACCGTTTGATGGCTTAACTCGATGAAATTCCTCTGACGGCACCAGCGAAACAGCAGTCGATACACCAACTGCATAGGCTTGAACCTGCACTCTTGGCAACAACGAAATAACCGCTGGAATCTAGGCATTTTCTCAACGGCGTATCGATACTTATCCTGCTCGAGCAAAGTACCCATTGTTATCCTCAATCCTTTGCGAAAAAATGGAAAATCAATGTTCCGTATCGAGGATTCGGGTAATCTTCAAAGCATCGCCCCACGCGGCTTTGGAGTCATAGGGCCGATCAGGGAATGCACCATATTTCAATTTGATGGAGAACCCATTCTCGGCAATAAACCGTTCCACCCTATCAGCAAGTTTTTCGGGCTTACCGGAACAGATATTGATAATCCCCAACACTTCATCCTGATTCACCGCCGCGGCAACTTGATGACAGAAATCGGGATAATCTAGAAAATCATACTGGTTCTGACCTGTGGTGAACGGGAACTCTTTCTTACCTTCGATCTCCGCCGCAACGATTTTTGAGAAAATGGAGCTGCCATATTGCGTATCGCTGACGATGTAATATCCACGAAGCCACTGGAACTTTACTTTGTTCTGCAACGCTATGGTCTGCAATGCGTTACGGAGCGCATCCTTGGCGATTCCATACATGCTCATCGGCCAGCATGGGGTGTGAGCGTTGATGCTGCCTTCATGGAATCCGATTTCATGCATCGATCCCATGCACGCCACTTGCTGGATTCCGGATTCGCACAGTTTTTTCAGGAATGCAACATGCTTAGGCAAATCCTCAAAGTGCGCATTCGAATTGTGTACAAAACCATCACGCCAAGCCAGATGCAACACCACATCGGGCTCGCCGAAGTACGTATAGGGATCTTCAATCGAGAAGATGTCTCCGGGCACGCAATGAGCCGCAGAATTCACATGGTCACAGGCGAAGTCTGTGGCGATTACCTCGTTTCCACGCTTAAGCAACTCATCAACCACACCGCGCCCTAAATATCCATTAGCACCGGTAACCAAAATCTTCATGATTTTCTCCTTGATATTCTTGATGTCTTATTTCTCTTTAATGGCCGAAAGCCACTGCTTCGAAATAGAGTCAACCGACAAACGTTCACGCAACCGCACGCCAGCTTTGCTAAAGCGTTCCTGCACACCAGTATCGCCTGCAATACTGCACATAGCCGTAACCATGCGCTCCTTGTTCCGAACCGGAACAAGATATCCATTTACGCCATTGTCAATGACCATGCGGGCCCCACCGATTGGGCAGTCCGTAGCAATCGTCGGAATTCCCAACGCAATAGCTTCAATCATTGAATTCGAGAGTCCCTCAAAATCCGAGGAAATGACAAACATGGCGGCATCGAAAATGCAGGCATGAACATCCTTCCGGAAGCCGCAGAAATGAACGCTATCGCCAACCCCTCGGGAAACTGCATAACGCTTTAGATCATTTTCCAGTGCGCCTTCGCCGTAAATCTCGAAGGTATAGTCGCAGAACCGTGTGCGGAATTCTGCAAACGCATCAATGGCGAGCGGCAAATTCTTCTGCTCATTCAAACGACAAACGGTAACCACTCGCTTGGATCGTTCACCTTCATAGCGTGGCAGCATGCTATTATTGAGAGGATTAAGAATCACACGGTACTTACCAGCCGCATATTTGGGGTAATACTCAAGTGCATCCTGTGTTTGGAATACCACGCAGTCCGCAAGAGCGTATAGCCACGGATGAATAGCCCTAACCAGCCGACGCTTTCCAAAAGCACGGTGTGGATCATTACGCTGGGAGATAATTATGCGGTTCCGCATACCAATTCCCGCTATTAGAGTGAACAAATTTTGACTATCCATGAAGGAAATAAATACCGTATTCGGCATCGCTCTCATCTTCGCCCGAATAGCTTTAATCTGATCAAGGGAATTCGGGTTGCTTTCCGCGCAGGATGTATCGACATGGACGCGCTTGTCCAAAGCATACGCGGTATGAGTGCTGTTAGTTAAGAACAACGTCACATCACATCCACTACGAGCGAATTCGCCAGAGAGAATAGAGACCACTCGTTCGGCACCGCCACCGTCCATAGTTGGCATAATGAAACATATACTCTCACCCATATCGATACGTCCTTGCTTATATTGGTATATGTGCTGTTTAGTCCCTGCGGAACAGGTCGCGGGTGTAGACCTTGTCCTTTACGTCATCGAGGCAAGAGTCATAACGGTTCGCGACAATGGAGTGCGAGCGCTTCTTGAACTCATCAAGGTCGTTGACCACTTCGGAGCCAAAGAAGGTAGAGCCGTTTTCGAGCGTGGGTTCATAGATGATAACCGTCGCACCCTTGGCCTTGATGCGCTTCATCACACCCTGAATGGAGCTCTGGCGGAAGTTGTCGGAGTTGGACTTCATGGTCAAGCGATACACACCAACCACGGTCTCATGTTCCTTGCTGGCATCCCATTCGCTGTTGGGGCCATAGGCACCAGCAAGCTCGAGTACGCGGTCGGCGATGAAGTCTTTACGGGTGGTGTTCGAATCCACGATCGCCTGGATGAGGTTCTCCGGCACGTCCTGGTAGTTGGCGAGCAGCTGCTTCGTGTCCTTCGGCAGGCAGTAGCCGCCGTAACCGAAGCTCGGGTTGTTGTAATGCGTGCCGATGCGCGGGTCGAGGCACACGCCGTCGATGATCTCGCGCGTGTTCAGGCCCTTCGACTCGGCGTAGGTGTCGAGCTCGTTGAAGTAGGAGACGCGCAGTGCCAGATACGTGTTGGCGAACAGCTTCACGGCCTCGGCCTCGGTGAAGCCCATGAGCAGCGTGTGGATGTTCTCCTCGATGGCCCCCTGCTGCAGCAGCTTGGCGAACGTCTCGGCCGCCTCGACGAGATGCCGGTCCTCCGGGTCGGTGCCGACCACGATGCGGCTCGGGTACAGGTTGTCGTACAGTGCCTTGGATTCGCGCAGGAACTCCGGGCTGAAGATGATGTTCCTGGAACCGGTCTTCTCACGAATCGACTTGGTGTAACCGACCGGGATGGTGGACTTGATAACCATGATCGCGCCCGGATTCACCTTCATCACCAGGTTGATGACGGCCTCCACCGCAGAGGTGTCGAAAAAGTTCTTCGTGCTGTCGTAGTTGGTGGGAGTCGCGATGATCACGAAATCGGCGTCGCGGTATGCGCTTTCACCATCCAGCGTGGCAGTGAGGTCCAACTCCTTCTCCGCAAAGTACTTCTCGATGTAATCGTCCTGGATCGGGGACTTACGGGCGTTGATCATGTCGACCTTCGCAGGAACAATATCCACCGCGGTAACCTGATGATGCTGCGCCAAAAGCGTAGCCAAGCTCAAGCCAACGTAACCGGTACCAGCAACGGCAATCTTCAATGAATCAAAATCCTTCATCTCTTTTTTCATCCCTTCTTGTAAAATATGTTATGAACTACGTGAATGACTGGAATAGCGAATCGAATGCCCTATTTATCAGAGTCATCGAGGTAGAAGGTCTTGTACCACTCGGCAAATCGACGCAAGCCTTCACGCAGCGGAGTTGAAGGTTTATAGCCAAAATCGCGTTCTAAGGCCGCAGTATCCGCATACGTGACCGGCACATCGCCTGGTTGCATGGGGACCAGCTCTTTATGAGATTCGAAGTCGTAATCTGCAGGAAGCACTTTGGCTCGTAGAAGCTCCTCCTGCAGAATAGTGACGAATTCGAGCAGGTTTTCCGGATGCCCGTTACCAATGTTGTACACCGCATAAGGCGGAACCGGCAGACCATCTTCTCCTGTCTGCTTCGAAGGCGCACCTTGCATCACGCGCAGAATGCCCTCAACAATGTCATCAACATAGGTAAAGTCACGTCGGCAATTGCCATAGTTGAAAATCTTGATTGTTTCTCCTGCGCGAAGCTTATTGGTGAAACCGAAATACGCCATATCAGGGCGTCCGGCAGGTCCATACACGGTAAAGAAACGCAGGCCCGTAGAAGGAATGTCATACAGCTTTGAGTAGGCATGTGCCAACAGCTCATCAGACTTTTTCGTAGCAGCGTATAGGCTCACTGGATTATCTACCTTGTCATCCGTGGAATATGGAACCTTCTTATTGGACCCATATACGGAGGAGCTAGATGCATACACAAGATGATCCACCGGATGATGGCGACAAGCCTCAAGAATGTTATAAAAACCAATCAGATTCGACTGAATATAAGCATCAGGATGCGTGATGGAATATCGCACACCAGCTTGAGCGGCAAGATTCACCACAACGGTAGGTCGGTATTGCTCGAATACATCATTTACTGCGTCTTTATCTGCCAAATCAGCTTTGATGAAAGTGAACCCTTCATAATGAGAGAGCTGGTTAAGGCGATATTCCTTAAGACGCACATCGTAATAATCATTTACATTATCGAAACCGATAACATGAATCCCTTCAATAGAATCAAGCAGTTGCTTTGCAAGATTCGAGCCGATGAATCCCGCAGCGCCAGTGACCAGTACAGCGGCATTATGCAAATCAATTGTGTTCTTCATTTCTCCTCCTCGACATCCCTTTGCTGGGTTGGAATCTGCAAACAGCGCATGTATAGTTCCCCAAGAGAACGGATATAAAGGCTTTGTTGAGCTCTGCGATTGATATAGTCGCCGCATTCCTGTTGCATGACTGCATATTCATCACCATTGAGTGCTGACGCTTGCAATAGATGGTTTGCCAAATCATCTAACTGCCCGGATTCAAACCTGAATCCGGTTTTCCCTTCCACCACAAGCTCGGGAATTCCTCCGATATTCGCGCCGATTATTGGAGTCTGCGCTGCCAGGGATTCCAAACCTGAATAAGGCATGTTCTCCCGCCATTCGGAGCACAGCACGCTGAAGCGAGCATTGCCAACCTCGCGCTGAAGATCCTCTCCGGTCTTGTAGCCAAGGAGTTTGATACGGCGTTCAGCTTCAGGGCCGGCTGATTTGATGAGATTTTCGATAGCCTGGCGCTCAGGACCATCGCCGACGATATGCAAGGTCCAATTGGCTGGGAGGAGTTTGCTGCCTGCAACCCCACTATTCATCAAGCCTGCAGCCCGCAGGAACGCCCTCACCAATGTAAGGATGCCTTTTTCTTTGGAAAGTCGACCAAAGAACAAGAAATACGGCTCAACGGTATTGAACTTATTCGTGTTGGCTACCTTATGCGCCATGTCCATTTGGCTGGTGGTCAGGAAGTTCTGCATGGCCACGGTTCTGCCGGCATATCCACCCTCATCCAGCTTGTGCTTCATGAATTCACTGGGGGCGATGATTTTGTCGATCTTGTCGTAGGAATGATGGTTCTTCAGGAATTCCGCTTCAAGGAACGCCAGACCACTCTTCGCTTTCGATCCTTTCACACAAGTTTTCTTCACCGCATGGAAGAAGTGACAGTCAAGGCAATCGTCGCAAACCTTGCCGGAACCGTCCACCATCGTGTAAGCCGGGCACAGCAGAATATAGTCGTGCGCTGTATACACCACCGGAACACGGTGCTTCTTCAAATAAGGCGCATCCAGAATCGACAAAGTGAGCTGGCGATGCACATTATTTATATGAATAATGTCTGGCTGGAATTCTTCGAGCAGCGCCTCAAACTTGCGCTTCGCTTCGAAGGAATACACCAACGTCGCCGCTTCCTTCACTTTTTTGAACGCGGAAATCTTGCCGACGTAGTCCTTTTCGGATACGAAATACTTGCTCCAATAACTCGGCTCATTGTTTGGGTGCTGCATGGAGAAGAACGCAACCTCATGGCCGAGTGCTTTCAATCCCTCCGCAAGCGCGAAGAAATATGTTTCAGCACCGCCTTTGCGGTAGAAATATTTGTTGACCAGTAAAATCCTCATTTATCTGCTCCTCGGTAGAGCTTGAGGGTCGCTTGAACAACCTTGTCCCAGCTATAGCGGCCAGTGATATAGCCGGCCGCGCCGGTCTTGATTTTTCGTACCTTACCCACGTCTACGAGCAACTCACCGAGTTTGTCGGCCAAATCGTTCACATCGCCATGTCGGAACGTGACTCCATGCATCATTCCGGACTCATCACACAGCACATCAGCACATTCAGCGATATTGGAGGTCAGGCAGCAGCAGCCGTAAGCCAATGCCTCCAATAGGCTCATTGGCATACCTTCCAAATCACTGGGCAATACATATATGTATGCGTTGCTATACAGTTCTTCGAGTTCACGTCCTTCAATAAACCCGGTCAGAATAATGCGCTGATCTCCGGTAGCGGCCTGCTTAATCGACTCGTAGTATTCGGCGGAATCCGATGCGCCGCCCGCGATCACGAGCTTCTTGTCAGTGTCTAATCGCTTGAACGCTTCGATGAGGTAATGCACGCCCTTTTCCGGTACGATGCGTCCCAAGAACAGAATGTAGGAATCCTTCTCCAGACTCCACTTGTCAGCAATCACGTCAGGAGAAACGGATTCTACCGGCGCAATGCCGTTGGGAATGAAACGTGTCTCCCGCCCGTATGTGTCTTTGAAATACTGCTGCACACCACGGCTCAGCACGATTACCTCGTCCGCACATTTCGCGGCAGTGCGTTCACCAAGCTTCAGATACATGGAGGCGAACCTGCCCCACTTCGCGCGCTGCCAGTCGAGGCCGTGAATCGTGGCGACGGTGCGGATGCCGAACCAATGCGCCAGACGAAGCGGCACGCACGGGCCCTCCGCATGGTAGTGGATCACATCCGGACGGGCCTTGATCGCCTTCAACGTGGCGAAGAAAGAGGACGTGAGGGCGGCCAGTCCCTTGGCGTCGATGGTCGTGACGGGAATGACCTTCACTCCCCGGTACATATACGGCTTGTCGCTGGTGCTCGACTGGTTGTCGAACTCCTCGCCGGCCACGTTGTGGCCTTTGCGGTTGTACACCACGACCTGCTCCCCGCGTGCAACCATACGTGTAGCCAGTTCGTCCACAACAATCTCAATGCCACCTTCGCGAGACGGAATGCGTTTGTGGCCGATGAACGCGATCCTCATGGCCTCAGTCCTTCTTCGTTTTCTCGCTCTTTTTGTGCTGGATTTGGCGCTTCTTGCCGTTGTCGTCGGACTCGTCGCCGTAGTAGTAATAGCCACCCTTCTGGGGCTTCTCCGTCTCGCCGTAATTCATGGCCAAGCCCACGGGATCGATGCTCAGTGTGCTCAGTTCGTGCCCGGTCTGCCGGAGCAGTTTCTTTTCCGTCACTCCCAAGCCGGCCACCAGCAGCAGTTCTGGCCCTTCCTTGGCGAATACGGCGGCATCATTGGCCACCTGCATGGGGGCGGTATCGATAATCACATAGTCATAGGCTCCGGAAACCTGCTCAACCAGTGCCTTCATAGCGCGGGAATTCAGCAGAATGCTGGGGTTCATGGTTTGTTTTCCAGCAGGAAGCACGTGGAAGTTCGGCTTCCAGTAGCGTTGAATCGCATCATGCGACGATACACGGTTGGTAATCAGATGGGTCAAGCCCACTGCACCCTCAATGCCTAGGGCCTTGCTCACCGAGGGGTTGCGCACATCGGCGTCGATCAGCAGTACCTTGCTGCCGTTTTCGGCGAATGCAGTCGCCAGGTTCACGCTCAGCGTGGTCTTGCCTTCGGACGGGCCGGTGGAAGTCACCACAATTACATTGGATAACGGCTCATCGGGCAGCACGAACATCACATTGGTGCGCAGGCGTCGAATCTCTTCTGCCTCGCGGGAGGCCGGGCGGGAGATAATCACCGGCGACGTACCGGCATAAGCCTCATTGCGGCTCAGCGACCCCAGTACGGGAGCATCGATAACAGCGGTAACATCAGAATCGCGGCGAACACGGGTGTCCAGCAAATCCTTGATAAAGGCAACCACGATGCCGAGAATGACACCGACCGCAAGACCTGCCGCCAAATTGAGCTTGACGTTAGGTGAACTGGGGGAAGCCGGAGCGTACGCCTGCTGCACCACAGTTAGGTTGACGGGAGAGATGATCTTATCGCCCTCATCGCTGTAAATCGTGGAAGTAACCTGTTTTCTCAGGTTTTCGGCAACCGAATTGGCAATGCTGGACGCCTGCTTCGGGTCTGGATCATTAACCGAAATATCCACCAGCATGGTGCCATCCGGGTTGGAAGCGGTAACGCTCTCAGCCAATTCCTTTACCGTGGTGTCAAGACCCAAATCATCAATAACCGGCTGCAATACAGACTCGGTTTTTACCAACTGCGGATACGTTTGAATCTGGCTATTGATGTAATTGGCGCCAGAGCTCAGCTCGCTTGCATTGCTGGATGCGCCCGACGCAGCCGCTGAACTGCGATAAGTGGCCAAGAGTTCGGAAGTTGCGGTGTATTGCGGAGTGCGGGTAAAGGTGTACGCGCAGATTGCCACCATCACAATGACCAGCGTGACCACTGCGGTAATCACATGCTTTCTTACCGCATTGAATAAATCGAGAATGGTGACTCCATTACCGTCCTGCACCTGTTCAGCTTCATCCACAGCTATGCTCCGTTCTTCCTTATTCACGGTTCCACCTTAATGTATAGGGGTTGCCCCTTTAATCAACCAAGGGGGTCTGTCTCAAAATCATTTCATTTTCATCGGCCGCGGGACTGGCCAGCACATGCACCGTGGTCTCGAAACTTTCCCCCGGCCGCAATGTCACGGTTTTCACACCCACCGTCAGTCCATCGTGCACAGCGAACTGATCGAAATCCTGGGTCCAATCCACAATGCGCCCTTCATCGGGGGCGTAGACGTACAGCACCGTTTCGATCTCCCCCGTACGGGGGTTGCCGTTATGGTCATAGCCGCGCAACAGATCCGGAGCGGCATTCACCTCGGCGGCATCGGCCGTATTCGTCAGTTTGATGTGAACGGTGTATTGCTTGGCGCCACTGGGATAGGTTTTGTCATATGTACTGGTCACTTCACGCTTCAGGTACCAGTCCATCTTGCCCATGGTGGCGTCGTTGAAGTACACGCCCGTAACCGAATGAGCCGGGTTCGACTGCAATTCGCCGGCGATGGTCGTACCCGAGATACGCTGCTGCTCGCCCTCATGAGCACTCCATACATACAGATGGCCGTCGGATACGGACTTCTGGAACGTTTGCACCAGCTGCTGATTCTTGCCGTCCACATTCTTGAGCACATGAGTGAAGATCTCACTGGCCGCCATCGTGAAGAAGTCGGTTTGCTCCGCCTGCGTATCGGTATCAATATAAATCTGGTTCAGAATTCGCTGCTCGGCATTGTCGCCGCTCATCACCGTGCCGTCGGAGAGCGTCACGGGGCCGGCAACCTTCAATAACCGCTGCAGGAACACCGGGTCCACGCTGATGACGCCATCCACACCGTCATGACCGGCTCGATGCCAGATCTGACGCGCGATATCAGCGACGCGCGGGAAATCGGGAGTGAAATTGATGTCCGGATAGTCCGTGGCCATCTTGGTGGAGAAGAGATTGCGTTCTTCCGCCGTCAGTACGCTCGCGGCTTCATCCTGGCTGAACAGACCATTCCGAGGCGGATCGCCGAACGTACTCATGCTGATTTTGCCTGTATCGACGGTGAGCGTGGCCCACGCAGTTGGAATGCCTCCCGTGGCACGCAGCTCAGCATTGTTCTGTGCCAGCACCAGGTAGGTTCGCGGGCCTCTGCCGCTACCACCTCCATCACTGCTATCCAAGTCGAACATCTTGGGCAGCACATCCGTCAGCCGACTGGCCGTATCCGTCAGGCTGGCAAGCTCCTTGAACTTGCTACGCCCCTGCTGCACCGCCTCGGTAATCTGCGGAATATGCGTATCACCAATCTTGCTCATGTCTACGCTGGCATCCGCCACTACTCCATTGGCGGCGGCAAGATCCTGAGTCACGCTGGCCATATCCCCCAGCTGAATCGTGCCGTCTTTGATACCGATGCTGTTGAAATCCAAGGCCTGTGCCGCCTTGGCAAGCTTCGGCAATGCGTTGTTCGACACGTCTTCCAAAATGTGCACCATGTCTCGCGCGGCCTTCACGTCAGAACCGTAATAGGGCACCAATGTGGCCAGTTTCCATACCGGCTGCTTGGTCTGCGCATACGTAGCGTCGATATGCTGGGAGAATGCTTCAATGCTGGCTTGCGCTTTGTCGGTGTCGCCGGCTTGAACTTGTGATTGGATGCGGCTTGCGGCCTGAATCGCTGCTTCCACTTCATTTTTCGCTTTGAGCGCGGAAAGGCCGAGCCACGCCGCGAGCGCTGCAATAATCAACAGCAGTGCGCCGATTACAATCAGCACCATCCGAATGCGCTTTTTGCGCTTGATCCGCCTGATATGTTCATGGCTCATACGCCGGCGGTGCTTACGCCGTTCTGCCGCTCGGACGTCTTCAGCAAGTACCTCGGGGTCAACATACGGCTGTATCACTTGGCGATCATCCGCGTTTTTCGACCGCTCGGAGGGTGCCGGCGGCTGAGGTATTTCTGGTATGTTCGAATCAGTCATAGATATATCGACTTATCTTTCTGTAATCACGTTCAAGGGCGGTGTGGCAAGGGCGCGGCAAAACTGTGACAGCGAAACGGGAAGGAATCAGTACGCTCCCTTATGGCTCAGCACTGCACCCACCGTGCGGAACAGCAGCACGATGTCTCCCATAATCGACCAGTTCTGCACGTAAGCCACATCAAGGGCCTCGCTTTCCTCGGCGGACAGATCGGAGCGGCCGGACACTTGCCACGGACCGGTGATGCCGGGCTTGACCAGCATGCGGGTGGCGTACAGACGGTTGTAACGGGCATATTCCTCAGGCAGCGGCGGGCGCGGCCCCACTACGGACATATCGCCCATCCATACGTTGAGGAACTGGGGCAACTCGTCAATGGAGAAGCGGCGAATGAAGTGCCCCACCTTGGTGATGCGTGGATCGTTCTTCATCTTGAAGATGAAGCGGTCGGTCTGGCCGGTTTCTTTTGCGAGCTCCTTCTTGAGCGCGTCGGCGTTCACCACCATCGAACGGAACTTGTACATCTGGAACGGCTTGCCGCGCAGGCCCATACGGGTCTGCTTGTAGAACACCGGTCCGCCGTCCGTGACTTTGATGGCGATCGCCACCGGAATGGTGATAATCAGCGAACAGATAATCGCCAGTGAAGAAATCACCAAATCAAACAAGCGTTTGGTCAAACAACGGGCTGGCGTGTATTGCGCAAGACGCTGCGTGATAACCGTGGTGCCTTGGATGGATCGAACCTGAATCTCATGGTTAGAAGTGTCAGCGGCGGAAGCCAGCATGGCAATCTCCAGACCGAACGATTCCATGCGCACGGAGAAGATATCGTAATTATCCGAATAGCGACGCAGCTCGTCAGCCACCATAACGGTCTGCGCGTTCATGTCAATAATCTGTTCAGCAAGATTATGATCGCTGTACTCGAGTACGGGCAGCTGGCAGCCCTTGTTCTTTTGCATCTCCTCACGGAGTGTCTCATGGTCGGCGCTCTGTTCAATCAATCCGGTATCGGGATTGAGATGAATCGGGCATACTGCCACCGGGCGGTAGTTGAGTTGCCGACGCTGACCGAGGAATTGTAGCGTGCGACCAATGCCGTGCGGGGAACCGATGATCACCGTGCCATAAGCGTAGGCGCCCTTGCGACGACTACGCGTAATGAATGCACGGCTGGCAATGCGTTCCACCATGGTGAGCAACCATCCGGCAATCACCACCAAGCAGAGCGACGTGAGGGTCAGACCCAGATTGAAGAAGTAGTTGAACGCGCACTGCACCACCCAGCACACGACCATGCCTTTGACCAGCAGCACGTTGAGCTGGTAACCGTCACCCATAACATGGCGGTGATAAATGCCGGCAACATAGAGCGACCACACCCAGAAGCAGGCCATAATAATAAGGTAAACGGTGGAGTCAATCGTGAAATTGAATCTGCTCGAATAGAGCGGCGTTGCCTCATGGCGCAGATTGAGCACCGTAGCTCCGGCGATGATGTACATGGCGGCGTCGATAAGCATGAGGGCGAGATTGACGAAGAATCGCCAGTACAGCACGTGGCTGAGCTGCTTTTGGCGGATATCACTGAGCTGAGCGGTGGTTCGGTCACCGCTATTGGCCTGTCTGCTGCGTGTAGACGGCTGACCGTTACTGCTCAGAGATGACATCTCAAACACCAATTCTTCCTTTTCAACCGTATACCTCAGGTCTCGCGGCTCTCACTTCTCTGGATTCCCCTGCGTACGGGTGTATACGGGGTCACCCCTTCAACATGGTACAGACATCACACCCCTAACCGCTAGGGGGGGGGGTGTTGGAAAACCACATAGCGAACGTGATCGGATAGTAACTACGTTCATTTTGACGTCTCGAATAACGGGACTAATTTGCTCTGCAACCGGGCGGCCAGTCATCTCGGCATTGCATCTCGACGGACTACCCCTGGGTGTAGCGTGTTGGGGTTGCTTTGAGAAACTGCCTGATGCGTTGTTGCGGTCGATCAGCGAGAGTGGAGTATGCACGTGAGTGGAATGAACGGAGCTCGGGGAATCAAAAATCGTCGCGGCGAACTGCAGCGGGTGCTGAGCCGCGAGGAATCATATGTAGACGGCAAACTCAGCCGGGCGGCGTTCATCTCCATCGCGATATTGACCTTTATTACCTTCGTGGGCAACTTCACGCAGCTGCAGCTGAGTTCCGCGCTGCCGATTATCGTTTCCGAATTCCACATCTCCGTAACCACCGGGCAGTGGCTCACCTCCGTGTTCCAGCTGGTCATGGGCGTCATGGTGCCGCTGACCGCGTTCCTGACCCGTCGTTTCTCCACCCGCCAGATTGTAATCTGCTCGATGGCGGTGTTCACGGTCGGCTCCCTGCTGGCATGGTTGGGGCCAAACTTCGTATGGGTGCTGGTCGGGCGCGTGCTCGAAGCTGCCGGCACGGGCGTGATGTGGCCGGTGCTGCAGATCACGGTGTTTTCCATCTACCCGCTGTCCCGACGCGGCTTTGCTATGGGCACCGTGGGCATGGCCATGAGCGTGGCTCCGGCAATCGGCCCCACCTTGGGCGGCTGGCAGACCGATGCCAACGGCTGGCGTTCAATCTTCCTGACCATGACTATCATTGGCGTGGTCTCGCTGCTGGCGGCCATGTTCGGACTGCATAATTTCGGTTCGCATGACCCGTCTGCCCGCGCGGACTTTTTCTCGGTGAGCCTGTCGGTGATTGGCTTTGGCGGGCTGATGTTCGGCTTCACCAATTCGGAGACCTACGGGTTCGCCGCGCCGGTAACGTGGGGACCTATGGTTGTGGGTCTGATCGGCATCGTATGGTTCGTGCTGCGTAACCTGCGCGCCGGCAAGCGCTATCGTGAGGCCGTAGCCGAGGACAAGTCGGCACTCCCCCAGCCGCCGCTGCTGGACTTGGAAGTGCTGAAGAACCGTTCGTTCACCGTCGGCACCATTACCGCGTCGCTGGCATTTTTCGCCTTCAGTTCGATTCTGGTCATCATGCCGCTCTACATCCAGACCGACCGTGGGTATTCTGCCACGATGAGTGGTCTGATCATGTTGCCGGGCGCTATCGGCCAGTGCGTCTCCCAGTTCTTCGGCGGCCGTGCGATGGATCGATTCGGCGCACGACCCGTGGCTTTGTTCGGTTCGATTGTGTTGACCCTTGGCACCTTGGGCATGTCGCTGGTGGCGATGGATACGTGGATCTGGTGGGTGTCAATCTGCCAGTTCATCCGTCAGATCGGCATGGGTTTCCTGCTGATGCCGATTACCACGTGGTCCCTGAATTGCCTGAACGGGCCGAGCGAAGTGTCCGCCGGATCATCGGTGACGAATACCGCGCGTCAGATTGCGGGCGCTGTGGGCGCACCCGTGTTGGTGATTCTGATGGAAACGTTTGCCGCTTTGCATAAGCAGGGCGGCGCCTCCGCCGTCGCCGCTTCGATTTTTGGCATTCAATGGGCGCTGCGCATCTCCGCAATGATCTGCCTGGCAATGGTGTTGATGGTGTTCTTCGGCGTCAAGGGCGACGGTGCCGGTCGTACGCGAGACATTATTTCCTTGCGCGCGCTGCGCGAACGGCGTGCGCGGCGTATGGCTGCGAACTGACGGCAGATCCAACCATTCTCAACATAATAAGAAGCCCCGGTTTCCAACACCGGGGCTTCTTATTATGTTGTGCTATCGCAGGATTTCAGCTGGAGTCTATTACGCCCTGCCCATCAGCGTCAGGACAATCAGCAGCACGTTGAGCGCCACAATCAGCGCCACGACGATCATGAAAATCACGTGCTTGACGGTTCCATCAGCCCACTTGCCCATGAGTTCCTTGTCATGCGTGTATCGCATCAGCGGAATCACGGCGAACGGGATGCCGATGGAAAGCACCACCTGGCCGATGACCAGCGCCTGAGTCGGGTCCTTGGCGAACCACAGCACAATCAGTGCCGGCACCAGCGTGACCACGCGGCAGGCCCACATCGGGGCGTTGACGTGCAGCAGACCGTGCATGATTTCCGAGCCGGCGTACGTGCCAACCGATGTGGAGCTCAGCGACGAAGCCAGCAGGCCGATGGAGAAGATCGTGCCGATCACCGGGCCAAGCACCTGCGTGATCGCCCGCTGTGCGCCGTCGATGGAGTCCGTGCCAGACATGCCATGCAGCGAGTTGGCGGCGAGCACCAGCATCGCCAGATTCACGGTGCCGGCCAGCAACAGCGCCCAGGCCACATCGATTTTCGAGCCTCTCAGCTGCGTTTTGATTGACGGCTTTTCGCCGCCTGCGTAATGGTCGTTCACCAGCGTGGAGTGCAGGTAGATGGCGTGCGGCATCACGGTGGCGCCCAGAATCGAGGCGGCCATCAACACCGAGTCGGCGCCTTGGAAGCGTGGAATCATGCCTTTGACCACTTCGCCGGGGTTCGGCGGGGCTACGAACAGGCCTGCGATGAAGCCGAATGTGATAATCAGCAGCATCACGATGATGATGCGCTCGAATGTGGTCTGTGTCTTGCCACCTTGGAACCACAGCATCACCGTGGAGATTGCGCCGATCGCCAAACCGCCGATGAACAGCGGCAATCCGAACAGCAGGTTCAGGGCGATGGCGCCGCCGATCACCTCGGCCAGATCGGTGGCGATGGCGATGACTTCAGCCTGCATGAAGAACATGAAGCGGCCAGCATCGCTCATACGCTCACCCAGCAGTTCCGGCAGGGATTTGTTGGTCACGATGCCGAGTTTTGCGGACTGATACTGGATGAGCACGCTCATGGCGTTGGCGAGCACCAGCACCCACACCAACAGGTAGCCGTATCGCGCGCCGGAGGTGATGTTGGCCGCCACGTTGCCAGGATCGACGTAGGCCACGGCCGCCACGAACGCGGGGCCGAGGATGCTGGCCAGCGCATGGTCATGCGGCTTTTTCTTGCCGTTTGCCACGGTTCCAGCTCCGGCTCCGACTCCGGCAAGCTGGCGTTCCTTCTCGATTTCCGGTGTTTCCTGTTCGATGTCTGCCACGGCGTTCGTCATAGTGGTTGCCGCAATGGCATCTGCTGCGGTGTGTGTTACTGCCATATCGTCTGTTCCTATTCCCTTCTCCCTTCATACCGGGCTCAGTTATAGCGCGGGCATGTTTCCCGCGTCAACAGACGGACAATCTGCGGACGATTGATGGATGACTGGCGGACTGGCAGCTGGCATTCCCCGCCATCTCGCTCATGAAATGTGACAAACCGCCGAAAACTCGCTCATGAAATGAGGAAATTACTAGAAAACTCGCTCATGAAATGTGCCAGACGGTAGAAAACTCGCTCATGAAAGTGTAAAATCATTGATATAGCAGTAATTCGGAAAGGGGCTCCTCATGTATCTCAAACGCAAAGCCGATGCCTATCTCAATGCATGGAAATCCGACCCGAATCGCTCCCCGCTAATCATCAAGGGCCCTCGTCAAGTAGGCAAGACAGAGACTATCGATTACTTTGCCGCACACAACTACCGTTCGGTAGTGGAAATCAACTTCGTTGAGGAACCGAAATATCGCGCAATCACTGCGGACGGTTATGGCGCGGATACCATCGTCCGCAATATTTCCCTGATCAACCCAGCTAAAAAGTTCATTCCGGGCGATACGCTCATCTTTTTCGACGAAATCCAGGCCCATCCTGATATCGTCACTGCACTGAAGTTCTTTAAAATCGACGGCAAATATGATGTGATTTGCAGCGGTTCAATGCTGGGCATCAGCTATAAGCAAATCGAAAGCAATAGCGTGGGATATAAGACCGACTACGAAATGCGATCGTTGGACTTCGAGGAATTTCTGTGGGCTCGCGGATACGATGAGGCCGTCATCGAAAGCATGTTCACCCACCTGTGTGATGCTACACCATTCTCTGAAGTGGAAATGAACGTCTTCTCCACGGCATTTATGGATTACTGCGTGCTTGGCGGCATGCCTGCGGTTGTCGCCTCCCATATACGCACTGGCACGTTCGAGGGAACACTGCAATTGCAGCGCCAGCTTATTTTGGACTACCAGGAGGATATCCGCAAATACGCGCAAGGACCCGATCAGGCACGAATTCTCAACGTGTTCAACCATATTCCCGTGCAACTCGCCAAGGAAAACAAGAAGTTCCAAATCAGCAAGGTTGCCAGCGGAGCGCGTTTCAAAGACTATCGAGGATGCGTGGAATGGCTTGAAACCTCGGGAATGGTGAATATCTGCCGATGTATGTCCTATCCTGAACTGCCGTTGAAAGGCAATTATGACGAAAACAAGTTCAAGATATATTTCGGCGATACCGGTCTGTTCGTAGCGATGCTTGACGACGAGGCCAGTGATGATCTGCGGGCCAATCGTAATCTTGGTGTCTATAAGGGTGCTATGTACGAGAGCATCGTCTCTGAAGCGCTACGGAAATCCGGCTATGACCTGTACTACTACAAAAAAGAGGATTCCACACTGGAACAGGATTTCTTCGTCCGCACGCGCGAATGGCTGGTGCCGGTGGAGGTGAAATCGAAAAAAGGCACCGCCAAATCCATGCGGACGCTAATCGCTTCGGATTCTTATCCGGAAATTCAGTTCGGCGTGAAACTATCCGCCGGCAATATCGGTAGTAGCGAACACGTGTTCACCGCACCATACTTCACCACATTTTTGCTCCGACGGCTCCTGCGCGCTTATGACGAGGGGCAGGCACCTATGCTCAACAATCCTGAGCGGTAGCCCCTATTCGTCTGCGGGCACGGCCTGGCCCGGGCAGGTGTGGAGGACGGCGAGCATGGCGTCCTTTTCTTGGGAGGTGACGGTGAGCTGGTACTTGTCTTTGACGCCAATCTGGCGGGCCACGTAGTCGCAACGGTAGTCGGCGTTGGTGGGTAGCCAGTAGGCGGCGGAAGCCGACCCCTTCTCCTGATTGGCCGGGCCGTCGACGGCCAGCAGGTTGTAGGGGTCATTGCCGAATTCATGGCGTTTGGCAGTGGACCAGTCGCGCGCACCGGATTGCCAAGCGTTTTCAAGGGCCACCACATGGTCGATCTGCACTTTGGCGCTGGTGGCGCGGCCACGTACGAAATGGATGGTCTGGGCGGTGTACGGATCGGCCAGTGTGCCGGACTCGACCACACAGGAACCGGCGTATTTGTAGGTGATGTCCGTGAGATCACGGGCGAGCACGTCGTCGCGTACGTCGCAGCCATTGCCGTCGACGTCGGTGGTGCGGAAACCGAAGGAATCGCGGTCGTAGCCGGAGGAGCTTTGGTTGTCGTCTACGGCGAGCGCGTTCAAAGTGTCGGCGGCTGAACCGGTGGCAGTGTAGCCACCGGTGATTTTGGCCGCGTCGGAGCTGACCTGCGGCAGTAACAGGCCGATGGTCACGCCGATTGCTACGGCGAGAACGATGAGAATCAGCACGCGCTCCAGCGGTCCAGAGGCGTTGAAACGACGGCGGAAGTGGGCGTTACGACGTGCCATCAATCACGCATAGGTGAAGGTGAGGGGGTCGTGGCCGGCGCGGGTGGGGCCGTCGAGGGCGTCGATGGCAGCGTGTTCATCGGCGGTCAGGGCGAAGCCGAACAGGTTGAGATTCTCCTTCTGACGGTCAGCATGCACGGACTTGGGGATGATGATCGTGCCGTTTTCGATGTGCCAACGCAGAATCACCTGGGCCGGGCTGACCTCATGGGCGGCGGCGATCTTCTCGATGGTGCCGTCGCCGGCGTTGAGGTCGGCGCCACGCGCCATCGGCGAGTAGGCCTCCACGGCGATGCCGTGCTCCTTGCAGAACGCCACCACTTCGCGCTGCTGCCACGTGGGGTGCAGCTCAATCTGATTGACGGCCGGCCATGCGCCGGTCTCCTCGTGCAGACGCTTCAGATCGGCGGGCATGAAGTTGCATACGCCGAGTGTGCGTGCCATGCCTTCGTCGCGCAGCTTGACGAACGCCTTCCAGGTGTCGGTGCTGCGCCAGTCGAACGGCGTGGGCCAATGGATCATGTACATGTCCACGTAATCGAGCTGGAGGAGTTTCAGCGAGTTGTCGAAAGCTTTGAGCGCGGAATCGTAGCCCTGCTGGGAGTCGCGCAGCTTGGTGGTGACCCACAGGGTCTCGCGCTTGGCTCCCTTGTTGTATCCGGAAGCGGCGAGCGCGCGGCCCACGCCGGCCTCGTTGTTGTAGCCGGCCGCACCATCGATATGGCGGTAGCCGGCTTCCAACGCGGATTCGACGACGGGGACCACACCCTCATCGTCGATACGTAGCACGCCGAGACCGACTTGCGGAATGGAATGACCGTCTTTCAAGGCGATGTCCGGCACGTTGGCGGGGTTGATGTGTCCGTTGGTCATGATGTGCGATGCTCCTTTATTGCTGCGACTACACGCCACTGTACACGGTTATGTGGGTGATGTGCGGCCGGTGTGCAGGGAGCGTGCGGGTAAACGGCATGATTATGACTGGCCTTCCATGTGGGAAAGCCGGTCATAATCATGACAACATCACGCTCTACTCCTGCGACCGGGGCCTCGTCCCATTGTTCCCGGACGCGAATTTGCCTCCAACCACAATGATGCCCAGCGCCATTGCGGAGCCCCTCTTCCCCTCCTCTGGGCACAAATTTGTCCCGGTAGAAACGTCAATCGATTGACGTTTCTACCGGGACAGAAATCGTTGTCCCGGTACGCAATTTCGGCCCATTTTTGAGAACCGGGACAAACCAATTTTCAAAGTCCACATACCCCGACAAGCAGAATCGGCGGAATACCGTCAATCCCGAGATCGACATGTTGTCCCGGTTCGCACATAAAACGATTGACGCTCGTATCGGGGCAACGAGAATTGTCCCGGTACGCGAAAAACGCCCGTTTTTTCAAACCAGGACAATGATTTCTGTCCCGGTATTAACATCAATCGATTGATGCGCAAACCGGGACAGAATCGCATCGCTACGCCGAGACAGCCGCATCTGGCAGACGACAGCCGACAGCCAGCAACTGGCAACCGCATCATAATGCCGAGTCAGTCCTTATCAGGAGCGCTTACGACGCAAAGCAAACGAGACCCCGCCGGCTGCACCAAGAACGACGACCGCAAGACCCACGGCAGTCACCGCGCTACCGGTCTTGCTCAGCACGCCAGTAGCCTTGTTGCCATTCGCACCGTTGGTCTTATCGCCATCGCCATCGTTGTCGCCGATATTGTTCACGGCCTCGGCGACCATGCGAATCTCATCGGCCTGGCCTTGCGGGCTGATGTCGTATTTCTTGAGGTTATCGGCGGTTACTTTACTGGGTACTGTGTTGGAATCGTCGTCGCCATCATCCAAGGTGTATGCCCACGACGTTTCCGCCATGGAACACCGGCAACAACGTGCTCGCGTGGCATGGCGTGTACTGGCGACAGTCACCACGGCGACCCCGCCATGGAACGTGGCACAACCATGCGGGGGACGCTCTATGTGCATTCAGTCATGCTGCCGATGCTCTTTAACTTGCATATCCACGGGGGCGGCACGAGGCAATTCGGCCGCCTTTACCCGTACATCCATGGGGCGGCGAAAATCCCATGGGGCGGTAACTTGCCCATGGGGCGGTCGGTAAAATTTTACCTTCCGCAGAATAAAGCCATTTTCAGCCACCGCCCCATGAGGAATTCACCGCCCCATGGGCCAATCACCACCCCATGAAACAGCTCATTCGCACAGCAACACTATTTGCCGAGCAACACCCGCTTGGCGAGTTCGGGACCGTATTCCGCCAATGCGGAATCTTCCGACGCGATGCTGGCGTGGCCACCATTATGCTCACCATTGTCACCAACACCAACACCAACACCAACACCAACACCATCGTCGTTACCACCACCATCGCCAGCCGTCGCAAGATTCTCAGTGAGCTTGGCGACCAGACGCGCATGGGCCTTTTCGTCGATCTTCACGAAAATCGCGAACACAATCAGGCCAAGCACAATGCACACCAGCGGAATCATGAAGGCGAAGGTCTTGAAGATGGTGATGTCCTTGGCCGTCATGTCGGCGGCGGTGGCGGAACCGATCATGCCGGCGGCCACGGCCACGAAGCCGACGAAGCCGTTGGAGAATGCGCCGGCGATCTTGTCGAGCATCGGACGCACGGACAGCGTCACGGCTTCGTTGCGTTTGCCTGTTTTCAGCTGGCCGTATTCAATGGAGTCCTCAAGGCACACGATCACGGTCATCTGAATCTGGGTCTGCGGCAGGTAGAACAGCACTAGTGCCACCAGCAGCAGCGGTATATTCGTGGAGGCGACAATCAGCAGCAGGTAGGCCACGACCATCACGGACATGCCGATGAGGAACAGATAACGGCGGGGCACCCACCTAGTGATGACCGGGAACAGTACCGACATAATCAGACCGCACGCAATAGGGATGACGCCGGTGACCGGGAAAAGGTCCATGCGACCAATCACGTATTTGAACAGGTAGACCATCACGCCACCGGTGGCCACGTTGGCGACGGCGTAGAACACATAAGACAAAGCGGTCCACATGAGCTGGTCGTTGTGAATCAGGGCGCGGAACGCTTCAATCGGGTTACCGTTCTCCTGAGCCTTGGTGCGCAGCGTGCTCTGTTTTTCCTTGACACCGAACACTACACTCAGAGCCGTGAGAGCGCCGAGCAGGGCCACGATGATGATGAACGCGGTCCAACCATTCTGGTTCTGCTGGCCGGCATCGAAGCTGAAGAAGGTGACGATGGGCATCACGGCGATAGTCAGACCGTTGTACCCGAGCGATCCGGTGAAGGTGCCGGCTGCGGTGTAGATGCCGCGCTGATGGGAGTCGGAAGAGATGGAGGGGATCATTCCCCAGTAGGAGATATCGCGCAGGGAGTAGAACACATCGAGCACCACGAACACCACCACGAACAGGACGATGAACAGCGTGGTGTTGACGTTGACCAAGCCGAACAGGCCAGTGTAGACCATGACGATCAGCACGGCGGACACCAGACCGCCGATGAGCTGCCAAGGGCGGAATCGCCCGAGTTTGGTGGTGGTGTTATCCACCAGGTTGCCCAGCAGCGGGTCCACGAAGATTTCCGCGATACGAATGATCACGATCAGCGAGGTGATGATGCCGATGAGCTTGCCCGCCACGGCCTTGTCCACTCCGGAGAACAGCGAGTTGGTCACATAGACCACGAAGTAGGTGCTTAGCGCGTTGTAGAACGCCGACTGGCCGAAGTTGCCGAGCGCGTAGGCCACAAGTCGCGCGGGAGCAATGGCCTCTTTCTCATCATGATGGGATTGCGTAGACGATTCAGTTGATGCCGTCATCAGATACATTCCTCCAGATTCCATGTACGCATATCAGCGATGTTGCGGCAATTCACACATCGCGCGTGCAATACACCGGTAAACCAAAAAATAATATACACCAGATCGTAGAGAAAACACACATAAAGTTGCTACTTAAGCACAGAAATTAACAAAAAGTCACTAAACGATTGAACGGCGTCTCTTATCGTGGGGGGGGGGAGAGATGCACGAACTCGGAGCGGAGTGAACGGCTACCTCCGATGACACATGGGGCCACTCAAACGAGTGACAATTACGAGTTACGACGGGAGATGACAATGTTCCGCAAGGCTCCCCTCAGTCACCTTCGGTGACAGCTCCCCCCCCAGGGAGGGGAGCCAGATTAGTGTCAGCGTGTGGAGGCGCGGGCGATGACTTGGGATTCGGTGGTGAGCAGTTCGGGTTTGGTGATGCTGCCATCGATGCGTCCGAGGATGCGATTCACTGCCGTGGGAGCTGTCCAGTCAAGGCGGGAATCCATGGTGGTCAGCGGAATCTGCAGGTAGGGGGCTTCCTCGTTGTTGTCGAAGCCGATGACCTGCACCTGCGCGGGCACCTCATAACCAGCGGTGCGCAGAGCGGTCAATGCGCCGATGGCCAACTGATCGTTCAGTGCGATCACACCGTCGAATGGCACGCCGGAATCAATCAGTCGCTGAGTCACGCGAGCGCCAGCGCCGATGGTCCAATCCTGATCGGTGTTGCCAATCAGATGAGGATCCAGCTCAAGCCCACGGCGGCGCGTTTCTTCAATGACACCACGCAAACGCAGTTGTGCGTTGCCTTCCACAGCCTGCAACAAAGCGGCCGCGTCATAGTCGTCTCGTGCGCCCACTACAGCGAGGCGAGAAGAACCTCGATCGTATAGGTAGCCTGCCGCTGTTGCTGCGGCGGCAACATCGTCCGGAGTCACGTGGTCGGCAACACCCCATGTGGTTCGGGCACCGACAATAACCAGCGGGAAATCGACCTTCAGGTCTTCGGGCGAAATATCCTCCACCTCGCTCATGGAGAGAATCATGCCGTCTGACACGGTGGAGTTGAAGTTCTTGAGCAGGTCACGCGCTCCTTTGGCCGAGCCCTCTGCATACGTGGTGACGTATACGGAGTAGTCGCGCTGACGGGCGGCCTCGATGGTGCGGTTGGCCAACTCGGCCAGATATGGCGGAATCAGCGAAGGCACGGCAAGGGTGATGAAACCGGTGTGATCGCGGTTGAGGTTACGGGCGGCCACGTTGACTCGGTAGCCGAGGTCCTTAATGACTGTTTCAACCTTTGCACGGGTTTCATCGGTCATACGCCCGGAGCCATTGATCACGTTCGACGCAGTTTTGAGCGATACACCGGCGGCCTGAGCGACATCGCGTAGCGTCACTCGACGCTTGGCTGTTTTCTCGTCGCTCATGCCACACTCCTCTATCCGGACAACATTGCCATTCTAGCGCGGTTTAGCAGGACGTTTTAGCGATAAGAATGGCGTTGCGGTTCAGCGTATATCCAACGGCGTCAGTCTCGCAACGGTGGGCGATGATGGGATCACCTTCCACACCGTTGACGGCAACGGGCTGCTTCGAACGGTTCAGATAGAAATCGAAGCGGATGGTACCGTCTGAGGATTGGCGGATGGTGTGCAGGATGCGGGGGTCATGAGTCGTGGCTGCTGCGGTCGTAGTTGCGGCGTTGATCTCTCCCCCACCCGGCCTTTGGTCGGGAGCCCTTTCGTCGGAGGGGGCTGTTGTGTTGAGTTCCTTGAGCAAGTGGGTGATGTCGTGGCGGCCAAGATCGCAGCCCACGTAGATGGCGGCGCCTTGGCCGTGGGGGTGACTGGTGATGGCGGGGACGCCGTCGAGCTCCCAGTCAGCAGCGGCTGTACCCACGTACGTGGCAAGCACGCGAGTGTCTGGAGCGACCGAGGTCACGTCATTCTGCCACAGACGTGTCGTGAGTCCATTCGACAAACCGATTTCGGCCGGTTCGTCTTCGGCTTCTTCTCCGAGGATGTTGAATTCTTCGGAGCGGATGCCGAGCATGTCGCGCAGAAGTCCGTTGCCGGCGCCGGGGTATCCGCCGAGACCGATGTGGAAGTGTTCGTCGATCAGGCCGGTGGCATAGCCGACGATGACCGTACCGCCGTTTTCGGCAAAGTCCGCGATGCGACGGGTATCCTCGTCGGACAGGGCGATCACGGTGGGCAGCACGATAGTCTGGTAGCCGCTCCAATCGTAGGCGAGCGGGACCACGTCCGCGCGCGCTCCGGCATCGAGATATCCGCGATACCAGTCGCGTACGTCATGCCAGTGATTGAGTTTCATGCTGGGCAGGGTCTCGGAGCGAGTGGCCCATTCGGATTCCGCACTAAACAGAATCGCCGTGTCCGCGCGCTTCAGTTCCGTGTCTTGCACACCCGCGTCGGACAGCGTCTTCAGCGCGGCGCCGAGTTCGCACACTCCTCGAAACAGTTTCGTATCGGAGCCCGCGTGGGGCACCATCGCGGAGTGGAACGCCTCGGCACCCGATGCGGATTGTCTCCATTGGAAGAAGTTGATGGCGTCGGCACCCATGGCCACGTGGGCCAAGGAGTCGCGCATGAGCTCGCCGGCGCGCTTGCGCATGTTAAGCGGCTTCCATTGGACGGCGGAGGTGGAGTGCTCCATCACGTACCACGGCTTGCCGAGCGCGAGCGAGTCCATGAGCGCGTCCGAGCAGGCGAGTTCGTCCAGATGGGATTCGCCCTCATGGAAGTAGTGATCGTTGGACACGAAGTCCACTTCGTTTGCCCATTGCGCGTAGTCCATGGTGCATTGGTCGGTGGAGACCATGAAGTTCGTGGTGAACGGCTTGCCGGGGCAGATTTCTTCGATGGCGTCGCGTTCGGCCTTGTAGAAGTCGAGCAGCATGTCGTTGCCGAACCGCTCGTAATCCAACTGCTGGGGCGGGTTGACCATGCTGTCGCCGCCCATGTGGCGAGGCAGCAACACCTCGTCGAAGCTGTTCACGTGCTGGGACCAGAAGGCCGTGCCCCACGCTTCGTTCAACGCGTCGACGGTCCCGTATTTGGCCTCGCACCACGTGCGGAACGCGGCCAAGGCGTTGTCGGAGTAGTCGTAGCGGTTGTTCCAGCCGTATTCGTTGCCCATGTGCCAGGCCGTCACGTATGGATTGTCCTTGTAGTGTTCGGCAAGTTTGCGGCACAGGCGCAGCGCGTATTCCTTGAGCACCGGGCTTGTGGGCTGCCACGACTGGCGTGAGCCCGCATTGACCACATGGCCGTACCGATCGATTGGCAGCACCTCAGGATGACGCTCGTACAGCCACAACGGGGCCGTGGCAGTGGCCGATGCCAGGTCCACGGCGATGCCCGCCGCGCCGAGCTTGTCGATCACGTGGTCAAGCCACTCGAACGTGAACTCGCCCTCGCGCGGTTCGATCTTGTCCCAGCTGAAGATGGCGAGGGCCACGGTGTTGACGCCGGCTTGGACCATCAGGCGGATGTCCTCGTCCAGTGTCTCCTCGGACCACTGGTCCGGATTGTAGTCGCCGCCGAACGCGATGCCACGACCGGATTCAGTCAGCAGGGACGGCCACCTGAACGTTCTACGAGTAGTCATATCAATCAAGTCCTTTATTGTACCGGCTCATGGCCGATGCTATGTTGCTGGCGGCGGCCGTTGCTGCGATGACCTTCTTGGTGTTGCGCATGTTATCTCCTCCTGAGCCGTTGGGATTGGTCGTGGCTTCGGGACTTTGGACTTACCTTGGGCCTGGGTTCCTCGCCTGCGATATGCTCCGCTGACGGTCTTTTTTGGGGTGTTTTCTTTGGTACACCCGTGTACCAATATCTATGATGATACACCCGTGTACCAATTTGTCAAAATCAAGCGACACGCCTGATTTCCCGCCAAAACTCGCCACCTCGGGCACACAGAAGAATCTTCAGCCTCCGACATCCACAATTCCGAGAGCGTTCACATTCGTGGATGTCCAGCGCCAGACGGAGCCAGTTCGGCTAGTATGAATAGGCACCACCATAGCTGTATTGAGAGGAAGAGCACATGGCGGGACTGTTTCGGACTGCTTCCAAGCAGCCCAATCCTTTAGGAACAGCCATACGCACCCGCGGATCAGGAAAATATACATTCGGACTGGCTTTGAGTGCGGGTCTTGCCGGATTACTGTACGGCTACGACACCGTCTCCATCTCCGGTGCCATCGAATTCTTGCGCGCCAGATACGGGCTCAGTACTCTCATGGAGGGCCTCGTCGTTTCCTCCATCATGCTCGGTGCCGTCATCGGAGCGGCCACCGCCGGATTCCTTTCCGACCGATTCGGCAGGAAACGTATCCTTATTATCGGCGGCGCGTTCTTCCTCGTTGCGGCTGTATGGAGTGCGCTGACGATAGGTCCCATAGCGCTTATCGTGGCGCGCGTGGCCGGCGGCTACGGCATCGGCCTGACCGCCGCGCTGGCCGTCACATACATCACCGAATCGGCTCCGGCCAACATCCGTGGTCTGCTCGCCTTCTCTTATCAGCTGCTTGCGGTTTGCGGTATCTTCCTGACCAACGTCATCAACTACATCATCGCCTCCCACGGATCAAACGACTGGGATATCGCCACTGGATGGCGCTGGATGCTGGGATTAGGCGCGATTCCGGCCGCCGCCTTCCTGCTGGCTATGCGGAGGGCACCGGAAAGCCCACGATTCCTCATTCAGATAGGCAGAACCGATGAAGGTTTCGCGGTGCTCGAGCACATCCTCGGCACCGAACGCGCACGCCTGCGCACCGATGACATCCAAGCCTCGGTCAAACTGGAAACCGAGATGTCGCACGAATTCCATGATTTGTTCCGTCCAGGCCTGCGACGGGCACTCGTCATCGGCATCTTTCTCGCCGTGTTCAACCAGTTCATCGGCATGAACGCCATTTCCTACTATGGGCCGGTGATGTTCTCGGATCTCGGGTTCGCCGGGGACACTCAGTTCCTCGCGGCCGCCAGCGTAGGCGGCGTGGAGCTGGTGGCCACCGTGGTAGGCATGTACCTGATCGACACGTTCGGCCGTAAACGTCTTATGGAAATAGGCACCGGCATGATGTGCGTGTTCGCGCTATGCATTTCGGGCTCGTATTTCATGGGCAATTCGCTGCTGACGCTTATATTCGTCATGGCGTTCACCATATCGTTCGCCTTTTCGATGGGACCGATTCCCTGGATTGTGATTCCCGAGCTCTTCCCCACGTATCTGCGCGGTCGCGCCACCGGATTGTGTGTGATGTGTCTGCTGTTCGCCAACTGGATCATCGCACAATTCACGCCGATGATGATCGATGGATTGGGCGGCGGCATATCGTTCGCGATTTTCGCGGTTCTGGATCTGATTTGCCTGTTCGGCATCGTGGCGTTGGTGCCGGAGACAATGGGACGCACGCTGGAGGAAATCGAGCATCTATGGCAGCCGAAAACCGATTTGGCCTACGCAAAATACGCGCTGAGCACGGCTGATGCGAATATCCGCCACGCGGAAGCCACGCTGCGTCGTATTGAAAACGAACGTCAGCAGGCATTGGGCATTATGGATGCGGCTGAGCGGGCTCGCGCTGCGGCACAGCAGAAGTTTTCGCCATAGAGACCGCCAAAAGGGCCGAGGCAGAACGGCTGGCGGCGCAGCGCGCTGCCGAGGAAGCCGCCAAGGCAGCGGCGAATATGGCTGCAGAAGAAGACACGGCAGCGACCGTCTCGGAAGTTACGACGGATGAGAACGTGCCGTCGCTTATGCGGCGTACGAGGGGCGCTGTTCTGGTTGGTAAGTCATCCAGTAGACGGCACGACGGTGAGTATACGGACGGCTCTGCGAACGGCCCTGCGGATGGCTCTGTGGATGGCTCCGTGACTGACTCTGCGGATGGTGCGATGCTGGACGGCGCGGCGGCCGAGGCAGCGGCCAGCGCAGCAGTCGCGGCCTTGGCCGATTCACTGCCCGACGATCCATTCACGCTGGCGAATCGGCCGACTACGAGCAGTGGTGCGGATGATACAGATAGCGTTGATGCCGCAGATGCCGTTGATTCCGCGAATGACGCGAATCGAAACCGCAAGCAGACAAATGCCGTGCAGCCGGCACATATGGCCTCTATTGGGCACGCGCACAGTGCCGATATGCCTCGCGGAGTGTTGTTGCCCAGTGCCGACGAGGATTCCTACAGCGAGCATTCCTTCGCCGAGACGGATGACGACCGCGAGGCTCAGGCCATCAACGCGGCCCTCGACTCTCTGGATACCCTTATCAGAGGCTGATATATAAGGAAATCCTGTATTGCAGAGTATTGCGGCCTGTGACTGTGCGACTTTACAGATTCAGCACCGCATCGGCAACGCGCATGGCGGATTCACGGTGAGAGACCAGCACCACAGCCACGTCTTGCCCCTTATCCGCATTCTGCTCGCTCTTGGACAGCTCATGAATGGAACGCAGAATGATGGCTTCATTCAAGGCATCCAGACGACTGATCGGCTCGTCGAAGAGCACCAAGTCGGCATTGCGCAGGAATACACGGGCCAAGCCGATGCGCTGGCGTTCGCCTTCAGACAGTCGGTCGCCCAGCTCGCCCACCTGGGTGTCGAGCCCATCCGGCAGGGAATCGATCAGGTCGAGCACGGATGCCTTGGCGAGGGCTTCGCGGAGTCGGGCGTCAAGAACACCGGCCGCTCCCCCATCGCGAATCTCTGCCTCGGGCAAGGCGATAAGCAGGTTATCGCGAATCATGCCGTCGAACAGGTGGGTCTCCTGACTCATCATGGCCTGAATACGGCGGCGGGCATGCACATCGATTTGCGGTAGCGGCGTGCCGGACAGCGTCACTTGGCCGCGCTGCGGATCCCAATAGCGCATCAGCAGCTTCAGCATAGTGGACTTGCCCCGGCCGGACGGGCCTTGGATACCGAGGATGCCGTGCTGCGGCACATCGAGCGAGAAGTCGGCGAGAATCGCCTCGCTCTCCTCCCCCGGGTACGCGAAGATGACGCGGTCAAGGCGCATGCCCTCATAATCCGAGTTCGCAGTGCCAGTTTCCACCACGGCCGGCGCTTCGTCCATCAGACCGAACAGACGACGGGCGGAGGCGAAGGTCTGGGTGAGGTTCGCGGGCAGGGCGGCGAGCGCCAGCGTCGGCCCGAACGAGCTGGCGAGCAGCGCGAAGGCGGCGACCAGCGCCGGGATATCGTAGAGGTTCACGCCGGCAAGATTGATGGCGATGCCGGCAGCCGCCGAGGTAAGCAATGCAACCAGCAATCCGCCGACACCGGCGAACCGGCCGTTGACACGGCTGAGTTTGGCATGGTCACGCCATAGCGCGCGCGTGCGATCTTCGATGGCCTGCGCACGATCTTCACCCCGACCGAATCGGATGATCTCGTCGAGACCGCGCATGTCGTCGAGCATCACGTTGTCGAGTTCGCCGGCCGCGCCACGGATGGCGGGGCCCAGATTGCGCACGCCGGTGGCGAAGAAGCGCGGCACAATGATGCCGATGATCAGATGGGAGACGATCAGCGCCAACGCCATCCAGGGGCTCAGCGTGGCCGCCACGATGGCGTAGACGATGGTGGTGGTCACGGCTATGGCCACGGGGCTGATGGTATGCGCGAAGAAGATTTCGAGCAGTTCCACGTCGGTGGTGAGCATGGCGATGAGGTCGCCCTTGCCCTTGCCGGCGAGCTTGGCCGGAGCGAGGCGGCGAAGGGCGGCGAAAGCCTTGGAGCGGAAGAGCGCGAGCAGGTGGAAGGCCACGTTGTGGTTCAGATATTGCTCAACGTAGCGCGTCAGGCCGCGCAACACCGCGCAAACAATCATGGCGGTGATTGCACCGGCCGCACTCATGCCCCACACGGGGTTGCCGGCGAGCGCGAATCCGGCGATGATGCCGAACACCGGCAGGAAGGTTGCGGCAAGGTGGCCGATGGTGCCGGCCGTGGAAGCCGCGACCATAAGCCCGGCCAGTGGCTTGGCCTCCCCGAGTAGTCGCTTGATGACCTGGAACGTGCTCATCTCGGCCGGAGCTGCAGCCGGAGCTGCGCCCACAGCCGCCCCGCTCCCGCTGGCGGAAGCTGTCAGCGAAGCTGGCTGAGGGTGGTCAGCCCCAAAGTTCTCGATATCCGCCTGAGTAGTGAACAACTTGGCGTACACGCCGCCGGCCGCCATGAGTTCGGCATGCGTGCCGGTTTCCACCGACTTGCCGTGTTCGAGCACCACCACTTGGTCGGCGTGCTCAGCGTTGGCCATGCGATGGGTGATCATGATCACCGTCTTGCCGCGGGATTGCACCAGTTCGCGGATGGTCGCGAGAATCAGTTCCTCGGATTCCACATCCACACTGCTGGTGGCCTCGTCGAATACGAACACCGGCGAATCGTGCAGAAGCGCACGGGCGATGGCGATGCGCTGGCGCTGGCCACCGGACAGGTTGGCGGCGTCGGGCTCAATCGTCATGTCAAGGCCGTCCTGCTGCGAACGCACGAAGTCGGCGATACGGGCCTGTTCGAGCGTGTCCCAGAGACGGGAATCCACGGCGTCGGACGCGGCTTCACCGTTCTGGCCGTCATCGGGCAAAGCCATCAGAAGGTTCTCACGCAGAGTACCGGCAAACAGATGGCTACTGGCACCGATCAGGGTGATGGTTCGGGCGAGCGTCTCTCCGGACAGGTCGGATACCTTGACGCCGTTCAGCGTAAGCGAGCCTTGGTATCCGGTCAACGTACCGGCAAGCAGCGCGGCAGCCGTGGATTTGCCGGAACCGGAGATGCCGACGATGGCGGTGAGTTGACCGGGGTAGGCAGTGAAGGTGAGGTCGGTGAGCGCAGGTGCCGGCGCGGAATTCGTTTGTTGAATGGCGGCACCGGAATCGGCGCTGTCATAGGAATAGCCGACGTGGTCGAAGCTGACGGTGATTCCGCCATCGGCCTTGGCCCCGGCCTTGGTACCGGCATCAGTCCCGGCATCGGTGCCAGCGGTGGCCGGCAGCGTGGCAGTGCCGTGGGCGGGCTCGGGGGTGTCCAGCAGGGCGAAGATCCGTTTGGTGGAGGTCATGCCGTTCATCGCCACGTGGAAGTAGGAGCCGAGTTGGCGCATGGGGATGAAGAATTCGGCGGACAGCAGCACGATCAGCAACAGTCCGGCGAGGGTGAGCGGGAAGCCCGCTCCGAATGGCATCAGGTATTGCAGGCCGTAGGCCAGGTAGGCGAACGCACCGGGCAGGTGGGCGGCGAGCATGACCGGCGACCAGCCGGCGGCGCTGGCTCCTGCGGCGGCCGCGGCGGTATGCGCATACTGCCATAGAGCCACACCAATGCCGGCCGCCGCACCGCCGTAGGCCACGATATCCATGGCGGTCAGCGAGCGCAGCTGGATCTGCAGCACGCGCATGGTCATGACGCGGAAGCCTTCGGCCTTCTTGTCCATTTCGGCGGCGGCACGGTCGTCGGCGTCGAAGTTCTTCAGGGTTTCGAGGCCTTGCAGGTTGTCGAGGAATGCGGCACCCATGTCGGTGTATCGGCCCCAGTATTTTTTGAAGGCGCGGGCGGCGGTCATGGATACGATGCCGGTGACAATAATAATGAGCGGCGCGCAGACGAGCATGGTCACGGCGGCCGGCATGTTGATCGGCGCAATCACGGCGAACAGGGTGATCGGCGCAAGAATCGCATAGAAGAGCTGCGGCAGGAACAGTTCGAAGAAGCTTTGAATCTGCTCGACGCCTTCGCCGGCGGACTGGACCACATCCGAGGTCTTGACGCGCGACCTGTAGGACGGGCCGAGGGCCACCATTTTGCGGTACAGCTTGGAACGCAAAGCGAGCTTGACCCGTTCGGCGGCTTCGGTGCCGAGGCGTGTGGCGTGTGTGGTGGCCAGGTAGCGAACCAGCATGCAGACGATCGCCAAGGCCACGTAAACCATGAGGTCGCCGGCCATCGGGGCGACGGTGGTGCCCGGAACGCCGAACAGATTGGCGGGGCACTCGGAGGCCGAGGCGGCGTTACAGGAGAAAGTGTGTGGGTCGGCTGCGGCGAGCAGTCCTTGCAGCAGCATGACCAGCGAAAGCATGAAGCCGATATTGGCAAGCAGCCCAACCCACATCAGAGCCACTTTGCCGGCTATGAGCTTGCCGAGACCTGGTGCCAATTGGAACAGTCGTTTGTCGAACATGGTTCGCTTCCCCTTGCCGTGTTGTTGCGGTGTTGGTTGCCGTGGTACTGCAGTAGGTCTCGTCATGCATCAGTCGCGGGTGCCACCAATCGCATACCTGCACATACCGATGGCGTGCACTGCGCAATCCTATTTACCTTAGGCGAAAGCGCACATACACGCCAGACCTTCAGCTGAGACGACTGTCACGCTGAGCTTCGTTCCCAAATAAGAAGCCACAGACTCCCCAATGCCGACGCCGCCGATGATGCTGGAGCTGATGACCGGACCCTGCAGGGCCGGGCTCAGCACGTACTTGTCCTGCAGGAAGTCGATGGCTCCCGAAATGGACACGGTCATAACCGTAGAGCAAACCGGTTAGACACGGCGTTGTATACAATCCACAAAACCAGACAGACAACTTCTCCATTGCCCACAACGCGCGCAACCTTACGCCAGCGTAATCTAACTCGTCAGAATGGCTCGGGTTGTCAACTTGCCATCATGTTTGTAAGGAATAAACGGCCGTATGCTTACCGAATACACCACGCCCGGCGAATCCATCGAGATCCGCGATGACCAAACTATCTATTCACTGCTCACCGAACGACTGGCCCGCACCGGCGCGGACACGGTAATCGCCGCCAAGAAAATCGGCCCCGGCCGCTGGCAGAACGTCACCACCGGCGAATTCCACGAGCGCGTGGTCTCAGCCGCCAAGGGCCTGATCGCGCTCGGCATCGCCAAGGGCGACGCGGTGACCATCTTTTCCTCCACCCGTCTCGAATGGGGCATTCTCGATTTCGCACTGGCCGCAGTGGGCGCGGTAAGCGTGCCGATCTACGACACCGACTCCGCCCCGCAAGCCCAGCGCATCATGAACGATTCGGCGGTCAAGCTGGCCTTTGCCGACAACCGCGAGCGCTTCGACCGGCTCGACTCGGTCAAGGACCACTGTCCTGCCTTGAAGCAGATTCTCATGATCGAGGGCAACGCGCTGGGCGCGCTCGAAGGTCTGGGCGTGGCTGTTTCGGACGAGGAACTGAACGAGCGCGTGGCCACCGTGCGCGCCGACGATCTGGCCACCATCGTCTACACTTCGGGCTCCACCGGCAACCCGAAGGGTGCCGAACTGACCCACAAGAACTTCGTGTCCATCACCATCTCCGCCTCGCAGGCGTTGCATGAAGTGGTGCTTGACGACCATCCGCGCCTGCTGCTCTTCCTGCCGCTGGCCCACTGCTTCGCGCGATTCATCCAGTACGCCTCCATCGCCTCCGATGACGGCGTGGTCGGTTATCTGCCGGACACCAAAACCCTGCTGCCGGACCTGCGTTCGTTTGAACCGACCTACCTGCTGGGCGTGCCGCGCGTGTTCGAGAAGGTATACAACGCCGCCTCGCACAAGGCCGGTGCCGGCTGGAAGGGCCGCCTGTTTGTCAAGGCCGCCGAGGCCGCGCGCGTCTGGAGCCGCAAGGAGCAGGCCGGCGAGCAGCACACGTTTGCCGAAATCGCCGAGCGCGCCAAGTACGAAACGCTCGTCTACCGCACGGTGCGCGGTGCTCTGGGCCCGAAGATCAAGTACGTGGCCTGCGGCGGCGCACCACTGTCGCTCGATCTGGCGCATTTCTACAACGGCATCGGACTGCCGATGATTCAGGGTTATGGCATGACCGAAACCGCCGCCCCGTTCGCCGCCACGCGCGTGACCGACAATGTGATCGGCACCGTAGGCCAGCCCGCGCCCGGCTCCTCGATTCGCATTTCCGACGAAGGCGAACTGCAGGTCAAGGGCCCGAACGTGTTCCGCGGCTACCACAATCTGCCGGAGAAGACGGCCGAGGCGTTCACCGCCGACGGCTGGCTCAGGACCGGCGACTTGGCCGAGATCGATGATGAGGGCCACATCGTCATCACCGGCCGCATCAAGGACATTATTATTACTGCCGGCGGCAAGAACGTCTCCCCCATTCCGCTGGAGGAAGAGATCGCCAAGTGCCCGATCGTGGAGCACTGCGTGGTGGTGGGCGACCAGCGCCCGTTCATCGGCGCGTTGGTGACGCTCGATCCGGAGTCGCTGGCATTGTGGCTGCCCGCGCACGGCCTGTCCACGGAGACGCCGGTCGACCGGCTCGCCACGAACGCCGCGGTGCGCGAGGAGATTCAGCAGTACGTGGACAAGGCGAATGCGACGGTCTCGCGCGCCGAATCCGTACGCAAGTTCGCCGTGCTGGACACGCAGTTCACGCAGGAGAACAAGTGCCTGACACCGTCGCTGAAAGTGGTGCGCCCGGCCGTCAATCGCGTGTTCGCCGATGTGATCGACAACGAGATCTACAACGGCAAGCGGTGAGACGCGCGGTTCGTAATCCGACACAAAAAAAGGGCCTTTTGAACCGCACCCCGATTGTTGGACTGGAGTAATCCAGATTCGATGATCGGAGGTGCGGTTTCTCATGTCCAGGGATCGCAGGCGTCATTATGACGATGATTCCATGCGGGTCGTCGCCGGGGTGCCGCCCGGCCCAGGTGGGTCATGCCCGGGTCAGTTTCTTGCTCCTGAGACGCAGCACGACATCGGCGGAGTTGGCGACGCGCTTGGAATGCGTCACCACGATCACGCATTTGCCGAGCTGATGGGCGGCGTGCTGCAGCAGATGAATCACCTCGTCGGTCATCTCCGGGTCGAGGCTGCCCGTCGGCTCGTCCGCGAGGATCGCGCGGCCCGGGGCGACCAGCGCGCGGCCGACCGCCACCCGTTGACGCTGGCCGCCCGACAGGTGCATGATGTTGCGCTTGGATTCCTCACGGCTCAAACCCAGTTCCTCGAGGATCTTCATATCGGCCTTGGCGCTGACCAGCCGCAGGTTCTCTTCGGGGGTGAGGTAGTCGATCAGGTTATGGTCCTGGAACACCAGGGACACGTGCTCCCGGCGGTGCTTCGCATAGCCCGATGCGGCGATGTCCTCCCCTTCGAAGCGGACCACTCCCCGGGAGGGGGCGTCCAGGCCGGCCAGCAGCGACAGCAGCGTGCTCTTGCCGGCGCCGGACGGGCCGGTGATCGCATACATCTTCCCGGATTCGAAATCCGCGCTGACATCCGAAAGAACACGGATCTTCGCCGCGCCGTAGGCGTAATCGACATGGTCCAGTTGCAGACAGTTAGACATGATTGGTGACTCCTAACGCATAGAGGAAAGAATGGATTTCGGGGATTTGGACAGCACGGCGGCGCATGACACGGCAAGAGCCACGGCGATGACCGCGCATCCGAGCAGCAGGATGAGCATCGTCTGCTCAGGCGGCAAGGCCTCCACGTGCAACGATTCCAACGGCGCGACGCCCGAATCGCGCAACAGTCGGGAAGACACGTATCCCGACAGCATGGCGCCGGTGCCCAGCGAACACAGGGCGGCGACCGCCGCCATGAGTCCGGTTTCGATGGCGAGTTGTGCGACGATCCGCATCTTGTCGATGCCGAGGGCCAGAAGCGTGCCTATCTCATGGATGCGTGAGCGAATCCAGAAGACCAGCGCCATCGCCAGCACCAGTACGTCCGCGAGGCAGACGGACAGCAGCACCATGCGCACCAGATTACGCACCGTCTGCACGGATTGCAGGACGCCGGAGAGCCGGGCCGAATCGTCGGTGACGTCGTACTTGCCGCCGGCCATGGTCTTGGCCCGTCCAATAGCCGCGGACAGGTCCTGCGGATTATCCGACAGGCATCGGATCATGTCGATCCGGTCGTTTCCGGTCAGAGCGGAAGCTACTCGCCTACCCGAATAGATGAGGTTCTCGGAAGTGTCCGAGGGCAGGGGGCTTTGGGCCTGCACGTTGCCGGAGAAGATCCCGGCCACACGCACCGTGGCGTTGCGCCCCTCCTGCCGGAGACGGAATGTCGAGCCGACCGATAGGCCGTTCTGCATCGCGAAGTCGCGGTGGACCAGCACATTGTCGCCGTCGCCCGAGATATGGCGGCCCTGCTCCAGGCGGTACAGGCCGCTCTGGAATTCCTCGGACAATGAGGAATCGGTGGTGCCCAGCACGCTGACCTGCATGGCCAGATCGGAGTCCAATCGGGGGCCCTGCCGGGGCATGACCGGGCGCGCGCCATCCACCTGCGCCAAGGTCTTCGTCGCATAGGCGGTCTTCGTCACACCGGGGATACGCGAGAACCGGCTCGCCTCCTCGGCGCTGATGGGATTCTCGCCGGCGCTGACGGTAAACCCTATGCCCATGCCCGCGCCGATGCCGTCGGACATGGTACGCAGGGCCGTCGAGACTCCGACCTGCGCCACCAGGCTCGTGAAGACCATCAGCATCAGCAGACCGATGATGCCGCTGCGTACCGGCTTGCGTACGATCGCCAACGTGGCACGCTTCCACACATTCATGCTCATCATCGAATCTCCGACAGGTCTCGCGGCGATTTACGCAGCATCGGCATGCACGCCACCGCGACGCACACCAGCATCACCGCCAACAGGCCGAGCGCCACGTACAGCATAGCGGTCCCATCGACCGACACCGTGAGCGAATCCAGGGTGCGCACCGACATGCTGGATTCAAGATCGCCGCCGACCTGCCCCATGCTGCTCAGCTCCTTCGCCGCGGAGGCGTTCACGGAATGGAGCGCCGTAGTGCCGAGCCATTGGGCCATTCCCTGCGCGCACAGCCAGCCGAGGGCAAGGGACGGCAGACCGATCAGCACCATCTCGGTGAGGTATTGGGCGACCAGGGAGGGCTTGCCGACGCCAAGGGACACCAGTATGCCCATCTCCTGACGGCGGTCGTTCATCCACAGCAGCAGCATGAGACTGAGCACGAGCACGGCCGAGACGGTCACGCCGATCAGGGCGCCGCGCATCATGGAGCGCACGCCGCGGGCGGCATGCAGCATGCTCGATGAATACTGGTCGTTGCGTGTGATCTGATAGTTGTTCCAATCCACCGGGAGTTTCTTCGCGGCGTCCATGGTCTTCTCCACGTCAACGCCCTTGGACAGCACGAAGGTGGCGTCCTGGTATATTTCCTTGCCGTCCTTGTACTGGTACAGGTCGCGTGTGGTATCCAGATCGGTGTAGATGGTGTTGGCGGTGAGTTCCGCTCGGCTGGATACCTTTCTGGCGCTGTCGCCCTTGAATATGCCCACGATGGTGGTCTTGACGGTCGCCGTCGAATGTGATTCGTTGTCGGCGTCATAGGCGTTGGCCTTGAGCGTGAGCGTGTCTCCGACTTTGAGCCCGTTGGCTTTGGCGAGATCCTCATGGATCATCGACGTGTACTTGTCGGAGGCCTTCAGATGCCGTCCTTCGGCCATGCCGAGCGTGCGCGACGTGAACACGTTGAGTTTCGACGAATCATTCGTGCCTATAACGTTGGCGGCGTTGCCGAATTGCTGCTCCTTGGTCGCATCGTAATCATCGCCGCCGGGGACCTTCGCCACATTCGCCCCCACGAGATCAGCGGTGGCGTTCTGACGGACCATATACGAATCGACCCCGGGCAGTTGGGCGATCCTGCGCACGTCGGCGGGACGCACCATGCCACCTCCGCGAGGCGTGAGCATGCTGCCCTGCAGGTTGCTGGCCAGCACGAACCCGCCGACCGCTTCCTTCTCGATTCGTCCGGCGGCCTGTTGAGCTGCCCGAGAAACCGCGATCGTGGATAGCATGCTCGTCGTTATGATGGTCAATACCATAAGGAGCATTATGGTTCGTACTCGTTTTCTGAGCACATAGCGCACCGACCGTGCAACGAACGTCATCAATACCTCCTGTGGGCCTTGGGCTTTTCGCCCAAAATGCGAAACATGCCGCGTTTCGCCGGTTAGTTAGCCGCGACAATACATGATGCACCTCAAGATACGGGAAGAGATACGCCTTGGGCGAAAAACGGAACAGCGGCGAATGTCGTTTATTCTGGATTTTGGTCCATCTCGGGCCGCGTCGATGCGTCGGCCCGAGAGGAATCAGCGCTCGCGCCTCACCTTCGAGGCGGCGAACACGAGGAGCGGCAGAGCGGCGAACGCATAGTTCTCGCATTGGATGTACAGGTATGCGACCAGGACGAGCCAGCAGATGACGGTCTTGTGCCAGACGCCGGATTCGCCCGGACCCGCGCCGGCAACGCCATCACCACTATTGCCCCCGGCAACATCAGCAACGTCGGCAACGTCGGTGACACAAACACCGTGCGCCAGCCCGTCGGACGATGCGCCATCCGCACCGCCACGGCATACCGTCCTCCCGCGCGTCATGCAGACCATCGAGGCTCCGACCAGCATGGCCAGCCCGATCAGCCCGTATTCGGCGATGACGCTGGTATACGCGCACATCGTCCACACCGTGTCCGCGTTCACGCCGGCCGCGAATCCCGTGGCCGCGCCGCCGTTCATACCAAGACCGTCCAGCAGCCGTCCGGCTTTGGCCGCGCCGGCCCACACCGCATTGATGATGTTGCCCGCGCCATAACCGGTGAGCAGCGTCCACGGATGGGTGAGCAATCCGCATATCGGATCGAGGCTTTGGTAGATCCGCGCGAAGAACGAGCCGTCTCCCTCGGCCCCGTTCTCCGCGATGGCGGAGAGTCTGGAATCCGCCAGCACACCCAGCAGGCCCAGTGCGCATGCGCCGAGAATCTGCAGCATGCCCCGGACGCGGCGTGCGCCGTCATGCCAATCGGTGCGCGCCACAAGGGCGATCAGCAACGCCACGACGGAATCGATGACGATTCTGGTGCCGGCTTGCATGAGCACCGCGCCGACGGCATACGTGACGATGAGGTCACGCAGCCGTTTGGCGTAGATGCGGTCGCGCCCGCGCATGAGCCACATGAGCGGAAGCAGTATGCCGAACAGGTGCATGCCGATATAGCTGGGCTCGGCGAACAGGAACTGCGGACGGCCGCCGCCCCACACCGAGTTGTCGCTGATGTATTGCCGGTACATGAGGTGCGAGAAATAGTCGGTCAACGGTTTGGCGCGCAGACGGATGGACAGCCATTGCACGACGCCCACTCCGAAGGAAACCCAGTATGATGCGATGAGAATCCGCAATGGCGTACGCCACGGAATGCGTTTGATGTCGAACGCAAGGGCGATCGCACCCAAAGTGGCGAGCACGCCCAGCAATCCGGTGATGCTCATGAACGCGGCGTTGAGGTGGATGCCGAACTTCAGCCATCCCGGGATGGACAGGATTATACAGACCACCGGTAGGAGGAACATTGGCAGGTACCGGTTGGCTGCAATGCGCAGTTGCCGCCAATTGCATAGGCAGTACACGGCGAACAGCGCCGGACTGATTGGCGACCAGAACGGCGCGTACAGGCCAAGCGTGGTGCCGTCCACCGGAAGAAAAGCGACGGCCAGCAACAGCCAAATGACGTTGCGTTCCTGCGATGTCAGAAATCGCAGGAACGACCGGTATTGCGGTCGGCCATGATGGTTGCCCGCGTCGATGGTGTCGTTGCGTACGCATGCCTGGTTCATGTGATTCTCCCTCCCCGTCAACCTTAGTCGTTCATCATGATGCGCGGACGGGGCATGCTTTCCCCGCTGAAAGTGCAATGGCCCGAACATTGACAAGGTCACACCGAATGCCCCCCATCATTGGCACATTGTGCGATCTCGTCGCGGCTGGCTAACGAAATAATGTTGGCCGACCGGTTACATTGGTTCGGTACAGTGGCGGCATTATCGGCCACTGAATCAAGCGATTCGCGGCAGAACGACGAAAACAACACCTGGGCGAAAAGAGGCAGGCATGACTACGAATCGACCGCTCATTGCGGTGACTCCGCTGATGGATTACGGGCGCGATAGTCTGTGGATGCTGCCCGGATATATGGAGGCGATAATGCGGGCCGGCGGTACGCCCGTCATGTTGCCGCTGACCGATGACACCGACATTCTTGCGCAATGCGCCGAACGGTTTGACGCGTTTCTGTTTACGGGCGGGCCGGATGTGGGACCGATGGTTGGTGCAGCGGCCTCCGCCACCGGCCGTAGCGAGGTGCTCTCTCCTGAGCGCGACCGAATGGAATCGATTCTGCTGCCAGCTGTAATGGCTTGGGACAAGCCGATTCTGGGCATCTGCCGTGGCATTCAGTTCATCAACGCAGCGCTGCGCGGCACGTTGTGGCAGGATCTGCCAAGCCAGCATCCGAGCGATATCGAACACCATATGAATCCGCCGTACGATGCGTTCGGACATAACGTTTCCTTGGTGCCCGGCACTCCCCTGGCTTCATTGTTCGCAGGGCAGACTGAGATTGCGGTGAATAGCTATCACCATCAGGCGGTTCGTGAGCCTGCTGCTGGACTCGAGGTCATGGCCGTCGCGCCCGACGGCGTGATCGAGGCCCTGTACCGGCCGGCAAGCCACTTCCTGTGGGCCGTGCAGTGGCATCCCGAGTTTCTCTACAAGGTAGATCCACGCTCGCAGGCGATTTTTGATGCGTTTGTGGGGAGTTGCCGATAACAGCAAAAGGGGCTGCTCCGGTTTCCCGGAACAGCCCCTTTTCAGCGGTAGCAGTCAGCAGACTGATTTAGTCATCAGTGCTGGCTTGCCAGCGCTGATTGGCGCGTGCGGAGACCGCCGTCCGAAGGCGAAGGCGTACGAAGGTACGTCGAACCTGAGGAAAGGCGGTATACGCTCCGCCAATCAGTGCTGGTTGTTGAGACGGTGGTACATCTCGGACAGCTCCAGTTCCTTCTCGAACTGGCGAGCGGTGGTGTTCTCGTCGATGACGGCGAGCTCAACACCGGCGATGCGGGCGAAGTCTTCCCAAGCCTCACGACCAACGGAGGTGGTCATGCAGGTGTGGTGAGAACCACCGGCGGTGATCCAGCACTCAACAGCGGTCTTCAGGCTCGGCTTCGGCTCCCAGACGGCGCGGGCGCACGGAAGCTCCTTGAGGGAGCCCTGCGGCTCAACGACGTCGACGACGTCCATGAGCAGGCGGAAGCGTTCGCGAACGTCGGACATGGAGACCACGACGGCGTCCTTGGCGGGCTTGCCGGAGAAGACCAGGCGGACCGGGTCGGCCTTGCCGCCGATGCCCAGCGGGTGGATCTCCAGCTTCGGCTTGGCGATGGTGCCGATGGACGGGGAAACCTCGAGCATGTGGGAGCCCATGTCGAGCTCGTCACCCTCGGTGAAGTTGTAGGAGTAGTCCTCCATGAGGGAGGCGCCACCCTCAAGGCCGTAGCCCATGACGGCACCGATGCGCACGAGGACGGCGGTCTTCCAGTCGCCTTCAGCGGAGAAGCCCCAGCCGTACTCGGACGGGAAGCGCTGCGGGCCAACGCCCGGCAGCTGCGGCAGAGCGCCGAGGTCCTCGAAGTTGTCGACGCCGGCGGTGCAGCCGTTGGCGCGCATCATGTTGACCATCGCGGCCTCTTCCTTGGCGGCGATGAACAGGGAGTCGTACTTGGCGTCCAGCAGAGCCGGGTCGACGTCGTACTTGGCCTTGTAGTCCTCGATGATCTCCTTGACCTGGTCGTCCTTGACGGCGTCGTACGCAGCGACGAGCTCGTTGACGGCCCAAGTGTTGATGGAGGCGCCGAACACGCGCTCAGCCTCGGTCTTGTCGCCCTCGGTGACGGCGACGTTACGCATGTTGTCGCCCCAGCGCATGACCTTCATGTTGTTGGAGGCATCCCAGCCGGCGCAGGCGCGGGACCAGGTGCCGAGCTTCTCGGCGACCTCGGGATCGGTGTAGTGACCGACGACAACCTTGCGCTTGATGCCGAGGCGGGAGACGATGTAACCGAACTCACGGTCGCCGTGGGCGGCCTGGTTCAGGTTCATGAAGTCCATGTCGATGGTCTCCCACGGGATTTCCTTGTGGTGCTGGGTGGCCAGCTGCAGCAGCGGCTTGGTCAGCACTTCGAGGCCGCGAATCCACATCTTGGCCGGGGAGAAGGTGTGGCACCAGGTGATGACGCCGATGACGTTCGGGTTGGCGGAAGCCTCGACCATGAACTCCTTGACACCGTCGGAGGACTTCAGGGTGGGCTTGAGGACGATCTTGGCCGGAATCTTGCCGGTGTTGTTCAGGTAGTCGACCATTTCAGCGGAGTGAATGGCGACCTGGCGCAGGGCTTCTTCGCCGTACAGGTCCTGCGAACCAACGCCGAACCAGATTTCCTTGCCCTCGAAGGGGTTTTCCATAACCATAGGGTTACTTCCTTTACTTCTTTGTTTATGGGGGTTTGTTTAAGTTTCATTCGCCGACCGAGGCTCCCCTCAGTCAGCTATCGCTGACAGCTCCCCTCAGAGAGGGGAGCCAAGACACCACCGTGCTGGCGGAGTCAGCGCTGATTTGATGTGTGTGTCCGCAAGGCGCGGAAGGCGAAGGCGTACGAAGGTACGTCGGGCCTTCCGTAACGCGGCGGACACTCCATCAAATCAGTGCTGACCGTAGACGTTCTGGTAGCGGTCGTTGAGCTTATCGATGTCGGCCTGGTCGATCTCGATGATGTCACCGAGCTGACGGGCGGCCCACATGGTGTGAGCGACTTCCTCGGTCATGGCAGCGGCCTTGACGGCGCCTTCAGCATCCTTGCCGATGGTGAAGGGGCCATGGTTCTGCATGAGGACGGCCGGGGACTTCGGGTACTTCTTGAGGGTCTCGACGACACCCTTGCCGATCGCCTCGGAGCCGATCAGACGGAACGGGCCGACCGGCACCGGGCCGCCGAACTCGTCACCCATCATCGTCAGGCCGCACGGGATGTTCTGACCAGTGGCAGCCCAAGCGGTGGCGTAGGTGGAGTGGGTGTGCACGACACCGTAGACGTCGGGCATGTTGCGGTAGATGTAGGCGTGGGAAGCGGTGTCCGAGGACGGGGCTTCGGTGCCGTCGACCACGTTGCCGTCAAGGTCGCACACGACCATGGAGGACGGGGTCAGGTACTCGTAGCGCAGGCCGGAGGGCTTGATGACGAACAGGTCGGCGGTGTGCAGACGCTGGGAAACGTTGCCCGCGGTCCACACGACCAGGTTCCACTTGATCAGCTGCTGGTGCAGGTTGGAGACGACCTCACGGACCTGCTTGACCTCGGCGCGAACCTCGGGGCCGTAATCAGCCAAAGTTGCCATTATTGGTTTTCCTTTCCACTGTGATGGATGGACGTTTTTTCAAAATCTCAAGGACCTCCCTCAATAGAGGGAGGTCAGAAAGGCTTACTTATCTTCGAGGTTGATGGTTTCGATGGCGGCGTGCTCGATGGGCAGGCCCTTGGTGAAGCGGGCGAAGAAGTCCTCGAAACCAACCACATCGGAAGCCACCGGCTTCTCAGTGGTGGACTGGGCGTCCTTGAACACGCAACCGTCAAGGAAGTCAGCGAGGTTGCTGTGATCCTCGTTGGTGTTCCACAGGTAGTTGGCGAGCACGGCCATGCCCCAGGCGCCACCTTCGGCGGCGGTGGACATGACCTTGATCGGGGTGTTGAAGGCAGCAGCGAGAATCTTCTGAGCCACCTTCGGAGTGGCGAAGATGCCGCCGTGGCCCACGAGAGAGTCGACCTGCACGCGCTCCTGCTTGGTCATCACGTCCATGCCGATCTTGACCGGGGAGAACGCGGAGAACAGCTGGGCGCGCATGAAGTTGCCGAGGGTCATGTTGGCTTCGGGGCTGCGGGCGAACAGCGGGCGACCTTCAGGCAGACCGGCCAGGAATTCGCCGGAACGGAACGGGTAGTTCAGCAGGCCGCCGCAGTTGGCGTCCACGTCGTCGGCGATGGCCGCGCGGAACAGGGTGCCGTACAGCATACCGGCGTCAACCGGCTGGCCGATAGCCTTGGCGAACTGGCCGAACAGGCCGACCCAAGCGTTGAGGTCGGAGGTGAAGTTGTTGGCGTGGCTCATACCGGCCAGATCGCCGGCCGGGGTGGTGACCAAGTCAACCTCAGGGTGGAGGGCCTTGAGCTTGTGCTCCAGAACCACCATGGCGAAGATGGAGGTGCCGGCGGAGACGTTACCAGTGCGTACGCGCACGGAGTTGGTGGCTACCATGCCAGTACCGGCGTCGCCCTCAGGCGGGGCGAGCACGATGCCGGGCTTCAGGGCACCGGACGGATCGAGCAGCTTGGCACCTTCCTCGGTCAGCTCGCCAGCCGGAGTGCCGGCCACGAGCGGCTCAGGAAGCAGGTTCTCCAGCTTCCACGGCTGGGCTGCGACCTCAGGCAGAGCGTCGAACTTCTCAATGAATGCGGTTTCGTAAGTGTGAGTGGTCGGGTCAATCGGGAACATGCCGGAGGCATCGCCCACGCCGAGGACCTTCTTACCGGTGAGCTTCCAGTGCACGTAACCGGCGAGTGTGGTGAAGTAAGCCACCTTGGAGACGTGCTCTTCCTTGTTGAGCACGGCCTGGTACAGGTGAGCGATGGACCAACGCTCGGGGATGTTGTACTGGAACAGCTCGGAGAGCTTCTTGTGAGCTTCGGAGGTGTTGGTGTTCTGCCAGGTGCGGAACGGCACCAGCAGTTCGCCGGCCTCGTCGAATGCGAGGTAACCGTGCATCATGGCGGAGAAGCCGATGTGGCCGACGTGCGTGAGCTTCTCGCCATAGGCGGTCTCGACGTCGTTGGCCATGGAGGCGTAAGCGGACTGCAAACCGCCCCAGATCTCCTCGGTGGTGTAGCTCCACAGACCATCTTCCAGATGGGAAGCCCAGCTGTAGTCGCCGGAGGCGATGGTCTGGAAGTTGTCGTCGATGAGGACGGCCTTGATGCGGGTGGAGCCGAATTCGATGCCCAGCGTGGTCTTGCCAGCGCGAATCTTCTCGGCGATGTGGGCGACCTGCTCGGCCGCGTTGTCGGTTGCTGCCATATCTTTCCTTTGCCTTGGAGCGCCGGCGTTGTTATCCCCTTCCTTGGGGAGGGTGTTAGCGCTCACAATTTCCAAAAAACATTGTACCGACAACCCGCATTCGACACAACTTATGCCGTGTCACGCATCATAACGGTTTGATAACAGCGCCAATTTACCGCCGAGGAGCCGGCCCCAAGGACCGCCGGGCACGCACCTCGGCGGGAATCAGCCCCATGCCGTGCTGGGTGGTCAGGAAGGTCGGCTCGCCGCCCTCCCCCAGCAAGCGCAGCGTCTCTCGCATGGCGGCCACGCCGAGCCCCTCGAAATCGGGATGCACGGTGGTCAGCGGTGGGTACATGTTATCCACGCCAGACATGTCGTCGAATCCGACCACGCTGATGTCTTGCGGAATCCGAAGCCCATGCTCATGCAACGCGCGCATGATGCCGACGGCCTGATTGTCGTTCGCGGCGACGACCGCGGTGGGCAACGCCGCGCCTCGACGCCCATACTCATCAATGAGATGATTCATGTGCGCATATGCCTCAGAGGCATCCCACGTATGGCAGCGCACGATCTGTGAATCGATGGATCGGGAGGCGGCGAGCTTGCGCCACGCATCCAGTCGGGTGTGGGCGTCGCGCCATTCGTTGGGACCGGCAAAATACAGAGCCGATTTGTGCCCGTATTCGCCCAGCAAGGCCACCACTTTGGCCATTGCACCCCACTGGTCGATACCGACCAGCGCAGTGCGACGCTTGTTTTCGGTGGAGATAAGGCCCAATCCCTCACGCACGGTCATTTGGCCGTGGGTGGCGGTGACGATGACGCGCGGCTGAGTGACTCGTGCACGGCAGGCGGCGGCGAACATCACGTCGGTCGGGGTCAGGAAGATGAAGGCGTCGACGTTCTGCTCGTTGAAGGTGTCGCACAGGTTGTCGAAGTCGGCCTGCGCGCACAAGGCCTCGTGGACCATCATCACGCTCATGAACAGACCGTGCTCGCGGGCCATGGATTCGATGGAGGAGATGGAGGAAATCGGGCCGAAGAATTTGAGGCCTCCGGCGATCAGCCCTATGGTGCGCGAACGGCGGGAAGCCAGTGCGCGCGCGGAGTTGGAGGGGCGGTAGCCGAGTTGGTCAATGGCGGCCTGGACTCGCGCACGGGTGGCGTCGGAAACGTCCGGCGAGTCATTGATCACACGGGAGACGGTTTGGTGGCTGACTCCGGCGAGCTTGGCCACTTCGAACATGGACGGACGTTTGCTTGGCTTGCGGCTGGTCACCATATTGCCTAACCTCCCCGCTGGCGGCCGGCATCCATGCACGGCCAGTCTTGTACCTTAATCAATACTGACTTTAGCGCGTCCACAACAGTTTTGCGTTAGCGCTCACACTGTCGTGTCGCACGCGGCTCAGGTCAGGTGCCATGAGACACGATGGAGCGGAGTCGGCCCGTGCTCGGCGATGGCGGTACGGTGTGCGGCGGAACCATAGCCCTTGTTATGAGCCCATTCGTAGGCGGCGTAACGTGGGTTGCTTTGCGCGAGGTCGACCATCAGCCGGTCTCGGGTCACTTTGGCGATGACCGCCGCGGTGGCGACGGTGGCGCAATGCTGGTCGCCTTTGACTTTGGTCGTTATGTCGGCTGGAATCGGCACGTCCGGCGCGTCGAACGTGTTGAGCGCCTTGGTGATGTAATCGCTCGGCCCGTCGAGAATTCCGGCGACTTTGGGCAGAGCGCGAACGCTTCCCTCGCAATTTCCAATGGATTCCCCTACGGAGCCTCCCGGACGACCTTCCACAATCTTCCCCGCAGACTCCCCCGAAGCCTTTTTTATCGTCGATTCCCCTCCAAGTCGTAAGCCAAGTTCGCGTTCGACTTGGCTGAGCGCGCGCAGGGCGGCCACGCCAAGCGCGTAGGTGATGCCCCATTCGTCGATCTCGGTGTTGCTGGCCTGGCCTACGGCGTAGGCCGCGCACCAGTCGCGCAGTTCGTCGAAAATCGCCTCGCGCCTATGTTCGGTGAGCATTTTGGAGTCGGCCACGCCGTCCGGCACGCCGAGGTAGGTCCGCCCGGACAGTTCGACGGCATCATCGCCATCCAACGGCTCCAAATCACGGGCCCAAATGGCGGCGCACCCGACCATCACCGGACCGGCGAGCGCGCCGCGGCCGACTTCATCGAATCCAGCGATAAGGTCATAGCCCTGGGCCGCAAGGATGCGTTCCAAGTCAAGTGTCGGGGTAATCATGCGCGGCTCCCATCGTCTCACAATGGTTAGGATTCAGACGGTTCAGGATTCATATGGTTCAGGATTCAGACGGCCCGGAACTCAATCAGTTCAAAGACTCACACGGTTCAAAAAAAGACTCAGGAATTCGAGCCGGAAGCGTCAGGCACGTCCTTGAAGACTTCGTGGTGGTCATCAATCGCACCAAGCCGGTCAAGCGGCCAGTATTTCGCGATTCCGACTCCGACCACATCGGAGATGGGAACCAAGCCGCGATCGCCGTCATCCTGATGATAGCGGGAGTCGGCGGAATTGGCGCGATTGTCGCCCATGACGAACACGCGGCCCTCGGTCACGGTTACCGAGAACGGGAAGGCGCTCGGGTCCACGCCGGGGCGAATGTAGGAGGTCTCATTGATGGCCACGCCGTTGATGGTCACCGGCTGGCCCGCGCCCTTGCATTCGACCACGTCACCGGGCAGGCCGATCAGTCGCTTGATGAGATACCCGCCACCGGGAGCACTGCTCTGCTCCTCGTTCAACCAGTTGTTGGGATCTTTGAATACCACGACGTCGCCGCGCTGCAGATCGAAGATCTTGGGGGTGAGCTTGCTGGTCACCACGCGATCGCCGGGCACCGTGGTGTCCATCATCGAGCGCGAAGGAATCTCGTAAAAGCCGACGGCGAAAATGCGAATCAGCAGCACGATAAGCACGGGAACGCCGCACCACAGGAAAAAGTCGCGTAGGGTGAAGTGGTCATCATCTGACGATGATGCTGCCGCGGCATTCGCGCCAGCGGCTGCACCCGCGCCAGCGGAAGAAGCGGCGTGCGCCGGGCGCGCCGGTGCCGGGGGAACCGGGGACAGGGCGATGCCATGGTCAGCGACTTGGAACGTGCGGGAATCGCGGGCATCGGCCTCGTCATCATACGAGGTCTGGTTGCTCTCCGGATTGTCGGAAACCGGGAATTCGCCGTTATCCTGATCGTCCTGCATACCATCTCCTCGCGATTCATGCTGCCGGATATGAGGGGTGCCGGCGCCCGTCCATCATACGTGGAAAATACGAAAACAGCCCGAAACCGAAACGGTTCCGGGCTGAATTTCACGGTTTATTCGCGTGCCTGCATCATCAGGCTCACGATTGCACCCGCGAATCGACTCACTTAGCGGAGTTGTCGCGGCGCTCGGCAATACGAGCGGCCTTACCGCGCAGAGCGCGCAGGTAGTACAGCTTGGCGCGGCGCACACGGCCCTTACGCACGAGCTTGATGGAGTCGATGGACGGGGAGTGCACCGGGAAGCGACGCTCCACACCAGTGCCGAAGCTGATCTTGCGGACCACGAAGGTCTCACGCACGCCAGCGCCCTTACGAGCGATCACCACGCCGGTGAAGGTCTGGATACGGGAGTTGTTGCCTTCCTGGATCTTCACGTTCACGTCGACGGTGTCGCCGGGACGGAAGGCCGGGATTTCCTCGGCCGGCTTCATGTGCTTGGCGTCAAAAGCCTCAACAGCGTTAACCATTGTTTTCCTTCAGTGCTGCCGCATATCAGCCACAGATCTGGGGCCATCCACGCGATTGCGCATCGCGCGCGTTGACCTGTTCTCGTTATCCCTCGAGTTTGCCCTTGGGAAGCCTGCCGATCCGCCAAAAGCCAGGCCTTGCGGCCGTTCGGACTGGACCCACGGAGACGCGGGCTTATGCGGCGGCCCACTTCTCGACACAGCAATCGTCAATTGTACGGATTATTGCGGACAGAATGGCTGTCGGATGGCATTCCAACACCAAGGCACTGCGACGTAGTTGACAGACCTGCAGGCGGGCTTTATCTTGGGAGCGTCGGTAGGCGAGGCTACCGCAGGGATATGGGTTGCTGCCGCTAACAGTGGAGACACTGCACGCAGGTCAGCAGTTCTTGTCGGATCAAGGCATGAACTAACGCAATTCCACCGCCCTGCGATGCTGAAGCTTGAACGATGACACGACTAGGGGTAACTCTTCGAGAAGTCGCACTTCCTCATGTCGTCAATGTCCGACGGCGTACTGGTTCCATTGAGGAGGTGAATGTCATGGACGGCGATTTAGGTCATAGTAGCCGGCTGCGCGATGGCGGACAATATCACATGCCATCGGGCGCAGCATACGGCCCATTCTCTTCACACGTTTGTACCGCGACCATGGCATTGGCCGTCCGTCACGATACCGCCGTATCCGGCGAGGGCGATCCGATCACTGACTGATTCGGCTCGCATCGACTTCACCGCCTCACGACGGCTGCGACATCCCGCATGACGTACGCACCGAACGCCTGAATCGCGAATCCACATCCCGTTCTCCGGACTCCCGGCATATCGGCATCATCATATGACGACGCCGATCGGCTATCTGCATGCAGACATACCCGCATATCGGCGCGCCTGCACGCGACCGCTGACGTCCATGGCGCGCACTTGCCGCACGGATACCGAGTCGAACGCCCACCGAACGGGAACCGTTTATCTCCTTCGAGATAACGACATGAGAGCGCACAGGTTCCGTTATGTCCAACTTCTTCAATTACTCCTCGTTCCCCGGCATTCGTCCGCGTTCCGACGTCGACGCCGCCGACATGTCCCGCAGCAGCGCCGCGCGCCGCATCGCCGCAGACGTGGTGGTGGCCGCGGGCGTGCTCGCCCTGTTCGGCGTCGTCGCCTGGCTGCTGCCGCAAATCAACGAACCGATCGGCCCGTCAGGCGTGCCGAGCACGGTGAGCGACGATTTGCATCTGCTGCCGTATTACGCGCTGCGTTCGATGTTCCGCATGTTCATCGCGCTGTTTTTGTCACTGGTGTTCAGCTTCATCTATGGTTTGGCGGCGGCCCGATGCCGGCGACTGCGCATGGTGCTGATACCGCTGCTCGACATCCTGCAGTCGGTGCCGATCCTCGGCTTCCTGTCCGCCACGGTCACCATTTGGATGGTGTTGTTCCCCGGCTCCATTCTCGGCGTGGAGGCGGCGTCGATCTTCGCGATCTTCACCAGCCAGGCATGGAACATGACCTTCTCCTTCTACCATTCGCTGCTCAGCGAACCGCAGGAGCTGGATGAGGCGGCTCGTTCCATGCAGCTCACGCGCTGGCAGCGTTTCTGGAAGCTCGACGTGCCGAATTCGATGATTCCGCTGCTATGGAACTGCATGATGAGCGTCGGCGGCGGCTGGTTCTTCCTGACGGCCTCGGAGATGATCTCCGTGAACAACAGGACGTACGCACTGCCCGGCCTCGGCAGCTTCGTGGCGGTGGCGTCCGAGCACGAACAGCTGGGCAAGGTGCTGTGGGCCATCGTGACCATGGTCATCGTGGTGCTGCTCATCGACGTGCTGCTGTGGAAGCCGCTGACGGCGTGGGCCGAGAAGTTCCGCATCACGCAGAACGAGTCCGTGCAGGCCAAGACGAGTCTGGTGCTGTCGATTCTGCGGCGTTCCGGCATTTCGGATGCGCTGGCTCTCGTAGGCCGGCCCATCGCTGATCTGATGTTCTGGCTGACCCGCCCACTGGGCCGTACCGGCGCACGCTGGCCGGCCGCCGGCACCCGGCGTCGCACACTCGACATCGCGTTTATGGCGCTCATGGCTGTGGCCTGCCTGGCCGGTCTGTGGATGCTGGTGCGTTTCATCTCGGACGGCGAGGGGTTCGCCGAGGTCGGCCACGCGATGGTTCTGGGACTGATCACGTTCATGCGCGTGACGCTGCTGACCGTGGTGTGCTCCATCATCTGGGTGCCGACCGGCGTGAAGATCGGCATGAATCCGCGGATTTCCCGGTTCGTGCAGCCGCTGGCGCAGGTGTTGGCGAGCTTCCCCTCGAACTTCACGTTCCCGTTCGTCACACTGTGGTTCATCGCCTGGCATATCGACATCAGCTGGGGCAGCATTCTGCTCATGTCGCTGGGAACGCAGTGGTACATCCTGTTCAACGTGATTGCGGGCGCTTCGGCCATTCCCGATGACCTGCGCGAGGCCACGCGGGCATTCCATCTGGACACGCGGCAGCGGTGGACCAAGCTGATCCTGCCGACGGTGTTCGGCTCGTGGTGCACTGGCGGCATCACCGCGGCGGGCGGCGCGTGGAACGCTTCCATCGTCTCCGAGATCGTGGCCTACGGGCACACCACGCTTACGGCAAATGGATTGGGAACATATATCGCCAATGCGACCGCGGTGGGAGACACCGGCAAGACCATCATCGGGGTTGCCGTGATGAGTGTGTTCGTCGTGGGCGTCAACCAGCTGTTCTGGCGTCCATTGCAGGCGTACGCCGAGCGCCGTTTCTCCGTCGCCTGACGGAGGCCGCACCGGCCGTCCCGGCCCATCGACCCGCAACAATCCAACAGCATCGGCGGCGAGCGCATGTCATTCGAATCCGCCGCGATCATCCGCAAAAACGTAACAGCAAGGACCATTTATCATGACCATCGCAACTTTTTCCGACCGCACCGCAACCTTCCCGCAGACCGCCGCGACGAACGCCGCCGGCACCGCGATCATCGAGGCGCAGCACGTGGGCAAGGCCTACCGTGCCAAGCGCGGTAAGGAGCTGACCGTGCTGCGCGACATCTCCTTCACCCTGCATGAGGGCGAGATCGTGGCGATCCTGGGCCGGTCCGGCGCTGGAAAATCCACGTTCCTGCGCATCCTGGCGGGCCTGGTACCCGCGTCGAGCGGTACCGTCACCTACCGCGGCACCGACATCACCGGCCCTAATCCCGGAGTGGGACTCGTGTTCCAGACCTTCGCGCTGATGCCGTGGCTCACGGTGCAAGCGAATGTGGAACTGGGGCTGGAGGCCCGCGGCGTGCCGCGCGAGGAACGCCGTCGCGCTGCACTGCAGGCCATCGACGCCATCGGACTGGACGGATTCGAGAACGCGTACCCGAAGGAGCTCTCCGGCGGCATGCGCCAGCGCGTGGGCATCGCACGGGCCCTGGTGGTGCAGCCCGATGCGCTGTTCATGGACGAGCCGTTCTCCGCATTGGATGTGCTGACGGCCGAGAACCTGCGCAACGAGGTGCTCAAGATGTGGAGCGGCGATCAGCGTTCCATCAAGTCGGTGCTCATCGTGACGCACAACATCGAGGAGGCCGTGCAGATGGCGGATCGTGTCGTGGTGCTCGGCTCGCATCCCGGTTATCTCATCGCCGACGTGCCCGTCACCCTGCCGAGGCCCCGCGACCGTCATTCCGCCCAGTTCGAGGCTATGGTCGACACCCTGTATGCGATCCTGACCGGGCAGAGTCGCGATGGCGGGCCAGCGGATACCGCCGACGAGCGCACGGCCGCCGGGGACGGCGTCGTGCATGGCACGTCAGATGGCGCGGCGAACCAGACCACGGTAGCGGATCAGGCCCCAGCCCGGGCGAGCAACGCCGACCATCAGGCATCCTCCGACATGCTGCCCAACGCTACGCCGGGAGGCCTGGCCGGACTGGTGGAGATCGTATACGATCACGCGCAGGGCATCGATCTGGCCGATCTGGCCGCCGAGCTGTCATTCGAGGTGGACGACCTGTTCCCGCTGATCGACGCCGGAACCATGCTGGGATTGCTGACCGTCGAGAACGGACACGTGACATTGACCGAGCTCGGACGCCAGTGGAGGCAGGCGGACATTCTGACAAGCAAGACGATGTTCGCCGCCATACTGCAAGACAAGGCACCGCTGGTGCGCATCATCGACCGAGCGGTCCGTCACAGCGAACACGGCCGCCTGCGCGGCGAGCTCATCGTCGACCTGTTGAGGGCCCGTCATACGGACGCGGAGGCGGAGCGCCAGTTCAACATCGCCATGACGTGGGGTCGATACGGAGAACTGTTCGACTACGACGCCGATGATGACATCATCACCGTCGACGCCGCCAACCCGGCAAACGCCACCCGACCGGCCGAGGAAGCCAGCGAAACGGACTGAGTTGGCCCGTCTCAGCCAACTGCCGCAATGGAAACAACGATCAACCCGACAGCGGAACGGACCGCCCCGAATCGCCAAGGAGGAATCATGAACACGCTACGACTGATACGCTCGCGCGGCGAGCGCCACGCCAGCATCACCCAGCGACTGAATTTCGCCGCCCATGCCACGCCAGAGGCCACGCTCGCCTTGGTGTATGCGCACGAATCCGGCTTGGAACCCGACGAGGTTCGCCGAGCGCGTCGGGCTTACGGCGGCAACACCATACCGGCGCGCCGGTGACCGCAGGCATCATCCTGCTCATGGTGGTGGTGTCCGGTCTGATCCGATACGTGCACGACTCCCGAAGCTCGCATGCTGCGACGGCGCTGGCCACCATGGTGAGTATCACGGCGACGGTGCGGCGGGTCGGTGCCGGCGAGCGGCAGATTCCGTCCGAAGAGCTTGTCGTGGGCGACATCGTGACGTTGTTCGTCGGAGACATCGTCCCGGCCGACTGCAAGCTGCTGGAGAGCCGAGACCTGCGCATCGCGCAGGGGGCGCTCACTGGCGAAAGCATGCCCGTGCGCAAGGATGCTGCCACTGATCGTCACCGTCTGCCTGTCCCGGGGTGCGCGGGCGATGGCCTCCGGCAAGGCCATCGTCAGGCGGCTCGACGCCATCGAGACGCTGGGCGGCATGGACGTGCTGTGCGTCGACAAGACCGGCACACTTACCAGCGGCGTCATCAAGCTCGACCGGGCGCAGAGCATGAGCGGGTTGAACTCGTCCTACGTGCTGCATGCGGCATGGCTGACCACACTGATTCCCCACACGACGAGCAATCCGTGGGATGACGCCATCGTCGCAGTCGAAGGCGACTCGGCAAACGATACCGGCGACGTACAGGTCGAGGGAGGCACGCCTTTCGATCCGCGACGACGCCGGGCGACCGTCATCGTCGCGAAGAGCCATCACCACGCGGACCGCGAGCACACAGGTGGCAGCGATATCAGTGAGACCAGCGGCGCCGGCGCCGGAACGTCCGGGAACGTCAGCCGCATCATGGTCGTCAAGGACGCCGTCTCCGAAATGCTGCCCCGCTGCGACACCGTCATGCGCAATGGAACCGCAGAGCCGCTGACCGATCGACGACTGCATCCGCTGGCACGACCACGAGCGCATCAAACGGTCGCTCGGCTGGATGAGTCCGGTACAATACCGTCAAAGCCAAGGAACGGCTGCGTGATCACCTCCAAAAAACGTCCGCAGCCCCTTATCTACAGCCCTCGCCCCGACATTAAAATTACCCATCATCCCAATATCACCCAGTAATTGCGATAATGCTACCGCCTTTTGTCTTATTAAATGGAAACGAGATTTAAATCTGTCGAACGCTCAATCTGCCTTCGAGCAACAATTTGTGCATGAGGTTCTTCCCATGATTTTTGTTCTCCATAGTAGATCCGTAAGTTGTTAGTAATTGAGAAACTTTATGGCACATACCATCACGAGCTTCGATTTCAGAGATACGCTCCCCGTCGTCTTTTATCCAAGGCCTGTATAGGAAAATAAGTCTTACATTACTTTTGTACAAATCGATTTCGTCAAAAATCGCCTGAAAATACGAATAATCCGACGAAGCAAGTGAATGGCCATAGAATTTAATCAAATCAGTTGAAGTGCCCATCACCGTCCTAGGCGATTCTGGATACACCAGTTTCGATACATCCTCATTGCCAAGCAGAAGAAGTCGATACGTCTTCGTGAATGGTAGAGCATCTGGTTCAGTCATATATTCTTTGCCATCTATTCCAAAAATAATATTTTCGTCCTGCAAACTGCCATGCACATTGACCACAGTAACGGAAAAGTTATCCAAAGAGTTTTCAACAACTCTTTGAAACGTATTTGTATAATTGAAATCTAATATAGAAAATTTGTGATTACTATCTACTTGATAATTTTCTGGTAATATTTCAAATATCCTCTTTAGTAATTTCAGGGCATTTTCTTGATACTCAGAATTGTTCGCAACTTCCTGAGACAAATATTCTGCAAAGTCTCTCTCGAACTCATGAAGCTCTTCCAACATAAGTTCAGCAACCTCAGCAGTAGTCCATATGTTCATGGTATTACCCGTGTGACGACAATCAAAGTATGAACAGTATAAAAATTGCGCGACTCGTATCTCCGTTTTTTCAGAAAGCCATTGTGACACACCGCAATTAGGCTGATGAAGTATCCGCATTTCAGTTGCATCTTCTTCATTGAGAAAATCTGTGACGACTGAATAAGGTGTAGATTCATCTTCGTTTAATTGTGTCATCCAACCTTGAATAGCAGATTCAATATCAGACCAAGAACGATATACGTCTCCAGCTAGAATGACATCCCATGCAGTGATGCCATTCTTACGCAATCGCTGAATAAAAGACTCTCCATTCGTATCTTTAGCAACGGAGGAAAGTTCTATTATTTTCAAACGTGCTTTTTCAAAATCTGCGAAACGCGAATGAAGGCCACACTCAAGATCAAAGCCATTACCCAAAACAATCAGTTGATGCTGAGTCGTTTTAAGCATGTCTGAAATCTGTGATTTCGAAATCAACGACATTGAATCTTCCAGAAATTTAGTACCATAATCTTCTGTTTTCTCCTCACTCGATTGAATCATTCTCGCAATAGACTCCCTGCCAGATGACGAAATCATATCCATTATGGATGGATGATTCTCATTAATCCAAGGAGAAAGCGAATTCCGTAATTTTTCTATGTCAATATGCGGATATAGTTCTTGGATCTTTTCGTTCTGCGTTTTTTATTCCTTACTATTGCTTCTCGTCAATTCGCCTATACGTGACCTTGCATTCCTTAACGCGGCGGAGCTGTTGATGACGTAGCAGCGGGTTAAGCCAATCGCCGTCAACGAATTTCTGGAAGATGTCAAGACCACGACCGGGAAGAATTTCCCAGCCGGTATCCGCGGTAATGGAACGGTCGTGCAAAGTGTCTCTGAATTCGTATGTGAGATTCACGCCCAGCTGTGCGAACGTCGATGCCAATTCGTTCAAACCATTTAGCTGCGCCTCCACGAATCCAGGCTCATTATGCCCAGTCACCAGATGAACGGCTACATCCTCATCGGGATTTTTGCATCTCAGCAGCATCTCCAAGAACTCAGCCAGATTACGCAGCTGGTACGGCATACGCACGTATGCATCTTCTATAACGATTTTCTTTGCCCCGGCCAAGTAGGGGCCGAATAATCCGAAATACGTGATTCCACGTTGGTTCTCGACCAGTTCCCGCTGCTTTCCGTCGGCCTTTGCTACAAGACGCTCGACCGGCGTCAACATCACCGCTTCTTGATGCCGCGCTACGGGCAAGGCATCGGCATTCTCAGAGGCACCAGCTTCTCCCTCGTTACCCTCAATTGCCACGGCATCATCGGCAACAGGCGCTTCCGCCTCGCCCTTATCTTCCGAGTTCTCAACTACACGCCCACGCCAATACAACTGCGGGTAGTCAAGCTCCTCCAACGTCTGCACGGCGACTACTTCACCGTCGCTCGCACGCTTGTAGGTAAACTCGACTTCCTCCATGGTGGAGTCGATGCGGCACAGCTGGTCCTTGACGCGCTTGCGGCCCTCGATGGCGCAACGCAGCAACGGTTCCATCTGTTCAGGAGAAGCATTGCCGTCCGGGTAGATGAGCTTCATCAATCCGGAGAACGTCTTTTTGATGCCGTCCTTATCTCGCGTGGACAGTGTGGAAGACAGTTCGAAATACTTTTCGAACCGGTCGCTGTAATCGGCATCACGCAGGTTGTGCAGAATCTCCGCCAGATAGTCGACCACGAATCCGAATCCGCTGGTGAACATCTCAGAACGGATCTGTTCGAACTCCCAACCCGGCAGGTAGAAGTGGATGCGGTCCAGGAACGCCGGATCGTGATACTGTTTCGGCAGTTCTTCGAACAGGTCGGAGTTTTTCAGCATGTACGGCACGTTATGCGAGGTGTTGCCTACGAACGCCATGCTCGCCTCGCCTTGGAACGTCTCGACGCCACGGGAGAACGACTTGTTGGCCATGTAGTTCTTCATGATGTCCACCAAGTCCCGGCCGGCCTTCTTGGCCTTGCCTGCGAACTCGTCGAACGCCACCGTATCCCAATAGCCCACAAGCCCCAAGTGTCCGTTGGAATTGTTCACGAACAGTTTGGCCACTGTCACTTCCCCGCCGGATATGAGCATGCCGTGCGGTGAGAATTCCGAGTAGATGTGCGATTTGCCGGTGCCTTTCGGCCCGAGTTCGACCAGATTGTAGTTTCGTTCCACAAACGGCACCATGCGTACCAGATGCAGCAGTTTCACCCGGTCGGAGAATAGATCGGGATTGAACCCAATGGATTGCATCAGCAGATCGATCCATTCGCTATCGGTGAATTGCGAACGTTGCTGCATGTAGTTTTCGCGATCATCACGAGACATCTGCACAGGCTTGAGCTGCAGCAACTGCCATGGTACTTCGCGCGGGTCGCCGGAATATGCGTAACCGATCTGACACATGCACCAGATGCCCGTCACCAGCAGTTTCGGATAAGCCTTTACAAGGCTTGGATCGACAATGACCTGACTGATGCCGAGATTGGAGAACGTCGCCTCATACAGGTCGGTTTTGTCATTGAGCACCACCTGCACACGGTCGATAATCCTGTGGCTCCCCTTCTCTCGGATCTTCGACTGGATAAGATTGGCTTCCTCACGATGCACATAGTTGTTTGCAAGAATGGCACGCACTCGATCCACACCCGACTCGATACTGGCCTGGTCGGTGTTCGTGGCATATGCGCTAAGCAGGAACTCCAGCACATATGAAGGCACCAGTGCATTGCCCTTGACCTTGTTCACCAGATCCTTGCGGACGGTGACTCCGGGGAACATATCAGTGATCTTAGCGTCCAACGCGGTCAGGGAATTCCCATCCGCGTTGTGTTCAGGACTTTCAATCCAACCGTTCTGGCTCATATTCTGCTCATTCATTGTGTTACCCCTTACGGTCGCTTTCCTCTGCGCTCATCCAATTCAGTCAAAGAATCCGGCATCGTCGGCCACCACGCCCTGTTTGAAGAAGTATCGTGCCTTCTGATCAAGCATGACCAGCACATTTGACCCATCTGTCTTCTCACGCAAGCGCAGTTCGATATTCGTTCCATTGAACCGTTCCGCGTCACTGGTCAGCATGAGTGTAGCCGTCACATGGCGTTCGCTTTTCTCCTGCCCGAGTAGATCGAAGGCGACCGGCGTCTCATTGGAGATGAGCACATCATTGCCTGCCGTGTCATGTCCCCACAATCCGGCCAATACGGTACGTGCGCGGATTTTTCCTCCAACGGGCTCGTTCTGGAAGAATTCCACAGTCAACTGTCTGCTGGAAAGCCTGTCGGTTCGTTGCAGAATAGTGAATTCCACAGCCCTCACATCGTCGGCCGCGGAACGCCCCTTACTGACATGCAGCACAGGAACGACGATTTCCTGCAATGCTGCTCCTCCATGCACATACTTCACACCGGCGCCCTGCATGCGCAAGCGCATGATGGAGTTCGGCACTTGAATGCTCACGCCTTCATTCCGATCATCGTCCATTCCTATCTGCGCGGCATTGAATGTCACGAACGCGCGACCCGGAGCAAGATTAGCTCCGATGGAGAATCGCCTCTTTCTCACCCATACTGCATCGCCCTTGGGCTGTTCGCTCAACCATTCTGTACTGTCCAGATCTCGGTCCTGGTAGAGGAATCCGTGATCCGCAGTGATGATCATGTTATGAACGTTGCCGCTGGCAAGTTTTTTGACTACTTCGCCCAGTTCCTTGAACGTCTTCTCGCATGCGTCCACTGTTTCCGATTCCGTTTTCTCCGTATCACCGGTGGCGTCGATATGGTTGTGATACACATACAGCACGTTGCAGGATTTATATAGTTCTTTGATTTCGCTGACTTTCAGCTTTGTCAAATCGTCATATCTAATCGCTTTGCCGCCTACGGCCGAAAGAATGGCGGTGCGCGCTTCGATTCCTTTGGTGCTGCGTCCATCAGCCAGAACATACAAACGGTCTTTGCTGTCGAATTCGAGCGAGCCGTGTGGCAGCAACGCCGCCATGCCAAGTTGTGTATAGGATGGCAGAACGCTGTATTGCATGTTCAGTTTCGCACTGAAACGGCTTTCCCTGTCGATGCGTTCGGACAGTTCCTGCGCAACCTCATAACGTAGCGCATCGGAAATGATCACGGCGATTTTTCTGCCGGACTTCAATACCGGCGCGATTTCACGTTCATAGAAATTGGTTTGCGCGTCCATGTCTATGAACTTCCATTGGCTAAGCGTATCGACTTGTTTTTGCCATGCCTGACCCAGATCCTGCTGATATGCCTCGTAGGCGCTTTGCAGATCATCGTCCACGCTCACCGCATCCGGGTTGGCACGATGCCATGCGAGCACATATTTTCTGTATGCGCCATCGGCCTTGTACAGCTTTTCGGCATACAGCTTCATCCCTTGTTCCGGTGAGCTGATGGTGCTGATGAGTTCACCGCATTCAGCCAGAACGGCACGAAGCCTGCTTGCTGCGGCAATGCACTCGTATTGGTCGGCATATTCTGCGTACCAAAGCTTCTGCTTGCGCCCATTGATGATCCGTTGCACTTGGTCGTCCGTAATGGACTGCGAACCCAACCGTTCGAACAGCTTGTTGACGATCATCTCGTCCACGTCGCGGAACAGGTCCCGGTCGGCAAGCTCCTCCACACTCATATCGGCGATTCGAGTGGACAGTTGCAATTCTTCCACGGCGTTCTCGGAAAGATTCTGCAGTACCGTGCGCATGTCGATGTTCTTATACCAGTCGTCCCAGTCGCGAATAATGTTCGCATAAGTGGAGACGGCGTTCCTGCCATCGGAGAATCCGTTCCATGCCAGCTGGAACAGCCATGGCACGAAGTCTTTCACCGTTGGTTTGGCTCCAGTACCAGTATCCACATCGAAATGGTAGATTCTTCGCGTGCCATTCCAGTGGAATTGGCTCAATCCCATTTTTTCGATTTCTTCGATGCCGGATTCGTCACCCTGCGAATATTGTGTAAGCAGCTCAGCCCAGATGTCTTGCATGCTGTGCCGATCCTCTTTCAGTTGCAACAACGTGGCGATCATCTTCGCTTGGAAATCGGTGGCGTCGTCGTGCGCGTTAAGACGTTTCGCGAAGCGCTTGGCACGTTCTTCACTGTCGAAGAACTTCGGCACACGCTTCATCACTTCCAACCACTTGTTTCGGGTGTCGGCGGAAGCTTCCGGCAGCGTTTCCGTAAGTGTCACGGCAAGTTTGTCCATGGTGAACGTGGGGCCATATGCCAGCTCCAAATCCAACAGCCAGTTGTCCTGAACTGCCGGGGCCGGCTCCGTCAGATATACGAGGAATTTTTGATTTGGCTGCTCGTGGAACATGCGGTAGCGCACCGTGAACGGAATGTACCGCTTGTCATTCTCATCCCCGATTTCCGGAGTGATGAGTTCAACCTCACGCAGTATCTCATCGGTGGCGCACTCGCCTACCAATGTTGCCGCATCATCCACGTACTGCTTCTTATCGTCGCGCCAAAATACTATGCGTCCGCGTTCGCCCGGCTGGCTGAAACGTTTAGCAAGCAGTCTTGTTACTTGGCTATTCTCACTCATGCGGTTCCGTCCTTTTCTTCGCTTCAGCGTATCGAGTGGCGCGGGCAGCACCAATTTTCACTGCACTGCCTTCCTCTACCAGACTCTTCAATATTCGTTGAGCCTGCCTTTCCTGCACACCCAGTATCCGTATAGCGTCAGAGATAGAAATACTCGCATTCTTACGCAGCGCATCAAGAATACGCTCTTTCTGGGATGGAACCACTGCAATGGCGGCATTCGGAGCAGCATTCGTTTTTGAAGTTGTTTCTTCCGCAATCCCGTTATCAGAAAGCGAATCCCGTCGTAATCCCGTCACAATCCCGTCATCAGAAAGCGAATCCCGTCGTAATCCCGTCACAATCCCGTCATCAGAACCTGTCTCCGAGCCATTGCGATAGATATTGATACGCAGATCCGTATCGCCGCCAAGGAATTCCGGTTCCGGCAATCCGGCATCGCGCATCTCCTGCATCACACGCAGGATGCCGCTCCCCCAATGCTCAATGTAACCCATGTATTCAAAGGCAGAGGCCAATGCCTCGTTGCGGATTTTCGAATAGCCCTGCTTCATGCGTTCAATGGTCTGCCCCATTGGCAAGCGCCCGGGCGAAGTGATCTCCAATCGATTATCGTAGATCGCGATCTGAATGCTCGAATGGTCGATATAGCTGCGATGTACTATCGCGTTGACAATCAGCTCTCGTATGGCATCCGGCGGAATTTCATACACGTCCTGCCGGTACACGCCTTTGAACCGGGCGCCCATATGGATGTTACGCAGCACATACTGGTAGGACTCTTCGATAAGCTCCTGCGGAGTGCCGGCGAACTCACGCCGATCCACAAATACGGCTTTGGTGGTTCCCTTAAACACGCCGCATTGCACCACGGATCGGACTGCCTCATTGCCAGACAGAATCGCATAAGCGTTGGTGGGCACCAATTGCCCGTCTTGTTCCGCCAGCACGCCCCATTGCAGCAGCTGTTTCTCCGTAACCGTTTTGATTTTTGCGGGGTTTTCGGCGTTGTTCTTCGCGGTTTTCGTCAGACTTGCGCACAATGCTTCAACGTCTTCTTCCGTTACGGATAGTCCAAGGCACTGCACTTGGTCGAAGCTCCGGCTGCTGCCTTCGATAGTCAGCTCCCGGATAGTGGGCTGATCGGCTTGACGTGTGGTGCCGGCCACGCGAACGAACGTTCCCTGCTCTTGGCCGAGCGACTTGATATGGTACGGACGCTGCAAGCCGGGAGCGATCTCAGCCACGATAACCGTTTTGCCGTTCACATCATGCATGGTGATGTCAGGAATAATCAGTGGCTCGCAGCTATTGACGATGGCGTCCGAAATGGAGTCCATCACCGTGAACACTTTGTCTTCGGCAATGCCAACCACGCGAAGCGTCTGGTCTTCGACGCCGAATACCAAGCATCCGCCTTGCCCGTTGGCGAACGCCACCGCGGTTTTGGTGTAGTTGATGCTCCTGGAAGGAGGCGCGAGCTTGTACTCCACATTCTTGGATTCGCCACTCAGCAGTGTTTCAATGCTCATACATTAATTATCTTTCATATGTCTAAACCGTTTTCAGTTGGACTGATTGTTTCTGCATTAGTCAGGGTTGAATCATCATTCCCATAAGCAAGCCAACGAGCTTTAGCGAGTAGTTCATCATATGTGATAATTTCAGGAGTGACAATACTGGACCGAAAAAGCTCAAAAGATCTAATTTTCTTCCTGTTTTTTCCGCCACTGTTCTCATTAATAAATTCTTTTGTCGATCCAATAACAAGATATGCTCTAGGACGGAATAAAAAGACCTCTGAAGACGGAATATCACAGCCTTCTTCGTCCTGCGATGTTACAACATGCTCAGAAACTTCATCCTCAGCAGCTTGAACGGTTGCATGAACTTGAAAGATTCCGCCACTCAAATCTTTCGATGCAGCCCAGCACCCCGGTCGATATTCATCATTAGTGAGTAGCTTAGTAGTCGGTTTTTTAATTTCAGCAAACACAAGCGATTTGACAATTCCACTTGTCTGATATAAAGCATCTACACGCTTACCTTTGCCCGTGAAAGAGTTACCTCTTACAACTGTTTCTAATTTGTCTGAATTCCACGCTGTAAAAAGCGGCACGCCAAGACCTGCTCCCAAAATCCAAGGATTGTTTTCAAAAAAATCCTGCCAAGCACTCTCAGTAAGGGAATCATCCTGCATCATTTCTTCAAAAACTGTTACGGCTTTTCTTCTTGACGTAACAGCTGCAACATCTTCGCCGCCTGGATCGTTTTCGATTAATTCACGCACTTTATCCGGCTGCCGAGAATAAACTTGTCCCAATGTTTCCCCATTGTCATCAAGCATTCTCTGAAGAAGCGTTGCATCTAAACGTTTAGGCAAATTCTCATCCGCAGGATCCCACATGCCCACGCAACGAATCAAATTTAAAAAATCATCAACCTGCCCATCCGTTAACCGCAATAAATTAAAGAGTTCTCCCGGCTTTTTAGGATTAACCCGTTGAATCACAAGTTCTTTATAATGTCCGGCTTCCTTGGCAACACTTATTTTGATTTGCCTTCTTGGATTCAAATCCATGCTTTGACTTTCCCATTCCGCCTCAGAAACATCAATTTTTGAATCAATATCATCACAATCAAAAACTTGATTGATATTTCTTGCCGGGAAACCCCTATCTTTTGAATTCGGACGATTATATGCAAACATATTGGAAATATACGTTCGCCCAGGAACTCGTCTTTGAAAATAATCAATCTCATCATTCTGAGGTTTAGAACTGCTCATACTTAATCCTTTAACGGATGAACGGGCCAGGTCCAGGTGGAGACTTCTTTGCGCTTCTTCTCGATAGCGGGGATGGAACGCAGGGCCTTGCCCATGCGCAGGTAGTTCACCAGCACACCGTCGTCCAAATCGATTTCCAGATTACGGGTAGCCAGCGGGTACAGGGTCTGATCCTCATAGTCCTTGCATTCAAGAACGGCCTTGTGCAGTTTGGCGGCCTGCTTCTGGTCCGCGGTACGGTCGGAACGCTCCAAACCATCGGCGATGTCGGCGATTTTGCTAGTGTAGTCACGCAGATAGTTGAGCACCACGTTCGTGGTTTTTGGCGTATACCGATGCAGATACACGAGCGCCTTGAATGAGCCTTTGTTGTTGGTTTGGCTGGAATACTGCCAGTAAATCGGACGGTTCGAGTACATCTTCACATGGTCGTTGTAGAAATCATTCACGAAATACTTGCGGACGCTCTTGCCCAGCACCTGTTCGATGTAGGCGATGTTCGCGGCCAGATTCTCCTTGCCGAACGCCACGATAAGGAACCTGCGGAACCGTGTCACGATATCATCTTCGAAGCAGTCCGTCTCCGTGACAGGAATGACATTGTCCGCGTCCGGTCCGAATGACGGATTCGGAATCTGTGCATGGTAGTCATCAAGCGTTTCACCCTGCGAAGCGAGAATCAAACCAGGCTTATCGAGCGAATACCTGCCGAACATGCAGCCCACCGCATACGAAATGAGCTCCTTAACCACATCTTGCGCGAATTTCTCGTTACGCACTTCCGGAGTATCCTTCGGATACGCGAACGCGACGTTACGCTTCAACGACACGCGTTCCAACGGCACGTCACATGGCACATCATCACGCACGCCATACGCGTCCGCAACCATCTCATTATTACGGATCTCACGCTGGCGCTGTTCCTCGGACACGCGGTGCCAATACTCCCAAAGATGTAATACTGCATCTTCAAGCAAATTTCCTGCTTGAGCACCCTGATCAGGGTCAAGCAACGTAAACCGTTGGAAATCCCATGACGTCTCAAAAGAATCCCAATCCTTTTCACTTGCAGATACAAGCTCTTTCTCACGGTCACGCCAGTTAGCTGAAATACCAAATTTGCATGGAAGCGATCGAATCTGTCCAACTTCAAAATTAAGTGTCGGAGATAATGCCTGCATAATAGTTAAAGCCGTCGTCGAATTAAGAAAACAGTTTAATTCAGACAACAAGGTTGAGTCCGATAAAGCAACGGCAGCGTCGCTATACGCAAATCCATGATTGCGTCTTCGGAAAGAAGGCTGCCCAGAACTGATTTTTGAACATGCTAATGCATTTTTGAATGTTATTTCACGATTTCGTGGAGTCGAGCCCGGAAAATCAAAAAGTTTCTTCCCGTTTTCAGTCCAATCAACAATATATTCATTGTTCCCAGACCAACGGCGGAATCCGCCGCCTTTATCACATGGAACCCACCTTTGCAGTGGAGTTTCCTGCAAAGAGATTCGGTCAAATTGAATTGTTCTACAGTAGCATTCCCACCAGAATCGCAAAAAACGCGCATTATCGCCGGTGGTGACGCCCTGAGCGACATCGGCGA